>Ga0307468_100000105_pt1 | contig 20080 bp, 14 predicted proteins | sample atmdna_FD_203085 | JGI IMG/M metagenome (GOLD analysis project Ga0307468, IMG submission 203085) | Hardwood forest soil microbial communities from Morgan-Monroe State Forest, Indiana, United States - atmos_gases AM2C_05 | ecosystem: Environmental > Terrestrial > Soil > Temperate forest > Bulk...
AAGCTAAAGAGCCGGGTAGCAACTTCGTTTTCGACCGAGCCCCACGTCGACACCGGCGTGGGGCTTTTGTTTATGCAGGATTTCATTCAGGCAGTCGCAGACGAGCACGTCTACCTCTTCGATGGCGCGATGGGGACGATGCTCTATTCGAAGGGCGTCTTCATCAACAAGTGCTACGACGAGCTGAATCTCCGCAATCCGGAGATCGTGCTCGAAGTGCACAAGCAGTACGTGCGCGCAGGCGCGGAGATCCTCGAGACCAACACGTACGGCGCGAACGGCGTGAAGCTCGGCACGTTCGGGATCGAAGACGAGCTGCGCGACATCAACCTTCGCGCCGTCGAGCTCGCGCGCAAAGCGGCGCGCGATTCCGTCTACGTCGCCGGCGCGATGGGACCGCTCGGCATCCGCATCGAGCCGTACGGACCGACGGCGCTCGAAGAAGCGCGCGAGTTCTTCCGCCAGCAGGCCGAGGCGTTGCGCGAGGGTGGCGTCGATCTGTTCGTGATCGAGACCTTCTCGAACATCGCCGAGACCGAGCAGGCCATCGCCGCGATCCGCGAGATCTGCATGATCCCGATCATCGCGCAGATGACGATCAACACCGACGGCCGCACGATCTACGGCGATCAGCCGAAGACGATCGCGCAGCGTCTCGATCGCGCCGGCGCCGACGTCATCGGCCTCAATTGCTCCGTCGGTCCCGACGTCATGCTCGACGCCGTCGAAGAGATGGGCTCCGTCACCGCGAAGAAAATCTCGTGTCAGCCGAACGCCGGATTGCCGCGCGAAGTGAACGGGCGGCAGATGTACATGGCCTCCCCCGACTACATGGGAAAGTACGCCAAGCGGCTGATCCACAAGGGCGTGAAATTCATCGGCGGCTGCTGCGGCACCACGCCCGAGCACATCAAAGTGATCGCCGATGCGGTGCGCCCGCTCTCGCCGCGCCGCACGTTCGTCATCATCGAGCGCAACGGAAAAGAAGAGAAAGCGCCGGGACACGATCCCGTTCCGTTCGCGACGCGCTCGAATTGGGGCAGGAAACTCGCCAACGGCGAGTTCGTGACCACGATCGAGATCGTCCCGCCGAAGGGACCGAATCCCGACGCGATGGTCGCTTCGGTGAAATCGATTCGCGACGCAGGTGTCGACGCAGTGAACGTTCCCGATGGTCCGCGCGCGCAGAATCGCATGGGCGCAATTGCCGTCGCGGTGTTGCTGCAGCAGCGCGTCGGCATCGAGACGGTCCTTCACTACTGTTGCCGCGACCGCAATCTTCTCGGCATGCACTCCGACCTCCTCGGATGCGCCGCACTCGGCCTGCACAATCTCCTGCTCATCACCGGCGATCCGCCGAAGATGGGGCCGTATCCCGAAGCGACCGCGGTCTTCGATATCGATTCGATCGGCCTCACGAACATGGTGAGCCTGATGAATCGCGGCCTCGACCTCGGCAGCAACCCCTTCGGCGAGCCGACGTGCTTCACCATCGGCGTCGGCGTGAATCCCGGCCATCTCGATCTCGACTACGAGCTGCGCCGCCTCGACTGGAAAGTGAAAGCCGGCGCCGAGTACGCGATCACGCAGCCCGTGTTCGACGTGCGCCAGCTCGAGCACTTCCTCGAGCGCATCGAAGACCTGCACCTCCCGATCGTGCCCGGCATCTGGCCACTGCTCTCCTATCGCAACGCGCAATTCATGAACAACGAAGTGCCCGGCGTGTCGGTGCCGGACGATGTGATGGAGCGCATGCGCATCGCGAGCGAAAAGAGCAAAGAACACGGCCTGCGCGAAGGCGTGGCCATCGCACGCGAAACCCTCGAGCGCGTACGCGATCAGGTCGCGGGCGTGCAGGTGTCCGCGCCGCTGGGGCGGGTGGATCTCGCGTTGGAAGTGTTCGAGGGTTTGGCGCTGCGCGCAGTTCGCATTTAGGAGAGCGGTGGCAAAGCCACCGCTTTGTGATCCGGATACGAAAGCGGTGACTACGTCACCGCACTCCTAAACCGGATCACCGCCACCGAAACATCGTCCTCCGCGGGGAGGCGCATTTAGGAGTGCGGTGGCAAAGCCACCGCTTTGTGATCCGGATACGAAAGCGGTGACTATGTCACCGCACTCCTAAACCGAATCACTGCCACCGAAACGTCGTCCTCCGCGGGGAGGCGCGACGTGAACATGCGCCACTCGGAGACGAGCGAGTCGACGAGTCCCGTCGCGGTCGCATCCGGGTGCCATCCGCAAATCACTTCGACGTAGGCGTCGCCGAACTCGCGATCGTTTTCGTTGCGCGATTCGGTGAGGCCGTCGGAGTGCAGCAGGAGGCGCTCGCCGGGCTCGAGGGATCCGCTCGTTGCCGACCATTGATTCGCGTTCTTGATGCCGAGGGGGTAGGCGCCGCGGCCGATGCGATCGACGATCTTGCCGGTGTTGTCGATCTTCAGAATCGGCGGATGGCCGGCGATCGTCGCGAGATACGTTCCGTCGGGTGAGAGCAGCACGTAACACGCGGCGAAGAACGATCGCGACGAGCCGGTGCGGCAGAGAATGCGATTGAGGCTGGCGATGATCGACGCCGGCGACGAATCGATCTCGAGCTGCGTGCGAAACGCGGCGTGTGCGACGGCCATCACGAGTCCCGCGGCCATTCCGTGTCCCGAGGCATCGCCGAAGAGCACGGCCAGGCGTCCGTCTTCGAGCGGAACGAAATCGTAGATGTCGCCGCCGACGGTGTTCGCGATGTGATTGAACGCCGCGATCTCGTACGCCGGATGCTGCGGCATCTCGTGCGGAATGATGCTGGCCTGCAGATCGCGCGCGAGCGCGAGCTCGTCGCGGAACTTGATCTTGTCGATCAGCTCCATGCCGAGGAGGAGCGTCATCAGGACGAACATCACGGAGGTCTGGAAGAGCGTCCACACCGGCGGATTCTTCAGGTGCGTGGCGAGCGAAAAAATGCAGACGAAGAAGAAGACCCACGCGAAGAGAAACAGCAGGCGGCGATGCGGTGCGAGCTTCTTCGCGAGGCCGAAGAGCATCGCGCTGCCGAGCCGCACCGTGCGGCGAACCCGATTCGGATCTCCCTCGATCGCGGCGCGATGCTCGGCGATGAGCATCTTCCGCGTCTCCGGCCACTCGACGACGTAGAGATTCGTCACGTCGTCGTTGGTGAGCGACGTGAACGTACTCTTGCCGAGCTCGATCCAGTCCTTGAGACGGGCCATGTGGGGGATTGTACGGAGTTGCCGGTTTTCAGTTGCCAGTTGCCCGAGGATCCGCCACCCGGCCACGCGGGTGTGGGCGGCGGCCCTCTGGCAACCGGCAACTGGGAACTGATAACTTGTCCCCATGCGGCCCGGCCATTTCCTGGCGATATTTCTGTCCTTACCCCTTGCCGCACAAGAGCTTCCGTTCAAGCACTTCACGCCGAACGACGTCGCCGCGCCGCTCACGTCGGCGAGCGTGCAGAAGATCATTCAGGACGACACCGGCTACATCTGGCTGGGCTTCTACTCGTCAGGCATCGCGCGCTACGACGGCCATTCGATGGAGCGCTTCGGCCTCGAGGACGGACTCGCCAATCTCACCGTGCGCGAGATCGTCGAAGACGCATCGCATCATCTCTGGATCGGCTCCGAATCGGGACTCGTCGTTTCGGAGAAATCGATTCACGCGTACGAGCCGGGCGGGCGCGTGCGTTTCGTGTCGCGCGTCGCCGGTGTCGATCTCATTCACGCGCGCATGCGCCGCAACTGCGTCGTCGCCGCTGGCGACGGGTGGGTGTGGGCCGGCAGCCGCGACGGATTGATTCGCTATCGCTTCGAAGGATCGCGGCTCACGTCGCAGTCGATCGATCTGCGCTCGATCGAGTCGCCTCCCGCTGCGAACGTGATCCTTCCGTTGCGCGACGGACGCACGCTCGTCGGCATGGGCGGCGGGCAGCTCGTCGCGATCGGCAAAGACGGCGCGGTGCTCAACATCGTCGCGCATGTGCCGTCGCCCGCGCAGGCACTCGTCGAAACGCACGACGGCACGATCTGGATCGGCAGCATCGATGGCTCGGTGTCGAAGCTGGAAGGCTCGCCGGTGCTCGTCAATCACGATCTCACCGAGCGCATCGTCGCGATGCGCGAGACGCGCGATGGCTCGCTCTGGGTCGCGAGTCTCGGCACCGGCGCGCTGCGCATCGATCGCGAAGATGCCTCACCAAAACTCCTCGTCCGCCGCGAAAACGGACTCCTCGGCGACACGCTCTGGTCGCTGCTCGAAGATCGCGAAGGCAATTTGTGGTTCGGGCAAAACGGCGGCGCGTCGCGTTTGCGCCGCGACTACCGCGCGTTCGTTGCCTACTCGAAACTTCCCGATCCGAGCTCGTTCGCCGTGCTGCCGCCGGGACTCGATCAGAGCCCGTGGAGCGGATTCACGTGGGTGGGCACGGGTGGCGGATTGACGGCGATCGCGCGCGACGGTGCGATGACGACGCTGCGTGCTGCCGACGGACTGCGCAGCAACTCGGTCTACGCCCTCGGGCTCGACGCACGAGGACGTCTGTGGATCGGAACGGCCGCCGGCGTGAACTGTCTCTCGCGGCCCGGCGAAGAGCCGCCGGCGCTCGACGGCGCGACGCGGCATCCGATCACGCTCAACAGCGCGCCGGCGGTGCTCACCGCATTCGCGTTCGATCAAACGACGTATTGCGTGCGCCGCATCGGCGACGCGATGTGGCTCACCGGAAGTTGGGGCGCGGCATCGCTCGAGAACGAAACGTGGCGCGTGTTCCGCACGCCTGCGGGACTGCCCGCCGGCGGCGGCACGAGCGTCGCCGCGGACGAGCAGGGATTCATCTGGATCAGCACGGCGGACAGCGGCGTATTTCGCAGCGTCGAGCCGAATGCCGCGAACGGAAAATTTGCGGCGGCGTGGACGACCGCGAACGGCGCGCCGACGAACAGCGTGCGCGCGCTGCTGTGGCATCGCGGAAAGTTGTGGGCGGGCACGAGCGATGGGCTCGCGATCGTCGACGGACAGAAAACAACCGCGACGATTCTCTCGCGCCATCTCATCGTCGGCATGACGCCGTCCGTGCGCGGCACGGTGTGGGTGAGCGACAACGAAGGCCTCGTCGAAGTCGATCCGCTCGGTTATCGCATCACCACGCGCGTGAAGCAGAGCGACGGCTTGATCGACGATGAAGCCTGGGCGTACGGACCGCTCTCTACCGGTTTGGATGGGCGCATCTACTTTGCGACGCCGAGTGGCATCTCGATTTTCGATCCGTCGCTGCGCGTTGCGAACACGGTTCCGCCGCTCGTCCGTTTGCGCAGCGTCGATGCGGACGACGGCAACTTCGCGATCGAGTACGCAGCGCTGACGTTCACCGATGAAGCGGGCGTGCGCTATCGCACGCGCCTGCGCGGCTACGATCGCGACTGGTCGCCGGAGATTGCGGACGTGAAGATCCGCTACACGAACCTCCCCGCGTTCGTGTTCGCGAAGCGCTACACGTTCGAAGTGATGGCGCGCAACGGCGACGGCGTGTGGTCCGAGCCGGTCGCGTATTCGTTCCGCGTCGTGCCGCCATTGTGGCTGCGCTGGTGGGCGGCGTTCGGCTATCTCGCGGCGCTGATCATCGCCGTCGCGGTGTTCAACCGCTGGCGCACGCGTCAGCTCAAACGGAAGAATCGCGCGCTCGAAGACTTGATCATGGCTCGCACCGAAGAGATCCGCGGGCAGGCGAAAGAGATCGAGACGCTCGACAACATCATCGGCATCATCAACCGCGAGGTCGTGCTCGAGAACGTCTTCAAGAGCATTCTCGAGCAGGGGATGAAGCTCTTCCCGCAGGCCGAAAAATCGGCCTTCCTCAAATTCGATCACGAACAGCAGCGCACCGAAGTCATCGCCGTGTCCGGCTACGACCCCGAGTTGTTCCGCGGCATGTCGTTGTCCTTCGAAGAAGCGATGCGCCGCTACGTCGCGCAATCGAAGCAGCTCGAAGAAGGCGTGTATCTGATTCATGAAACTGACTTCGTCTCGCTCGCCGGCTCCGACAAAACGAGCCACCTGCCGGTGCCGAAGGCGATGCTCGCGATGGCGGTGACGCTCGGCGGCCGCGTCGAAGGATTTCTGATCTTCGACAGCTTCACGAACGAAAACGCGTTCAACGACTCCGATCTGCAGAAGCTCGCGCGCGTCCGCGAGCACGCGATCTCCGCGATCTCGAAGGCGCGGTTGCTGCGCGAGCTGCAGATCAAGAACCGCCAGGCGGAAGAAGCGAATCGCGCGAAGAGCACGTTCCTCGCGAACATGAGTCACGAGCTGCGCACGCCGATGAACGCGATCATCGGTTTCTCCGAGATCCTCACGGAACGTCTCCACGAAAAGATCGAGCCGCGCTACCTCGGATTCCTCAAATCGATTCTGCAATCCGGCCAGCACCTGCTCAACATCATCAACGACATCCTCGACCTCTCGAAGGTCGAGGCGGGGAAGATGGAGCTCTTCGTCGAGACGTTCGCCGTGCGCGGCGCGATCGAGAGCGTCTGCGCGGTGATGAAGGGACTCTCGTCGAAGAAGAGCGTGATGTTCGAGATCGACGTCGCGCCGGACGTCGAGAACATCGAGACCGATCAGGCGAAGTTCAAACAGATCCTCTACAACCTCCTCTCGAACGCGGTGAAGTTCTCGCGCTCGCACGCAGTCGTCGCGATTCGCGCGCGGCGTGTCGATGATTCGATCGCGATCAGCGTCTCCGATCGCGGCATCGGCATCGCGCCCGAGCACATCGGCATCATCTTCGAGGAGTTCCAGCAGGTCGACACCGCGACGAGCCGGCAGTACGGCGGCACGGGACTCGGCCTCTCGCTCGTGAAGAAATTCGTCGAGCTGCAGGGTGGAACGATCGACGTGAAGAGCTCGGTCGGCGAAGGGAGCGAGTTTTCGTTCACGCTGCCGATTCATTTTCAGGGACCGACGATTCCGAGCCCGATGGTCGGCGCGGACGGCGTGGTCGTGCCGCCGGGCGATCGCGTGCTCGTCGTCGAAGACGATGACGACGCGTACGACACGCTCAGCGCGTATCTCGTCGCGGCGGGCTACGTTCCGCTGCGCGCGCGCAGCGGCGAAGAAGCGCTCAAGCTCGCGCGTAGCATGCAGCCGCTGGCGATCACGCTCGACATCGTGCTGCCCGGAATGGAAGGGTGGGCGGTGCTGCGCGAGCTGAAGGCAAATGCGGCGACGTCGAACATCTCCGTGATCATCGTCTCGCTGCTCGACAATCGCGAGCTCGGTCTCGCGTTCGGCGCGGAGGATTACTTCGTCAAGCCCGTCGACTGGTCGCGCCTCATGAAGCGCCTCGCGGAGATCACCGCGCGTTCGGCATTGCGACGCAACGCGAAGCTGCTGCTGATCGACGACGACGTGACCGTGCACGATCTGCTCGAGCAGGAGTTGACGCGCGAAGGCTACGAGCTCGAGAAGGCGTTCTCAGGTGCGGAAGGATTGCAGCGCGCGGAACAATCGCCGCCCGACGTGATCATCCTCGACCTGATGATGCCGGGCATGAGCGGTTTCGAAGTCGCGGAGAAATTGCGGCAACAGCAATCGACGTCGCGCATTCCGATCGTCGTGCTGACGGCGAAGGATCTCACCGCGGACGATCGCGAGCAGTTGCGTCACAGCGTCGGCGGACTGGTGATGAAGGGGAGCGCCGCGGGCGCTCGCCTCATCCGTGCGATCCGCTCGCTCGAGACGAAGGCTTCCTGATCGGCTCGATGTTGTCGAGCGGCTTCGCCGCTGCGATCGGCGCGACCGGCTTCGCTTCCGCGACCGGTGGTGGCGGCGGAACGACCGTCGGCGGCATCAGTGTCACCGGCATTCGCTCCTCGCGCGATGCACGCAGCATCACCATCAACACGCCGATGCCGACGAAGATGAAGATCGCGACGATGATCGCGCGTGCGTTGAACGCCGATGTTGGTTCCTGCGGCGTGGGTGCCGGCGTCGTAACGAGTGCCGCTTGCGTGACCGTCTGCGGTGGTGCGGGTGCAGGTGCGGGCGTCGGTGCTGCGACCGGCTCGGGAGTCACATTCGGAGGAGCGTTCGATGCCTGCACGACGACGGGCGGAGCCAGCTCGACCGGCAGCGGAGTCGCAGCCGGCGTGGGTTTCGGAGTTGCTGCGGCTTTCTGCAGACGTTTGCGCGCGGGACGCACGACGATCTTCTGAATCTCGTTCGAGCGATTGCGCGAGGCGATCTGCACGCTCGAGCCTCTGCCGAGGACGGCTTGCTGGAGCAAATACGATTTCGTTTCCGCGGTCGGATAGAACACGTGGCCGCGGCTGTCGACGATGCGGAACGGCTCGATGTACGACTCGTAGCCGCTGTATGCGCGCGCGAGCTTGTCGTGCATCTCCTTGCCGTAAAACGCGCCGATGCGCTCGTTGATCGAGTACGTCCAGAGATCGTGAAGCGCCGTGAACTCGCGCGCGTCTCCGCGACGGCTCGCTTCATTGAAGAGCGTGTCGAACGACGGGTAGTCGTTGCGCCGGGCGGAATCTTCGAGCGTCGGCGTTTGCTCGATGAGCACAGGCTCGGCCGGCAGATCGATGATCGGAGCGGGGAACGGCGACGCGAAATCGCTCACGGGCGGCGTCGAGTCTGCTGCGGTGCCGGCGGTCTTCGGTTGGATTGGAGGCAGCGGCTCCTGCTGTCCGATGACGGTGACCGACAGAATGACGACGGCGAGCAGAAAAACGAGGCGGCTCTTGCGCACACAGCCCTCCCGGCCTGCCGTACATTGGCCGGCCGGGAAAGAGTGTAGCGTTTTTCCCTTGGAGAGGTTAATGCCGAGTTACTGCCGCGCGGGCTGGCGGCGGGTTTCCGCGCCGAGCAGGCGGGCCGTGTCGATCAGCTCCTGGAGCGTCGTCTGGTCCTTGCCGCTTGCCTGCAGCAAGTAAATCCGGATCGCGCTGCCGACCGGAATCACGGTGTTGGCCGGATCCGAATAGAACTTCTCGAGTCCGGAAACGAGCTCGAATCCGCTGAGCTTTCCCGAGGTCGACGTCTGGCGCTCGGTGCGGTCCGCGAGGTTCGCGCACGCACTGCCGCTCCCCGAGCTCACGTCGATCTTGTCGAGCGCTTCGCGGTATCCCTGCGAGTATCCGATGGCCCAGAAGAGCTTCTCGGTGCTGCTCAGCTTCAGCCAATCCTCGCCGTTCGCAGGAGGATTGATCTCGGGACGATCGGCGGCAACACCCGCCATTGCATAGAGAAGCAGGGCCAGTCCGATGACAAGTTTTCTCATTGAATGCACCTTTTTCTTCGATGAAGCGGCTGGGCAGATTTGGCGGCGATTCTAAACGAAAACGTCGGAGGGAAAGAAGTGCGGCGTAGAATCGAAGCGATGGACGACTCCTGGGAGTCCGCAATTGCAGAAGCGCTCGCGTTTTCGAACGCGCGTGGTGCGGACCTGCTCGTCCGCCTCGGCGAGTTCGATGTTTGGCGCGGAGATCTTGCGACCATGCGAGGCGACGAGCCACGCTCGCCTGTCGATGACGGCGAAACGGAAGCGCGTGAACCCTCGACTCCTCGCCGGCCGAATGTTCTCGTGCTGGCTCGGGCGATCGAAGAGCTCGAGCCGGCCTGTCGCGAGCTTCTTTCCAGGATCTACGCGCTTCATCACGACCGTAATGCGATGTCGCGCCCGGCACATCGCCTTGTTGGGGACTGCGAGAAGCGACTGTTTGCGGCATACGAGTCGCTCATGCGTGATGTTCCCGCCACTGTCACCGCCATCGCAAATCGTGAAAGTTCGGAGCAGAGTCCTCGTCGTCGATGATTCTCGTAGACACGAGCGTGTGGATCGAGGTGCTTCGCGGCCGCGCAGGAGACCGTTATCGTGCAGCCGTCGCGGGAGAACAGGTCGTGACGTGTTTACCGGTGATCCAGGAAGTTCTTCAAGGGATCGATCCCGAACACACGTTCCGTGTGGCATCGAGAGCCTTCGCAGACATTCACGTGTTGGAGAATCCGCTCACGCGGGATGTGTTCGCGGACGCAGTTCAACTGTATCGGGATGCGCGGCGTTCTGCGATCACCATCCGTTCCGGCGTCGACTGCCTGATCGCTGCGTGTGCGATGCGAAACGGCGCCACGGTGTTGCACGTCGATCGTGATTTCACGCATCTCGCGCAAATTGCCGAGCTGAGCGAGCGCCGGTTCTGACGCGCAAGTTTGAATCCGGGGGTGCCGACCTTACAGTGCCATCCCCAGTGTCATCCTGAGCGGGTGGCGGGTGGGCGCAAAGGATCCTCTCCGGTGACACGAAACGCGCTCTGTCGGCAGGGGATCCTTCGCACCCACCCGCCGCCTGCTTCAGGATGACACTGGGGATGGCAGCCTAGAAAATCGCGCCGTCGATCTTCGCGCGATAGCGCGCCACGTCGCCCGTCACCTCGATGTACGGCAGCGCCGCGGCGAGCTCGCGCTTTGCGCCGCGATAATCGCCCGTCTCGTACATGGCCACCGCGAGGTAATAGCGATACGGCTCTTCGCCGCGATTCAGCGCGCCTGCGAGCTCGAACGCGCGCACGACGCCGCCGAAATCGCGGGAGCGATACAGACCTTCCGCGACGAGCAGCATCGTCGGATGATCGATCCCTTTCACTTCGAGCAACTCGTGATAGATCGAGCGCGCATCCGTGAGCGCGTTCTTGCGCAGCGCGCGCTCGCCGTCGTCGAGACGCGTTTGCACGTTGACCTTCGGCGCGGCAACGACAGGCGCGGTTGTCGCGGGCTTCGGCGCGGGAGTTGTCGTCGCCTGCGGCGCCGGCTTCTGCGGCGCCGGTTTCGGCGGCGCGGGTTTCGGCGGATCGGCTTTGGGCTTCGCTTCGATCGCCGGCGGAGGCGTCGCACGTTGCGGTGCAGGCGTTGGCGTCACCGTTTGTGGTTTCGGCTGCGGCTGCGACGACTGCGGCTGCGGTTGCGTGGGTTTCGGCGCGTCGGGCACGACCGGCGGAGTTTGTTGCGGCTGCACCGGCGTGAAGATCGGCTTCGTGGGTTTTGCCGACGCCGGCGCTGCGGATCCGCGAAGAATTGCGAGTTGATCGCTGCCCAGGATTTTGCCGACGAGCGATTCGAACGCGGTGCGCACCGGCTGCGGAATCTTCAGCGACGCGTAGCGGCGCTGTACTCCCTCCGCGGCGACGACATCCTCGGCAGCGCTGCGCGCATTCGCTTCCTGCCCGAGTCGATTCGTGACCAGCGCGAGATAAATCTCCGCCGTCTGGTAATGCTCGATCGAGTCGATGAGTCCGAACGCGGCGATGCGCAGCTCGCGCGCGGCAGCCGCGTCACGGCCCGCGTTGTAATCCGTCACGCCTCGATTCAGAAGGCTGATGTAGAAATCCGTCGCGCTCGCAGCCAAACCGGTCGTGGCAACGAGAGCGATGATTGCGGCTGCGGCGGTATATCTCTTCATTCCAGACGAATGACCACGCACGACTCGCACACTCCGTTGACCCGGAGATCTCGCGCCACAACACGCGGCAGAATATGCGAATTCGCACGACCTTGGAAAATCTGCGAACGGACCAACGGCGATTCTGCCACACTCGCAGAGATGCACAATGGAGTCATTCTGTGCAGACTCCTGTTACGATCCCGCAACGCGTGAACAAGTCCGTAGTCATCGTCGGGGGAGGCATCGCGGGACTCGCGAGTGCGATCTACCTCGCGCGCGGCGGTTGCACCGTCACGATTTTCGAGAAGCGCCGTTACCTCGGCGGCCGCGCGATCACGCATCTCCGCAGCGGATTTCGCTTCAACATCGGTGCGCACGCGCTGTTCCGCGGAGGCGCCGCAACCTCCGTCTATCGGGAGCTCGGCATTCCCGTGCGCGGCGGTTCGCCGAAGCCCCGAGGGCGCGCGCTCTACGGCGGCGACGACTACAAACTTCCCATTCGTCTCTGGTCGCTGCTCACCACGTCGCTGCTCTCGATCGGAGCAAAAGCCGAAGCCGCCGCGCTGCTGTTTCGCCTCGGCCGCATCGATCCGAAACCCTTCGCATCGATCAGCGCGCGGCAATGGATCGACGAGAACATCTCCGATCCGCGTCTGCGCGAAGTCATCGAAGCGCTCGTGCGTCTCGCGACGTATTCGAATCGGCCGGAAGATCTGAGTGCCGCCGTCGCGCTCGCGCAGTTGAAGCTCGTGCGGCGCGGCGCGATGTACATCGACGAAGGCTGGCAGAAGCTCGTCGACGCGCTGCACACCTCCGCCGTCACCGCGGGCGTCAACTTCGTCAGCAGCTCGCGCATCGTCGGCGTCGATCATGACGACGCCGTGCGCGGCATCGAGCTCGGCGGATTGGAGATGGATGATCACGGCGACACGAAGTCGCTCGTGCTTCCCGATCTCGCGCCCGAAGGGATTGTCGGGACGCGATTGCCGGCGCAGAACGTATTGCTTGCGATCGATCCGATCAGCGCGGCGGAGTTGATCACCGACCAGGCGATCGCGAATTCGTGGCGCTTGCCGTCGCCGGTCGTCGCCGCGTGTCTCGACGTCGCGCTGTCGAAACTCCCGAAACCGGAGACGACGTTCGCCCTCGGCATCGATCAGCCGGTGTACTTCTCCGTGCACTCCGCGTGGGCGCAGCTCACGCCGAAGGGCGGCGCGCTCATTCACCTGATGAAGTACCGCAAGAGCGCGGTGAAATTCATCGGCGACGAGCTCGAGCCGGAGCGCGTTCGCCGCGGCGAAGAATCAGCGGCGGATGAGCGCGAGCTCGAAGGCGTGCTCGATCGCCTGCAGCCCGGCTGGCGCGAGGTGCTCGTGCATCGCCGCTTCCTGCCGTCGATGAACGTCTCGAACACGATTCTCGCGCCCGGCGCGACGCGGCCCTCGCCGGTCACGCCGATTCGCGGCTTGTACATCGCGGGCGATTGGGTCGGAAGCGAGGGCTGGCTGTCGGACGCGGCACTCTCGAGCGCGCGCGCCGCGGCGAAGGCGATCCTCAGCTCCGATTCCTAGGTGCAGCGATGGCGAACCTCGAGCTCCGGCTGATCAATCGATCGCACGAAAGCGAAGTCGCGGTCGTGATCCTTCAGCAGAACCTTGCGACGCACTTCGATGAGATCGCAGTCGCGTGGCACGTCATTCGTCTTCACGGCCGCGATGCGAGCTACACGTTCGCGTTTCCCGATGCGATCGAAGTCGCTGCGCACGATTCGTTCGGCAACAAGACGCGCCCGCAACGCTGCTCGCCCGGCCAGGTGTGGAGCGTGATCTCGCGAAGCAGCGGCGCCGACCTGCGCTTCGAGCCGCACAGCGCCGCGAAAGACGAGATCGAAGTGCGCAGCGGACTGTCGAACGGCGCAACGAACATCAACCTCTATCGCGATGGACGATTGTTCGCGGCCAAGGTCGGAGTCGTGCCCGGACAACGCGCGTTCTTTCGCTTCAAGCCGATTCTCCGCATGGGCGTGACGACCGACGTCGAAGAAGGCGAGATCCTCAACTCCGCCTCGATCGCGAATTTCAACAGCGAGATCGTCCTGCAAACCGGGATGACGCACGCGGACCTCGTGCTGACGGGCGGTTCGCAGGTTCCGTACAAATTCACGCTCGTTCCGATCAAGTGAGCACCACCGGCCGAACGATTCTGCGCGAGCTGAGCATCTTCGCGCTGTTCGTCGCTCTTGCCGTCGCGATGACGTGGCCGCTCGCGATTCATCTCGATCGCGCGGTCACCGATCCGAGCGACCCCTTGCTAACGACGTCGATTCTCGAATGGGACTACTACGCGACGTTCCACGGCATCTGGCCGTTCAACGCGAATTTCTTCGCTCCCACGCGCAACACGCTCGCGCTCACCGAGCATACGTACGGGATCGCGATGCTGCTCTTCCCGCTGTTCGCCCTCGGCATCGCACCGCTGACGATTCACAACATCGCGATGATTCTCGGATTCGCCGGCTGCGGCTACGCGATGTTTCTCCTCTGCCGATTCGTCACGCGCTCGGCCGCGGCGGGAATCGTCGGCGGCATCGCGTACGCGTTCGTCGGAACTCGATTTCATCACCTGACGCACGTGCAGTACGTCTGGTCGATGTGGCTGCCGCTGCTGCTGCTCTGCGCGCTGCGATTCGTGCGTCGTCCGAATGCGCGCAACGCGGCGTGGCTCGGCGTCGCGATCGTGATGAACGGCCTCACCACGATGCACTGGCTGATGTTCGGCACGTTCACCGTGACGCTGACGCTGCTCGCTCTCGGAATCGCGATGAAGCGCAATCGCCGCTTCTGGCTGTTGCTGTTCGCGACGTATGCGATTGCGTTCGTGACCCTGCTGCCATTCGTGCTGCCCTATCACCAGTGGCAGAAAAAGTACGGCGAGCGGTGGCACTACGCCGATGTCGTCGCCGGCAGCGCCGCATGGAGCGATTGGTTTCGCGTCGACGTGTACAACAAGCTCTATGCGCCGTTCTATGAACCGAACGGCGAGCGGACGCTCTTTCCCGGCTTCATCGTGCTGGTGCTCGCAGCATTCGCGGTCGCCGTGCGAGTGCGAAAGCGGATTCATCTTCCGCTCGTCGTGTGGACCGCGATTCTCTGGCTCGTGATCGGTGCGTGGGGCGCGCGCGGCGTCCTCGGCGCGTTTCATTCCGCGCTATTCCTGTGCTTCGCCGCATTTCGCGGGATTCGCATGCCGGTGCGCTGGGTGATGATCGCGTACGTCGGATTGTCGCTCCTCGCCTCGATTGGATTCGCGCGACTGATCCGCAATCGCCGCGCTTTCGGCGCGATCGTCGTCGGCGCCGCGATGTTGTTCGAGCTGCATGCCGCGCCGATCCGCTGGTACATGATGCCGCTCGAGCGGCGCGACCTCTATCCGTGGCTCGCGAAGACGCCGATCTCCGGATCGATTCTCGAGCTGCCGATGACGCAGACCGCCGCGTACGAATATCTCTGGCGATCGACCGCGCATCACAAGCCGCTCATCAACGGAGTTGCGTCCGCTTCGACGTCCGGTTACGTGGAGCTCAATCGCCTTTACGAAAGCCGTCCGATTTCGCCTGACCTGCTCACGCGCCTCGAGCAGAGCGGTTGCTCGCTCATCGTCGTGCACGCGGGCTGGTTGCGTGAGCGCCGCGAAGATGTGCGCGAGTGGTTGCGTGACGGCGTCGCATCCGGGCGCTTGATTTTCGTGCAGCGATTCGATGCCGGCCTGCTTCCCGACTACGTCTTCGCGCTGACGCGCGTCGAGCCGCAGATGCACGCGTCGCGCGAGGCGGACAACTACATCGACACGAAAGGATGGACGCAGAATCACTCGACGTTCGGCAATGTCGACGTCTGGCCCGACGGCGTCATTCGAGGACCGCTCGTGATCTCAGGCTGGGCGCTTTCCCCGTGGGACGTGCGCGAGGTCAACCTGCTGTTCGACAACGGCCGCGTCGTGATTCCCGCCGATCGCTTCGAAAATCCGGGACTCTCCGCAGCGATGCCGTGGTATCCGAAAACGACGAAGCCGGGCTTCGCGAAGCGCATCGAAGAGCCGCCCGATGGCATCGACGGCGACACGAACTTTCAGGTCGAGATCATCGACGGCCGCGGTGAATCTCGGCGACTGCCACCTGCGTTCTTCACGTGGCACGAGCGCGATCTTCACCAGTAGGGGCGGCCTGCGGCCGCCCGAATCCTCGTGAACCGGCGATGACCATAGTTCGGGCGGCCGCAGGCCGCCCCTACGAAAAGATCCCCGTCAGCGCCTCGGGATGCACCGTCCACTGAAAGAATCCCGCACACCCGAAGAACAGCCCAAACAACATGAACGCGATCGCGAAGACGAGCAGCCACTTCTTCTTCGTCAGCGCGGTCACGCCCATCAGCGCGATCGATACGGACAGCGCCGCGTCCGACAGATCGAACTGATCGTCGTGCGTGTTGAGCCGCCGGTACTCCTTCGCGTGCCCTTCCGCCTCGGTTTTGATGTCGTCTTTTTCTTTCTTGTAGCGCGCGACGTTCGAGGTGTACGCCGCGATCTTCTTGTCGAGCTCCGCGGTTGCTTCGGGCGAGAGCGTCGTGCCGGCAGCCGCGCGATAGACGAGCAGCTGATCGAGCGTCGACTCCGCAAGATTCTGCTTCATGCTCTTCGCTTGGTAATACGACCAGGCGTCGACGGTTTGCGATTGCTCCTCGGACATCGCCTGCCCGAGGTTGCCGGACTTGACGCCGCTGAGGGCCATGAACGTGGCGGTGATCGCGACGAGCAGCGCGATCACCGAGTTCAACCCATCTGACGATTCTGAATTTTCGAGAGCTTCCGCCGCAACATCGCTCACATCTGCCATAGCGGCGGATTCTACATGCGCTGCACCGAGATCCCGCCACCGGACGTGCGCAGCACGAGACGCGGTCCGCCGCCGTTGATCTTGCCTTCGAGCGAGTCGCGCTCCTGCGAGCCGACGATCGTGATCGGCAAATCGCTGCGCACGCCGCCGCCGCTCGAATGCGCGTCGAGATCGGCGCCGACATTCGCGGCGAGAAACACGGTCACGCTGCCGCCCGACGTCGACAGACGCGAGTCGCCGGCCGGCTGCTGTGCGAATCGCGCAGTAATCGAACCGCCGGACGTCGACGCATCGACGCGGCCGCGCGCTTCTTCGATACGGATGCCACCGCCCGACGTGCGGGCGTTGACGTCGCCCGAAACGCGCGCGAGCTCGATCGAGCCGCCCGACGTTTTCACTTCGACCGATCCCGTCGTGTCGCCGACTTTGATGTCGCCGCCCGACGTGTGCGCGTTCACGTTGCCCGATGCGCTCATGACGTCGATGTCGCCGCCGGACGTGCGCAGATCCGCTGGTCCGGTGATTCGTCCCGCGTCGATGTCGCCACCCGAGGTGCGGACTTCGACTTCGCCGCTGACGTCGGTGAGATGCACATCGCCGCCCGACGTGCGCAGATCGACGCTGTAATTTTTCGGCACGCGGATGTTCCACTGCACCGACAGCGAGTCGTTCCAATGGAACCAGCGATTCGGATGGTCGTAGCGGCTCTTGATGAAGACGTCGTTGCCGTTCTGATCGAACGTGATCTCGTGATCCTTGAAGATCTCCGCAGCCTCGGACTTGTCCGCCGTGCGCGCACGCCGCACGATCTCGATCGCGACGCCGTTGCCGCCCGTCACGACTTTGACGTCGCCGAAGCTCGCGTCGAGCGTGAGCCGCCCGCCTGCGTTGACGTTGAATCCCTTGCGGATCACGTCATCGACGGATGCCTGTGCGGCAACAGCCGCGAGGAGAAGAAGTGTGGTGATGCTGACGAGTCGGCGCATGCGTTCCTCCGCGTCGTTTGCCGTCTGCCGTTCGCCGTTGGCCGCGGTATGAACCACGGCAAACGGCCAACGGTGATCGGCCGACGCCCTCTCATACGCCGCGGCGCGCGAAAAGTTTGCAGTAAGATCCGCTTCCTGATGCCGATCGACGACGCAGGATTCAAACAGGCGATGTCTCAATTCGTCAGCGGCGTGACCGTCGTGACGACCGAGCTCGACGGCGCGCGCTACGGGATGACCGTGGCGTCGTTCGCGTCGCTGTCGCTGCATCCGCCGCTCGTGCTCGTCTGCATCGAGAAAAACGTGAAGTCGCACGATGCGATCCGCTCCGCCGGCAAATTCGGCGTGAGCATCCTCGGGCGCGAGCAGGCCGATGTGTCCGGCCGCTTCGCGTCGAAGGTCGACAACAAATTCGAAGGCGTTGCGGTGCGCGAAGGCGCGCTCGGCGTGCCGCTCATCGACGGCGCGATTTGCACGCTCGAGTGCCGCGTGCACGAAGAACTTCCCGGCGGCGATCACACGATCTTCGTCGGCGAAGTCGTCGAGGCGCAGTCGCACGACGGCGCCCCGCTCGTCTATTTCCGGAGTGGTTACCGCGCGATTGAGTAGCGAATCCTTTTCCTCCACGTTACGGCGCCTCTTTCGTCTCGAGAATCGCCGCGCCACCGTTCGCCCTGGGCGCATCGAGCGCATCCCGCACGTTTCGACGACCTTCGACGGATCGCGCGACCTCACCGTCTATGTGCCGCCCGGCTACGACGAGCGTGACGGCCGGCGCTATCCCGTGCTGTACATGCACGACGGGCAGAATCTCTTCGAGCCCGAGCGCGCGTTCATTCCGGGGCAGCATTGGCGATTGAGTGAAGCCGCGGATGAAGCGATCGCCGCGCGCACCGCGTCGCCGATGATCATCGTCGGAATCGACAACGGCGGCGTTGCGCGAGGCGACGAGTACACGCCGGTGCGCGATCCGAAGTACAACGCCGGCGGCCGCGCAGGCGATCACGCGCGCATGCTGCTCGAAGAGATCAAGCCGCTGATCGACGAGCGCTTTCGCACCGAGCCGGAGAAGAACGGTGTCGGCGGGTCATCGCTCGGTGGTCTGCTCGCGCTGCATCTGGTGCTGCGGCACTCTGACGTCTTCGATCGAGCGGCGGTGATGTCGCCATCGTTCTGGTGGGCGGATCGCGCGATTCTTCGCGAGATCGATGACTACGATCGCCGCGCGCGGCCGCGCATCTGGCTCGACGTCGGCGGGCGCGAAGGCGTCGAAACGCTGCGCAACACGCGGCTGGTGCACGAGCGTTTGCTCGCGCGCGGATGGACGAGCCGGACGCTCGGCTATCACGAAGATCGCCGCGGCGATCACAGCGAGCGCGCGTGGGCGCGGCGCGCGCGGCCGATGCTGGAGTTTTTGTTCCCTCCGGCGTAGTTTTCGACGCGGATGTCTGTTCGCGACTCTCTCGATCGTCCGCTGCGTGATCTGCGCATCTCGGTCACCGACCGCTGCAATTTCCGCTGCGTCTACTGCATGCCGAAGGAGGTCTTCGGCCGTGACTTCGCGTTCCTCGACCGCGATCAGCTGCTCACGTTCGAAGAGATCGCGCGCCTCGCGCGCATCTTCGCCCGCCTCGGCACGCACAAGATCCGCCTCACCGGCGGCGAGCCGCTGCTGCGCCGCGACCTCGAGCGCCTTGTCGCGATGCTCGCGCAGATCGAAGGGCTCGATGACATCGCGCTGACGACGAACGGCTCGTTGCTGACGCGAGAGAAGGCGCGCGTGCTTCGCGAGGCGGGTTTGCGTCGCGTGACGATCAGTCTCGACTCGCTCGATGACGCCGTGTTCCGCGCGATGAACGACGTCGACTTTCCGGTGACGCGCGTGCTCGAAGCAATCGACGTGGCGGCCGAAGCCGGATTCGCGCCGATCAAGATCGACGTCGTCGTGAAGCGCGGCATGAACGACGAGGAGATCGTCGCCATCGCGCGCCGCTTCCGCGGCACACCGCACATCGTGCGCTTCATCGAATACATGGACGTCGGCAACACGAACGGCTGGCGCATGGCGGATGTCGTGTCAGGCGCCGAAGTGCGCGACCGCATCGCACGCGAATGGCCGATCGTGCCGGTGGACGCGAGCTACTACGGCGAAGTCGCCGAGCGCTGGCGCTACGCCGACGGCGCAGGCGAGATCGGCATCATCACCTCGGTCACGCAACCGTTCTGCGGCAGTTGCACGCGCGCAAGGTTGTCCGCGAGCGGAGAGTTGTATTTGTGCTTGTTCGCATCCGCCGGCCACGACCTCCGCCGCCTGCTTCGCAGCGGCGCGTCGGACGCGTCGCTCGAGGAAGTGATCGCAACGGTGTGGCGCACACGCGACGATCGCTATTCGGAGATCCGCTCCGCCGAAACGCTCGCGCTTCCGAAAGTGGAGATGTCGCACATCGGCGGATAGGGGACCGCCTGGAAAGGCGGTTGTGGAACGTAGGACATGCTCTCAGCTTGTCCTGCGCGTGCCACGTGCCGGGGAGTGGCGGCTGCGACGAACGCACGATTTCCGCGAGGGCGGGCCGCCTGGAGAGGCGGCCCTACGTCAAAGACGTAGGACATGCTCTCAGCTTGTCCTGCGTGCCACGTGCGGGGGAGTGGCGGACTGGCGACGAACGCACGATTTGCGCGAGGGCGGGCCGCCTGGAGAGGCGGCCCTACGTCTGCAACCCTCGCCTCACTTCTCCGTAGTGG
>Ga0307468_100000106_pt1 | contig 20021 bp, 3 predicted proteins | sample atmdna_FD_203085 | JGI IMG/M metagenome (GOLD analysis project Ga0307468, IMG submission 203085) | Hardwood forest soil microbial communities from Morgan-Monroe State Forest, Indiana, United States - atmos_gases AM2C_05 | ecosystem: Environmental > Terrestrial > Soil > Temperate forest > Bulk...
TCGAGAGCCTGATCAGTGAGTGCGCAGGAGTGAAAGAATGCGTCGTGGTCGTCCGCGAGGAAGGGGGAGAGAAGCGGCTGGTGGGTTACGTGGTGATGGAAGGGAAGGGAGGAGTCGAAGAGATCAAGAGGCAACTGAAGCAGAGAGTGCCGGATTACATGATGCCTGGGGCAGTGGTGATGATGGAGAAGCTGCCGCTGAACGCCAACGGCAAAGTGGATAAGCGCGCCCTGCCTGCTCCGGGTAAGCTCAGGCCGGAGTTGGCTCAGGGGTATATAGCGCCGCGCAATCACACAGAAGAGATTCTCGCCGCAATCTGGGCTGATGTGCTCGGCATCGATGAGGTCGGCATTCATGATAGTTTCTTTGCTCTTGGGGGAGATTCCATTCGTGTGGTCAGAGTGGTTGCCTTATCGAAAGAAAGAGGACTGACCTACTCGGTTGAGCAACTCTTCCGGCATCAAACGATTTCCGAGTTGGCAAGAGAGCTTCAGATAGAAAAAGCGCAATCATCTGCATTCCGCAAAACTGAGCCATTCAGCCTTATTTCCGGCGGAACCCGCGCCAAGCTACCGGCTGATGTCGAAGATGCATACCCTTTATGCATGCTCCAGGCAGGGATGCTTTATCACCTCGAATCTACGCCTGAATCACCTGCTTATCACAATATCAACAGCTACAATCTGCGAGCCAGATTCGTCCTGGAGAAGTTTCGAGAGGCCGTGCAGTACGTGGTCGCACGCCATGCCGTGTTACGTACTTCGTTCGACCTCACCTCATATAGCGAGCCGCTGCAATTGGTTCACCAGACCTGCGCCTTCCCGATTTATGTTGAAGACCTGCGCCATCTGCCAACCGCCGAACAGGATAAAGCAATCGCGGCTTTTGTAGAGGCTGAGAGGGTAAAGTTATTCGATCTATCCAAACCGCCACTGATCCGATTCATGATTCATCGCCGGACGGATCATTCATTTCAATTTACCTTGACCGAATGTCATGCCATTGCTGACGGGTGGAGCACATCTTCAACTTTTGCCGAGGCGTTTACGCACTATTTTGCTCTGCTCCAGGGCGAGCCGCTTCCAGAAGAGCCGCCACTGGCTGTCACCTACCGCGATTTCGTGCTCCTTGAACGGATGGCTTTGGAATCTGAAGAATGCCAGAACTACTGGAGGCAAAAGCTGGCAGCGTTCACGCCTGTCAAAGTGCCGGTGTGGCCGCTAACAAGCATCCCTGAGGGGCAAAAGATGCGACGGTTAGACTTTGCCGTAGCGGCCCAGATATTCGAGGGCTTGAAACATATCGGACGATCCGTAGCCGTCCCATTTAAAAGCGTGGCGCTGGCTGTGCATCTGAAGGTCGTCAGCATGATCACAGGCGAAACGGATATTGCGACGGGTATAGTTTCTAATGGCAGGCCGGAAACGCTTGACGGTGAGCGCGTGCGCGGTCTGTTCCTCAATACGCTGCCGCTACGCTTCAAAGTATCAGAAGGCACCTGGGCAGACCTGATCAGAGAGGCTTTCAATGCCGAACGTGAGTTTTTACCTTACCGGCGATACCCTATGGCAGCGTTGCAGAAACACGGCGGCGGACAGGCGCTGTTCGATGTGGCGTTCAATTATCTGCAATTTCATTCCGTCGAAAAGGTCGCTCGCTCAGGTCATCTGGAATTCCTGCCGTATGGCAATATCGAATCATCGGAAACCAACTTTCCGTTCGGAATCAGTTTCTTTTCCAGCCCCATTTCTACGCAACTGGCGCTGATAATTGAATACGACACAACTCTATTCAGTGAAGAACAGGTATCTGCGTTTCACAGCTATTATCAAAAGGTGATGCAAGCCATGGTCGCTGATCCGCTGGCTCGCCACGAAGCCCAGTGCCTGCTGACGGATGAGGAATTGTCGCGGCTACTCGTGGATTGGAACAATACCCGGACGGACTCCGCAACCGATCAATGCGCTCATGATCTTTTTCAAGCTCAGGTTGAGCGCACGCCGGAAGCCATTGCCGTCATCTATGAAGGGCAGCAATTGACTTACAGGAAGTTGAATCAAAGCGCGAATCAGTTAGCGCGTTATCTGCGCGAAATCGGCCTGGGAGCGGACATACCGGCAGCGATCTATATGGATCGTTCTATTGATATTGATGCGATGGTGGCTATTCTGGCCATCCTGAAGGCCGGAGGAACTTATGTACCTTTGATTACCGATTACCCGGCAGAGCGCATCGCGTTCATTCTCGAAGATTGCCATGCGCGTGTCGTTCTGGTGCAGAACCAACTGCCTGATGAAATCATTCTGGATGGCGTGCAAGTCATAAATGTAAATGCTCGACGTGATCATATCGCGCGATACGGGAATGCGAACCTCGTCACAGATGCACAAGCCGACAACCTGGCGTATGTGATTTACACCTCTGGCTCGACCGGGCAGCCCAAAGGAGTAATGATTACACATAAAGGTTTGTGCAATCTGGCAAGAGCACAGATCAAGGCATTCGGTATCGAACCGGATAGCCGTATACTGCAATTTGCTTCGCTCAGCTTTGACGCATCGGTTTCTGAAATATTTACGGCCCTGCTGACAGGCGCAACATTATGCCTGACAAAGCAAGACTCTATACTGCCGGGGCCGAGCCTCGCTGAAACATTACGGAACCAGGTGATCAGTTTAGTTACGCTGCCGCCTTCCATCATGTCGATCTCCCCCAGCGTTGAATTCCCTGCTTTACGAACGGTTGTTTCAGCGGGCGAAGCCTGCTCTGCTGACGTTGCCGAGCGATGGTCTGCCGGGCACCGATTCTTAAACGCCTATGGGCCTACGGAAGTGACCGTGTGCGCCAGTGTTGCGGAATATCAGCAAGGCAAGGCTCCGTACAACATCGGCAGCCCGATTGATAATACGCAACTCTATGTACTTGATAAGTACCTTGGCCCCGCCCCCATCGGCGTCAAGGGCGAGTTGTACGTCGGCGGCACAGGATTAGCGCGCGGCTACGTGAACCAGCCGGATTTGACGGCTCATCAGTTTATGCCGAACGCCTTTGCCGGGGATGCGGGTGAACGACTCTACAAGACTGGCGACCTTGCGCGTTACCTGCCGGATGGCACCATTGAGTTCTTCGGGCGGAATGATTATCAACTGAAGGTGCGAGGATTCCGCATAGAACCGGCAGAGATAGAAACCCTGCTGAACCAACATCCGCGAATAAAAGAATCTGTCGTGATTGCGCGCGAAGATATACCGGATGACAAACGAATCGTTGCTTACATCGTAGAAGACTCTGAAGCCAGCCACTTGAGCGGCAATATCGACGACGCGAAAGACGAGAGCGCCGCCAAACCCATGGAGCTATGGCCATCAGTGTCTGAGTTTTATGTTTATGACGAGTTTTTATACTACGTAATGGCAAACGACGAGAAGAGGAATTATAGCTACAATGTGGCCTTCCATCGTCTAGTCAAAGATAAAGTGGTCGTCGAGATAGGAACGGGAGCCCATGCGATTCTGGCGAAACTTTGTGTCGAGGCAGGCGCGAAGCGGGTTTATGCGATTGAGTTGTTACAAGAATCATACGAGCAAGCCCTGGCGCATGTTGAAAAACTCGGTTTACAGGGCAAGATTATTTTAATTCAAGGTGATTCGATGAGTATCGAATTGCCTGAAAAGGCGGATGTCTGCGTGTCGGAGATCGTCGGCCCCATTGGCGGCTCCGAGGGCGCGGCTTACATCCTCAACGATGCGCGGCGGTTTCTTAAGCCGGGCGGCGTGATGATACCGCAACGAAGCGTGACTAAAATCGCGGCGGTCTGTCTCGATGATGAATTGATTAACCACCTTGATTTCCCGAAGGCGCAGGCCGGCCTGGTTGAAAAGGTGTTTGCAGAGGTCGGCTATCCGTTTGATCTCAGGGTGTGCCTGGGCAACTTCTCGAAATCTAATTTGATGTCTAGCGCAGATGTGTTTGAAGACCTGGATTTTAGAGATTTCAATGATCTGAGTTGCGACAAAGACGTGACACTCGAAATCGCCAGGGATGGGCGAATAGACGGCTTCCTGGCCTGGTTGAATCTGCATACCATTGAAGGCGAGGTCATCGATATATTGGAGCACCGGTACTGCTGGTTGCCTGTCTACCTCCCGGTTTTTTATCCGGGCGTCGACGTATCCAGGGGAGATGTCATAAAGGCAAGTTGCCGTCATTGGCCATCAGATAACGGCCTTCATCCAGATTATCAAATCCAAGGGAGCCTAACTCGATCTGGAGGTGAGACGATAGATTTTGACTACGTTTCTTATCACCACAAACAGGCTTTTAAGCAGACACCGTTTTATGAGCGACTGTTTGCAGATTATTCGATGCCAGGCAAAGAGCACAAACCCGATTCAGTATCTGTTGAAGAGTTGCGGGCATACCTTGAGAAGCGATTGCCTGCTTACATGATCCCATCACTATTCGTGAAGATGGAGAGCCTGCCGCTGACGACAAGCGGCAAGATAGATAGAAAAGCATTGCCGCCGCCAGGAGGAAGCCGACCCGAACTTAAACGGAGTTATGTAGCGCCACGCACAGGTGTTGAGAAGATGCTGGCAGAAATATGGTCTTCAGTGTTGGGCATTGATAGTGTGGGTGTATATGACAACTTCTTTGACCTGGGCGGAGATTCTATTCTGAGCGTGCAGATCGTTGCCAGAGCGAATCGCGCAGGGCTGAAGCTTATACCCAGACAATTATTCCAATACACAACGATTGCATCTCTGGCTACAGTCATAGGTATAGCCGAGAAGGTGCAAGCCGAACAGCATCTTGTGACCGGAGCCGTTCCGTTGACTCCTATTCAGCGCTGGTTCCTGGAAAAAGAACTGCCCGACCCTCACCATTTCAATCAGGCTGTTTTGCTTGAAGTGAAAGAGCCGATTGATGTGATGATACTGGAAGGGGCAGTGAAACGCTTGCTCGACCATCATGACGGGCTGCGGCTTCGCTTCACGAAAGCAGGTGAAGGCTGGCAGCAGATGAACGCTGAAGCAGAAGCAGCCGAGGTTGTCACGCAAGTCGATCTATCCGACTTGAGCGACGCCGAACAGCCACTGGCTATCGAGGCAGTAACCGGCAACATACAAACGAGCCTTAACCTGGAGCAAGGGCCATTGATGCGAGTCGCAATCATTAATCCGGGAAAAGGGAAAGCCAGCCTGCTGCTCATCGTCATCCATCATCTCGCGGTAGATGGGGTCAGTTGGCGAATCTTGCTGGAAGACTTAGAGCGCGTCTTTAGGCAGTTGAGCAGAGGGGAGGAAGTAGATTTGCCGCCGAAAACTACATCCTTCAAGCAGTGGGCAGAAAGACTAAATGATTATGCGCGCCAGGAATCCACAGGAGCAGAGCTTACCTATTGGATGACGCAATCCCCGCCAAACCTCAGCCGGTTGCCTCTGGACTGCCGTGAGGGAATGAACGCCGTAGGGTCTGCGGATACTGTAATAATGACTATGAATCGGGAAGATACGCGATTGCTGCTTCAACAGATACCCAGAGCCTATCACACGCAGATCAACGACGTGTTGTTGACCGCCCTGTCAAAGACGCTCAACCGATGGACAAGAGGACAGGCCCTGTTGATCGACATCGAAGGTCACGGTCGGGAACCGCTATTCGATGATCTAGACCTGTCACGCACCGTTGGCTGGTTTACGACCTTTTTCCCGATAGTGTTGAACCATAATGAGACGGACAGCGTCGGCGATGCGCTGAAGCAGATGAAAGAGAAACTGCGCGCAATACCGAATCACGGAATCGGCTATGGCTTGCTGCGATACTTGAGCAATGATCGGCAGGCCGCTGAAAAGCTCAAATCTCTACCGCCAGCAGAAGTCAGTTTTCAGTACCTCGGACAGTTTGATCAGACGCTTTCCGAGTTCTCGCCTTTCGGGCCTGCCGATCAGTCTCCGGGGCCGAATCGCAGTCCCAAACACCCCAGAGGTTATCTACTTGAAATCGAGGCAAGTGTGGCGGGAGGTTGTCTGCAAACGATTTGGGCGTACAGCAAGGATACCCACTGGCGCACGACGATAGAGACATTGGCGAGAGAATTTCTCGACGAGTTGCAATCCATCATAAACCATTGTCTGTCTCTGGAAGAAGAAGTCTACACGCCTTCGGATTTCCCCGAAGCCAATCTGAGCCAGGGGGATCTCGACAGCATCCTCGAACAGTTTCGTGATCTTGGGGATTGAGCCTGAAATGCGGAAGAGTAATATCGAGGCCATATACCCGCTCACGCACTTACAAAAAGGTCTTCTCTTTCATACGGTCTGTGCCCCGAAGTCAGGCATGTATCTTACACAAATCTGTTGGCTTGTACGCGGAGAGCTTAATGTCACGGCGCTTAAACAGGCATGGCAGCTTGTAATTGACAGGCATCAGGTATTACGAACCGCCTTCATATGGGAGAATCAAAAAGAGCCGCTTCAAGTAGTCGCCCGCAGTTTGAGCCTTAACTGGAACGAGCAAGATTGGCGGAGCCTGTCCTCGATTGAGCAGCAAGAGCGTGTGAAGATTCTCCTTGAAGAAGATTTCAGGGCAGGCTTCGAGTTGTCAAAACCTCCGCTGATGCGGCTGTTTCTTATATGGGTTGACGAAGACGCATATTACTTCATATGGAATTCCCATCACCTGATGCTGGATGGCTGGTCTTCCGCTTTAGTGTTGCAAGAAGTTCTCACCACCTACGATGCATTGAGCAAGCGTCGCCCGGTAGATTTTATGGAACCGCAGCGTTACCAACATTACATTGTGTGGCTGCGCCAACAAGACCTTACAAAAGCAACTGCCTTCTGGCGGCGAGCGTTAAAAGGGTTCACGGAGACGACACGTTTAAAAGACGACCTGTCGCCTGACAGTTTACCCGGCCAGGAAGGAAAGCATGAAAAGCAAAGGCTGACGCTTGCCGGCGAGCAGACAGCCGCGCTGCAATCGCTGGTCAGGCAACATCAACTGACGCTTAACACGCTTGCACAGGGTATATGGGCGCTATTGCTCGGTCATTACAGCGGCAAGCGAGATGTGATATTCGGCATGGTCGTTTCAGGACGCCCGCCCGAACTTCAGGGCGTCGAAACGATGGTCGGGGTCTTTATTAATTCGCTGCCTGTGCGGGTGCAGATTCTTCCTCAATCGAACCTGTGGGACTGGCTGGCCGCAATTCAAGCGCAGCAGATTGAAATGCAGCAGTATGAGTATAGTCCATTAATGCGGGTTAGTTCGTTGAGCGAATTGCCGCGCGGCGAAAGCCTGTTTGATACTCTGTGGGTTTTCGACAACTATCCAATCTCTTCATCGGTGCGAAATTACGGGGAGAAAAATCGCGCTCTTGAATTCCAGGAAGTATCAAACGCAGATCATAACAGCTATCCCCTCACCGTAACCATCGGCCCCGGTACGGAGTTGGTGCTTGAAATCAATTACGATTCCAGCCGTTTCAGCGAGCCTTTAATCAGTCAAATCCTAGCTAATTTCGCATCTCTGTTTAACGGCGTCATCGATAACCCTGATGAGAAAGTCGGCTATTTCGAAGGCAGGCTTCTGGAAGCTGAAGGGAGGCAAAGGGCAGTGGAAGAGAAAAAGATAGAAGCGCGCGGCCTGAGTAAATTCAGAAAGATCAAACCGGTGAAAATATCTACAGAGCAACAGGAGTTAGTCGTGACTCGCAGCCTTCTGCCCGGCCAACCCCTGCCGCTCGTTATGGAACCAGCGGCGAGTGACATAGATCTTCCAGAGTGGGCCATGTATAACGTCGCTCGTATAGAAGAAGGTCTGTCAACGCATGGCGCGATCTTATTTCGTGGCTTCCGTATCGAGGGCGCTTCTGAATTCGAGCGATTCGTCTTAACGATATGTCCGCAACTATTCAGCGACAATGGGGAGCACGTACGCGAGAGCATCAGTGGCAATGTCTACACCCCGGTTGCTTATCCCGCAGATAGCCTGCTGCTGTGGCACAACGAGAACACGTTCAACTATCGATGGCCTACAAAAATTTCATTCGGCTGCCTCAAGCCTGCACGGCAAGGCGGAGAGACTCCCATTGTTGATAGTCGCAAAGTATTCGAGATGATCGATCCCGGCATCAGAAAGAAATTCTTAGAGAATGGTGTGATGTACGTCCGCAACTACGGCGTCGGTCTGGGCCTGAACTGGGAAACGGTGCTGGGCGCTTCAACTCGCTCGGAGGCTGAAGAACATTGCAGGCGAACCTTGATGGAATTCACATGGAAAAAAGGCAACCGGCTGGAGACGCGATGTGTGCGGCCTGCGGCAGTGAGGCATCCAAAAACGGGGGAGATGGTCTGGTTCAATCAGGCCCAGCATTGGCACCTGTCATGCTTGAGCCCAGAGGTACGCACCGCTTTGCTCTCATTGTTTGAAGAAGATGATTTGCCGAGAAATTGCTACTACGGAGATGGTTCGCTGATCGAAGATTCGGTGATGCGCGAAATCCTCGAAGTTTATAAAAGCCTGGAAGTGAGCTTTCCCTGGAAAGAAGGCGATATATTGGTTCTCGATAACCTGTTGACGGCGCATGGGCGCAAACCATTTTTCGGAGAAAGATCCATGTTCGTAGCGATGGGCGACATGCTTTGCTATGACGACGTAGCTCACCGATAGCCGCGCGCCCGAAAGGCCCGCCTTTCTCATTACCTCAGGTTAAAGACCCCAGAAGCGCAGATTGATGCCGGCGCGAATTACTCAGACGCGCCTCTGCAAATCGAATTCTCAGATCACGGGAAATACGGATGAAGGAAATGACATCAAGACAGGTGCAAGGCTACAAGCTCAGCCCGCAGCAAAGACGCTTATGGTCATTGCAGCAGGGCGGCCCGATTTATCGCGCACAGTGCGCAATGCTTCTGGAAGGAGATGTCAACCTTCAGGTTTTACAACAAGCGTTGAATAAAGTCGTCAATCGACATGAAAGCCTGCGCACCGCATTTCAGCGCATACCGGGAATGAAGCTGCCGCTTCAGCACGTCGCTGACGGCTCATCGACCACGCAAGTGTTGATTGACAGAGATGGATTCGACAGGGATAGCACGGAGGAAATCGACAAGTTTCTGCGAAGGGAATGGCTCGGCGCTTTTGACCTGACCCGCTGGCCGCTGGTGCGCGCCTTGCTTTTGAGGTTAGCTCCGCACAAGCATGTTTTGATAATTACTTTGCCTTCGCTTTGTGCCGATGATCGAACGCTTAGTAATCTCTTTCAACAAATCGGCGAAGCTTATAGCGCTTGCGGGTCGGGCGATGAGATAGCGGACGAGCCTACGCAATACTGCCATTTCTCTGAGTGGCAGAATCAACTTCTGGAAGACCCGGAAGCAGAAAGCGGAAGAAATTACTGGCGCAATCAGGGCATTACGAACTCCACCCATTTGCCTGCGCCCTTTGACTTCAAACAGACAGATGAAAACGAATTCGATATCAGGTCGCCGAAGGTAGAGGTTTCTCAGCTAGAAAAGCTGGAAGCGTTTGCGCGCCGGTTTGATGTAACGGTCGAGGCCGTACTAATGGCGGTGTGGCAAACCCTGATCTGGCGGTTTATGGCGGCTACGGACGTAGTCATTGGCATACAGATGGACGGCAGGAAGTTTGACGAACTCAAAGATGCGCTTGGGCTGTTCTCCAAGTGGGTGCCTTTGCGTCATCAATTTGAAGAAGGGCAACTATTCAGCGATGTGTTAAGGCAGATCTCCGAGGAGATGCGCAAAGCCTATACCTGGCAAGAGTATTTCGTGTTTGAAGGCGATCAGGCAAATGATGGACGAGATAAATTCTTATTCGGATTCGAATATAGGCAGACGCTTCCAAAACTGGCGGCTGGCGGGGTCGAGTTTTCGATTTACAAACAACGCGCCTGCATAGAGCCAGGCAGACTCGTCCTTAAGTGCGAGCTATCGCCGGAGACGCTGGCGATAGAGTTAGAGTCCGGCCATCAGACCCCGCAAGAAGAGATTGACCAAATGGGTCGTGGCTTCATTACTTTGCTGGAAAGCGTGCTCGGCGACGCCGAAGAGAGAGTCGAAAACTTAAATATACTGAGCAATGCTGAAGAACGAGAATTATTAATAAAGTATAGTCGTGGCGAAGATCAACCCCTCGAAGATAAAAGGGTGATCGAATTATTCGAAGATCAGGCGAGCCGTACTCCCGATGCGATAGCTGTGGACTTTGATGAGCAGCGGCTAACTTATCGTCTATTAAACGAACGAGCCAACCGGCTGGCATGGTATCTCAACAAAGCAGGCATAGCGCCCGATTCGACAGTCGGGATTTGCATGGAGCGATCAACGGAGATGGTCGTGGGGCTGCTAGGGATATTGAAGGCAGGTGGCACATACGTGCCGCTCGATTCTACCTATCCAAAAGAGCGGCTGTTGTTCATGCTTGAAGACAGCGGCGTCCCCATGCTGCTCACCCAAAAAGGTGTGGCCGATACGTTGCCCCCGACCACAGCAAAAATAGTCTGCCTCGATGAAGACTGGGCAGAGATCGAACAAGAGCGGGCGGATAATCCTCATAACGAGATCAGCGGCGAAAACCTTGCTTATGTAATCTACACCTCAGGTTCGACCGGCGGGCCAAAGGGAGTGATGGTCTCGCACAGCGGGCTGGCGAACTACCTTAGCTGGAGTGGTGTTGCTTACGAGGTGGCAAAAGGCGAAGGCTCGCCAGTTCATTCGCCTCTGGGATTTGATCTTACGGTAACCAGTCTTTTCACGCCGTTGTTGAAGGGAAAGAAAGTTGTGCTCGTGCGAGAAGAAGACGGGATCGTAGGACTGAGCACAGCCCTTAAAACAAATTCCAATTACAGTCTGGTGAAGATCACGCCTGCACACCTACAGCTACTACAGCAGAATATGGATGGCGAGCAAGCCGACGGGCGGACGAAGGCATTAATAATCGGCGGAGAAGCCCTTTACGCAGAGAACCTCAATTACTGGCGACGGTCGGTGCCGGGAACGAGGTTGATAAACGAATATGGCCCGACAGAAACGGTCGTTGGGTGCTGCGTCTACGAAGTGAAGGAAGACCTGACCGGCGCGGTTCCGATAGGCCGTCCCATAGCGAACACGCAAATATACATCCTCGATAAAAAGCTGCGGCCAGTGCCATTGAACGTGGTTGGCGAACTCTATATCGCAGGGGCGGGGCTAGCCAGAGGGTATCTGCGAAGGCCGGACATAACAGCCGAGAGATTTGCTCCAAACCCATTCTCTGACCAGCAGGGCGCGCGAATGTACAAGACAGGGGATTTAGGAAGGCTAAACCGCAAAGGTGATATAGATTACCTGGGGCGAAATGATCATCAGGTGAAGATCAGGGGGTATCGCATCGAACTGCAAGAAGTCGAGACGGCCCTGGAACAGGCCCCCGGCGTGAAAGAAGCGTTAGTCGTAACCGAAGATTCGGGGGAGAAGAGATTGATCGGGTATGTGGTCAGCACGGATGGTCAGGAGTTGGACGCGCAATCCCTGCGCTCTCACCTGAAAGAGAAGCTGCCTAATTATATGGTTCCATCGATGTTTGTAATCATGAAAAGCTTCCCATTGACATCGAACGGAAAAGTAGATAGAAAGGCGCTCCCTCCGCCACAAACCTCAAGACCGGATTTACATCAAGACTATGTTGAGCCGGGCAGTGATGCGGAGAAGGTCATTGCAGCCATTTGGCGAGAAGTGCTTCGGGTGGAAAAGGTCGGTCTGAATGATAACTTCTTTGATCTTGGCGGGGATTCGATGCTTATGCTCCAGGTGTTCAGTAAGCTCAAAGGAGAATTTGGAAAAGAGTTGACGATGGTTGATCTCTTCCAGGCTCCGACCATCAGTAGTCTGGTGAAACTGCTGGCTGGGGACGAACCCGAACCACCCGCTGCCACAGAAAACACGTTAAGAGTTGAGAACCGCCGACACACAATAGAACAAAGAGCGTGGCTGAGGGAGTTCAACCAGAGCCGCTTAGATCATTCAGGAGAGCAAGGTGAATAACGCGAACCCATCTGATCATATAGGGGCAATCGCCGTCATCGGCATGGCTTGTCGCTTTCCGGGAGCAGGGAACTTAGATCAATTCTGGCAGAACTTGAAATCCGGAGTCGAGTCCATCTCTACGCTGACTGACGAGGAACTCAAACAGGCAGGCGTTACCGCATCACTTTTGAACAACCCTAATTATGTCAAAGCCAGAGGCGTGCTCGAAGATGTGGAAATGTTCGATGCTTCGTTATTCGAGATCAATCCGAGAGAAGCCGAAATCATCGATCCGCAGCACAGGCTTTTCCTGGAGCAATCTCTGCAAGCGCTTGAGCATGCCGGGTATGATCCTGATGCCTATAAGGGCCTGATAGGCATCTATGCAGGCGTCAGCGCCAGTTTATATCTGCTGGCTAATCTCTTGCCGAACGTCGATCTGCTGGAGTCAGTCGGCAGCTATCAAACGACGCTCGGTAACGACAAGGATTATCTGACAACCCGTGTGTCTTACAAATTGAACCTCAAAGGCCCAAGCGTCGACATACAGACCGGATGCTCCACCTCACTCGTCGCTGTCCACCTGGCCTGTCAGGGCTTGCTCAATTCGGAATGTGATATAGCGCTGGCCGGAGGCGTCACCATCAGCTTCCCACAAAAAGCCGGCTATTTGTATCAAGAAGGTAACGTTGCTTCGCCTGACGGGCATTGCCGGTCGTTTGATGCGAAAGCACAGGGAACGACAGGCGGAAACGGGCTAGGCATTGTTGTGCTGAAGCGATTTACGGACGCGCTGGCAGATGGAGACTGCATACACGCGGTGATCAGAGGAACGGCAATCAATAATGACGGCTCCATGAAAGTGGGTTATATGGCTCCCAGTATAGAGGGCCAGGCTCATGTCATCTCTATGGCGCAGGAGTTGGCGGGAACCCATCCCGAATCCATCACCTACATAGAAGCGCATGGGACAGCGACCGCCTTAGGAGACCCTATAGAGATTGCCGGATTGAAAAAAGCGTTCGAGCGCAAGACGAACAAGCGGGGATTCTGCGCCATCGGATCGGTGAAGACAAATATTGGTCACCTCGATACTGCCGCAGGGGTTGCCGGACTCATTAAGACCGTCTTGATGCTGAATCATCGGATGATACCGGCGAGCTTGCATTTTGAGCAGCCAAATCCAGGCATAGATTTCGCAAACAGTCCGTTTTACGTCAACCACACGTTAAGAGAATGGGAGGCGGACAAGCAGCCGCGACGCGCGGGCGTCAGTTCTCTGGGCATTGGCGGAACGAATGCCCATGTCATACTCGAAGAAGCGCCCCCGGCCAAACAGACCGGGCCGTCGAGGCCCTGGCAAATGCTTATGCTATCGGCCAAGACCCCCACGGCGCTCCAACAACAGACTGAAAATCTCGTTAAGCATCTGGCAGATCAAAGGCAACAGAGCCTTCCAGATATAGCCTATACGCTACAGGTGGGCAGGAAGCGACGCGAATATCGAAGAGCCATATTGTGCCGAAGTAATTTGGAAGCAACGGAGGCGATGCAGAGCCTGGATGCAAAACATGTCTTCACCTATCACGATGAGAGACCGCACCGCCCGGTAGTTTTCATGTTTCCTGGCCAGGGCACTCAATCTGTGAACGTCGGCAAGAGCCTGTATGGACAGGAGAGACGATTCAGAGATGAGATTGATCGCTGCGCGGAATCGCTGGTGGGATGGATGGGCGTAGACCTGAGAGAAGTTTTGTATCCTAAACCTCAGAGAGAGCAGCAGGCCAGGGAATATCTCAAAGAGACTTACATCACACAGCCCGCGTTGTTCACGATTGAGTACGCGATGGCGAAATTGTGGATGGCCTGGGGCATACAACCTGCGGCCATGATCGGCCACAGCATAGGGGAATACGTTGCGGCTTGTATTTCGGGAGTGATGGATTTGCCGGATGCGTTGCGGCTGGTGGCAGCTAGAGGGCGCTTAATGCAGAGTTTGCCAAAGGGAGCGATGTTGAGCGTCGCCGCATCAGCAGAAGAATTGCAGGATGAATTGGGGAAGGACTTATCCCTGGCAGCGGTCAATGGGCCGAGGCTATGCGTTGTGGCCGGGAACAGGGAAGTCATCGCCGAATTGAGAGAAAAGCTTAACACTCAAAACGTGCAATGCCGCTTGTTGGAAACGCCTCTGGCTTTTCACTCGCATATGGTTGAGCCGGTGCTGGAAGCGTTCGCCGTGGAGGTGCAGAGAATTAGTTTTAAGCCTCCGAAAATTCCATACATATCAAATGTGACCGGTACGTGGGTGACGACCGAGCAAATGGCAGACGCAGGCTATTGGGTCAGTCACATGCGGCAAACGGTGAAGTTTGACGCCGGGCTGACAGAACTGCTGAAGAACGAGCAAAGAATTTTTCTCGAAGCTGGGCCGCGCGAAACCTTGAGCGCACTGCTCAGAAGACACCCCGCGAGAAAGAATGAAACTGTAGCCGTCGCTACATCCGGCTGGCGCGCGGAAGACGAGAGTGAAGACCAGGGCGCTCAATATGCGCTGGCGACGCTATGGCTGGCCGGGGCAAATGTCAATTGGGGGAAGTATTACGAGGATGAGCAACGGGCGAGAGTGCCGCTGCCGACCTACCCTTTTCAACGCGAAAAATACTGGATAGAGCCGCGCAACCACAACCCTAGTCAGCCGCAAGAACAGAATGGTTTAAGAAAAATTAAAGAGATCAGCGAGTGGCTTTACCTTCCGACCTGGAAGCGGTCGAGGTTGCCAAAGGGCGAACTGCGAAGAGATAGCCTGTGGCTGATTTTCATGGACGAATGCGGAATCGGAGAAGAGGCTGCGAGGAGGATAGAGCGTGAGGGGCCAGGTGTCATCAGAGTAACGATGGATGGCAAGTACGCAAAACACGCGGAGGGGCAGTATCGCATCAGGCCGGGGGCGCGAGAAGACTATGAGGATTTGCTGCGAGACCTGAGCACCGTTAATCAGGTGCCGGATAAGATCCTACACATGTTCAGCGTGACTAGGCCGGATGAACGCGGGGCGCACAAGAGCTTCAAGGCTACGCAAGAGGAGGGTTCCTATAGTTTGCTCTTTATTACGCAGGTGTTGGGGAAGCTGAATATGACGGGCGCGCTGGAGATCGTCGCCGTATCGAACAACATGCAAGATGTCACGGGCGACGAGGAGCTTCGCCCCGATAAAGCTACGCTGTTAGGATCGTGCAAGGTCATACCGCAAGAATATCCAAACATAATCTGCCGCAGCATCGACATCAGCATCCCTGAATCAACCAACGAGAGAGGATTCCTTGAGCGCTTCATGGCGGAAATCACTGCAAAGCCATCCGATCTTGTAACTGCTCACAGAGGTAAGCACAGGTGGGTGGAAGCGTTCGAGCCTATGCAGATTGATATGGAGGCGGGAGCCGTTGACGGATTGCGAGAAGGCGGCGTTTATCTGATTTTAGGAGGGCTCGGAACCATCGGCCTTGACCTTGCCCGACACCTTGCTCAAGCCACGCGAGCCAAATTGATATTGACGGGAAGATCGCCTTTCCCGGAACCGCATGAGTGGGAGCGATGGCTGAGCATTCACGGAGAAGATGACCTCATCAGCCGCAAGATAAGAAAGTTGCAAACTATAGAGGGGCTTGAGGCGGAAGTCATCACGCTGGCGGCAGATTTGGCCGATCCAGAGAAGATGCATTCGATGATGAGCATAATCGATGACCGATTCGGCCACCTCGATGGAGTCATTTACGTTGCCGGTCTTTCGGGAGAAATACGTAAAGCGTTGCAGGAGATAAGCGAAGACGATTATGAAGATCACTTCCAGGCGAAAGTTCATGGGCTAGTAAACCTGGAGAGGCTACTAGGAGACAGACCTCTGGATTTCTGTGTGATCTTTTCTTCCCTTGCCTCGGTCTTAGGCGGCTTAGGTAATGTCGCTTACGCTTCTGCAAACCTGTTCGTCGATGCTTTTGTTCACAGGCATAACCTCACAAAGCCGGTTCCCTGGGTTAGTGTGAATTGGGATGGGTGGCGGGAAGATGAACAGACGGACTCGTCTGTAAACCTCAAGTCTCATTCTGATGACCTGGGCATGACAACGACGGAAGGATTGAGAGTCTTTGACATCATTCGTGCCACAGGCCCGGTCGCTCAGGTAATCGTTTCGACCGGCGAGTTAAAAACTAGAATAGATCAGTGGGTCGGCCTCAAATCTATACGTAATGTGCGAGATGCGAGTCATCCCGCCAACTCTCCGCTGCACGCAAGGCCGAATCTGATGAATGCTTATGTCGCGCCGACTAACGAGTCTGAGCAGGTGATTGTGGATGTTTTTCAAAACATGCTCGGCATTGCGCCGGTTGGTATACATGACAACTTCTTCGATTTAGGCGGCCATTCCTTGCTGGCTATTCAGATCATTTCGAGACTACGCGAAGTATTTCACACCGACCTGTCTCTACGCATTATATTTGACGCCCCAACGCCCGAAGAGCTTGCGATAGTGATATTGCAACGACAAGCCGGGGCTACGGATGACGAAACGCTGGCAAAGATGCTGGCTGAGTTAGAACAATTGTCGGAATTGGATGCGGAGTCGATACTTGAGTCTGACGAGCATTTGACCGGCAAGAAGGACTCAAATGAAAGAGATTAGCAATCGCATCGCCAGTCTCTCTCCCAGAAAACGAGAAATACTCCTTCAGCGTTTGACCAGACAAAAAGAACAGAGCGAAAGTCCGCGAATATTGCCGCGCAAGAATCATTCAGAAGCTTGCCCTTTGTCTTTCGGGCAGCAGCAGCTATGGCTCTTACATCAGCTTAATCCCAACAGTTCGGCTTACAACAATCCGACGGTGCTGCGCATACAGGGGAACCTTCAGATCAGCGTACTAGAGCGTGTGCTCAACGAAGTGGTGCGGCGTCATGAAGCATTAAGAACCGTTTTTGTGACAATCGAAGGTCAGCCGGCGCAGGTCATCAAACCGGCGCTTGGCATCTCGCTGCCGGTGATTGATCTTAGACACTTGCCTGAGCCTGAAAGAGAGCCTCATGCATTGCAGCTTATTGAGCAACATGTGTACAGCCCGTTTGATCTGAGCAAAGGGCCGCTGCTGCGAGCACAGTTGCTCCGATTAGGCGAAGAAGAATTCATCATCATGCTCGCAATGCATCACATAACGAGTGATGCCTGGTCTATCGGCGTCCTCTCCAACGAGGTCATGGCGTTGTATAAAGCTTTTTCGCTAGGGAAGCAATCACCGCTGCAAAACCTTCCGGTGCAGTACGCCGATTATGCGTGTTGGCAGAGGGCATACCTGCAAGGCGAGGAGATGGAAAAACTGCTGTCATACTGGAAGCAGAAACTCGGCGGCAGCCTTACCGCCATGCAATTGCCGATTGATCGTCGAAGACCGGCAGAGGCCCGGTCTCTTGGCTCAGCGCTTTCAGTGATCGGCGCACCAGACTTATCCGAATCGCTGAAAGCGTTAAGCCAACAAGCGAGGGTCAGCCTTTTTGTTACCCTTCTGGCAGCCTTCAAAATACTGTTACACCGATACTCAAGAGAGGATGACATTATCGTCGGCAGTCCTTTAGCCAATCGCAACAGGACTGAACTTGAGGAGATCATCGGCTATTTCGTTAATACGCTTGTGCTGCGGACAGACCTCTCCGGTCAACCGAGTTTTCGAGAGTTGCTTAAAAGAGTAAGAGAGACCACGCTGGATGCCTTCGCGCATGATGAAATGCCTTTTGAGAAACTCGTAGAAGAGTTGCAGCCCGGCAGAAAAATAGGCCATAACCCGCTCTTTCAGGTCATGTTCCAACTCAACATTTCTCAATCGGCAGCCCTGGAGATGGCCGGACTTAAGTTAAGTCAGGTTTTGATCGGCCACTCTATGGCAAAGTTTGATTTAAACCTGAAGCTGGAAGATGCGCCGCACGGGTTAGTCATTTCTATGGAATACAACAGCGATTTGTTTGAGCCTGGAACTATCCGGCACATGATTGATGCATTCCACACCTTGCTGAACAGTATTGTCGCCAACCCTGATCAAAGGATTTCGGAACTGTCGCTGCTGACTGAAGCAGAAGGGCAAGAGATCATTCACCTGTCGAGCAATAACCAGACAAACTTGTCGATAAATCAGACCATTCATCAGCTATTCGAGAGACAGGTTGAGCGAGCGCCCGGCGCGATAGCGATTGTTTTTGATGAGCAAGCGATTTCTTATGGAGAATTGAACCGGAAAGCGAATCAATTAGCCCATCACTTAATCGAATTGGGTGTCGGGCCGGAAGTTCAAGTCGGCGTGTGCATTGATCGGTCTATAGAGATGGTCATCAGTATACTCGCCATTCTCAAGTCTGGAGGCGTATGCCTGCCACTCGATCTCGCCTATCCAAAACAACGCCTGGGCTTCATGCTGGAAGATAGCAGTGCGGGCATTGTGCTGACAAAGCAACCATTCCCTGACATCTTCGAAGGGCTGCCGCTTAACCTTATCAAGTTAAATGCGGATTGCGAGCTTATAGCAAAGTGCCGTTCAGATAACCCGCCCAACAGGGTTGCCGGTGATAACCTCGCGTATGTCCTTTACACCTCAGGATCAACGGGTAGGCCCAAAGGAGTGAAGCTGCCTCACCGTGGATTGTGCAACCGCCTGTCATCTGGCCAGAGGACTTATAATATAACTGAAACCGACCGCTTTTTGCATAAGGCGTCCTTTAGCTTCGATATATCCTTTTGGGAGATTTTCTGGCCGCTGAGTGCCGGGGCTTGCGTTGTCATGGCGCGACCGGGCGGACAGCGCGACGCCGCATACTTAGTTGACCTGCTCAGCCAAAAACAGATCACCCTCGCCCATTTCCCACCGCCGATGCTGCAAGTGATGTTGGATCAAACAGGGTTGAATGAATATGAAAGTCTCAAGCGGATCTTCTGCGGCGGCGAAACTCTTCCCGTGGAGTTGCAAGACGAATTCCTTGCGAAGATGAAGGTGAGCCTGCATAACCAGTACGGGCCTACAGAGACATCCGTTAGTGTGACTCATTGGACATGTAGAGAAGATGGCAGCGCACGATCTGTGCCTATAGGGCATCCATTCGACAACGCTTACATTTATTTGCTCGATAAAAATCTTCGAATCGTGCCAAAGGGAGCAATCGGTGAACTGCATGTCGGAGGAATCTCGCTTGCGCGAGGGTATTTAAACCTACCTGATCTTACAGCCGAGCGGTTCATACCAGATCCGTTCAGCAATCATCCAGGCTCTCGATTGTATCGAACCGGTGATCTGGCGCGGCATCTTCCAGGAGGAGAGATCGCCTTTCTGGGCCGAGGAGATGAGCAGGTGAAGGTGAGAGGGTATCGGATCGAGTTGGGAGAGGTGGAGGGAGTGATGAATGAGCAGGAGGAGGTCAGAGATGCGGTGGTGGTGGTGAAGGAAGACGAGGTGAGAGGCAAGCTGCTGGTGGGCTATGTGGTGTGGAAGGAAGGCAGGCAAGGGCGAGTCGAAGAACTCAAGAGAGAGATGAAGGAGAAGCTGCCGGAGTACATGGTGCCGGGGATCATCGAAGAGCTTGAGGAGATGCCGATGACGCCGAACGGGAAGGTGGACAGGCGAGGGCTGAGGGCAAGGGAGATGAGGAGGCGAGAGGTGGTTGGGGAGCGAGAGAAGACGGAGATCGAAGAGGTGGTGGCGGGGATCTGGGGAGAGATACTGGGAGTCGAAGAGGTTGGGGTAGAGGATAATTTCTTTGATCTGGGCGGCCATTCTCTGCTCGCGATGCGAGTCATCTCAGAGATTAATGATAGCTTGCAGCTTGATCTGCCTTTGCGCTCGATATTCGAAGCGCCAACGGTAGCCGGCTTTGCCGAATGGCTGGGCAGAGAAGGTGGCCAAGCCGCAGAGATAGAGAAAAAGGTCGAGATTTTGTTGAGCCTGAGGAGCCTCTCTGATGAAGAAG
>Ga0307468_100000107_pt1 | contig 19928 bp, 17 predicted proteins | sample atmdna_FD_203085 | JGI IMG/M metagenome (GOLD analysis project Ga0307468, IMG submission 203085) | Hardwood forest soil microbial communities from Morgan-Monroe State Forest, Indiana, United States - atmos_gases AM2C_05 | ecosystem: Environmental > Terrestrial > Soil > Temperate forest > Bulk...
CGGCCAAATTAGTAGCCGTCGTGGTTTTACCGACGCCCCCTTTCTGATTGGCAATGGCGATTACTTTGTTCATTGTGACGCCTCCTTTAGTTTGTTCAAGTCGGTCACCTTGATCAGTTTCTTGCGTGTGTCGAGCGGATCAGTCGCCACTTTGACCTTGCCGCGTTTGACGAGCGCCGACATCGTTACCCTCGAAACGCCGAGATAGCGGGCCGCTTCGGTGAGCGTCATCTTCTCAGTCATGGGTTCTCCAATCTGCAAAGTTCGGTAAAAATCGGTAAAAATATGTAAAGGGGGTCAGCGGCGATTATATACCCGCGAGCTGAGAAGGCAAGCGAAATAAGTAAAGAAGTGAAAAAAAACGTAAAGCAGAGAAATGGCTGGCGAGAAGAGGGAAGGGAAGTCGGGTGGGATTATTCGTCGCGGCCTCCGATGATCATGCGGTCGAGGCGGGTTGGGGTGGCTGATCATAGATAAGCTCCAGCAACTGAACCTAGTTATAGAAAATTTAGAGTAGCCCAAACCCAAGCAACAGGCAGAAAGCCTGTGCCGAGACAATACCGGGCCTGCGATCAACTTCGAAATCAACGCATATTCCGACGTGCAGAAAGTTGGCCGCATGCTGATTTACCGCGCCACCGATGCTGCGGATGCGCTCTCGGTGCGTACGATACAACTGGTTAAGGCCATAGATTTTGCCTCGACGAATCAGGTTGGTGAACTGAGTGTCTTGTTATCTAATGCTGACGATGGCCGTCCGGTCTATAACCGGTTCCGCGTGAGGGTGGAGAACTCTTCAGGTCTCTTCAGCCTAACCGATAAAGTGCTTGTACTTTGATGGCATCAGCGCTCATCAGGTAAAAAGACGTGGGAAAATCTCGCTTATGGGTAGTAAACATTCATGCCTTTGGGCTATCCTCAGGCTCCAAGTCCAAAAGGTACTTTGCGAGGCTTCCGATGCGGTCAAGCGTCTCAGGACGAATGCGAGCCGCCTGGTCGACCGCCGATTGAGCCTCCCGTCGGATAAATGCTCCTTGTATTGAACGTCGCGGCTTGGCAGACCGGTTGGCTGTAAATCCGTGCCAGATCGATCCGTTGTAAATAATCATTGAGCCTGCGGCACCGCACGCCAGCGCTTGCCCCTCGTAGACACCGGTAGCATCCTTCATCACGTCGCCGGCAACATAGTCGATCATGTGTGAGCCCGGCGCGAAACGAGTGGCCCCGTTGTCGCTCCGAAACTCGTCGACCATGATGATAAAGCCGATCATCGGCCAGCCGACGGCATCACGCTTGAAATCCACGTGAAGCGCTTGTGCTGGTGCGCCCGGTTCTATCGTCCTTGCGAGCATCGTACTGAGCTTGAAAGGACGACCGATGATATGACAACACGCCGCGAGAAGGGGGCCGTAGATGTAAAGCCCATCGAAGTGGTGACCGCGATTGACGAAGTCGTGGACGCGCGTCGAACTGCTGATCCCCACATCATCAGGATGGGCCGCCAACACCGCCGCGTCGTAAGCTTCCGACAACTGCGCACACTTGGTTTGCGCCACCGGCCCCTCAATGACGACATAGCCGATGTCGCGCAGCTGCCGAGCGACATCCTCCGATAAGTCATACTCCGCAGCCATCTCTCTGAACCATTTATCCATGTGTAGAGACTCCATCTCTTTCGCGTCGCGGCTCGGCCTTGGCTGCTGGGGCTCACCTCTGTCCATCTAACGGCCACGATCAGCGGGCGCACTGTAAGCCACGCCGATGTTCACGAGGTACGGTTTCAATATCAGCCACGATCAGGTCTGGGCCAAGTTGCCGTGCTGATTGCAGCACCATGCCGTTGGGGTCGACGATCTCAGATGATCCGTAGGACACCATGCTCTCCGTACGCCCTGCGACGTCAGCACGGATCACCCAAACGCTGTTCTCTATCGCCCGGGCGATGTCTACGTTCCTGGCTTGGGCGATAAGTTCCGGCCCCGCTTTCGTCGGAGGCAGACCATTGTTCGTGGGCACAAACAGAGCGGTCGCCCCTTGCGAGGCCATGATTCTGGCCGGCTCGTAATAGTTGGAGTCGAGACAGATGATGATTCCGAAGGTCAGGTCACCAACTCTGAAGATTGGCATCTTGTCTCCGGCCTCGTAGATCGATTGGTTAATCGCCGGATTCAACTTGCGATATATTCCGATGACCGATCCATTGTGAAAGACCGCCGCAGAGTTGTAGAGACGGCCACTTCGGTCGATCTCCGTGAATCCCAGAATGGTCGCGACCGTGTCACTGGCGAGAGGTGCCAGCAGCGCGTGCAGTTGACCCGCCTCCACGTCGATGGCGATGTCGTTGGGCCGGCTCGCGTAGTCAGCCAGGCCGCCAAGTACGCCCTCCGGACAACATAAAATCTCTACCCCGTTCAATGCACACCAGGCGACCTGTTGGCGAATCAGGCCAATGACCTCCATTGAGCTAGTGGCACGCAGGGGAGCTTGGTAAGCGGCAACTTTCATTAGAGCTAGTCTCTCCGGACAAGGTTCTGAATACGGTTGTTGATGGAAGCGAACTCAGATCAATATTTATTCTACGCTTGCAGCTTTCGCGCGGCCATAACCAATCCAGGCGCGATAGAGGATAAATCCGAAAGCCGCCGCTATCGCCACATCACGCGCTGCTTGCCAGCCGCTACTAAACAGCAACCATCCACATAGCGCTATACAAACGACAGAGATCGCAAGACCCGCAGGCGCTTCGAACGAGGCTGGCCGGTTGCTCCGACGACGCAACACCGGCAAAGCTGCGCAGGTGCCAGCGTAAATAATCACTCTGGTTATGATGCTCAATGTCAGCACGTATATAAAAGTCCGCGAAAGCGTCAGCAGCAACACCGCCGCTGCCGTGACCATTATGGCAACGTAAGGAGTGCGATAACGTCGATGAGTACGAAGAAGCAATTTCGGCAACTGCCCTTGCTCTGCCATGCCAAATGGAAGTCGCGAACAAGCCAGAAATACCGCGTTCAGCGTTCCTACAACTGAAACCAGCGCGCCGACTGTAATGATCGAGGCACCTCCGGGGCCAAGGAAACGACTGCCCGCGTCGGCGAGCGGTCTTTCCGAGCTTGCCAGTTCGGGCAGAGTGCCAACACAGACAACTTGAATCAAAATAAAGAGCAGCGCTACTGCGGCCAGCGACGTTACCAGCGCAAACGGTATGTTGCGCTGCGGCTCGCGAACTTCTCCGGAGTTGATTAAAACGGCCTCGAATCCGGAGAACATGAAAACCAGTGCGAATACGGCGCTGGAGAAGGAAGCAACGCTTGGTCTGGTTTGAAACGAGAAGTTTCCGCGATTGATAAAGAACAATCCCACTCCGATAAAGAGCAGTAAAGGGGCCAGTTTGCTGATGGTAAAAATGTTGCCTACAATGGCCGACTCACGCACTCCGATGATGTTGACGATGGCAAGCAAGATGACCATGCCCGTAATGATCGCCGCGCGTGGCAACGCAATCGTCGCCGTTGGCCAGAAGTAGCCGAGATTGATCACCAGCACATCCGACAGCGTTGCGAAACCGGCTAGCCGCGTGATCCACATCAACCATCCGATCATAAAGCCGAATGCGGGGCCGAATGCTTCACGCCCATAGAGATATGGCCCACCGGTCTCAGTGAATCGGCTGGCGACTTCGGCAAAGCACAGGATGATTAATCCAACAGCGACCGCGCAGATCAGGAAGGCCAATAGGCTATAGGTGCCGGCAGCTTTGAAGATTTCTGATGGAAGTCTGAAGACTCCCGCCCCCACCGTGACGTTGATAAAAAGCGCAACCAAGTCCCACCGTCGGATGTCTCTTTTTAGACCTTCTACCGTCTGGCTCATTTGCTCCAGTCCAGATCGTCTGTTCCAAGCACGACGGTCGGTTTGATACTCCGGGGGATGACTCCTCCTCGATCACCGGGTACTACGGAACCAAATCGCTCGGCGAAGACCGCAGGCAGAGGCCGAGCACTTGGCGGAGCCAACCATAGCCGTAGCAAGTGGCGTTTGCGGCCAGGTTCCGGCCAGTCCTCAAATGCAGTTCGATCATGCAGAACAGTATGATTGTGCACAAACTGCATATCACCGCGCTGTAGCTCCATCATCAGGTGAAGCTGCGGATCATTAGCCAATTCGTCCAGAAGATCCAGCCCCTCGATCTGCGCGGGTGTCAAAGGCTGAACATCCGAGAACCGGCGAGCCGACTCAATGTATTGCCGCTGATAGATTGCCGAAAGCAATCCCGCGTGCCAGTTGAAAACAGGAATCTCGAAGTAAGGCTTTTCACCTTCGGCCACCTCGCCGCGACGATCCGTTTCAATAGGCTCAAACAATACTCGCGCAAGGTCAGGCCGGCGACGGCGCATCTCGTTAAAGATCGTGATTGAACTCACTAAGCTGGAGAGACCGCCTGACCTGGCTGTCGATAAACACAACAGACCGACAACATCGCATGAATCTGTGTGAAAGGTCTGGCGCTCGCGGGTTTGATAAATCCGCACATTAGGATCATTGCTTGAGCGGCCCAGGTCTCTGACGTGGCCGAGCAGATGCCCATCGGCATTCTGTGAGCGCAGGTTGCCCAAATGACTCCCGATTCCCAGAAATGCAATTGTGGTTTGGCGGTTGCTCCATCGCTCGACGGGAAGGCTTCTGAGAAGCACGAAACCGCGTCCGTCAAGCACCTCGCCGAGCAAACTCTGAAGACGCGGCCCGAATGTCGGCAGTGGAAAATCGTCCGGGGAAATATTACTGAGATTTTCGGGCGTGCTTGCCAAACCGTTTACGGCAGCTTCGACTTCTTTGGTCTCTGTTTCGGACAGATGATAGATCCAATCGGTTTGGCGTAACAAGGCGGGGCCGTACCATGCAGAGGATCCTTGAATCTCAGGCGGCAGGAATTGAAGGTCGTGCATCATGGCTACGCGAAATCATTTCTCCGCTCTGGTAAATGTCGCACTCCGGAGTGCTACCGGCTTGGTTCCTGGTCGGCGCGTGCACGTTCCCCACGTGTCACCATGCGCGCCAGCAATTTGTCCCCACGCCGGCCAAGGGCAAAACCGAACAGGGCAGCGTTGGCGCTGCCCTGCACAATCCCGAAGAGCACCCCAATGCTTCGACAACAAAAAAAAGCTTCAGGAAGAAGGCGACCATTAGCGCCATGATCGATAAGTAGCGCTTCATCCCTTCTCTAATCTCTGCCGCGCCGCCGAAGTCAACTAACGGCTCTGCCAGCCTCAGTGCCTGGCGTCCTGAAGTCGTCCGGTCTTTGCGTGTGAAGGTTCATTACGGCATCTGACGCAACAGCATCGCGGTCAGTGGTTGCAACGTGCCGTCAACCTGCCCACATTGTTCATCAGAGTGGAAGTTCAACAATGTCCCGGAGAACCTGAACCCTGCAAACGTCTTGAAGTATGCCATCACTATCGACTTGCCGGGAGTGATCTGGATCGAGTTGTTGGCATCCCCGTTATAAGTCTCTTTGCCGCTCCACCCGAACGAAAGCGTTCCATTCGTCGCAGGTATGCTGTCAGGGACAGAGCCTCCGAGATGACCAATGCGCGTCGCCAGATTGCGACCGGCGGGCGTTCCGGTTCGAGCCGCTGGCGATAGGTTGTGATAGTCGGTAAGCAACTGCTGCTTGCGCTGGCTGCTGAATGTATTTAGGGGAACGACCCCGTACTTCGTCAGTTCGGCCTGAGTCAACGCAAAGAAGCCATTCGCCTTGGGGCGGTCATTCAAAGTCGCCGATTTGCCTGAGAAGCTCGTACCGACATGGAATTCAAAATTCTCCATCGGTTCGAAGCCGGGCCCATAGGTCTCGAAAGGCTGCGCACCGGGGGGGATCGGTTCATTGGCTGCCAGATAGGTGTTGGGGCCGAGGTTGCAGGGTTGCCCGATGATCGGATCGCCGGCAGTGAACGACACCGTCTTGTTACCGACCCGGCCTTCCACGGCTGTGACCTTGACGCCGATTGGCGCGACGTGTGACCGCAGCATCACCGGGTTTTGAAAACGCACAACCCGGCCTACCGCCATGCCCGGTTGAGTAGGAACGTTGTTCGTACTCGGCACAAAGTCGGGTTCTCCTTCGAGCGCAAACATCCAACCGGCACTGGTTCCACGAGGCTCGTTGAAAAAGTCGCCGTCGGTAGCGAAACGTGCCTGAAACCGCCCGCCGAAACGAATTTGAGCATTGCTGATGGAGGTAAGCACACACTGAGCTTTGACCTGTGCGCCCACCTTCACCTGAAGCGTGATGTCGCCGACTTTCTTGCTGGGCGACGCCGCCGTGATCTTAACCGTTTTGGTGCTGGGCCCGATGGATACACTGGTTTGGGAGAGGGTAACGGTCACACCAGATGGTGCCACCACCACAAGAGTGGCGTTGACCGTCGTGCCGTCGGTGGTCTTGAGCGCGACGGGCGTCGGGAATTGGTGTGTGCCGGACGGAGCGAGCAGGAAGCCGGTGCTCCCAGCGTTGCCGTTGATCTTAAGGCTGATCGCCATCGCAACTTTCCTCCTTCAAAGGTGATGTAAGAACAACAACGGATGGCCTTTCAGATTTGATGATAGCACGCTCCAAACCCAGGAAATACAGATGAGTCCGAGCAGCCATCATCAATTGTGAAACATGGCCAAATAAACAATCTACTCAAGGGCTGAGCCTGCCGCGAATTGTGATTCGTCGCTGATCTGAAGAGCTATTCGCTCCAGGCTGATGATAATACAGGCATATGCAATGTAAATTCCTAAGGAGTGTGCCCGTTTTGTTAGAAAGTGTCAAATTCAACCTGGCACTCAACTTAATCCACCAGTTGCGGGAGGAGAAAGTGGCTCATGTTTCCGTTGACTGCACAGTCGGTATAAACTCGCCGCTGCCACCAGTCGGCTGCCATTCCTTGGTGGCCATGCTACACAACTGAGAGGCGTCACTGCTGGTCAATGATGTTTGCATGTCGGGCCACCTCTTGCCAGCGACCGTCCTGCTTTATCCACACTGCCGTAAGTTGAACACATCCGGTTGTATGACTCCATGTGCAAAAGCAAGTCACTAATTCTGATCTAAAATCCGTATCACAGATGTTCTGCCAATCTTGAGGCGGCGGGCGATTTCAGATTTGCTCATTCCTTTTTTGAAGAGCCGCTTTACTTCTGCCGCTTGCTTAGTTGCTGTCGGTGGCCTGCCGTGTCGCTTGCCATTCTCTCGGGCCTGGGCAATGCCAGCTTTGACTCGTTCGCGTAAGATGTCTCGCTCGAACTCAGCAAACACCGCCAGCATTCCGGCCAGGGCGCGGCCTGAGGGCGTAGTTAGGTCAATGGCTTCTGTCAGTGAAACAAACCCGATGCCGAGATCAGCTAATTCCTTGAGGGTCGTCACCAAGTCAGCAAGCGAGCGGCCCCAGCGGTCGAGTCGCCACACAATAATGACATCCACCTCGCGCCGGCGGGCAGCTTTCATTAGTTCTTCGCGCTGCGGCCTGGTTTTCGCGCCGGAGCCAATTTCTTTGATTTGCAGCGCGATGATCCAGCCGCGCTTCTTCGCGTACTGGCGCATGGCTTTTTGTTGTAGCGGGAGCGTCTGCTGATCGTGGGTTGAGACTCGTGAGTATAAAGCGGCTTTCATAGTCATAGAAGGGTGTCCAAAAACCTCGCGAAAATCGAAGCTAAAAAATGTCCGATTTGCCGGGCTTTTGGAAGTTAGAATCCGCCGTCCAAAATCTAATGTTTTTGGACATAGGTAGTATACCACAAATTCGAATTATTTGATTGTCATCAAAGCCATTTGCTCTCAATTCGCTCTTGCTTGTTCTACTATTGTAGTAGTTTTTGAACTATTGACTTTTCATCAAATGCGTGCGGAAATACACAACGCGCTGACTGGTGATATCGCCTACGAAGGTTATTGTTCATCTTCATTTCGAAGTGTAATCGCGGGGCAAAGAAGATGGCCACGGTGGCCCCTGGGCTCACCAAACCTTCAAGCGGGAGAGTCGCCCGATAATCAATTTGTCCTTTGGCCGTCTCACAAGTTTTCGCAGACCTTGCTTAGAATCAAGGTAACGGCTAAGCCGCCGCTTACGCCGAGTTTTCAGCTAAAAGTCTGAATTGCAAAAGGGAAAAAAATGACTAAAGATAATAACGACGCAACCTCCATGTCGAACGACCAAGCCTCTATCGGGGCAAACCTGTCCTCACGCGCCAATCGCAAGAATATTCTTTTGGTATTGGTCGACCAGTACCGTTTTCCGCGATTCAGCTACGGCCCTGACTATGGATTTTCGCAGCCGATCAAACTGATTACAGGATTTCAGGAACCGCGCGACCAGGGGGATCTCGATACGGATTGGGCCAAAAAATTCTTTCCGGGCCTCTGGTCATTGCGACAGAATTCTGTCGTGCTTAGACGACATTACATAGCAGCGTCTGCTTGCACGCCCAGTCGGGCAACCATCATGACCGGCCAATATGGCACGCGCACTACAGTCACGCAGACCGACGGCACATTCAAAAACGGCGACAGTCCCGCATTTCCGTGGCTTTCGCCCGATGGGATACCGACTATCGGAAGCTGGATGCGCCAGGCTGGATACTCGACGCATTATTTCGGCAAATGGCATGTCAGCAATCCGCCTGATCAGAGCCTAAAACATTACGGTTTCGATGACTGGGAATTGAGCTATCCGGAACCGCACGGCTCGCTGTCGAATAACTTGGGAGTCTATCGCGATTATCAATTCGCCGACTTGTGCGCTGCGTTCCTGAGGCGACGTGGACTGGGTGTGCCATTTTCCCATTTTGTAGCCACCGAAAATTACCAACATCCTATTGCTGTAACCGCCAATCGAGCGCATGCAGCCGGCCTGGGGCCGGATGTGCTGGGCGGTGACGACGACGGCTCTACTCTTGACATCTCGTCGCAAAACAAGCCGTGGTTCGCCGTCATATCTTTCACAAATCCGCACGACATCGCCGTCTATCCCAGTTTGCCACGCGGGCTTGTCGCCAAGGACAACTTTGCCACTCAGCAAGAATATTTGCAGTATATGCGCGCGCCTGTAGGCGTGCCCGAACAGGGCTGGATCAGTAACCCGCCGCAGCATGGAACCGCGCAAATCAAACTGAACCCGCTGGGATTTCCGACCGGCAGCGGAGCGGCGAATGTTCCGCGTACCATGTTAGAGAACCTGTCGACCAAACCTCGCTGCCAGTATGATTATTCTTACAAGATGGGCTTGACGCTGGCCTCGAAACTCGGCTGGTCCATTGCAAGCGCCAATATCAGCGAAGGAACCGATCTCCAACAGCTTTGGAACAAAGCCGCCGCCGCAATGAAACTGAGCGGTCTGCCTTTCCAGACTCAGGAAGATCCTGAAGGCTGGGTCGCGGCATTTATTCGGTACTACGCCTACCTGATCCACGTCGTTGACGAACACATCGCGCGGGTGCTGAACGCGCTCCGCGACAGCGGTCAGGAAGAAAATACCATCGTCATCTTTACCGCAGATCACGGCGAATACGGCGGGGCGCACGGGATGTTGATGGAGAAATGGCATGCTGCTTATGAAGAGGCGCTGCACGTTCCAGTGGTAGTGCGCTCTGCGGATATCAACGCCGATCCGAACATGAAACAGTGCGATGCGCTGACCAGCCACGTCGATCTGTTGCCGACTATTCTTGGATTTGCTGGAGTCGATGAACAGGAACGCACACGCATTCGTCGCCATCTGCGCATCCGCAACGAAGTGCCGGAACCAGTCGGGTGCGATCTAGCCCCGCTCATCGAAAAGGTTGGCGCTCGCGCTACAACGGAGCCAACTGAAGCCGAGCCGGTTTCGCAACCAGACGGAACGCCGCGCCGGGGCGTCCTGTTCATTACGGACGACGAAATCACCGCTCCGCTGCCAGAGCCGCCGGGCGATCCTCATTCGACCAGAGGTGAAAACGAATATCAGGCATACAAAATCGCGGTGAATTTCGTCGCCGAAGAGTTGCAGAGAAAAGGACAGCAGCCCATCGCAGAAGGTTCGGTCATCCAGCCGAATCATGTTCGTTGTGTTGTTTCGGCTGGCCAAAAGCTGGCCCGATACTGCGACCCCGATGGCAAAGTGGCCGACGAATGGGAGATGTACGATCTTCAGCATGATCCGAACGAGGTGGATAATCTGCTAGTCTATGATCAGCCGTTTCCGACCGTGACCAGCAATCTGCCTGCGTGGGCAGGAGGCGCAGCCGCAGTGGAAGCGAGTGCGCGCGAGCTTCGCGCCCTGTTAGCGGATCTGGAAGCGACGATGTTATAGAAAACCAGATGATCAGAAGGATAGGAAATAAGAGGTAAGGGTAGTCATGATCATCGGTGGCGAAGTGGGCCTGCTGGCGATAAACCAGCGGAATTCGATTCCAGGGCTTGCCGGCGCTTTTGCGACTGCGATCACCGACATAGAAAGCCATGATCTGTTTGCTTGCTACATCCATGGCGATCCAGACCATTGCTTATTCTGCTTACGGCCCACAAAGCTCCACCTTTCAGCGGCTTCCGCTTCCAGGCGCAGGAGCTTGACCTGGCCAGTAGCTGACTGCGGCAGACGCACAGGGAGATCATAGGGAGATCATCTGGCAGAGCCTCGTAGCGTTCGGCGATGAAGCTCAAGAGCCAGCGCAGACTGATCCGCATAAGGCGCAGATGCCAAGCATCTGTACTCGCACGTCCTTTATTATACTTTGTCCATTACTAATGGACAAAGTATAATAAAGGACGTGCGACTCGATGAAACAAAGCTAGATCCTTACCTGGACAGAATCCGCGCGCTCGATTTCGTGAAGGATCTGGAACTCAAACAAGTTATTAACCAAAGGGACCTTGGGCTTGATGGTCTGCTGACGATAGCGACACCCAGAGGCAAATTCCCCTTCGGTATTGAACAGAAGGGTTCCTATCTGGATCGAACGCTTCTCCACGCTATCATCCGACAGGCAAAAAACTATAAACAAAGCTCTCAACGGCCTCTGCTCCTGCTGACCAGATATGTGCCGCGACCTTCAGCAGAAGCGCTGATCGAAAACGGTGTCAATTTCGTTGACCGGGTCGGCAATATGCATCTCGTGCTCGGCAGCAACTACGCTCACACGATTATCGGTAAAAAAGAGACGTCGATCATAAAGGAAGCCAAAACCGTCACCCCGGCTAGAGTCCAACTCCTCTACACGTTTGCCGCCAACAAGCAGGCCCAGGACTGGTCTGTGCGAGAGTTGGCAAAGGCTTCGGGGGTAAGTAAGAGTAACGTTGCTAAGATTCGTCATCAGCTTGCAGAAAAAGGGCTGCTGCAAGAGACACAGGGCGCGTTCAAGATTCGTGACATAAAATACCTTGAGCAGGAGTTGCTTCGAGGGTATGGCGAAGTCTTGCGTCCCAAGCTGCTGATTAACAGGTTTCGTGCGGCAGAGTCCTCACCGGAGAGATTAGTGGAAAGAATCGCTCGCTCTTTGGACGACATTTCTGTTCGGTGGTCTCTCACTGGCGGCCCGGCTGCCTATGAGCTTCAGCACTTCTATCGAGGCACGGAAATCCCTCTATTTATCAACACGTTTTCGGACACTATCATACGTCATCTTCGGCTATTGCCGGATGCGCAAGGCCCGATTACTCTACTTCGCTCGTTCGGCACCGTGTCTTACTGGAAAGCGGTGGCAGGCAAGACACTCGCTCATCCATGGCTGATCTATGCAGAGTTGATGCATTCGTCTGACCCCCGGGCGCACGAAGCGGCGGAAGAATTAAAAGGAAAGTTCCTGAGATGATCGAATTGACCGACGCACAGATAACTGATCTGGCTGAGCTTCAGCAACTGTGCCTTGAACTACATAGCGATCTAGTCGTCGTCGGTGCCATCGCCTATCAACAATACTTCCCTGACGATGAGCGCCACACCGGCGACATCGATACAGCCGTCGCCCGGGACTTGGAAGATTTCGACGAACTGAAACAGCGTCTGCTGGCAATGGGCTGGAGTAACATCGCGGCGCGCGAACACCGCTGGGTCAGCCAGCGCGGAACTTTTCTTGACCTGATTCCCGCCGGCAAGAACCTGCGCGAAGCGAAAAGCATAGCCTGGCCGCAGAGTCAGTTTACGATGAGCCTGGTCGGCTTTGATCACGTTTTCTCTGACGCGCAACTGGTCACCCTGGGAGGCCGCTTGCCTATCCGTGTGATTCCGCCTGTCGTGCTGATGCTGCTAAAGATTGTGGCGTTCTTGGATGATCAAACCAGCCGCGCAAAAGACCTGTCTGACATTCGTGCCCTTCTGTCAAAGTACGAAGCAGATAGCGAGCGGATTTTCTCGGACGCGGTGCTGGACGCCAAACTCTCGGATTTCAGTTTGGCAAATGCTTACCTGCTCGGTCTTGATCTGCGATTCATCTGCACTGAAGAAGAGATTGGGACAGTTCGCAAATTCCTCTCGACTGTCAGCGATGATACAAAACCGGCGTGGCTCGGATTTGTGAGAGCCGCGCCGCGACCTGGCGAGCGGTCCGAGGAAATCGCTCAATTGCAGCTCAACGCCTTCAGAGAAGGATTTGAAGAGGGATAAGCAATCCCCGAAGGCAGGTGCAGACGAGCCGGCAAGTCTCCAAGCTTGAGCCACAACTCTGTGATCTTAGATCTTGAGCGATAGCAATAACCTGCACTGCGCAAAATCACCAGAGGGGTGTGGCAGTAAACGGACGTTGGGCGCTGATAAGCAAGGACACCTGCAAGTGGATATTTGCGTCTGATAAGGTCTATCCAACCTCCACAATTTTTGAATATCAGTACAAGCGGATAACTCTCACACGACAGCCTCATTTCCGAAGCTTGGCCTCTGCCTTCTGCACCAAAATGGCTTGTCCGCCCACCGCCGCTCAAGGGCGTACCGATCGCAATGCATAACCATATACTGCGCAAAAGTATGATCAACGAGGCGCTTATAGGCGAGCAACGCACTTTGATCGCCCCCCAAGAAATCAGTGATCGCACAGCCGGCGTAATAGCCAGCCCCCATGGCTGAGATGATGCCATATGAAGAGAGCGGGTCGTAGGCCATAGCCGCATCTCCGACAGCCAGCCAGCCCTCTCCGCCTATGTCCGAGAGCCGCGCGCTATTTGCTGGCAGGATTCGCGGCTTGTTGAGCGAGTAATAGCTACCTTCACGTACACGGCGTCGGGTGTGGTCGGTTTCGTCGAGCAAGCCAAATAAATAATCAACCTGATTAGTCGCGGTATGCTCCACTAGATCGCTATCAGTCATGTAAATTACCATCAGCCTGGCATCCGGAAGCAGCGCCGAGTACCACCACCCGGAGGCTACCGCTTCCACCAGGGTAAATGAATCTTTGATTTCCTTGCCAATATCAGATTTCAGCATACACGCGATGGCCGTCAGTCGATCATACCTGATTTGATGGGCCCCAAACTGACGAGCCAACCGCGCCTGGCGTCCAGTTGCATCCACGACAAATTCGGCCTCCAGACTTTCAAGACCTCCTGGTGTCTTTAGACTCAACTCCCAGCCCCCATTTCTGCGTTCACACTCGACCAGCCGCCAGCCGTATCGCCAATCAACGCCCACATCGCGAGCCGCATCCGCCATTGTCGCTTCGAACTTTCTGCGGTCCAGGTGCCATCCGGAGCCACGAGTTCCAAATAGAAAGTCGCGATCTAGCGGCGTACCTGATCCCCACACCGAGCGGTTGCCATACGAGGGTAGGTGTCCGTCGCGACGCAACCGTTCCTGAATCCCCAGCCGTTCTAAGAGGGGGTTAGCACCCGGCGACAGACACTCTCCGATCTTGAATTCAGGGCCCGGTTGAGCCTCCAACACGATTGGCTCAAGCCCGCGATTGGCCAAGATCATGGCGGTCGTCGCTCCCCCCGGCCCGCCGCCGACAATAGCCACTCGCTGCTTTCGCACAGAGGTTGTCATTTATAGCTCGTCACGTCTGAGGACGCGGCGGCGCGCGACGACCGGAACTTCGGCTCTCTCAGTTTCCAGTCGGCGTGCCGCAAACCTGGCGATCTCCTCTTGCGGCACATCTATGATCCTTTCGGCGATTTCTACCTGCTTCCATGTTGGGTCGGCGGCGCTGAGTTGTTCTGAGAGTCCAGTCTCGACCCAAAGCTGTGCCGGCAGACCGAGTTTGTCATGGTCGCTCGGGGCGTCTTGCTCGGTGATAATTCCCAATAGATTCCATTTCGCCACATTGTCATTGATACGTTGCTGGTATGACGGACCGAAATAACGTAGCCAGTCCAGTCGGTAGTACAGGTGCTTCATCCGCTGTCCCAACTGTAACTTTTCATCCATGAGCCGATCATATGAACGCTGGCTCAATACCTGATTGGGAACCCGCGCAGCCCAGAAAGAAGGCAGCAACAGGTAAGTGCCAATCTCATAACCCGACAGACAACTCGCTTCATCGGTCTGCCAGGGCACGCCCATCCACCAGGTCAGCGTGCCTGGGCCGCTAGATTCGACGACGCCACCCGGCCCAAGTGCTTCCTCAGGTGTCAGCAGCGCTCCATAATCGTCTCTGGGCGAAACTCCTTCCGGGAGAATGTTGAGTCGGAATGGCTCGTTCCACATGCTCGATACGCGAAGCGTCCAGGTCAACTCAATTCCAGGATGAAACGGGCCTCCCAGGCAGCTTTCGAGATTGGCACGGTCTACCGCCAGCGGCTGTTGCGCTATGGGGTAGTCCTCTAACCTGTTCGGCGCTTGTCTGTCGCTCGCGTCGGCGTCGAAATTTCCCGCCGCCCACTGCTCCATCCAGGCATACTGCGTCGGCGTGATGGCCAGATCATCCATGCCGAGATCCGTATAGTCACCGAATGCATCGCCATAGAATGGCGGTATCTTCACCGGTTGCTGTTTCATCTCAGCATGACGTGGATCGCGAAACCAGCGAAAGTAAGAAGACCGAAGCGCCTTGTGCTCCTCTGATGGATCAGACAGCTTGTCGAGCAACTCTGGTGAGGTCAGATCGCTGGGCGAGCTAGCGCCAAACAGAAAATTGACGCCGCTATTAACCCATTGATTGCCGACCAGCCTGGAAAAGATCGGGTAGATATCTCGCCAGAATGATGGACGCTCTGGGGCCTGCATTGGCCATCTGGCATCCGTGCAGAAGAGGTTGTATACCACGTCGTACATGGTCACGACGCCATAGAGTCCCTGCCCGAAGTTCGGAGGGGTGACGGCCACCATCGCCGGGTCGGCCTCATAATCTTTACCGTCAATCTTCACGGTAGCCCTGACTGGCCCGTCCGAGACATCATCGTGCCATCCATCATTGTTGGCAAAGGTCGTGGCCGGACTCCCCGTATATGACGCCGAGTTGCCGAGGCCGCCCAGAACAATCAAGCGGCCTTGCTGATCTGTGCGCAACTCGCCTAAGGGAACCTGCTTGCCCATGAATTCTCCAGTATCAAACTGGTAAGCCGCACCCGATACGTCACGACCGCTGATCGTGCGGGAGCCTGGATCGATAATCAAATCCGTGCGATCTGCGCCTTGAATCGTCTTATTGCGTTGAGTCGCTGGCTTCGCATACTTGCCCAGATCCATCGCGTTGTTGAAGTCATACCAGCCCGCCTTGCGGTTCGCCAGGTGGACGCGCCAGGTGATTTGGGCGTCATCGACCGTAATCTCTTTGACCGCTTCGCCGGTCCGGTTCAAGCCATAAATGCGGAATCTGGCCGCCTGGCGCTTTATGCGACCAGCTTCGTCCTTAAATCCGCCTTCCGGGTTTGGCACCTCACCGGGCGCTTCAGGTCCGATGAAATAATCACTCTCTGAATTCCCTACTCTTGCGATGCCGATACCTGGGTAGATGGCATATCGGACGATCTCATCTTGATTAGCCATTTCATCTCTCCTCAATTGCGGATTTCTAGAAAACATTAGGTGGAGACCAAGATGAATTTTGATCTCCTTGGATCGATATTTACTGATGCTGCTCACGTTTGATGAACAGCATTCACCCGTCTATAAATGCCGAAGGGTGTTTAGTGACAGATTCAGCGAATCTACAAATCGAGCCGCGTTATCACGAGCGCGACTTATATCATGTGGATACGAAATGTTCAACAATCAAGGGTTACTTTACTCATAGTAAAATAGCCAAAAAGCTATGCTCCTCATTCACTAAATTTGAGACGCCTCTCACAAAAATCGCGCCATTTTTTGTTTGATAATCGCTCTTATGCGGCCTTTTTTGTTCAGCGGTTTAACCTCCGTGAGGTCTCCTGACCCAAGACTAGCATCCGTCTCAGTTGGTTCTGTTCCGCATTACTCTCAAGCTAGCGAACAACATCAACATCAGCTTGCCGGCCTGCGTCGCATAGGTTGAAGGAAACCCATCAAGCTCGCGCATCACAAAAGCGTAAGCTGAATCGGCTGCACAGAATATTGTTCGACATAACACTGATTCTCATGAGGCTGACCATCGAGGCTTTATCGCAGGTTTGCAGGGCGAGCCTTATCCATAATCCGTAGAAGGTTATCGGACTCATTCCGATCTTCTGCACTTCCCTTCCCTTGCCGCATTACTATCGGCAAGGTGTTGGGCAAACATAGTAGATCTTATCTGACTTGTACTGATCTGCGAAGCGCATGATCCACCTTTGTTTATGGAGACACCCAGTCGAAAGCATGGCGTTGCCTAATTCTTTTTAGCCGTCGGTTGGCGGAAGGCTCGTTCCACCATGTCGTTTGGGTTTGTCGACACCGCTCCATCGCGCCACAACCAGCGCATCATCTCCGGCATGATCGCCCCGCCGAATTTCTGCCCGTGCAGATTCATTCCCCACGTATAGTTCACATCATATCCCTTCTGTGTCAGCGCCTTCATCAATCGCACATTCTGGTAGAACCAATCGCGCTTCTCGTCGTAAACTCCGTCGCGGATGCCCCGATTATCGTTCCGCCCGTCGCACAAAAAGACGCGGATCGGCTTCTTCTCGCTTGCCAGTACACGTTCAGGATAGACATGCCCGCCCCGTAGGTTTACGAAGCTTCCCACATTGCTCAACACCTTTCGGAAATCGTTGGGGCGCTCCCAGGCGACCGTGAAAGCCGCGATTGCTCCCGAACTCGACCCGCCAATTCCATGCTGCTCTGGATCTTTTGAGATGTTGTATTCCTTATAGAGCACCGGCAGCAGTTCCTCGGTGATTACCCGGGCATACTTGTCATCGAGCGTGTTGTATTCGGTCGGGCGATTCGTCGTGCCATCGCCCCAGTTCTGCGGCGTCGGCTCAGGCTGCTGAGGTGTGCGGCCCGGATTGATGAACACCCCGATCATCACCGGAATCTCGCGCCGGTAGATGAGGTTATCCATCACATTCTGTGCTCGGATATCGCCGTTTTCGTCTTTGAAGGCCTGGCCGTCCTGATAAATCATCAGGGCAGCCGGAAGCGCCGGGTCATACTGCGCCGGCACGTACACCCAATAGGTGTGCTGAGTGCCAGGATAGACCTTGCTGGGCAGCGTGTACGGCCCGCGAACATCACCCTTCGGGACGCCTTCCTGGAGCATGGAGTCGGGGCCCAGCCGGTATTGCGAATTCGGGTTCGAGCCCGGCGGTATCGGCTGCTGGGTGCCGCCTCTCACCTCTTGCCGTACTGAGTTCGGTTGTCCGGGAACCGCTTGCGGCGCGGGAACCTGCGCGCGAGCTATTGCCGCCGCTCCGGCAAACACGAAATAGATGGCATAGGTTGCCGCTTTTCTCATTCGAAGACTCCTCAGGCTGGAATACGGTAACGACCAATTGAAGAATGCGCCTGCCTGCACCAAATTCAGAGCCCTGAACTACTCTACAAATAGCGCCGCCAGTGTTTACGCGATTAAGTAGGCACCATCCATGACCGGCGAAGAGCACACCCGTTTCCGCAGCCATCGCGCTAAATAAAGCTGGTTCCTTGGATACTGCATGTACTTTGAAATATCTTTACATCTTTAGCTTTGGATGCTTGCACTTCACTACTGGCCCGTTGCCAATTCCATTCGGATAATAAACTCCCATCCCCCTGCAATCAGGACACTGGTTTATATCAACGGATCTAGTCTGGTTTAAAAAAGCCTCAATGAGTGTATCAGCCTCGCCGCTACGGAAGATCTTCGTAGCATAACCGCCGGGGTTAGTGATTCCCTGCCCTGTTGTCTTCAAGTGGTCAGCGTAGCGTCGACACGCTTCGAGAGAAAACCGTGAGCCCACACTCACACCAGCCTCTGTTTGTGTGTGTGGTTGTTCTATCTTGCTTTCTATATCTTTCATGGCTACACCTGGTGGTGGCCCATCACTTGATGGTGGCCCGCTTTTTCCTGTCGGGCCACCACGACGTGTAGCCCTGTGGCGCTGCCGTGCCGGCGGTTCGTAAACTTCCCACTCGATTCCCTGTTCGCGGTTCGAACCGAAGATCATGCTGATCTTGCGAACCAGTCCTTTAGTGATCAACCCCTTGGTCGCGAGCCGCGCGCCGTTCTCTGACATACCGGAACGCTCGCCTAATCGCGGAAAATTGATGATGCAGCGGGCTCGGTCAAACCCCCAGGTCAACCGGTAAAGCTGCATATAGACTGCCTGCTCATTCGGCGTAAGCCTGGCAAAAAGGTAATCTGTTAGTTCGTTATACCACTGAAGGTGTCCATCAACCCCGGGCAGGGAATTGAGCACACTTGCCACTGGTGGCCCACTATCAGGTGGTGGGCCGCTCTCTGGTGGTGGCCCACCATTTTGTAGGGCTACTACTTGATTTTTTGTCGGGCCACTACGTCGTGGTGGCCTGTTATTAGATGGTGGGCCGCTTTCTAATGGTGGCCCACCATCTAGTGGTGAGCCGCTATCAGGTGATTGGCTAATCGCTGGCGTATTCGCCGGCAAGCCTAGCAACTCTTCCATAGGGTGCGCTTGTGGTAGGGTGCGCAGGTTGTCGAATGGAATGCTGCGCGTCAGCTTGCCCGGCTGTTTGGTCGACACCTGGAAGCGTTTTGGTTTGTTTGAGCTATCAGCCATTGATGACCTCCTTTACCAAGCGCAGACTCTGATTGATCTCTAAGCGCTCCAGAATTTCATCACAGAGCCCATCATAGTCGCTAGCGCCGGCTGAATTCGGCGCGTGCTCGTAGATGCTCTTGCGGTAGGCCGGTGCCGATTGCAGCTTGGTATTGGCGCGGATGATCGTGTCGAAGACTTGGCCGGGAAACATCTCCTGGACCTTATCGAGCACCGACCGCGAGATCGTTGTCCGGGCGTCGAATCGGTTGATCAAATAGCCGAGCACCGCAAGCGCCGGATTAGGCCGCTTGGCCACTTCGATGGTCTGTGTGAGGTCAATCACCCCGTCGAGGCTGTAGTATTCGGCGGTGATCGGCACAATGATGTGGGTCGCAGCGAGGAATGCCTGAGTCAGCGTCACACCCAGCGTGTGCGGGCAATCGAGTAGAATGAAATCGTAGCCTTCCAACTGCTCGATTGCGTCGCGCAGGCGATATTGTTCCTCTAACCTTACCTGCTGCTCGATGACCGCCAAGCGAATGCTGGCCGGCACTAGGTGGAAACCTTCGATATGTGTCTCGTAGACCGCATCAATCAACGGTAGGCGCTGCTCGTTGCCGATCAGGACGTTAGCTAGGGTCTCCTTAATGATGTCGGTCGACAGGTAAGTGTAGGTGGCGTTGCATTGCGGATCTAAATCGATCAGTAGGGTGCGGAAGCCGCGGATCGCAAGCCCGGCGGCCAAATTAGTAGCCGTCGTGGTTTTACCGACGCCCCCTTTCTGATTGGCAATGGCGATTACTTTGTTCATTGTGACGCCTCCTTTAGTTTGTTCAAGTCGGTCACCTTGATCAGTTTCTTGCGT
>Ga0307468_100000108_pt1 | contig 19836 bp, 16 predicted proteins | sample atmdna_FD_203085 | JGI IMG/M metagenome (GOLD analysis project Ga0307468, IMG submission 203085) | Hardwood forest soil microbial communities from Morgan-Monroe State Forest, Indiana, United States - atmos_gases AM2C_05 | ecosystem: Environmental > Terrestrial > Soil > Temperate forest > Bulk...
GTCGAACAGGACCAGCAGCCTTTCGAGGTGGTCCAGGGTCAGCCGGTCGTTGACCCGGAACAGGGGATGGGCGACCGAGTGGAGGACGTCGCGCTCGCGCAGGTAGTCCCGCAGCTCGTAGACGTTGCCGCGCAGCTCCTGGATCTCCCGGTGTTGCGCCTCGTCGATGCCGAAGACCAGGCAGTGGATCTCGCAGCCGTCCTCGGGGAAGGAGACCGTCACCTCGCAGGAGGCGAACGTCCCTGGCAGGTGGAGGATCTCGCGGGCGCCGTCGATCGTGTCGTGGTCGCTGATCGTGACGAAGTCCATGCCGCGCTCGCGGCAGCGGTGGTAGACCTCCAGCGGCTCGGTGAAGCTCTCGGGGGCGCCGAACTGGCGGAGGATCCACTCGCTCGGGCGGTTTGAGTGCTTGCTGTGCACGTGCAGATCGGCCTTGGCCATTCGTGGGGCTCCCTGAATTGGCGCTCGGGGCGGGCTGCGCCGGTTTTTGCAATAGTAGGGAGTGGGACGGGCGCGGGGGTGACGGCTCCGTGGCGGAATGGTAACGATCGGCACCGACTGGACTTGCGGTCGTTTGAGGGGGTGCCGTGACACAGCATCGTCACGCCTCTGTCACAAGTGGAGTCCGCCTTTATGGCACGATATTCTTTACCCTCACGACCGGCGCCTCCCCGGCGCCCGCTGACGGCCAGGCCCCCTGTCCATGGAAGGAAGCTCAGGGGAGCGCGGAGGTGGATGTGTCCGAGCCCAGAACCTTGACCCTGGAGAGACCCGCGCGGGCGGTCGATCCCGAGGCGCTGTTCCTCAACCGCGAGCTGTCCTGGCTGGAGTTCAACCGGCGGGTGCTCCACGAGGCCGAGGACCCGGAGAACCCGCTGCTCGAACGGCTCAAGTTCGTCGGCATCTTCGAGTCGAACCTCGACGAGTTCTTCATGAAGCGCGTCGGCGGCTTGAAGCAGCAGCTGGCGAGCAACGTGCGCGAGCTGCCGCCGGAGAGCGGTACGCCGCGCCAGCAGCTCGCCGAGATCAACGCCGCGGTGCGGCCGATGCTGGCGCTGGAGCGGCGGCTGCTCAACGAGGAGCTGCTGCCGGAGCTGCGCCAGCACGGGCTCGAGATCCTGCGCTGGGAGGAGCTCAAGGGGAGCGAGCGCCGCTACCTCTCGGAGGAGTTCGGCAAGAAGATCTTCCACATCCTGACGCCGCTGGCGGTCGACCCGGCGCACCCGTTCCCGTTCATCTCGAACCTCAGCCTGTCGCTGGCGGTCTCGGTCAAGCCGCCGGGCAACGCGCCGGTGCGCTTCGCCCGCGTCAAGGCGCCGCACATCCTGCCGCGCTGGGTGCAGATCCCGCGGACGCTGCGCTTCGTGCCGGTCGAGGAGGTGATCGCCCACAACCTCGACCGCCTCTTCCAGGGCATGCAGGTGGTCGAGTCGCACCCCTTCCGGGTGACGCGCAACGCCGACGTGCAGAGGAACGAGGAGACGGCCGAGGACCTCCTCGAAGCGATCCAGGAGGAGCTGCGCGAGCGCCGGTTCGCCACCATCGTGCGGCTGGAGCTCGCCGCCGGCACGCCCGAATGGATGCGCGAGCTGCTGTGCGAGGAGCTCGGGGTGACCTCACAGGAGATCTTCGAGCTGGAGGGGCCGCTCGCCCTCGGGGACCTGATCGGGCTCGCCAGCAGCGTGCCGCTGCCGTCGCTGCGCTACCGTCCCTGGACGCCGGTGACGCACCCGCGCCTCCACGCCGAGCCGGACGAGGACTTCGACCTCTTCGGCGTCGTCGCCGGCGGCGACTTTCTGGTGCACCACCCGTACGACTCCTTCGCCACCAGCGTGCAGCGCTTCATCGAGACGGCGGCCGACGACCCGGCGGTGCTCGCCATCAAGCAGACCCTCTACCGGACCTCGGCCAATTCGCCCAACATGCAGGCGCTGATCCGGGCGGCGGAGGTGCGCAAGCAGATCGCCGTCACGGTCGAGATCAAGGCGCGCTTCGACGAGGCGGCCAACATCGAGTGGGCCGAGGCGCTGGAGAAGGTCGGCGCCCATGTCGCCTACGGCATCATGGGTCTCAAGACCCACGCCAAGATCGCCCTGGTGGTGCGCCAGGAGGGAGGCGGCGACCTGCGCTGCTACACCCACATCGCGACCGGCAACTACAACCCGGAGACCGCCAAGCTCTACACCGACCTCGGGCTGTTCACCTGCCGCGAGGACATCGCCGACGACGTGGCGCAGCTCTTCAACCTGCTGACCGGCTACGTCTATGAGCCGAAGTTCAAGAAGCTGCTGGTGGCGCCGATCAACATGCGCCAGCGCTTCCTGGAGATGATCCAGCGCGAGGTCGAGCACCAGCAGGCCGGCCGCGGCGGCCACATCATCGCCAAGATGAACGCGCTCGACGACACCGCGCTCAGCGAGGCGCTGTACGCCGCCTCGGCCGAGGGGGTCGAGATCGACCTCATCGTGCGCGGCATCTGCCGCCTGCGTCCGGGTCTGCCCGGCCGCAGCGAGACGATCCGGGTGGTCAGCATCGTCGGCCGCTTCCTGGAGCACGCCCGCATCTTCTACTTCGCCAACGCCGGCCGGCCGGAGCTCTATATCGGCTCGGCCGACTGGATGACCCGCAACCTCGACGCCCGGGTCGAGGCGATCGTCCCGGTCGAGGACCCGCGGCTGCAGGAGGAACTCAAGGCGATCCTCGACCTGCAGCTCGGCGACAACGTCAGGGCCTGGGACCTGCGCGCCGACGGCAGCTACGTCCAGCGCACCCCGGCCGAAGGCGAGGAGCCGCGCCCGAGCCAGGAGCTGCTGATGCAGCGCGCGCTGGAGCGGGCGGGACGGTAGCGCTTGGTGTATTTCCAGGTAAATTTCTGGCGGGCGGCGCGGAAAAGCGCTCTCGCCGCACCTTACTTAGCAAAGACCCGGCAACGGGGAGCTTGTAGCGGCTTGGAGGGAGAGATTTTTCTTGACAAACCGCCAAAATTACTTGTATGTTGCCGCCGTCGATCATCCTGCATATCGTTAAAAGCGGTTTGGCTGATATTGAAGCGGCAGACCTTGTGAGGGCTGCAGGCTCGACCTGAACGGAGGAGATTGAGATGTCTCGAAGGATTGTCCGGCGTGCTCTTGCCGTCCTGGCCCTGGCCTGGGCCTTGCTGCTGTGGTCCCCGGCGCACAGCGAAGCCGCGGGCTTCACCGGCTCCTCCTGGGAAGTCGGCTCGTTGTGGGAGCAGGCCCTGAGCTGGTTCCAGGGCTTGTGGTCCCAGCCGGCGGAGACCGCCGAGCGGCCCGCGGCCACGGAAAAGTCCATCGGTACCCCCGTCCCCACGGAGACCGGCTCGAGCGACGTGACGGTGAGCGAGGAGTACCCGCTGCACGGCACCAGGATCGAGCGCGGCGGGGCGATGGACCCCAACGGCTAGTAAACAGGACTTATGTCGCGTGACCGCTATCTTCCAGAGGTTGACTGTGAAAGAATCTCCTAGATTTTCAGGAGCGAAGGAGATCTTGTGACGCACCATCCCAGTGCTGCTGAGTTGGAGGGAATCCTCCTGGGCAATTTGGCCAAGGAGCAGGTGGCGGCGGTCGTGGGCCACCTTCTTCATGGCTGTGTTGCGTGCCAGACGACGCTGAAGACGGTCGCTGGAAGACAGCGTGCCGATCGCCGGATCCGGAAAGCCGCACTGACCGTCGAGACCGATCAGGCGTATGACGCCGCGATCGACCAGGCGCTCGCGGCAGCGCAACAGGAGCTGAGGATCCAGGAGGCTTTCTCGTCGCTGGTCGAGCATGGGGTCGAGTCTCTTGCGGAGGGGCCGTCACACCTCCAGGGGCTCCCGACCTTTGAAGCCTTCCTGCGGCGCAGCTGGGATCTCCGGCACGACAACCCCGCGCAGGCAGTCCAACTGGCGCGGCTGGCTTTGGCCACTGTCGACACGTTGAGCCCTGACAGTCTCGGGGCTGAGCGGATCGCCGACCTGCGGTGTCAGGCCTATGCCGCTCTCGGGAACGCCTGCCGTGTGGCCGACGACCTGCCTGCCGCCGAGAAGTTCATCGAGGAGGCGCTCTCCTGGTATGCCGAGGGGACGCGCGACGAGCTGCTGCTGGCGCGTCTGGCCGACTTCCAGGCTTCGCTGTACACGGACCAGCGACGTCTCGCCCTGGCTTCGGCAGTGCTCGATACGGCCTATGCGATCTATCACGCCCGCGGCGAAGACCATCTCGCCGGCCGTGCCTTGATCAGCAAGGGCATCTACACCGGCTACGCCAACGATCCCGAAGGGGCCCTCCGGCTGTTGAACGAAGGTCTGGCGCGGATCGATACCCGGAGCGATCCGGACCTGACCCTGCGGGCGATTCACAGCATGGCGTGGTTCATGGTCGATGTCGGCCGCTTCCGGGATGCGCAGCTCCTGGTCCGGCAGAACTTCTGGCGGTATGAGCGCAGCAGCCACCAGGCCGACCTGCTCAGGCTCCGCTGGCTGGAAGGCCGGGCTGCCGCCGGTCTCGGCGACCTCGATCTTGCCGAGCGTGCCCTGCTCGAGGTCAAGGAGAGGTTCGAGGCGTCGGGCCAGCGCTACAACGCCGCTCTCGCCGCTCTGGACCTGGCGGTGGTCTACCTGCGGCAGGGACGTGCCGCCGACACCCAGACCACCGTCATCAAGGCGTCGGACACCTTCCTCAACCTGCGGATCGGCCGCGAGGCGCTATCCGCGGTGCTCGTGCTCCAGAGCGCGTTCAAACAGGAGCTGATGGCTCAGGCCCTGCTCGAGAAGGCCGTCCAGTTCCTGCGGCGTGTCGAGCACGACCCTACAGTCAGCTTCAAGGCCTGGTTCCTGTAGGCAGCGTCCACTTCTCGACCCCGACCAGCCGGGCGAGCCGCTCGACAGCCGCTTCGAGCGCCGCCCGGCGCCCCCGGGTCTCCTTGACCCCCGGTTCCCACCAGAGGCTCTGAATCTCCAGGACTCCGCGGTCGCGGTGCACCTTGGGGTCGAGCCTTCCGATCAGCCGCTCACCCTCCAGGATCGGCAGAACGTAGTAGCCATACCGGCGCTGGGCGGCGGGGACGAAAGCCTCGAAGCGGTAATCGAAGCCAAACAGGCGCAACGTCCGCCGGCGGTCCCGCAGGATCGGATCGAACGGGGAGAGCAGACGGATGCGTGGCGGAGTGGCAGGGGCCGCCGCGGCGCGGTGCTCCCAATCCAGCACGGCATAGGCGTTCTGCGGCTTGGAGCCGTCCATCGCCTCGGCACAGACCTGGACGATCTCTCCGGAGGCGGCTGCCCGCTCGCACCAGGCCCGCGCCTCCTCGATTGAAACCGCGTTCCAGAACGCGGCTATCTCGCTCGGCGTGGCAACGCCCAACCGTGCCAGCGCCGAGCGGCAGGCCCAGGCGAGGTGCGCCTCGTCGTCCGGCCGCGGCGCGTTGTGGAGGTCTGGCAGCACCCGTCCGGCGAGGTCGTAGACCTTGTGGAAGTTGACCCGGCGTGTGATCACAAACTCGCCGGTCCGCCAGAGAAACTCCAGCGCGGTCTTGTGCGGCTTCCAGCCCCACCAGGTCCTCTCCGCGTCCTCGCCCCGGGTGTCCTCGAAGTCACGGGCCATCAGCGGCCCTTCGCGGGCGATCCGCTCGCGCACCTCGGCAACCACCGCTTCTGGATCGTGGCCGGCGCGCTGCCGCCACCAGGGGTGCTGGAGCACCCGGGTGCGGTAGCGCTCGAAGCGGATCTTCCAATAGGGGTACCAGGCCGCAGGGATGGCGGAGGCGTCGTGAGTCCAGTGCTCGAACAGACGCCGCTCCCGCTCCAGGAGCCGGTCGAGCAGCGCCGGCCGGTAGCCCTGGAGCCGGGCGGCGAGCGTCAGGTGCTGGGCGCGCTCGACGATGTTGATCGAGTCGATCTGGACGAAGCCCATCTGCTCGATGAGGTCGTAGAGGGCGTCCGGCGTCGCCTTCCGGCGCGGATCGGCGAGCAGACCCTGGGCATCTAGCAGCAGCCGGCGGGCCGACCCGGCAGGGACGATCGGGAGAGAAGAGGAAAGCTGTCGCGCCATGGCGCGACAGGATATCGGAGAGATGGCGAGGCCGCGAGGTCCACGGCGGTTGGAAAAATTTATACCGGGTAATGTATAAAAATTACCTCTCTGGGGGCTCGCCCGGCGCTACGCCGTCGCGGTCTCCCGGAACTGAAGCTGTGGGTTGCAGCGTGCGCGCAGCAGGTACGAGGTCACTTCACGGATGAGATGGGGCGTAAGACGGTTCGTCTCGGCTGCCTGCTGGACGGCGATAAGGGCAACGATCGCCTGCCGATAGATCTCCTGAGCATGGGTCAGCAGGAAAGGCAGCATGGTTTCTATGAGCTGGCGTACTTCGGAGATCTGACCTTGCTGGAGGTAGAAGCTGGCGAGATCGAGGGTTACGGAGCAGGCATCGAAGCCTCGTTGCTGCTCGAGCAGGCGTTGCTGCACTCTGCTCAGGAGTGCCTCAGCCTTTTCGACGTGGCCTAGCCCGCAAGCGATTCGCCCCTCGAGCCAGATGAGGCGCGTCTCGAACCAGGTATCAGCGGACTCTCGGAAGGCAGGGCGAAGCCGCTCGAGCTGCCGCATCGCCTGCTCGCAGCGCCCGCATTCACTCATGTACCAGATCAGGTTGTAGCGCGCGATCAGGACCAGACGCGGCTCCTGATTCCAGTGGATCAAGGAGAGCCCCGTCGAGATCCGATCGATCGCCTCTTCCGGATGGCCGGCATCGCCCAGGCAGAGCCCCTTGCTGATCAGGGCTCGTCCCTGCCGGTGGTTGTCCTTGACCTCTTCATAGATGTCGATCACGACTTCGAGGAACTGGGCCGCCTCTTCCAGGCGTCCCTCGTCCCGCAGCAGCGAGGCCTTGAGATCGAGGATCCGCGCCTCTTCCAGAGGATCTGCGGAGCCGTCCTCGGCGAGCTCCTCGGCGAAGGAGATCGCCTGCTCGGCGCCGGTGAAATCGGCGGCGAGCCGGCGGGCATTGCCGAGATAGGCCCAGGCACGCGCCTTGAGGTCCTGGGTCACGGACTTGCCATAGGAGTGAGCGTCAAGCTGACAGGCGGCCTCGATGGCGAGCACGGCCAGCTCCAGGGCTCGGGCCGTGCTCCGGAAACCCTCCTCGAAGCTGCGTTCGATCAGCAGCTCACAGACGGCGGGGGTCTGGAAACGGCGGCTGGAGCGGACCAGCACCCGCTGGACCTCGGCAGGCTGCCGGATCAGCTCCTCCACAAGGCGAGGCGCCGCCTCTTTTTCCAGGGAGATCAGGGCGAGCCGCTGCTCCAGCCGGGTATAGACCTGGTCCCAGGCCACGTTGCAGGAGAACACCGGGACCGGCTCGGGGGACGCGGACCGGGGCTCCACGGTGAAGTCGAAAGCCGGCAGCAGCCGGTCCACCTCTTCCTGGCAGACGGCGCAGCCGGCGCGCAGGTGATGCTCGATCCGATTCTCCTCGTCCGCCGGCGCATCGCCGCTGACAAACCGCTCCAGGGCCTTGCGGTCCGGATGGTATCCGCTCATCTCAACCTCCCATCCATCAGAAACCCATCAATCCACACCACCCGCACCACCCGCCAACACAATCCAGCTTGAAGCGCGGGACACCGCGCTCACGAAGCCGTCTCTTTGTCTCGAATTCCTCTTGGAGGGGCCGGTCTGCCCGTGCTCGGGGAAAGACCTTGTTTCAGCCCCTACCATTAAAGTTGCTTCAAGGGCAAAAAAAGTGACACGGGTGTGACTGGAAATCTTCTTCAGGGTGAAGCGGGGGACAGCCGAACAGGATGGTCCGCATCTTGCACCCAGCCTCCGTGCGAGCGAGGGAACGACTTAGCAGTGCTAACCAAGAGCTTCTGGATCGGCGGGTTTGAATGCTCCTGCCACTGCCGCCGTGACGGCAGACGGCTCGACCTGACGGCGGCCACCCTGCATGACCGCTTTGCCGTGGCGGATTACCGCCGGCTGGTACGGGCGGGGATATCGACGGCGCGCGAGGGGGTACGGTGGCATCTCATCGAGCGGTCTCCCGGCCGCTACGACATGTCGTCGCTCCTCCCCCTGGTCCGCGCCGCCCGCGATTCTGGAGGGCAGGGGGTGCAGGTGATCTGGGACCTCTGCCACTACGGATGGCCGGAGGATCTGGACCCTTTCAAGCCCGATTTCGTAGATCGGTTCGCCGACTACGCCCGGGCGGTGGCGCGTCTGATCTCGCAGGAGACGGATGAGCCGCCGGTGTGGGTGCCCATCAACGAGATCTCGTTCCTGTCCTGGGCCGGCGGCGACGTCGCCTATCTCAACCCGTTCGCGACCGGCCGGGGCTTCGAGCTCAAGGCGCAGCTCGTCCGGGCAAGCCTGACGGCGGTCGACGCGCTCTGGGACGTCGATCCGCGGGCCCGCATCCTCTACGCCGATCCCGCCATCCACATCGTCGCGGACCCGGGTTGTCCGGAGGACGTCCCTGAGGCGGAGGCGAATCGGCTGGCGCAGTATCAGGCCTGGGAGATGCTGGCCGGACAGCTCTGGCCGCAGCTCGGCGGCGACGCCCGGTACCTCGACCTCCTGGGAATCAACTACTACCCCAACAACCAGTGGATCCTGGACGGGGACAGGATCCCGCAGGACCATCCGCTCTACCGCCCCTTCCGCGACATCCTCCTGGAGGTCTGGCAGCGCTTCGGACGGCCGCTGCTGATCAGCGAGACCGGCGCCGAGGGCGACGCTCGCGCTCCCTGGCTGTGCTACGTCGCCGAGGAGGTCCGGGCAGCGCGGCACGCCGGCGTACCGGTCGAAGGGATCTGCCTGTACCCGATCGTCGACTACCCCGGCTGGGACGACGACCGCCACTGCCCGAGCGGTCTGTGGGGATTCCCCGACGCCTGCGGCGAGCGACCGGTCCATCTCCCGCTCGCCCTGGAGCTCGAAAGGCAGACGGAGCTGCTGCGGCGCGAGAGCCTGTCTTTTCCAGCCGACCCGCCGGAGCTCAAACTTGTCGTGGAAGAGGAGATCGAGCATGCCGTTTTCTAGCCTCAAGCCGGACCTCGTCTGTCTGTCGCATCTGCGCTGGGATTTCGTCTACCAGCGGCCGCAGCACCTGATGAGCCGGTTCGCCCGCGACCGCCGGGTCTTTTTCGTCGAGGAGCCGGAGGTGCACGACGGGCCGCCGCGGATGGAGATCGGCGACCGGCCGGAAGGGGTCCGGGTCGCGGTGCCGCGCCTGCCGCCGGGGCTGAGCCCCGAGCAGGCGGAGGCGGCACAGCGCGACCTCCTGCACGCTCTCCTCGAGGAACAGGGGATCTCCGAATACATCCTCTGGTACTACACCCCGATGGCGCTCGCCTTCTCCTCCGGCCTGGCGCCCGCCGCGGTGGTCTACGACTGCATGGACGAGCTCTCCCTGTTCCGCGGCGCGCCTCCGGTCCTGGTGGAGAGGGAGGCGAAGCTGCTGGAGGTCGCCGACCTGGTCTTTACCGGCGGCCACAGCCTCTACGAGGCGAAACGGGACCGCCATCCGGAGGTCTACGCCTTTCCGAGCAGCATCGACGCCGAGCACTTCGCCCAGGCCCGCAAAGGCCGCCTCGCGGGTGGCGAGCCTCCCGACCAGGCGCCCATCCCCGGGCCTCGCCTGGGCTACTTCGGGGTGATCGACGAACGGCTGGACCTCGACCTGCTGGCCGGCATCGCCGACGCCCGCCCGGACTGGCAGCTCGTGGCCCTCGGACCGGTGGTCAAGATCGACCCCGCGGTCCTGCCGCGCCGCTCCAACATCCACTACCTCGGGATGAAGAAGTACGAGGAGCTGCCGCGCTACCTGGGCGGCTGGGACGTGGCGTTGATGCCTTTTGCCCGCAACGAGTCGACCCGCTTCATCAGCCCGACCAAGACGCCGGAATACCTGGCCGGGGGCAAGCCGGTCGTGTCGACGCCGATCCGCGACGTCGTGCGGCCCTATGGCGAGCAGCGGCTGGTCGAGATCGCCGAGGACGTCGAGTCCTTCGTGGCGGCGGCGTCCAGGCTCCTGGACGGCTGGTACGGCGGCGAGAGCCGCGAAGACTGGATGCGGCGGGTGGACGAGCTCCTCTCCCGGAGCTCGTGGAGCCGTACTTGGCAGCAGATGTCAGATCTCATTGATTCGGCCGTCGCAGCAAGGCGCCGGGTCGCATAAAGGAGTAGTCGATGTTTGATTATTTGATTGTAGGCGCCGGTTTTGCGGGGAGCGTCCTGGCGGAGCGGTTGGCACGTGCCGCGGGCAAAAGGGTTCTGCTGGTCGACCGGCGTCCTCATATCGGGGGTAACGCCTACGACCATTACGATGCCGCCGGCATCCTGGTCCACAAGTACGGGCCCCACATCTTCCATACGAACTCGAAGGAGGTCTTCGAATATCTCTCGCAGTTCACGGGGTGGCGTCCCTATGAGCACCGGGTGCGCGCCAGCGTCGACGGCCAACTTCTGCCGATCCCGATCAACCTCGACACCATCAACCAGCTCTACGGTCTGAAGCTCAACAGCATGGAGGTGGAGAAGTTCTTCGCTTCGGTGGCCGAGCCCGTGGAATGCGTCCGCACCTCGGAGGACGTGGTGGTCTCCAAGGTCGGCCGCGAGCTCTACGAGAAGTTCTTCCGCGGCTATACCCGCAAGCAGTGGGGGCTCGACCCCTCGGATCTCGACGCCATGGTGACGGCCCGCGTGCCGGTGCGCACCAACCGTGACGACCGCTACTTCGCGGACATGTACCAGGCCATGCCGCTCCACGGCTACACGCGCATGTTCGAGAACATGCTCGACCACGAAAACATCAAGATCCTGCTGAACTGCGACTACCGCGAGGTGGCGGACGAAGTCTCCTACGAGAAGCTGATCTACACCGGCCCGATCGACGAGTTCTTCGACTTCCGCTACGGCAAGCTGCCGTACCGGTCGCTCGACTTCAAGTTCGAGACGGTCAACCAGGAGTGGGTGCAGCCGGTGGCGGTCGTCAACTATCCGAACGAGCATCCCTATACGCGGGTCACCGAGTTCAAGCACCTGAGCGGCCAGGAGCACCGGAAGAGCACCCTGGTCTACGAGTATCCGATGGCGGAAGGAGACCCCTACTACCCGGTGCCGCGCCAGGAGAACAACGACCTGTACAAGAAGTATCAGACGCTGGCGGAGGCCAACCCCGACGTCCACTTCGTGGGGCGGCTCGCCACCTACAAGTACTACAACATGGACCAGGTGGTGGCGCAGGCGCTGTCGGTCTACGCCAGGATCGTGGGGCAGAAGCGCTCCGAGGCCAGCCGGGCCACCCTTACCTTGCCGCTCCCGGAGCGGCGGCGCGGAGCCACGGTCCTCGAAGCCCCGCAGCTCGCCAAGAGGGGAGCGTAGAAGCTACCCCGGGAACTGCGACGGGCTCATTCCCACGTCGATGATGCTGCAGCCGGGGACGGCCTTGAGGCCTCTCCGGCGCGCCTCTTCCAGCACCTGCTGGTCGGCCGACCCGGGGTTGAACCAGACCTCTCCGGCCCCCTTGGCCGCGATCTCCGGCAGCAGCTCCAGGGTGACCGGCGGCGGCAGGTAGACGCTGATCCGGTCGAGCTCGACCGGGATGTCGGTCAGCTTGCGGTAGGTCTCGAACCCTTCGATCGGCTCTGAGCTCCCCAGGTTTACCGGGAACACCTTGTAGCCCGCCTCCTTGTAGGCGCGGACGCACTTGTTCCCGTATTTGCTGCGGTCTTTCGAGGCGCCGAGCACGGCGATGGTCTTCATCGGGATCTCCTTTGTCGGTTCGCTCAGGCGGGTGGGCCCGGCCGTACCAGCATGCGGTTGTCGCCCAGGCGGCGGGTGGTGCCGGTCGAGTCGAGATGCTCGAGCAGCGGGATCGCCCATTTGCGGCTGAGGCCGAAACGGTCCTTGAAGTCGGCGACGGAGAACTGGCTCCAGGAGGTGGAGAGGAGCTGTCGCCGCAGCTCTTCCACCGCGGAGGCGGCGAGGATCAGGCCGCTCGGCAGCTTGATGAGCTGGCCCCGCGCCGTCAGGTGGCGGATCACCCCCTCCAGGATCTGCGGCTTGGCGTTGAGCTGCTGCCGCACCTCGCCGGGCGAAGGCGGGGTGAGCCCGCCGCGGTCGAAGGCCGCCAGCACCGCCGTGGCGAGCCGCGACTCCTCGCCGGTCAGCTCGGCGCTGCGGCCGGGAAGCGTCACCTGATCGCCGCGTACCGCGAGTACCTTCTGCGCTTCGAGCCAGCCGAGATAGACCGGAGCGAGGTCGGCGGCCCGGCCGCGCAGGATGCGGCGCACCGCCTCGGCCTTGGGCATGGCCTCGGCCAGGCGGTCTTTCTGGAAGTGCTCCTTGAGCACGCGGCGGGCGCGCTCGGTGACCCGCTGCACCGCCGCGGGCGCGATCCAGCGGCGGTGACCTTCGGTGACCTCCAGGAGGCCTTTCGTTGTAGCCAGCTGGGAGAGCTCCGCCACCACCTTGTCGGGGCGGGTGCCCAGCCGCCGTGCCAGCTCTTCGGCCTCGACGCCGCGCTCCCCGGCCTCCTGCACCCAGAAGGCGAGGGCGGCGGAGAGGTCTCCCTGGAGCGCCGTGAGGGCGGCGGCCAGGGTCGCTCCCCGGTGCCGGCGCCACCGTGGGTCGAGGACCTCGCCGCCTCCCAGGGTCGCTGCGGGGGAGGGACGGCGGATCACGTAGCGGTCGCCGCGCACGGCCACCACCGGCTCTTCGAGACGGATCTCGACCGGCCCGGTGTCGCCCGGAGCGAGCCCGCCCGCGGCGAGCGGCCGCATGCGGCCGACGACCTCGCTGGCGTAGAGGTGGAGGCGCACCGGGATGAAGCCGCGCAGCGGCGCCGGCGCGTCCGGCAGCAGGGTGAAGCGGGCGAGCAGGCTGGTGGTAGCCTCCAGGGCGCCGGGCGGAGCGAGGTGGAGCCCCCGCTCCAGCTCCTCCAGTGGGACGCCGCTCACCTGCAGCGACGTCCGCTCCCCGGCCTGCGCCTCGTCCCGCGGCTGGCCGTGCACCTGAATGCTCCGTACCCGCGCCCGGCCTCCGCTCCCCGGCAGGACTTCCAGCGTATCCCCCCCATGGACAGCGCCACTGGTCAGCGTGCCGGTCACCACGACTCCCAGCCCTTTGAGATGGAAGGCGCGGTCGATCGGCAGCCGCGCCGGCCGCTCGGGGTCGGGCGCCGTGGCGTGGCGGGAGGCGAGGTCGAGCAGGGCGGCCTTGAGCTCGGGGATGCCCTGGCCGGTGGTGCTGGAGACCGGCAGGACGGAGGAGCCCGTGAACGGGGTGCCGGCGAGCAGGTCTTCGGCCTCCAGCTGGGCGATCTCCAGGAGGTCGGGCGCCACCAGGTCGGCCTTGGTCAGCGCGACCAGGCCGGCGGGGATGCCCAGCACCGTGCAGACCGCCAGGTGCTCGCGCGTCTGCGGCTTGACCCCTTCGTCTGCGGCCACGACCAGCAGCATCACGCGGATACCGCCGAGCCCGGCGAGCGCGTTGTGGAGGAAGCGCTCGTGGCCGGGCACGTCGATGAACCCGAGCTGGAGGTCCCCTTCCGTGAGATGGGCGAAACCGATGTCGATCGTGATGCCGCGGGACTTCTCCTCGGCCCAACGGTCGCAATCGATGCCGGTGAGGGCCAGGACCAGGCTGGTCTTGCCGTGGTCGATGTGGCCGGCGGTGCCGACGATGGCGCGGCGCATCAGCCCTGCTTCGCCAGCACCTCGCGGGCGATCCGGTTGACGGTGGAGCCGTCGGCCGAGGTGCCGAAGCGGGCCAGTATCTCTTTCATGACCTGGCCGATCGCCGCCGGGCCGGAGAGCCCGCGCTCCGCCACCAACGCCTCGACCGCGGTGCGGATCTGCCCTTCGTCCACCTGCGCCGGGAGATAAGTAGCGAGCATCGCCTTTTCGGACTCCTCCTTGGCCGCCAGCTCCCCCCGGCCGCCGTTGTGGTACTGGGCTGCGGCCTCCTCGCGCTGCTTGATCGCCTTGCGGACCAGGGCGGTGAAGCCGGCCTCGTCCACGTCGGAGCCGCGCTTGATCCGCTCGTTCTTGATCTCGGTCAGGAGCATCCGTAGGGTGGACAGCTTCTCCTTCTCCCCCGCCTTCATGGCGGCCTTCACTTCGGCTTCGATGCGCTGCTGCGGTGTGGTGTCCATGCGGCGGATTATAGGTGGGTTTGCGAATGATACTGAGAACGTATTATCATTTGAATTCATGGAGCGGGACACGCAGCAACGGCGCGCCATCCGGACAGCGATCGAGCGAGTGGGGAGGCCTGTGAGCCCGCGCGAGGTGCTGGAGCTGGCCCAACCCTCTTCGCCCAGGCTCGGCATCGCGACCGTCTACCGCACGCTCAAGGCGCTGGTCGAAGCCGGCTGGCTGACCCAGGTGGACCTGCCCGGTGAGCCGCCGCGCTACGAGTCGACCGGCAAGGCCCACCACCACCACTTCCACTGCCGGGCGTGCGACCGCGTCTACGAGCTGGAGGGGTGCCCCGAAGGTCTGCGCCGCATGACCCCCGCCGGCTTCTCTCTGGAGTCGCATGAGGTCGTCCTCTATGGCCGGTGCGCGGAGTGCGGAGAATGAAGAAAGCCCTTCTGCTCCTTGTCTTCACCGCCTGCCTCCCGGTCTCACCTGTTCGTGATGACCACCGTCTCCAGGTGGCGGTGAGCGTGCCGCCCCAGGCCTATTTCGTCGAGCGGATCGGCGGCGACCGGGTGCAGGTCGAGGTCATGATCCCCCCCGGCTACTCGCACGTCGACTACCCGCTGACGCCGCGCAAGACGATCGCCTTGAGCCGCGCCGCGCTCTATGTGAAGGTCGGGCATCCCGGCTTCGAGTTCGAGCGCCGGCACATCGACCGGTTCCTGGCGCGCAACCCGTCGATCCGGGTGGTCGACATGTCGCGCGGCATGCCGCTCCTCGCGGGTGAGGAAGAGGTCCCGGACCACGAGGGGGACAACGGGCACCAGCATGCCGCGGGGGACCCTCACGTCTGGGTAGCTCCGGCGACGGTCGCGGTCGCGGCCCGCAACATCGCCGCGGCCCTGGCGGAGGCGGACCCTGCCCATGCCGGCGAGTACCGCGCCAACCTGCGCGCCTTCCTCGCCGACATCGACCGTCTGGACCGCGAGATCCGGACGCGCCTGGCGGGCCGCGAGAACCGTAAGTTCATGGTCTACCACCCCGACTGGGGGTACTTCGCCCGGCAGTACGGCCTGGAGCAGATCGCCATCGAGAGCGGCGGCAAGGAGCCGAGCGCCCGGCGGCTGATCCAGCTCATCGAGCTTGCCCGGCGGGAGGGGGTGAAGGTGGTCTTCGTCCAGGGAGGCTTTCCGAGGAAGAGCGCGCAGGTGATCGCCGAGGCGGTCGGCGGCGAGGTGCTGACCGCCGACCCGCAGCGGCAGGACTGGCTCGACAACCTCCGCCAGGTGGCGGCCGACTTGAGTGAGGCGTTGCCCCATGTCTGACCGGCCGCTGATCGCCGCCCGCGGTATCACCTTCGGCTACGGCCGGGAGCTGGTGCTCGACCACGTCGACCTGGAGATCCGGCCGCGCGACTTCCTGGCCGTCATCGGCCCCAACGGAGGCGGCAAGACGACGCTGATCAAGGTCCTCCTGGGGCTGCTGCGCCCCTGGTCCGGCGAGTTGGTCTATAACCTGCCGGACCGGCGCGGCCGTCTGGGGTACGTGCCGCAGTTCTCGACCTTCGACCGCAACTTCCCGCTGCGCATCGAGGACATGGTGCGGATGGGCCGCCTCGGCAGCCGCAGCCTGATCCGCCCCTACACCCGCGACGACCGGCGGGCCGCGGACCAGGTCCTGGAGCGGCTGGGGCTCGCCAAGGTCGCCCGGTCGCACGTCCGCGAGGTCTCCGGCGGCCAGCTCCAGCGGGCGCTGATCGCCCGCGCCCTGGTCTCCGAGCCGGAGGTCCTGTTCCTCGACGAGCCCACGGCCTCGATCGACATGGAGTCCCGGCAGACACTGGACCGCCTGCTGAAAGAGCTCAACGAGCGCATCCCGGTGGTGATCGTCACCCACGACGTCACCTCGGTCACCCCCATGGCCAACCGCATCGCCTGCGTCAACCGCCGGCTCTTCTACCACGGCAGCGCGGAGCTCAGCCACGACCTGCTGGAAGAGGTCTACGGCTGCCCGGTCGAGCTGGTAGCCCACGGAGTGCCGCACCGCGTGCTCCACCAGCACTGAGGAGACAGACCTCTTGCCCTCGTTCTTCGACGCGCTCTCCTACGAGTTCCTGCGCAACGCCCTCCTGGCCGGCGTGCTTGCCGCCGTGCTGTGCGGCGTCATCGGTCCGTTCGTGGTGGTCAAGCGCCTGGCCTTCATCAGCGACGGTATCAGCCACGCCGCGTTCGGCGGCATGGGGGTCTGCTTCTTCCTCGGGATCGACCCGATCCTCGGCGCCGTACTGGTCGCGGTCGCCTCCGCCCTGGCCCTCGGAGCGGTCGACACCGAGACCGTCCGCTCCTACGACGCGATGATCGGCGTGCTCTGGGCGGTCGGGCTCGCCGTCGGCATCGTCTTCGTCTACAAGACCCCGGGCTACGCCCCCAACCTGATGAGCTATCTGTTCGGCAACATCCTGATGGTGTCGCGGCGCGACGTCCTGGTGATTCTGGCGCTCGCGGTCTGCGTCCTGGCCATTCTGGCGCTGTTCTGGAAGGGACTGGTGGCGGTGGCCTTCGACGAGGTCTTCGCCCGCGTCCAAGGGGCGCCGGTCAAACTGCTGCTGACCGTGCTGCTGACCCTGATCGCCCTGTCGGTGGTGATCCTGATCCAGGTGGTGGGGATCATCCTGGTGGTGGCGCTGCTGACCATCCCGCCGCTCCTCAGCCTGACGCTGTGGAAGGACCTGGGGAGCGTGGTGGTCAGCTCGGTCCTGGTCGGGGTGGGGATGACGCTCGGCGGTCTCGGCCTCTCCTTCGCCTACGACCTCCCCTCGGGGCCGGCGATCATCCTGCTCGGCGCCGCGCTGCTGCTTGGGGTGTATGGAGCGCGGCGGCTGGCCGGGGGCACGCGCCTTGCTGGGTAAATCCGGATGCCCCGGCTGCGGCGCCGGGCCCTGCGATTCCGAAAAGGAGGACCCCGCATGAGTGTGCTGCCCAGAAAAGAGATCGAAACCCTGCTCCGGACCTCCGGCGGACCCTGTGTGTCCATCTTCCAGCCGACCGTCCGGGTGGGCGACACGCAGCAGAACTCGATCCGCTTCAAGAACCTGCTGCGCACGGCCGCGGAACGCTTGTCGGACCGGGGGCTGCGCAACCCCGAAGCCGACCAGCTGCTCGACCCGGCGCGCCGGTTGATCGACGACTACTCGTTCTGGGAGCACCAGAGCGAGGGCCTGGCGCTGTTCCTGTCGCGCGACATGTTCAAGACCTACCAGCTGCCGCTCTCGTTCGACGAGCTGGCCGTGGTCGAGGACCGGTTCCACGTCAAGCCGCTCTTCCCGCTGCTCAACGGCGACGGCCGCTTCTACATCCTGGCCCTGAGCCTGAAGAACATCCGGCTGATCGAGGCGACCCGCCACGGCGCCCGCGAGATCGAGCTCGCAGGGACCGGCGTGCCGCGCAGCCTCACCGAGGCGCTCGGCGACCTGACCCGCAACTTCTCCCAGTTCCAGGCCTCGACCAGCTCCAAGACCGTGTCGCGCATGCCGATCTTCCACGGCCACGGCACCGGCGAGGACGACCTCAAGGCCGAGATCCTCCAGTTCTTCCACCGTTTCGACAACGGCCTCTCCGACCTGCCGATCGACCGCGGGGCGCCGTTCGTCCTGGCCGGGGTGGAGTACCTGCTGCCCCGCTACCGCGAGGCGAGCAGCCTGCCCAACATCCTGGAAGAGGGGCTGAGGACCGGCAACCCCGAGGGGCTGCGCCCCGAAGAGCTGCAGGAGGCGGCCTGGGAGGTCGTCGAGCCGCTCTTCATGGAGGACCAGCGGCGGGAGGCCGAGCGCTATCGCGAGCTCGCCGGGACGGGGCTCGCCTCGAGCCAGCTCGACGCCATCCTGCCGGCGTCGCACGACGCCCGCATCGAGGTCCTGTTCACGGCGCGCGGCGTCCGGGTCTGGGGCCGCTACGACTCCGACACCCGCCAGGTGCACTTCCAGGAGGACCAGGAGGCGCAGAGCAACGGCAGCGAGGACCTGATCGACCGCGCCGCCATCCAGACCTGGCTGCACGGCGGCAAGGTCTTCGCGGTCGAGCAGAAGGACGTCCCGGAAGGGATGGCGGCCGTCGCCGTCTTCAGGTGGTAGATCGGAATCACTGGAAGCGGGTCACGATGCCGGCGGCCCGCTTCCACCGGCTGCGGACCTCCTGCCAGGCCTGCCGGACCTCTTGACTGGGCTGGACCTGGTCCATCAACCGGTCCACGGTCCGCCCCTTCTCGGCCAACTGCTCGCCGCGGCGGACCAGCGTGGTCCGGTCTCCGGGAGCGCGCCGCCGCAGCCGTTTGAGGAAGCCGTCCTGGAACTGCTTGTTGAAGCTGGCGGCGGCGTCCTCGAAGTTCTCCAACTCATCGAGGAGCTGGCCGTCGGCCTCGGTCAGCTCGGCGCCGCCGTTCTCCTTCTGCTCCAGGTATGTCTCGTAGAGAGTGTAGAGCTGCGTGCTCCGGGTCTTGAGCTCGCCGGCGATCTGCCGCAGCTCTTCGGCCGGAGCGTCGGTGCTCGTCTCCGTCACCTCCGGCGTGGGGGAGGGAGGGGCGGCTTCCACGGTGGGCGCCGGCGCCTTGACCTCCTCCCGAGGCTCGGGCGTAGGGGTAGGACGAGGCGGCGCCGTGGTCCGGTCCTGGGGAATCCTGGGGAGCGGCGGCTCCTGGCGCCTGGGCTCGGGCTGTGGCGTCGGAGAGACGGGAGGAGAGGAGAGCGCATTGCCCGCCTGGGGCTGAGGCTCCGTCAGCGGCGTAACGGCCTCGCCCGGTGGGGGGAGGCCGGCGGCGCTGACCTCGTCGGGACGGTCGCGGCGCATCCAGAGCACCGCGCTGGCGACCGCCAGCAGGAGCAGGACGGCGACCGCCGCCCCCGCCGCGGTCCGCTGCCAGGTCGCGGGGCGGCCCATCGGCCGGTATGAGCCGACGCCGGTCGGTGCGGGGGAGACCGGAAGAGGCGTCGTGCCGGTCGGCAGGCTCGCGGCCCGGGTCGCGGCGACCGTCGGCGCCTGCTCGATCGGGCCGCGGTCAGGACGCGTCATGTCGGGGCCGGCCGGAGCGGGAGGGGCCGGTGCCGGCGCGGCGGGCTGGACGTGGGTCGGCGGGAGCGCCAGCCCGGCATGCTGCGCGAGGAAGGCATGGAGCTCCGACACCGTCTGGAAGCGCGCCGCCGGATCCTTGGCCAGGGCCTTTTGGACAGCCTGGTCGATCCAGTCGGGCAGGCCGGTGACCGAGGCGCTGAGCGGGGCGGGGGTGTCCTCGATCTGCGCCCGGAGCACCGCGTAGTCGCTGCCGCCTTCGAACGGCGTGCGGCCGGTCAGCAACTCGTAGAGGACGGTCCCCAGGGCGTAGACGTCGGTGCGGCGGTCGACCTCCTCGCCGCGGATCTGCTCGGGGGCCATGTAGCGCAGCGTCCCGACCAGCAAGCCGGTGCGGGTCAGGTGGCCGCTCCCCATCACCCGCGCGATGCCGAAGTCCATCACCTTGAGCGTGCCGGTCTCGGTCAGCATCAGGTTGTCGGGCTTCAGGTCGCGATGGACGACGCCGGTGCGGTGCGCCTGCTCGATGCCGTCCAGGGGCGACAGGAAGAGCGGCACGGCGCGCTGCCAGGGCAGGGCGCCGTCCTCGCGCAGCACCCGCGACAGGGTACGGCCGCGCACGAACTCCATGGC
>Ga0307468_100000109_pt1 | contig 19776 bp, 21 predicted proteins | sample atmdna_FD_203085 | JGI IMG/M metagenome (GOLD analysis project Ga0307468, IMG submission 203085) | Hardwood forest soil microbial communities from Morgan-Monroe State Forest, Indiana, United States - atmos_gases AM2C_05 | ecosystem: Environmental > Terrestrial > Soil > Temperate forest > Bulk...
CATATCGGCTTCTGGGAGCTGGTGCCGGCGGTGATCGGCCTCTTCGCCGGCCCGATGCATATCGTCTTCCGGCCGGCGGACAACCCGCACCTCGACCGCGAGGTGCGGGAGCTGCGCGAGCGGTTCGGCCACGAGCTGCTCGGCAAGCGGGGAGCGGCGCGGCGGATGCTAGAGGTGCTGCGGGCCGGCGGGCGGGTCGGCATCCTGATCGACCAGCGGGTCCAGAGGAAGGAAGGGATCGAGGTGCCCTTCTTCGGCCACCCCGCCTTGACCAGTCCGGTGCTCGCCAAGCTGTCGCTGCGCACCGGAGCGGCGGTGGTCCCGGTCGCCTGCCACCCGGGCCCCCGCGACACCTGGCGCTTCGTGGCCCGCCCGCCGATCCTGCCGCCCGAAGGCGCCGAGGACACCGAAGAGGCCGTCGCCGCCCTCACCCGCCGTTACCTGGAAGCCGCCGAGGAGGACATCCGCGCCTACCCGGAGACCTGGCTCTGGATGCACCGCCGCTGGGAGGCGACGCGGGGGTAGGGATCAGCCCCCGCCGAACCCGATCTTGCGGCTCTCCTTCTCGGGCGCTTCGAGAAGCTGGCGCAAAACCCGAAAGACCTGGGAGAACTGGGAGTCCACCTTGCCCTCCAGATCGTCGAGCCGGCGGGCAAGCTCGCCATGGGTGGCCAGCACCTGCCGCAGCCGCAGGAAGATCCTCACGATCTGCAGGCTGACCTTCACAGCGACCGGGCTGTTGAGGACGCTCGCCAGCATGATGGCCCCGTGCTCGGTGAAGGCATAGGGCAGCGTCCGCGAGTACTTGAGCCGCAGGAGGTGGTCACAGTTTGTGACCACCTCGTCCCTTTCCGGCAAGGTCAGGCGGAACATGAAATCGGCCGGGAAGCGCTCCCGGTTGCGCTTGACCGCCTGGTTCAGCGCCTTGGTCTCCACTCCGTACAGGGTCGCCAGATCCGCGTCCAGCATCACCCTCTGCCCTCGGATCAGCAGGATCGCCCGCTCGATCCGTCGTACCTCCAGCTTCGCTCCCATGTCGAGTTCCCCCTGGCCCGTCGGGCCGCAGATATCCGCCGGGGCAAGTAAGACGGATTTCATGGGGAAAATCGCTCACGCAATTTGAGGTGGTCACTGATGGTGCCCACCTCCTGCAGGACTATAGTACTGATAATACCGGGCAACAGCTCTGACAGAAATGTCGTCGGAGTCGTGGTGGTCACAATCTGTGACCACCTCAGTCGACGCGCAGCACCGCCAGGAAGGCTTCCTGGGGGATATCGACCCGGCCGACGCGCTTCATGCGCTTCTTGCCCTCTTTCTGCTTCTCGATGAGCTTGCGCTTGCGCGTGATGTCGCCGCCGTAGCACTTGGCGATGACGTTCTTGGAGATCGCCCGCACCGTCTCGCGGGCGATGACCCGCGAGCCGATCGCCGCCTGCAGCACCACCTCGAAGAGCTGGCGCGGGATCAGCTCCTTCATCTTCTCGACCAGCACCTTGCCGCGTGCGTACGCTTTGTCGCGGTGGACGATCAACGACAGCGCGTCCACCGCATCGCCGTTGACCAGGATGTCGAGCTTGGACAGCTCGCTCCGGCGGTAGCCGGTCATCTGGTAGTCGAACGAGGCGTAGCCGCGCGACACCGACTTCAAACGGTCGTAGAAGTCGTGGATCACCTCGGCAAGCGGGAAGTCGTACTCGATCAGCACCCGGTCGGTGGTCAGGTACTGGAGGCTCCGCTGCTCGCCCCGGCGCTCCTCGGCGAGGCTGAGGATGGCGCCGACGTACTCCGAGCGGGAGATGATCGTCGCCTGGATGTACGGCTCCTCCAGGAAGTCGAGCCGCCCCGGGTCCGGCAGCTTGGACGGGCTGTCGATCTCAAACGACCGGCCGTCGGTGGTGTGGGCGCGATAACGCACGCCCGGCGCCGTGGTGATCAGGTCGAGGTCGAACTCCCGCTCCAGCCGCGCCTGGATGATCTCCATGTGGAGCAGCCCGAGGAAGCCGCAGCGGAAGCCGAAGCCGAGCGCGCCCGAGCTCTCCGGCTCGAAGGAGAAAGAGGCGTCGTTCAGCCGCAGCTTCTCGACCGCGTCGCGCAGGTCCTCGTAATCGTCGGCCGATACCGGGTAGAGACCGGCGAAGACCATCGGCTTGACCTCCTGGAAACCCGGGTAGGGGGTTGCCGTCGGCCGGGAGGCGTGGGTCACCGTGTCGCCGATCTGCGCCTGGATCAGGTCCTTGATGCCGGCATAGAAGAAGCCGGCCTCGCCGACCGACAGCGAGTCCACCGACCCCGGCTTCGGCGTGAAGATCCCCAGCTCGTCGATCTCGTAGGTGCGCTTGGACGACATGAAGAGGATCTTGTCGCCCTTCTTGAGCGTGCCGTCGACCACCCGCACCATGCAGGCGACGCCGCGGTAAGGGTCGTACCAGGAGTCGAACAGCAACGCCTTGAGCGGCGCGTCTGGGTCGCCTTGCGGGGGCGGGATGTCGCGGATGACCCGCTCCAGCACGTCCTCGATCCCGATCCCAGCCTTGGCCGAGGTCAGCACCGCGTCGTGGGCGTCGAGGCCGATGACGTTCTCGATCTGCTCCTTGACCCGGTCGGGGTCGGCCGCCGGCAGGTCGATCTTGTTGATCACGGGGATCATGGTCAGGTTGCCGTTGACCGCCAGGTAGGCGTTGGCGAGGGTCTGCGCCTCGACCCCCTGGGCGGCGTCGACCACCAGCAGCGCGCCTTCGCAGGCGGCGAGGCTGCGCGACACCTCGTAGGCGAAGTCGACGTGCCCCGGGGTGTCGATCAGGTTGAGCTGGTAGGTCTCGCCATCCTGCGCCCGGTAGGGGAGACGCACGGCGCGGGCCTTGATGGTGATCCCGCGCTCGCGCTCCAGGTCCATATCGTCGAGCACCTGCTCGGTCATATCCCGGCCCGACACCGCGCCGGTCCGCTCCAGGATGCGGTCGGCGAGCGTCGACTTGCCGTGGTCGATGTGGGCGATGATCGAGAAGTTCCGGATGCGCTCGTGCGGTCTCATCTTCCTTACCTTGCTTGAAAGGGGGGATATGGCCGGAAGGGAATCCGGCCGTAGTCTACCAAGACGGTTGGAGGTCCGAGGAATTCCCAGACTGGCCGTCAAACGGCGGCCCGCGCGGGCTCGGGCTCTTCGGCGGCGGGCTGGGAGTCCCGCTGGGGGGCGCTGGTGATCAGTGCCACGCCGGTGAGGATGACGGCGGCGGCCCGCAGCATGCCGGCGGTCAGCGGCTCGCCCGCGAACGCCCAGCCGAGCAGCACCGCCACGACCGGGTTCACATAGGCGTGGGTCGAGACCAGGACCGGCGAAGTCGTCCGCATCAGCCAGGAGTAGGCGGTGAAGGCGATCAGGCCGCCGGCCACCAGGTAACCCATGGCGAGCAGCGACTTGAGCGAGACCTCGGCCAGCTCCAGCCGCGCCGGCTCGCCGGTGAGGGCCGAGACCCCCAGGAGCAGCACCCCGCCGGCCAGCATCTGCATGCCGGTCGTCAACAGGGAGGACTCGGGCAGCGGCGCGCGCCGGCCGTAGAGCGAGCCCCAGGCCCAGCAGAGCGAGGCGAGGATCAGGGCGGCCGCCCCCACCGGGTCGATCCCCTCGCCGCCCGGCCGGACCAGCAGGAAGAGACCGGCGAGCCCCAGGCCCAGGCCGAGCGCCACGCGCGGGCCCGGGCGGCTGCCGCCGGGCCGCAGCCAGAGGAGGGATACGATCCAGACCGGCTCGGTCGCCACCAGCAAGGCTGCCAGCCCGGAGTCGACCCGCTGCTCCGCCCAGGCCACGCCGCCGTTGCCGACCAGCAGCAGACAGGCGCCGACGATCGCGGCCGAGCGCCAGTGGATCCGCGTCGGGCGCGGCGCGCCGCGCCAGCGCGCCCAGCCGTAGAGCAGCAGGCCGGAGATCACGAAACGCACGCCCGCCATGGCGAACGGCGGCAGCGTCTCGATGGCGAAACGGATACCCAGATAGGTCGAGCCCCAGATGACGTAGACGGCGGCCAGCGCCAACGCGACCTGCAGCCCTCGCCTCCTGGAAATTTCAGTGATCTCAGGGGTGATGAACCTTGTCATGACGCACCTCCTCTGCGAGGGCCTCCAAGGGGAGCTGGCCGCTCTCCCGCACCGTCTCGAGCACGATCGTCGTCCGCGTGCGCAGCGGCCCGATGGCCGCCATACGCTCCCGCAGCATCCGCCCCAGACTCCTCGCGTCCTGCGCCCGCACCTTGAGCAGGAAACAGTCCTCGCCGGCGATGTGGTGGACCTCCTGCACCTCCGGGATCTCGGCGAGGCGCTCGGCGGTCTTGAGCTCGCCCGTGACGTCGTTCGAGCCGACGAAGACAAAAGCCGTCAGGTGATAGCCCAGCGCCACCGGATCGATCCGCGCCTCATATCCCTGGATCACCCCGCTCGCCTCCAGACGGCGGACGCGCTCCAGGATGGCGGACGGCGCCATGCCGAGCTGCCGGGCGATCTCCGCGTTGGAGGTCCGGGCGTTCTGCTGAAGGATCTTCAGGATTTCACGATCTTTGTCGTCGATCATTCGGCCATTCTCCCTCAGCACCGATCATACTCCTGACGCAAGAACGAAGCAAGACGAAAGTTCCCCTCACTCGGAGATCTACCGAATATCGTTCTCCAGACTGGGGAGAAGACCGCGGATTCGACTGGCTAGATCGGAATCCGGCTCTCGGCCTCGGCTGCGAACGGGTCGTCGGCGAGGCCGCGGCGGTGCCGGAGCAGGGCGGCGTGGGCGATCATGGCGGCGTTGTCGCCGCTGTAGGCCAGGGGGACGAGTCGGAGCGCTACGCCGCGGCTCTCGGCCCAGCCGGGCAGCTCGCGCCGCAAAAGCCGGTTCGCCGCGACGCCACCGGAGACGGCGAGCAGCCCGATGGGCTGCCGCTCATGGAGCCTCTCCAGACGATCGAGCACCTGGGCGACGGTGGCGGCGCGGAAGCCGGCGAGCAGATCGAGCACTTCCTGCGGCGGCTCCTGGCTTCCCAAGTCGATCGGCCCGAGCCGCCGCTCCAGCGTTTCGATCGCCTGCAGCGCCTGACTCTTCAACCCCGAGTAGGAGACGTCGAGCGAGTCGCCACAGCTGGGGGTGGGGAAGCGGTGCGCGGCCGCCTCGCCGCGCTCGGCCAGCTCGTCGACGCGCGGCCCCTGGGGGTAGGGGAGGCCGAGGCGCTTGCCCACCTTGTCGAAGACCTCGCCCATGGCGTCATCGCGGGTCTCGGCCAGCGTCTCGACGCTCCCGTCCTCGACCGCGAACAGCGAGCTGTGACCGCCCGAGAGCACCAGTCCGACGAAGCGCGCGGACGGCGGGTCGGCCGGGCCGCCGCCGGCGGCGAGAAAAGGGGAGAAGAGGTGCCCCTCCAGGTGGTGAATGGCGTGGAACGGCCGGCCCAGACCGTAGGCCACTGCCTTGCCAATCGACAGCCCGACGAGCAGGGCGCCGACCAGACCGGGACCGCGGGTCGCCGCCACCACGTCGACGTCGGCGAGCGCGGCGCCCGCCCGCGCCAGGGCCTCGCGGCTGACCGGCGGCCAGTTGGCCAGGTGCTCGCGCGAGGCGATCTCTGGCACCACCCCGCCGTACGGCCGGTGCGCGGCGAGCTGGCTGGAGACCACGGAGGCGAGCACGCGGCCGTCGCCGTCGAGCACGGCGCAGGCGGTGTCGTCGCAGGAGGTCTCGATGCCGAGGACGAGCGGATGGCTCACGCGGTCAGTCTAGCGTCGCCCCTGGAAAAGGAAAAACCCTGCCGGAGCAGGGCTCTTCCTCAGGGCAGAGAGAGAACGGAGGGTTTTAGCCGCCGGTCGTCTCACCAGCCGGCGTGCCTTCGGAGCCCTCGGCCCCCTCGGCACGGGGGATGTTGATCGGCTCGTAGACCGGGATCTCGAACGCGAGCGTACCGTGGCAGTACTCCTTCCACTCGTCGCTCACATTGTCGAAGATGATGTTCTCATCCTTGAAGATCCCGTCGGTGACGACGTAGTTCTCCTGGAGGTAGAGGATCGAGTCGTCGTTGAGCTCGCGGTCGACCTCGACCTCCTTGCCGTTGACTTCCTTCTTCTCCTTGCGCACGTTGGCGGCGTTCTCCGACCAGCTCGGGTACTCCCGGAACTGCTTCGCCAGGTATGCCTTGCAGTACTTGCCCATCTCGGCCATTGGTTTGGTCTCCTACCCTGAGTCCTGAGTATTCATATCTTGATACGGCGAATCCGCCGGCGCTGCGACCTGCCCGCCGGCAGGGAGCTATTATCCGCAAAGCGGTGTCCCGACGGAAGCCGAGCGCATCCACAGGTACTAGTGCGCCGAAACCCCAAGGCGGGACACGGCTGCTACACTAGCGCGATTCGCGGCCCCGAAGGCGGCGCTCCGGCCCGCCGTCCCCCGAGCTTTCAGCCCTTCGGGACCCCAGGACCCAGAGCATGCCCTTGCGCTTCGCTATCAACGGCTTCGGCCGTGTCGGCCGCGCCCTGCTGCGCGCCGCCGCCGCGCGTCCAGCGATCGAGCTGGCGGCGGTCAACGACGTGGTCCCCGCCCCCGTGCTCGCCCGCCTGCTGGCGCGCGACACCGTCCACGGCCCCTACCCCGGCGAGGTCCGGTCCGACGATCTCGCCGATCTCAACGATCTCAACGGTGGCGCCCTGGTGATCGACGGCCGGCGCATCCCGGTGTTCCAGGAGCCGGACCCGGCGCGTGTCCCCTGGGAGGGGGTCGAGGCGGTGGTCGAGGCCACCGGCAGGTTCATCCGGCGCGACCTCGCCGCGGGCCACCTCCGCAATGGCGTCCGCACCGTCATCGTCTCGGCCAACGCTGAAGGAGTCGATGCCACCGTCTGCCTGGGCCTCAACGAAGGGGACTTCGACCCGGACCGCCACACGGTGATCAGCAACGCCTCGTGCACCACCAACTGCCTGGCGCTGATGGCAAAGGTGTTGCACGACGCCTTCGGAGTCCGCCGGGCCTTGATGAGCACGGTCCACAGCTACACGGAGAACCAGCGGCTGCTCGACCTCCCGCACCCCGACCCGCGGCGGTCGCGCGCCGCCGCACTCAACATCATCCCGACCTCGACCACGGCGGCGCACGCGGTCGGACTGGTGCTGCCGGCGCTCGCCGGGCGGATCGACGGCTTCGCGGTCCGCGTGCCGACCGCCGCGGTCGCCATGCTCGACCTGGTGGCCGAACTGGATCTCGACGCCCCAGCCGAGGCGGTACGGCAGGCCTTCCGCGCCGCAGCGGAGGGCCCGCTCGCCGGCGTCCTCGGCGTCACCGACGAGGAGCTGGTCTCGTCCGATTTCGTCAACGACCCGCGCTCGGCCGTGATCGACCTGCCGCTCGTCCAGAGCCTCGGCGACAAGGAAGGGCGGCTGGTGCGGGTCGTCGCCTGGTACGACAACGAATGGGGCTACGCCCACCGACTGGCGGACCTCCTGGAGATCGTGGCGCGGCACGCCGCCCCATCTATATAGAGGATGTAGAGGAGAGAAGACATGGCAGACCTGATCACCCTGGACGATCTCGACCTCGCGAGCCTGCAAGGCCGGCGTGTCTTCGTCCGCGTCGACTTCAACGTCCCGCTCTCGGCGGCCGGCGAGGTGCTCGACACCACCCGGCTCGACGAGGCAATCCCGACGATCCGCGAGCTGACCGGCGCCGGCGCCAAGGTCCTGCTCGCCTCGCACCTGGGCCGGCCCAAGGGGGAGCCCGACCCGCGCTACAGCCTGCGGCCGGTGGCCTTGAAGCTCGTCGAGCTGCTCGGCCAGGCTGTCCGCTTCGCCAACGACTGCGTCGGCCCTGAAGCGGAGACGGTGGCCAAGGCGCTCGACCCGGGCGAGGTGCTGCTGCTCGAGAACCTGCGCTTCCACGCCGGCGAGACCAAGAACGACCCGGCCTTCGCCGGCCAGCTCGCCGCGCTCTCCGAGGTCTACGTCGACGACGCCTTCGGCGCGGCACACCGCGCCCACGCCTCGGTGGTCGGCATCCCCGAGCGGCTGGAGCGCAAGGCCGCCGGACGCCTGCTGGCGCGCGAGGTCAAGGCCCTCGGCCGCCTGCTCGGCGAGCCCGAACGGCCGTTCGCCGCTCTCCTGGGCGGTGCCAAGATCGAGGGCAAGATCGACACGCTGGAAAACCTCCTCCCCCGTCTCGACCTGCTGCTCCTGGGAGGCGGCATGGCCAACACCTTCCTCGCCGCGCAGGGGCACGACCTCGCCGGCTCGTTGTTCGAGGCCGACCGTCTCGACCTCGCCCGCGACATCCTGGAGCGCGCCCGCGCCCGCGGCACCGAGGTGCTGCTGCCCACCGACCTGGTGGCGACCGACTCGCTGGACAGCCCTGGCCGGACCGAGACCGTGCCGGCGGACCGGGTGCCGGCGGGCCTCAAGGCGGTGGACGTCGGGCCCGAGACGCGCAAGGCCTTTGCCGCCGCGGTCGGGCGCGCCGGGACGCTCTTCTGGAACGGCCCGCTCGGCGTCTTCGAGAAGCCCCCCTTCGACGCCGGCACGCGCGAGGTGGCGCAGGCGCTCGCCAGCTGCCCGGGCTTCTCGGTGATCGGCGGCGGCGAGACCGTCGCGGCCGTCAAACAGGCGGGCGTCGCCGACCGCATCGGCCACGTCTCGACCGGCGGCGGCGCCTCGCTGGAGTTCCTCGCCGGCAAAGAGCTGCCCGGCGTCGCCGTTTTGGAGCGCGGCCAATGAGCGCGACTCGACGCTTGGTGGCCGCCAACTGGAAGATGCATCTGCTGCGGGCTGAGGCGGCCGCCTTCTGCCGCGCGTTGCGCGACGGGCTCCCCGACGCCGGCCCACGGGTCGTGATCTTCCCCTCGTTCCCCCTCCTCCCCGCGGTCGCCGAGTCGCTCGCCGGCAGCGGCGTCGAGGTCGGCGGCCAGGATCTCCACCCCGAGGACAAAGGGGCGCACACCGGTGACGTCTCCGGCGCCCAACTCGCCGACGCCGGCTGCGCCTGGGCGCTGTGCGGCCACAGCGAGCGGCGGCGCGATCATGGCGAAGACGACGATCTGGTGGCGAGGAAAGCGGCGGCGGCGGCACGCCACGGCCTCACGCCGATGATCTGCGTCGGCGAGACGCGCGAGGAGCGCCGCGCCGGGCAGACCCTGGAGGTGCTCGAACGGCAGCTGCGGGCGGCGCTGGCGGCCGCTCCGGAGCGCTTCGCCCTCGCCTACGAGCCGGTCTGGGCGATTGGCACCGGCGAAACCGCCACACCTGAGATCGCCCAGGAGGCCCACCGGTTCCTCCGCCGCCTGCTCGCCGAGCTGCGGGGGGAAGAGGCCGCCGGGACGCTCTCCATCCTCTACGGCGGCTCGGCCACCCCGGACAACGTGGCCGGCCTGATCGCCCAGCCGGACATCGACGGCTTCCTGGTCGGCGGCGCGAGTCTTGACCCGGGGAAATTCCTGAGTATCATTCGTGGTTCCATTTGACGGCGCGATCGAGACCGAGTCCGGTAGCGCTCCCGGAGGCTGATCCGTGATCTATGTGCTGTACACGATTCATGTGCTGGTCTGCATCTTCCTGATCCTGGTCGTGCTGTTGCAACAGGGCAAGGGAGCGGACCTTTCCGTCTTCGGCGGTGGCAGCACCCAGACCGCCTTCGGCGCCCGCGGGGCGACGACTCTGCTCCACAAGATCACGGTGGCATCGTTCATCGTCTTCGTCCTGACGACCGTGTCGATCACCATCCTGGACTCCGGACCGGGCACCAGCTCGGTGATGGAGCGGGTCCAGCAGGAGACGCAGCCCGGACCGGGAATCCCAGCCCAGCCGCCGGCGACCCCGGCGCCGGCCCAGTAGCACCGACGAAACCCTCGCCCGGCGCGGACATCCCGTTCCGGGCTTGCTAGAATGTTCTTTGTGCCGAAGTGGCGGAATTGGTAGACGCGCACGTTTGAGGGGCGTGTGGGGCAACCCGTACCGGTTCGAGTCCGGTCTTCGGCACCATCCCTCCCATCGAAATCTCTCCCGATCTAGCCCGATCCCGGGCCGGCATCTCGATGCTTGATTTCTTGCGTCGAAGGTGTCACCATCCGCAAAATTCTCGTTGAAGGAACCTGACTGCTCCTGTGTCGAGTCGACTTGTGTCTACAAGTGACTTCAACGGGCACTCCTGCATGGATTCGAGCGGGCCTCGAGGTCCGGGACCCGCGATTCTTTTCAGAAAGGAGTAGCGGCGATGTCTTTACAAGGGACGGTCAAATGGTTCAATAACGCCAAGGGCTACGGCTTCATCCAGCCCGAGGCGGGGGGCGAGGACATCTTCGTCCACCATACCGCGATCGTCGCGGACGGGTTCAGGACCCTCAACCAGGGCGAGCGCGTCAACTTCGAGGTCGTGCAGGGACCCAAGGGCCTGCAGGCCCGCAACGTCCTCCGCGGCTGAGCCCCCACTCCCTCCCTCCGCGTCACTCCTCTGCGCAACACGCCCTGCCTGAGGTCGGACGACCTCGGCGGGGTATGTCCATTCAGACCGTCTGCCGCGCCAGGAAGCCGAAGAGCGCGCGATTGAACGCCTCCGGCTGCTCCAGGTTCGACAGGTGACCGGCTCCGGGAAGGATGACCAGCTCGGACCCCGGCGCCTCCCGCTGCATCCGCCGGCTCTCCTCCGGCGGCGTCAGGATGTCCTCGTCCCCCACCAGGATCAGCACCGGGATGCGCAGGCCGGCGAGCACCGCCCCGCGGTCGGGCCGCGCCGCCATGCCCCGCTGCGCGGCGGCGACACCCGCCGGCGAGGCCAGGGCGATCCGCCGCTCCAACTGCTCCCGCAGCCCCGGCTTCGCCGCCAGCGTGCTCGCCCCCAGCAGACGGGGGATCATGGAATCGACGAGCACTCCCGAGCCGCTCTCCTCGACCTCCCGCGCGGTCGTGTGCCGCTTCTCCTGTGCCTCCGGGGCGTCGGCGCCGGCCCGCGTGTCGGCGAGCACCAGCGCGCGCACCCGCTCGGGCCAGGCCTCGCAGAGAGCGAGCGCGACGTAGCCGCCCATCGACAGGCCGCAGACTACCGCCCTCTCGATCCCCAGGTGATCGAGAAGCGCCACCGCGTCGGCGGCCAGGTCGTCCATGCCGCTGACCTCGCCGGCGGCCGGCGGCTCGGAGCCCCCGAAGCCGGGAAAGTCGGGAGCGAGGCAGCGGTACGAGCCGGCGATGCCAGCGGTGCTGGAGATCACCGCGAGCTGCGGCTCCCACATCTCCTTGGAGAGCGGAAAGGCGTGGAGCAGCAGGAGGGGCTCGCCCGTCCCCGTCTCGGTATAGGCCAGCCTCTGGCTGCGGCTCGGATAGGAATTCAGCATCCCCGCATCGTAACAGCGGATCGGGTAGACTGCCCGGGGAGGTCGAGATGGCCGAGACGACCGATGTCAGCTTCCAGCCCGAGGCGCCGCTCCGCACCGATGTCCCGAGCGAATCGCCCGGCAAACCCACGCCTCCATCCGGCGTCGAAGCCCCCAGCGTCCTGCCAGGGCCGGAGGAGATCCTCGCCTGGCTGCGCGGCCGGGACCTGCCGCAGCTGGGCAGGCTGTTCGACGGCCTGACGGCCGGCGAAGTCCAGGCCCTGGCAGCGGACCTCCGCCGGGAGAGGCAGCTCCCCGGGCTCGCCAGCTGGGCCGCCGGCGTGGCGCCGCGCGACCCTATGGCACTGGACCGGCTACCGGAGATCGGCCGGCTGCGGGTGCGCTACAAGAACCAGGAGCTGTCGCGGCGGCGGGTGGCGCAGTTGCGCCTCGTCTGGGAGGAGCTGGGAGGCCGGCCGCCGGCGGACTGGACCGTGGCCGACCTCTTTACGGCAATGCCCGGGATCATCGAGCGGGGGGAGCGCGGGCGCCCGGTGGACTGGACCGAGCTCCTCAGCGCCCTGCGCGACGTCTGGCGCGACCTCGAGCCCCGGGAGGCCCGGGAGCGCCTCACCCTGCTGGGGCGATGCCTGACGCGGATCGCCCAGCGCTGAGATCAGGGCTGGACCACGGCCGCCTTGCGGATCACCACCGCCTCGACCGGCACATCGCGGTGCATGGCGCGGGTACCGGTCTGCACCTGGGCGATCTTGTCCACCACGTCCATCCCCTCGACCACTTGGCCGAACACGGTATACCCCCACCCTTGCGGCGTCTTGCCGGTGTGATCCAGCGGGGTGTTGGCGACCAGGTTGATGAAGAACTGGGAGGTGGCGCTGTGCGGATCGCTGGTGCGCGCCATGGCGATGCTGCCGCGGACGTTCGACAGCCCGTTGTCGGCCTCGTTCTGGACCGGCGCCTGGACCGGCTTCTGGGTCATGTCCGAAGTGAAGCCGCCCCCCTGGATCATGAAGCCGGGGATGACGCGGTGGAAGATAGTGCCGTCGTAGTGGCCGGCCTTGACGTAGCGGAGGAAGCTCTCGACCGTCTTGGGTGCCTTGTCGGCGGCCAGCTCGAGGACGATCCGGCCCGCGGTCGTGTCGAGCGCTACCCGCGGCGAGGGCTTGGGTTGTGTCGAGGCGGCGCCGCCGGCTCCGGCCACGGCCAGCGCGAGGACGATCAGGGTCAGTGTAAAGCTCATGGACACTCCTTTCGTTGAGCGCGGCGATGCTAACACGCTCCGGGAGAGCGGCGTGGTCGGCGTGGTGCTCGCCGGCGGCAGGTCGCGCCGCATGGGCCGCGACAAGGCGGCCCTGCCGATCGGAGGCGGGAGCCTCGCCAGTCACGCCGTGACCCGGCTCGCCCGCATCTGCTCCGAGGTCGCGCTGGCGGACGCGGGCAGAGGTCTGCTGCCGGGGGTTCCTTCGCTCGCCGACGGCCCCGGCCGGGGGCCCGCCGCCGGGATCCTCGGCGCCGCCCGCTTCTGGCCCGGCCGGCCGCTCCTCGTCCTGGCCTGCGACCTGCCGGCTGTACCGGAAGGGCTCCTCGCCGACCTCGCCCGCTCTCTCGATGCCGACTGGGTGGTGCCCCGCTGGCAGGGCGGGCTCGAGCCGCTCTGCGCCTTCTACGGCCCGGTCGCCCTCGCCGCGCTGGAGCGGCGGGTCGCGCAAGGGCTCTTCGCCCTTCACGATCTGACGCTGGAGACCGGCCTGACGGTGCGTTATCTGGAAGCAGAGCGGCTGGCCGCCCATGGACGGCCGGAGGAGGCCTTCCGCAACCTCAACACCCCCGAGGACCTGGAACGCTGGGAAAAAGGTTAGGCGCCTACCCCGCCCGTCGCGCCGCTGCAGCGTTCGCAGGGGCAGATCTGGCGCAGGAAGTCGTAGCGGTAAATGCCCGTGCCGTGGCCGTCCGACCAGGCGATCGAGATGGCGTAGTTGCCGACCGGCTGGATCGTTCCGGCGGTCACCGAGTAGCCCGTCGGCAGATAGCGGATCTTGAGACCGGAATGCCCCTGGCAGCCGGCGCAGGGACACCAGGCGCGCAGGTAGTCGTAGCCGTACTCGGCGGAGTGGCCGTCGCTCCAGGTCAGCCGCATCCGCAGCTCTTCGGGCAGCCGCCGTACTTCCGTGAGGACCGGTGTTTCCATCGGTCCGATCCTACCTGATCTCGTGATACAAGGATGAAAAGCGGCCGCCGGTCTGCCGGCAGCCCTCAAGGAGAACCAGTCATGCCGCGGATTTTCCTCGCTTTCCTGCTCCTGACACCGACTGTCCTGATCGCTCAGGGGCCCCCCCGTTTCGAGCTCACCCCGGCGGTGGGATACCGTCTGGACAGCGACTTCGAGACATCCGGCGACCTGTTCGACGTCGACGTCCAGATCGAAGAGAGCGCCTCCTTCGGCGCGACGTTCGACATCCCGCTCGGCGCCACAGGCTGGAAGTTCGAGCTGCTGGCCAACCGCCAGGAGAGCTCGTTCATCGTCGACCGCGGGCTGTTCGATCCCGAAGACGAGCTGGGCGACGTGATCCTCGACACCTACCACGCCGGGATCCTCTTTCAGTGGGGTCTCGGCCAGGTCGAGCCCTTCTTCGTCTTCTCCGGCGGGCTCACCCGGATCGACCCGCAGTTCGAGGGCGCGAGCGCCGAGAACCGCCTCTCCGGCAGCCTCGGCGGCGGCGTCAAGATCTTCTTCGCCGACAACGTGGGCCTGCGCCTCGAAGGCCGCGGCTACTGGGTCGATCTCGGCGACTCCGAGTTCGACGACCACCACCATGACTATGACGACGACTATTACTATGAGGACGCGCTCCTCCAGGCCGAAGGCAGCGTCGGACTGATCATCGCTTTTTAAAGCGCGCTTTCTAACAGTTACGCCACCCTGGGGTGGACACGGTTGCGCCCACCCCTCTTCGCCTCATAGAGCGCGCGGTCCGCGACAGCGATCAGGTTGCGCCCGGTGACCGCCCCGTCCAACTCCTCCAACGCAGCGAGCCCGATCGAGACCGTCGCCCGCAGGACGCCGCCCTCGACCGGCACCTCGGTCGCTTCGACGAACGACCGGATCTTCTCGGCCACCACACCGGCCGCCGCCAGCCCGGTCTCCGGCAGAACCAGCAGGAACTCCTCGCCGCCATAGCGGCCGATCCGGTCGGTGCTGCGCAACGCCGCGGCGATCCCGCGGGCGGTGGACTGGAGCAGCCGGTCCCCCGCGAGATGGCCGTACCGGTCGTTGACCGACTTGAAGTGGTCGAGGTCCGCCATGACGACAGTGAGCGGCCGGCCGTAGCGCAAGGCCCTCTCCAGCTCCTGGTCGAGCTGCTCCAGGACCGCCTCGCGCCGCAACAGACCGGTCAGCCCCTCATAGGTCGCCGACTCGAAGAGGCGGGCGTTCTCGAAGACGGTCGCGACATGGTGGGCGAGCAGGCTCAACAGGTCCAACTCCTCCGCCGGATAGGCGGGCCCTCCCTCCTTGCGCCCCAGGGCCAGCAGACCGGTGAGCTCCCCTCCGCTCCGCACGAGCGGCACCACGAACCCGTCCGGATCCAGCCCCGGGAGATGGCGCGGCGCCACCGGCCGGCCGCCTTTCTGGAGCGCGGCGATGCCGGGATCGCCGAGCGGCAGCAGGCACTCCTCGCCCTGCGCCTGCCCGGCGGCGGCGAGCCGGGAGAGCAGCCCGGAATCTGGATCGGCGATCCACAGCGCGGCCGAGCGCGCCCCGAAGATCCCGGTGAGCCGCGACACGAGGTGCTCTCCCATCCTCGGCAGCTTGCCGAGCGCCGGCAACTCGCCGGCGAGCGCGATCAGCCGCTGCCGCAACGCGTACCGCTCGGGGAAGAAGCGGCGCGCGATCAGCCGCTGCAGGGCGCGCCGCAACGGCGTGAAGAGCAGGCCCAGGAGCAGCGTCGCCGCCGACACCGTCCACACCGACGCCTTCTCCTCGACCAAGTGGGAGAAGAGGGCGCCTCCCGCCCCCAGGGCGGCATAGAAGACCAGCAGCAGGCTCCCGGTCAGCCCCATGTAGACCAGGCCGCGGCGTGCCGCCAGCTCGATGTCGAAGAGGTGATAGCGGAAGATCGCGGCGAAAAAGGCCACCGGGTAGCCCAGCAGCAGCAGACCCTCCAGGCCGTAGAGCCATTCGGGCACCGCGAGCCCCAGCCGCTCCAGGGAAACGGTAAGCAGTTGGAACACCAGCCAGGGGAGCGCGCCGGCCAGGACCAGCCCCGCCTGGTGCCGGCCGCGCGGCTCCGGGTGGCGCAGCGCCTGGACGCCCAGCAGCGTACAGACCCCAGCCGGGCAGGCCGAGATCCAGCAGCATCCGCTGGAACACCTCTAGGCTCCACGGGAAGACGCGGACCGCGAAGACATGCTCCGTTAGAAAGGTCGCGCAGGCCAGCGTCCCCAGCCCCACTCCCGCGATGTAATACAGCGGCACCACCCAGGGCCGGCCGCGCAGCCACGCGTGGCGCTCGGGGATCGACGACGCCAGGTGCAGCTCCAGCCCGATCTCCAGACCGGTGAGCAGGTAGTAGACCGAGAGCACGGCCGCGCTCAGCCCGGAGCTTCCGATGGTGGAGACCGGCAGCGTCAGCTCCAACGCCACCGCCGCCGTGAACCCCAGCAGGAGACGGGCCCGCCGGTCGCCCGCTCCCTGTGCCAGCGCGAGCAGCGCGACGGCGAGATAGCAGGCCGCGGTCAGGGCCTGGAGGATGAACGGCGTCCAGCCGGGCCGGGTGCCGGGGACCACCCGCAGGTCCAGGGCCGACCCGTCGCGCAGCACCCGGAAGACGACGGCGCGCCCCGGATGGAACCCCTCCGCCGCCTCGTCATAGTCGGCCGCGGCCGCGAGCCGCCGGCCGTCGACCTCCAGGACCCGATCCCCGGGCCGCAGGCCGGCTCGCTCTCCCGGCAGGCCGGGCGTCACGGACGACACCGAGAGGAGCTCGCCGTCGAGGACGAAACCGACCCGCCGGCCCGCGTCGTGGACCTTCTCGACCCCCTGGAGGATCAAAAGACCCACGACGCCCGACACGAGAGTCGCGGCCAACGCGACGCGGGCCCATCGGTCGATGCGCAAAGAGATGTCCTCGATCTTTCGAGGCGCGAATTGTAACGCAGTTGGATACGGCTGGATATGGCAGCCGCCAAGCCGTTCGAGGAGGCCCGGGGTTGCGGTAGGATCGGGCACCATGCCACGCCACCCTGGATTCTCGCCTTCCGTAAACGACATCGCCGGCGCCGTCTATTCGGCGCTCGCCCACCGCCTGGAGAGCTACCGCGGCGAGGTCTACCCTCTGCACGTCGGCGACACCTGGATGGAGCCGCCCGCGGGGTGCCGCATGGAAGACCTCCACGTCGCGGAGTACCCCGGGATGCACCGCTACGCGCCGCCCCAGGGGCTGCCGGCGCTGCTCGACGCCATCGCCGAGCGGGTGGCCGCCCGCTCCGGCGCGCCGACCCGCCGCGAAAACGTGCTGGTCGCGACCGGGGCGACCGGAGCGCTCGGCGCGGTGGCCGGGGCGATCGTGGCGCCCGGGGACGAGGTGCTGCTCCTCGCCCCGCACTGGCCGCTGATCACCGGCATCGTCCAGTCGTTCCACGGCGTCGCGGTCGAGGTGCCGTTCTTCGGCCGGGCCGACTCGCCGGAGACCGCGGTCGAAGCCGTCCGGCCCTACAAGACCGATTGCACCGTCGCCCTCTACCTGAACACGCCGAGCAACCCGACCGGCCGCGTGATCCCGCGCTCCTGGATCGCGGCGCTCGTCGAGTGGGCGCGGAGCGAAGACCTCTGGGTGATCTCCGACGAGGTCTACGAAGACTACATCTACGACGGCGAGCACACCTGGACCCGGCCGTTCGCCCCGGAGCGCACCTTCGCCGCGCACTCCTTCTCCAAGGCCTACGGCATGGCGGGGAACCGCTGCGGCTACGTGGTCGGCCCCACGGAGGCCATGTCGGCGCTGCGCAAGATCAGCATGCACAGCTTCTACAGCACGCCGACCGCGGCGCAGCTCGCCGCCCTGCGGGTCCTCCAGGGAGCGGGAGAGCCGTGGATCGCGGCGGCGCGCGAGTCCTACCGGGCGGCGGGAGAGCATGCCGCGGCGCGTCTGGGCGTCGAGCCACCGCGCGGCAGCACGTTCCTCTTCCTGGATGTCGCCGACCGGCTGGACGGGCGCGGGCTCCAGGGCTTCCTCGAGGACTGCGTCGACCGCGGCCTGTTCGTCGCCCCCGGCCCCAGCTTCGGGCCCTATCCGACGCACATCCGCCTCTGCTTCACGGCCGCGCCTCCCGATGTCGTGGAACGCGGCGTGGACGTCCTCGCCGCGCTGATCGGCCGTTAGTTTCTTCTCGACCGCAAATTTTCCCGCTTGGCGTGTCCCGGTTGCGGAACATCAGGATACCTTTGCTTTCAGGAACAAGCTCGCAGTCGGCGATCCCGCCGGTCCGTGCCTTGTTCCCGGAAAGGAAGGAAGACCGATGTTCTCGAAGAAGGCACGCCGCACCATCCCGCTTTTGCTGGCCGTAGCGCTGCTCGCCCTGCCGGGGCTCGCCCAAGCCGGCTCGTTCGACCGCATGGAGCGCGGGAGCGCCTCGCTGTTCGACCTGTTCCAGCAGCGGATCGCGGACCTCGCCAGCACGCTCTGGGGCGGAGTTACCGGTGCGTGGGATAAGGGCGGGGCGTCCATCGACCCGAGTGGGACTCCGGGTACCGGGACGGGAACTACCGGAGGCTCGTCCACGGAAGGCGGCAACTCCATTGATCCCAGCGGGACCCCGGGCGGCTCGGGCTCTGGGCAAGGGACCGGCTCCGGAGGCTAAACGGACTGGCATCCCCCCTAGGCCGGCACCAACCGGCCTTTTCTTCGGATAAGGTGTCCCGCAATTCGCCTCAACGGTAACTTATACTGAAGAAGAGGTACGCGCGGGCGGTAAATTCTCGGCGTGCAGTTTGTCCCAGGAGGGAGGGCATCATGAGCGAAACTCATCTCTCGATCGAAACGCTGGCGAAGCTGTTGGCTGGCGATCTCGACCATGAGGTGCTTTTGAGGGAAGTCGTTCCGCATCTGATTGAGGTCTGTCCGGTCTGTCAGCAAAGGCATCAGGAGATCCGCCGGCTCCAGAAGGAGTTCAACCACTGGGACGAGAGGGTGGCCGTGTTTGAAGGGCTACAGGCGCCCGAGCTGTTTGAAGCCATCAAGGATCTCCCCTTTGACGAGCAGTTGAATCGTGTGACTGACGATCCCAGCTACCAGACGTGGGCGCTTTGCCAGCTCCTGCTCCGGGAAAGCCTCGAAGCAGCTTTCGAAGATGCCGGGAAGGCGATGAACCTGGCAGACTTGGCGATCAGCATCGTCCAGCACCTGACCGATGCTTACGACCCGCATTGGGTCCTCGACCTGCAGGCGAGGAGCTATGCCTATCTAGGAAATGCTCGACGAGTTCTTGGCGAGTTGCGCAGTGCCGAGACAGCCTTTCGCAAGGCGGAATCCCTTCTCGCGAGCAGCATGACGGGGGACTCCTTGATTGCGGCCGAGATCCTTCACCTGAAGTGTTCCCTTCGCCGGGATCAACGCCGCCTCGACGAGGCTCTGGAACTGGCGGCCCAGGCGCTCTCCTTGTATGAAGAGCATGAAGACCTCCATGGCGTCGGGGTCGTCCTTCTAAAGAAGGCCAAAATCCTAGAAGAGCACGGCCAGTTGAACGCCGCCATTTCGGTGCTTCGAGATGCCATCGCGAGGCTCAATATATCCGATGAGACAGAGTTGGGTCTCTACGCACGTCACAACCTTACTCTGTGTCTTAGCTGGGCCGGCCAATACGAGGAGGCGGAGCGCCTATTCTCGGAGATCCGCGCAGACTTTGAGCGCTGGGGTAAGCCGCTCGATCTAGTACGGCTTCGCTGGACTGAAGGCCAGATCGCCTGCGGACGCGAAATTTTTGAAGCGGCTGAGGCAGCCTTTCGCGAGGTCCAGCAGGAATTTCTTCGCCGTGGAATGGGGTACGACGCGGCCCTGGTCTCCCTCGATCTTGCGATCGTCTATGCCCACCAGCACCGCCTCGACGAGCTGAAACAGCTTGCGCTCGAGATCGTCCCCGTCTTCGAGTCGCGCGACGTGCATCGCGAGGCCATCGCCGCGCTCGTGATGTTCCAGCAGGCCTGCCAGGAGGAGCGGCTCACCGCCGAGCTGGCCCGGCACCTCTCCGGTCTGCTCCAACAGGGCTCCAGGTCAAAGAGGTAGAAGATCAAGGGCGGGCTGCCTAGCCCGCCCTTTCAGCCCAACGCGGGGCGGCACCCCCTTGTGAGGGGACGACGCGCCCCCGCCGGGGGACGACGCCCCGACTCGGGTTTATCGCTCTCCGCAAAGGAAAAACGCCGGCCCGCAGGCCGGCGCGTCTCACCAATTAC
>Ga0307468_100000110_pt1 | contig 19699 bp, 8 predicted proteins | sample atmdna_FD_203085 | JGI IMG/M metagenome (GOLD analysis project Ga0307468, IMG submission 203085) | Hardwood forest soil microbial communities from Morgan-Monroe State Forest, Indiana, United States - atmos_gases AM2C_05 | ecosystem: Environmental > Terrestrial > Soil > Temperate forest > Bulk...
TTTGGTGGGCCGACGTGATGGTTGGCTGAAAACCGCTGGAGTTATGACACCCCGAGCACTTTGCCGCCATTGATTGGGTGAGTGAATGACAAGTTCGGCAGATAATGCCATTCGGCTCCGCGGCTATCGGCGGCGAGAGCTGGAAATCTTTTCTGGTATGAGCATTGGCCACCACACCAGGCGACAAGACCGTGGGCCAGAACATTAGGGCCACCAAGCCTACTGCTGCGATTAAGGGAATGCAGTAAAAAAAGAAGCGGACAGGCCATGGTGCGATGAGATCCTTCGTCGGCAACCAGTTGAATCGCATCCGCCATTCGCGGTCCGGGGGAGAAGGTTGCAAATAGTTCTCCGGAGCTGGTTTTTGCTTATCTTGCGGGACGCGACGATCGAGCCATTCGTGAACTAGGTCTGTCTCTGTCGGACTAACATGCTTGCGCGATTTCCGCTCCTCGTCTTCGATCGGAGTTTGAATTGAAGGGACATCGTCTGTCGAGGTCGCAACTTCGGCCTCCGAACGACTCACTTTGAGCACGAGTTTGTTGCGCTCTGTGCTTAACTGGATTTGATAACTACCGGCTACCAGAAGGTCATTCGAAGCGAGCGCCTCCTCGCCGCGCAGCGGGCGACCATTTATCAGGAGTTTTCCGTCTTCGGCTTTGTCAACCTGCCAGGGCTTGTAGCGGCAAAAATAGAAGCGGTCACCAACCTGTTTGATGCCTCCGAGTACGAGAGGGATTAAGGGATCATTCAGTTTCAAATCGCAGTCACGCGCACGACCGACCAGCAGCCCGCCCGACCGGACGATCACGGGCGTAAAGGCGCGGCCTTCGTAGATAATTTCGAAAGTGCTGGATTCAAACATGCCACAATTCAGCGAGCAGCGAAGACGACAACCTGAAGAATATGGACAAGCATTAGAGCAAACATGAGCGAGCCGGCGATGATATGGGGGGGCAGCCAGAGCTTCATGATCCGGTGAAGGAAGATCAAAGCGTCAAGCCGCCTCAGGGTCGCCAGTTTTTCAATCGCAGCGAGGAAAACGTCACGATCCGGTCTGGGTAGACGTACGGCTGGCTCTTTGTATGCTTCCCGCGCGCTCGCCAGCAAATCACTGAGTTTTACAGGATGCAGAATCTGCCGGAGGAAGTACTCGAATGAGGCGAATCGCCGCCTCGGGTTTTCCAACGCCTTGCCTAGCTCCCCACCGGACTCTAGAACCATCGCCAGTTCATTCTTCAGTTCCAGGCGGCGCGCTTCGAGGTCTTCCAACAATAACGGGTCGCCCTCAATCTTCGTGAGCCGTCGAGGAGCAACGTAGTAACTAACAACGCCGAATATGCCGGTCAGCACAACAACATCAAAGCTAAACATTAGCACTTTGGTGAGCCAGCTGCCGCCGTGACTGAACCCGTGAATTGCGATCGCTACCGTCGCCATCAGGCCGACGTACGAGTGGAAGAGGAGCCAGTAGCGCAACGCACCAGCCCGCCGCCGATATATGCGGCGCCGAAGAACGTAAGTCAGGGCCAGTGCGACACCAAGTCCACCCACGGCGCCGGAGATTCCACGCAGAGTTGTTGAGAAGATAAGTTTTTGATGAAACCCGAAAACCATCCACCAGCGAATGCCGGCAACCAGCATCAGTAGGGTCAACAACGTGCCAACCAGATGGAAGAACCGCTTGCGCAAATCATGTCGATGGATGTTGCGGCCAGCGAGAATTGAATCGCTCCCAAATGCGCTCCCCAGTCGATGTTGGGCTTCGTCAAAGTATTCGCGCGGATTAACGCGAACTAATGATCCGGTCGGGCAATTTTCCTCGCACGAATATGCCGGTGACTTCGACCCAGGTGGATTCAACCCTGTGCCCTCGCAAAGATTGCACTTGGCGGCGATGAGTTGTCTGGTCCCCGTCTCAGCCGGCGGCAGAGTGGGAGTGCTCAGGCCCAACCAGTCGCTCATTTGACCGGCAAAACCGTGAGGGGTTGGCTCGATCGAAATTCCCGAGATCATTGAGATGGCGCCGTAAGGGCAGCGTTGAGCGCACTCCATACAACCCGTACAGGTTTCATTGGTAACGTCGATTTGGCCAGTCGATCCGCGGTGAATCGCGCCGGTCGGGCAATAGGTGAGGCATTCAGGATCCTGACAGTGAATGCAAACCTGCGGGACCAGAATGTGTTTCTCGGGCTGCTTGGCTAGCTTCGTTAGTCGCGTTATGTGAATGCCGCGGCGAACAAGACGACTCTGACCGTGGACTTTTTGACAGGCGACGGAACAGTTACCGCAGCGAATGCAAAGGTCCATGTCCATGACCAGGAGGTTGTCAGTTTCAATGACTCCCGACGTAATCAGTTTTTCGGTCGTTAGCAGCTCCCTCGGATCGCGCACCGGTGGTATGTTCCGGTCGCTGTCGATATGCGCAAGACCAACAAAGGCGTTGTAAACTGCTTCGGCCAGACCGGGGCTGGCGCGGAGCGAAGCGACGTCAAGCTCCATCACCTCGGTACGCAACATCACGACGGCCGAGTGGTTCCATCGCCGAGGCGGCGCGAAGATCAGGCTGGTAAGTCCCAGCGAGTTTGCATTCCCCAAAAATTCGACCTTTGTGCCCGGCGGCGCCGCCGCGACAATCACTCCACTGCCTTCCTCCGACAAAACGTCATAGGAGCAGCGAACCCATCCGTTTCGAATTAGATAGATCGTGGTGATTTCGTCGCCCTGCTGGCAGAGCCGGTGAGACCTGCCGTATACACGGAAGCGGCCGATCTTTTTCAGAACCTCAACCTGGTCTGCTAAGAGTGCGAGCCCGCTGGCCTGACGCACCTGCTCGACGATAGTGCTCAGTCCGCGTTGCTGATAAACATCCGTCAGGCGCGAGAAGAATTCCTGGGTGAAGTCGCTTCCCTTTTCCCAGCGCTGCGCGCTCCGCAACGCAGGTCTATCGATTTCCAGCACGAGCGATTCACTACCCTCGGGACCGGCAGCAACCACGGTGGCGGTGCGGGGCACACCGGCGAAGAGCGACATTTCACCGAAGCTCTCGGTCGGCTTGACCTCGTTGGCTTTACGGTTCTTTTTCACCAGCGGATCCCACATCAGGACGTCGAGCGAGCCGTCCACCAGGGCTCGAAACTCGTTGCCGCCCCATTCGCCCTCTTTCATCACCTCTTCACCGGAACTATAGGCGCGGAGGCGGATCATCGGACCGGACAACTTGTTTACTCGTGGGATCTTGACCCCGGTAAGCCACTCGTTGAGAATTTTCTCGGGGATCTGTGTTTCAAAGTCGAGGCGCGCGATGGCCTCGCGGATTGGGGTGGCGTCGGTGATGGTACGGGGCATAGGGGGCTGGACCCTGTCGGATTAGATGATCATCGCGTTGAGGCGTCGCGCTAGAATCAAGAACGGGAAAAAAATGTCTCAGGGAGAAGCGCCGGGTCCTCTCCCTGGTGATTTCTTTGGCGGGCTCGTACTCTCTTTCTCTGCAGTGTTGGCCGACTTCTTTGGCGGAGCGGGGTTTCCAATCTTCCTTTTGTTGCAAGCATAATTGAACAGCTCGAGCTCTCTGTCGTGTTTTACTTTATGTCTCCCCAACGGCTTGAAGCGGTTACTGTGGGCCCTCAGTTTACTAAGCTCTTTGTATACTTCCTCGGTGCAAATTATGTGGTGTGCATCACCAAAGTCCATCGCTCTTTGGCTCACGTTGATGGCATCGCCGGACATAGTGAATCCTTCCTTCAAGTCTTTGACGCGAGTGAGGCCCCCGCTATGAATGCCCATTCGCAGCTTCATCTTGCTACGCCTTAGCGCGGCATCGATATTCGCCGCCACCTGCAACGGTTTCTTGTGATCCTGAAAACAAAGACACATGCCGTCGCCGCTGGGAAGGCAAATTACATGATCAAGATCACACCGGGCCTTTTTGAGGGCGTCAAGCACTACCTTATTAAGACGCTTAGTGTGAGCTTCCAACCCCTCCTGGAATTTCGCGTTTGAGTAACCGACGATATCCATAAACAACATCATTGCCAAACCTGATTCGCCAAAGTTTGTATAAGACGCGAAATGGGGATTGAAATATTGGTCCCTTCTGGTGGTTACCGCTTCGGCAAGGCGATCGGAATTCTTCCGAGATGGTGACGCCTTCTTGTTTTTCTGGGCAAGGTCTACGAGCTGTTCCAAAACACGCTTAAGAAGTTTGTCGTCATCGTCTCTGCTGTCAGCCATACGCTTCATTCTCCTTCATTTCAGTTCCGCAAGTTTGGCCTCAAGATGGGCGCTGCCGTCTCGTAAATACCGGTTCACAGTCTCCCTTCGGAGGTTGAGCTTCCTGGCAATTTCATCCGGAGAATTTGCCTCGAACAAATGCATGACGATCGCTTTTTGCTCTCTCACGGCCAAGTCGCCAATCGCATTCTTCATGTGTTTCAGTAGTCGAGCTTTTGAAACGTTGTGGTTAATCACGGGCGCTACAATGTCTTCCGCGAGGCCCAACCTGACCGGCGAGGCCGCGGTTTTTCTCAGAGCCGTTCGCGTCCGGTTACCTTGTTTTCCCGGCTTCTTCTTTGCCAGAATTTTGATCTTGCGCACCGTCTCATTCACAAGCGTTATCTTCAACGCGCTCGTACGCGGTATTCTCGGCGCTAGCGCTAAATCGCGAAAGACCTCAAAACAAACATTCTGGGCGACGGTGCGGCTAAAACCGTGGCGCTGAACGAGCGTAATGAGGCGCCAGGCCTCTTTGTCCCAGAGGGTCTTCCAGGCCTCGCGGTTGCCGTTTTGAAGATGTTCGAAGAACTCCTTGAATTGAGCAACTTGAAGCGCATTGGCAACGGCTCCTTCAATAGCCACTTGAATCGCCGCCAGCTTCTGGGGCTTTGAGACAAAATCAATTGCTACTGGAGGTGCGCCGCCTACCGAACGAAGCGCCATGCGTACGGTCAAGTAAGTCGGATATTTGGTAACGACGATCTTCGGAACATTTGGCGCGAGGCTTGCCAAAGTCAAACCCGATAAGTCGTACGGATCGCCCTCTTCAGTGAGACGCACGTCAAGTAGCGCCAGGTTGACTTTCGCTTTTTGCAGAACCCGCTTTGCCTCGGGCACATTTCGCGCAACCACCACCGAGTAACCCTTCCGTTTGAGAAAGCCGGTCATTATCTCCAGGTGAGCGCGGTCGTTGTCGGCAATCAAGATTTTTGTTTGCATACTAGTCATCCATTCGCTCTAGAACTGAACCCTTGAACCAGCTAAAAGTTCCTTGAAGAATATGGCGAGACCTTTTCCAGAGTCCTTGGGAATGTAGTCAGTCGCGCCGGCTTTGAACATTCTGAGCGTATCGTCCCAGCTTGGCCTCGCGGCGCACACCACCACGATGTAAGGCGGGTTTAGTTGATTGCTGAATCTTGAGACGAGGTCTTCCACTCTCTTTACTCCGCTCTCGTCCATGATTATCACATGGCGATCAGAAGAATACTCACGCGCCTGCGCCTCTTTCTCGGTCAGCGTCTGGAGCTTACCGAGCGGGGCCACCGCCTTTCGCAACCTGTCTCGCCAATCGACGTCACCTTTGTTGTTGCCAATCAGAATAAAATTGTATGTCACTTTTGGGCCTTCCTTTGTTGCCCCGGCAGCGAAATCACCATGGTGGTATTTCCGGGCCCGGCCCGCAAGACCTTGATGTCGCCATCATATGCCTGGACGATTGCCTGCGTCATTAGCAATCCAATACCCAGCCCCTTGGTCCGGCGCTTTTTTATCCGCTCCTTAAACAGATTCTTCAAAATGTTTTTGTGGATGCCTTCTCCATTATCAATAAACGCGATCTCGATCTGTTCGTTCTCGACTCTGGTCTTAATCAACAGGCGCCGCAAGGGCAAACCATCAGTAGCGTCTATTGCATTCTCTGCCAGAATGTCGAATACCTCGCGCAACCAGTCCTCGCTGCAACGAACTTTAGGGTTCTTTTTGCCCGGTCTGAACTCGACATTGAAGTCCGGGGTGTGGAAGTCTTTCTGTTTTAATTGCCTGATCCATTCCCTAATAAAATCATTAATAGGGAAAGTTGCTCCACTGTGGGACCAGGGATGAGGGGCCGCTATTTGTCTGGCCATGCCTTTTGCCTGCCGGCCGATCAGGCTAAGGCGGCGTTCGATTAGTTTGCGTTGGGCTTCGGTGAGGTCTTCGGTCGAGAGTTCATCGCGCAATAGCTCCAGGGCATGCGCAATGTTAGAGGTGTGCCCTTCGATGGCGTGACCCTGAGCACTGCTGGTCATGCCCATCCATGCCAGTGCCGTGCGCGCGCCGACCAATCCCTTGGTGCGTTCCAATTCTTCGAACTGTTGAGCATTCTTCAGCGCAACCGCGGCCTGCGCGGCCAGCAACTCAATGTTTCGCTCGTCTTGCTCACTAAAGGCGGCGATTTCTCTATGCTCAATACTCAACACACCGACTACCTCGCGGCCAACTCTCAACGGCGCTGACAATTGAGACCTAACCCACGACCTGATCTCGTTGTAGTCGGAATTCTTGCTCACATCCGAAATATTGCGAACCCGCCTGGTAAGCACCGCTCGTCCGGCGATGCCAATTCGTCTCTTGCTACGCGGCGGAGGCCGCCTCAAACTAACGTGTGATGAAGTCGCTTGCAGCGTTCTAAGAATTTGTTCCGAACTTGAAGCAATAAAACCAAGGGAGTTTCCGTCGCGCGTTGCCACATGGCTGAAGCAGCGATTATTTCCCTCTTCAATTACTTTGAGAGCTTGGCGACAAATGTGTTTCAGCGTCTTCGGTTTGCTAAGCGTGGCGGTAATCGTCTGGCCGGCGTCATACAGGCCTGTTAGTGCATTAGTTTGATTCTGTGACTGGGTGTAAAGCTGCAAGTTGGAAATTGCAACCGCAGCTTGATTGGCGAACAGCCTGATGCGCTTCAGTTCACCGTCGTCGAAGAGGTGGCGGTCGCGATAATTGACAAACATTACACCGACTTTCTTATTGGCGACGCAGAGAGGCAACGCCACGCACGACTCAATATGCTCGCGAGCAACAAACTGCCGGTCCTTGAACATTTTGTGAGTTGCCGTTACTTCAACGATTGTTGGGTTCTTTTTTGATAGCATGCGGTAAGGCACGGTCTCGAGCGGGGGTTCGCCGCGGGGCCACGCTTTCTCCGGATAAACCACGCCGCAATAGCTAGGCGGATAAGCCAGCCTCTTTTTGGTTTCGTCATACTGATAGAGAACTACCGCGTCACATCCGAGCGTTTCGTACGTTCCTCGAGTAAGAGAATCCAGCGTCTTGTCTGGTTCTTGCAATGTAGTCATCGAAGCTGCGACCGTGGATCTCGAGTACGTTTCTACTTCATGCGCCAGTCGGGACCGCAGAAGCGTTAAAGCGGCATACCTCGCGAAGTTTTCCATCTGTCCGCGATCCGCATCGTCAAAGGTGCGGTGTTCATTGTAGTTGACATAGAGAACCCCGATGGGTTCGTCAGCAACTCTCAGCGCGACGCCCTGAAAACTCCTGACTCCAATCAGCCTTAGCAGCTGCACAGTTCGTGCGCCAAGGACTTTTGCGTCGGGACCTGACAGGCTCGGCACTCCCTTCCAACCTTCCCTGAGAACCGTGTGAGAAGTTCTGCCTGGCTTCGGCTCTGCTTCCTTAAATTTCTCGAAGTGTCGTGGACTTATGCCGATGGCGACGGGTTCATGACGCAGAAAGCGACGCTTTATCGGGTCGTAAGTCCAGAGCGCGCATGAGTCGGCTTTGAACATCTGTCTTGCCTTCTCGACGATCTTTTTTAGCGCGCCGTTCAAATCGGTTGCGGCAGCCATCGCCTTGGCGGCATGGTGAAGACTTTCAAGGCGCTCTTTGTCTGTCTTAAGGCGTTCCTTGTCTGTTTTGATGACATCATGCTGTTGCGCGTTTTTGATTGCGACAGCCGCATTAAACGCCAGCAGTTCGAGATTTCGCTCATCTTCCTTAGTGAAAGCGTCTCTGTCCGGATGCTCGACACTGATAACTCCAATAACGTCATTACCGATTTTCAGGGGAGCTGAGAGCTGCGACTGAACGTACTTATATAATGTTCGATACTGCTTATTTTGCCGCACGTACCCTACGTTTTGCACTCCTCGTCGTTGCACTGCTAGACCGGCAATACCATGCGATGAGTCTTGGTCGGCCAGATTGATTTGCGACATTCCGCGGTTCAACGTCGCCATGATTTGACGTGAACTCGCGGCGACAAAATCCAACATGTCGTTGTTTAGTAGCGCGACGTGACTAAATGATTTCTTGATATTGTGCACTCCCACAATGTGCAGCGCTTGTTGGGCGACTTCGTTGAGCGTCCTTTTCAACTGCAGGCTTTTGATTATCGTGTGACTCGATTTGTAAAGGCCGTCGAGGACCCTGGTTCTTCTCTCGGCGAGTGAGTACAACTGAGAATTATCAATCGCCACCGCGGCTTGATCGGCAAAGCCCTTAACACTCTTGATCTCCTGCTGGGTGAATATGTGATGAGTCCGATAGTTTACGAACATTACCCCAACTTTACCGTCCGCAGCCTTTAGCGGGATCACGAGACAGGATTTGATTCCCTCGACGCGAGCAAAACGGGACTTCTTAAAGAACGGTTCGTCAGCTACTTGCTCAACGACTTTGATGTCGTCCTCTTCCATACTGCGGTAAACGAACGAGTTCGTCGGAACCTGGCTGTGAGGCGGCCACGCCTTTTTCGGCTGACGAACATTCCAGTACTTAGGCGGGTAAGCCAGTTTTTTTGTGGTCGGATCATAGGTGTAAAGCACGATCGCATCGCAGCCCACCGCAGACAGTGTGCCTTCGACGACGGATGTCAGAGTCGCATCCGTGTCGCCTATTGCAGTCATAGCGGTCGCGGCTTCCGACATTGCCTGGGCAGTTTGCAACCGGCTAGCGAGTTTTGCTCGTTTCAAGGACAGCGCGGCATAGGCGGCGAAGTTCTCTAACGCGCGATGATCGGTTTCTCGGAAGCTCCGGGCCTTCTTGTAATTCAAGTAGAGGACCCCCACCCGCTCCTTCCCTACCTTCAACGTAATACCCTGAAAACTTGAGATGCGAATCCGCTTCAACAAGCTTCTCGTAGATGGCCCCATATAGGACAGGTCGGGATTCAAGATATCCGGAACCTTAATCCAGCCCCGCTCCAGAACGGTGTGGGCGACCCCTTGTTCTCTTGGTTGCTTTCTCCTAAACAACAAAAACTCCTTCGCCGGAATCCCGAAAGCTACGGGATCATCATGGCTGAAGCGATTTTGCTTTTCGTCATAGGACCAGAGTGACGCAGAATCGGCATCGAAGGTCAGCGCGGCTTGATTGACGATCAGTTGCAGGGCGGCGTTGAAATCGTCAACTGGCTGGGCCATAACCTTCGCGGCTTCGTGCAATCGTTCAAGCTCTTCTTTGTGGCGATTGGCGACACGATACAGACTCATCGCGATCAAGCGTCTGCTTTGGTTCGCTGCTTTGAGAATGAGGTCAATCTGTGAGTCTGTGAAGCGGCTTCGCCGTTCCGAGCGTAGTTCACCGATCTCAAGAAGACCGACATCTATGTCGTCAAATCGAAGCGGAATGAGCAGAAGGGTTTGCAGGTTACTACTTAAACCGAGAGATCGCGACAGTCGCTCGAGATTTGGCTGCGAGCCCTTTTTGCTCCATCGAATAATTCTGGGGTTGCCCTGCTTAAGAAGCTTCTCAAGCCCTGGCCATTCGCTCAGAACTATTGACTCTGTCAGTCGCGGAGTCCAGTTTTCCTCGCCGAGGATTGAGTGCGCTGCTTCTACAATCAGGTACCGCTCCGCTTCGCCACGGAGGAGGATTCTACAAAACGTGTGCGGCACGATAGCAATGATGGTTTTAGCCAATCTTTGCAAGTCATCGATTTGATCCTGAGCTGCAGTCGGCTGGCGCGCTTGAAATACAAAAGATTGTAATTCGCTAACTGTCCGGTCAAAATATCCGACACTACCTATTCGGTTTCCGTCGTCGTCATAAAGCAACGTGGCCGATAGCTTGATCGCGATTGGCTCTCCGACGCTGCTACGCACATAAGTATTGTAGTTTTTCAGCCTTTCGCCGCCCTCTCGTAAATCCTTGCCGATCCTGTGGGCTTCGTTTTCCTCATAATACAATCGGTCAACCGCGGTGAGCATGACGTCACTGGCCGCATAACCAAGTATTTCTTCCGCCCGATTGTTGAAGCCGGTAATGTTTCCGCGATTATCGACCGCGATAACACCCGTCGGAGAGCTGTCGAGGAAGCGCTTAAGGCTCTCCTGTTCCTTGCGGAGTTGTTCAATAAACTCCGTGCGCTCAAGCGACAGGACAACAGTTTCGGCAAATATGCTCAAGATCCATTCGTCTTCGCGAGTGAATTTCGAGTTCGGAGAGATGCGGCCTTCTTGATCTTTCTTATTGTCGATACGGAGAAGTCCGATTAGCTTTTCCCGATCACCGATTTTCCGCTTGAGCGGGATGGCCAGGAGGGAATAGCATTTTTGTGATGCCGTGTGATGAGGTCCTTCGCCGCGCACGTGCGGATTATTGCCCAGCGCTCGACCAGCCAGTCTAAATATCTTGCCGGTGTAGGCAATGAATCCCGTTAAGCCGGACTTCGGGTCTTTGGTGATTGGTAAAGACTTGCCCTTCTGGAATTGACCTTCAGCATGGCCGAAACTCGCTTCTAGCGTCAGAAACGCTTCCTGCTTCACGAGGAACACTCCGCAAGCTTCAGCATCCAAAACTTCCGTCGTGCGCTGGGCGATTAGACTTAGTAGTTCGTCTAATCGTTTTCCTGGCAAACGGGAAATAATGCTCTCAGTCGCGCGCGACAGCATCTGTAGCCGTTTCAGGGTACCGTCGTCCTTGCTAATCGCATCCGAAAGGGCTATTGCCGCTTGATCGGCAAACAAGCCCAACAGCCGAGCGTCTCGTTCGGTGAAGATCCTTCCCACCTCGTCATCGATATAAAGGACACCCAGGACTTTGCCTGCTCTTTTGAGTGGAACTGCGAGGACGGATCCGAAGATTCGCTTGTCGGCATAGATCTTCGCCCTCCCTTCCCATTCGTTATAGTCGTTGACGATCAAGTAGGGCGCCCCGGACTCTACCAACTGCCCGGCCATACCCTCGCCGACCTTCAAAGACTTACCGACTTGATCCTGTCTGTTGTAATCGATAATTACGGTGAGCTCATTAGTTTCGGGGTAGTATTGATAGATTCCGCTGCTTTTCGCTTTTAGCAGGCCGACCGCTTGTTGAATTATTGTTTGCAGAAGGTCATTCCGACTTACAGGAGATGCCATTGCAATCATTGAATCTTGTAGCTTCGCTAATTGTTCAACGTCTTGTTTGGTCTCATCAAACCTTTCTGCGTTAGTGATTGCCACTGCAACCTGCTCGGCGAAAGACTGACAAGTCTCAAGCTCCGCCTTGGTGAAATCGTGGACTTCACCGACGGAATCCAGGCCGAACGAACCCAGTACCCCATGTTCGGTCACAACTGGCACAATCATTACGGACCTGATGTCCTTGGCTATGAGAATGTCGCGGCTGAGGCCAAGCGATGAGTCGTTTGCTACATCACGCGAGATGAACGGCCGGCGAGACTTCATGAAATCGATCCACGCTGGGATGTCACGAAGCGGGACGACATGGCCAACCATTCCCATGTCCGGATACTCTGCCTCGACTGTGCCGCCGTCTCCAGAAGCGTCGAATCTGACGAACCCGCAATGTCCAACGCTGACGAATCGCAACGCAGACCGGCAAGTCGCCTCAAGAACCTGACTAAGGTTCAGAAGCTTTTGCATTCGGGCAGAAACCTGAAGCAGCGCATTTAGCTTCCGCGTTCCGGCGATGCTCCTTGCGGCCTGGATGGCCGCAAAGGCGTGCAGCCCGAACGACTCAAGAAACTCGAGAGTTTCAGGTTCGATGGGTTGCTTGCTTAGAGCGTTATCAGCCGACAGTCCGCCTACAACGTCGTCGTCACTGAGAAATGGAACCCAAATCCACTCATTAAGATTTTGCTCGGCGGAGGAAAGCGAGGGGATGTTCGCTACGCCTTTTTGAAACAGATGTGCACGACTGAGTTCTTCGTCGAAAGGCCTCTTGACTGGCCATGTGTGGCCGGCAAAACTGGCGTGCATCCCTAAGTGGCGCATCCCAATCCATGACGTTCGGTCAGGAGATTGAAAGTAAACCCGAACACGATCGAGGCCGATTAGACGCACGCCTTCCACGATGCGTTCGAGAACCTCTTCTTCATCCTGGGTTTTGAACAGAGAGGTCCACATGCTGGCCAACCGGGCGAATTCCTCCCGAGCACTTTGTCGAGATCGGAATTCAAGCTCAGTCACGATCGGGTATCCAACCTTATAGCTAACAGGCGCAGAGGAGCCAGATCGACGATGGCCTTGAGAAGTCCTCTGTCCCGTAGAGAAGGACAGCTAATTCGGCTGGTACAGAAGGAATGCCAACGCTCAGGCTCTGAGGACCAGCCAGCATTGTTGCGAAGCGTGGCAAGGTTAAGCCCAAGCTGGTTCTAAAGTCAATAATAGTGTTGCGCCTTCGCTCATCTACTGTTCATCTTCAAGAAAGCGATCCCGAGCGGCAACGCCGACCAAGCACGACAAGGAGGACCGGCCCAGGCCGAGGACTCCGGCGAGTGTCAACTGCGATCTAGCTTGTCTCTCAAAGATCCTCTCGATGGCTTTTGACAATGAACTGATCGACTCGAATCCGAGGCGGCGAGTTCGTTTGCTGAAAGAGAGTCCGAGTCGAGAGAGGTTCATTACGGCAGATGAGGAGAAGGGACTGTTTGCGCAACTCACTGGCAGACGAGATCACATTCGCTCTGTAGTCACCATCGCTCTTAATACGGGCATGCGGCGGGGCGAGATTCTCGGACTCCAGTGGGAACACGTGAACTTTCTCGCTCGAACGGTTTTCATCGCCAAGAGCAAGGCGGGTAGGACTCGAACCATTCCAATGAACGACATCGTGTTGAAGGAGTTGACAGCACTCAAGCAGGATGCTGGACCGAGGGAGTTTGTGTTCAGCAATTCCCGCACAGGCGTGAACATAGATTCCATCAAGACAGGCTGGCGGCATGCTTGCGAAGATGCGGGACTCGTGTATCTTTGGTTTCACGATACTCGACACACCTTCGCCACGCGTCTGCGGGCCAATGGCGTTCACGAGTGGGACATTCGAGATTTGCTCGGTCACACGTCAGTGCGGATGACGAGTGTTTACACTCATCAGACGCCGGCCAATCTATGTCACGCGGTTAAGACGTTGACTCAGACGAAGCTCGGCAAGGTTGTGCGATTCAAACGAAGGAAAGAGATGGTCAGCGATACCAAAGCGGCGTCAAGCCGCCGCACTCCAAAAATCGCGCCATCTTCGCGCCATCTTGCTGTTGAGGAGTTATCAGCCCAACAGTCTGATGCCGCCGTAAATGTAAGCACCCTCGCCAGTTGATTGGTGCCCCCGCAGGGATTCGAACCCCGAACCAACAGATTATGAGTCGGTTTGAGGGGCATCAACAAGGCGAGACGAAACGAGATGAAGCAGTATTTACCGAATCCGCAGCCGTCAAAGTTTGTTAGGTAATGCTAGGTAAGAGCACGCCATCGCGCCTTAATCGCGCCATCGGAGGTCTGGCAATTAAGACTAGGTTAACGGTTAGATTTGGGCGTCCAATGTTTACCCAGAGCCTCCTGCAGTATATCCTTTAGCCACACGAGAGGGGCGGCGCATACTCGCCTGCCAAACGTCATACTCACATAGGAGATTCACCCTCGGCTGCCCGAGAGACATCGAAATGGACAACTTCTTTGCCCCACACATAGAGGTGACCTCTTGGCTATACCGTAATCTCCCGCTTTACGAGTCTTGGGCTGAGCAAGATTTCGACAATGTGATTGCCCGGATTTCATCTTTGCCGATTCCTGACACACCTGAGAAGTACGAACAACTGGCATCCACTCGTTTTGGAGAAACGATAAAGCGATTGACTTATGAAATAGGAGTTTCACCATTCACGGATGGGGACGTAAATGTTTCAAGGGCAGAAGTTTCAGCGCAACGGCTGATGAAGTTATGGGACGCCTGTGAACGCTTTGCAAAATCCCTAGAGGCTAATGTTTACGCAGGATTCATGCTTGCTGCCTTGAGGAATCGCGTTCCCTCAAGGTTCTTGGTAGAAGTAGCATGCTCGGCAAAGGCCAGTGGACTTCATGAATCCAGCTTCTACTGGGCCGGGCATATGACCCAACGGCTGTTACAGCGGCTTACGTCCGAAGCTTTAGACGCTATACATAACCTCAATCTTGATCATCTGATAAAGACTTTTGAGGCAGCCGGAGCAGTAGGCATCAAATTTCAAAAAGGGAATTTGGCGGCGTTTGCAGCAACTGCTAGGGACGCACGAAACGCGTCCGCATTGGAGTTTATTTGGAGCGCCTCTACATCCCTTCGCGAGTCGTTCGAATTTAGAGAGTGGGGGCTTTTCGCAAATGCCGCGGGCAACTTGGGCTGCGGTAAGTTACTCGGTGAGATTTGGGAAGCTTGGAAGTCTTCTGGCGGGTCGTTGAATGTCGAAGGCTTCTTGGCGTTTGCTAGAAACGCCCTAAGAACGAACCGAGCGGATCTGCTTGGAGAGGTGTGGCGTGCGTCCGAGCACGTGAGGCAAGACTTTCAGGCTTCGGGTTGGGGCTTATTTGCCAAGTGCGCCGGAGATAGGGAGGGTGGCGATCTATTCGAAGACATCTGGCGTTCATCCAAAGCATTTCGCAATGAGTTTAATCAGGCTACATGGGGTGCGTTCGCCAACGGCGCAGGCAGGGTAAGGCGCCCAGATCTAGTTAGAGAGACGTGGCACGAAGCCGAAATCGTTAGACATACTTTCGACGGCAACGTCATAAGTTCTTTTGCCAATGCTGCCGGTCGGGTGGAGGATGGGGACCTCCTTCGAGACGTGTGGCAATCATCTTCGTCGATTAGGCCTCAATTCGCTAACTCGATCTGGAGTTCGTTCGTACATGCCACTGAGATGGCGAGGCTGACTGATCTATTTGAAGAGGTTTGGGCCTCGTGCAAGTCGGCTAGCTATACATTCGATCACGCGGAATGGGGGAATTTCATCCACGCTGCTCACTCACTACAGGCCTGGTCCGTACTGCTCGAGATGTTTCGCATCGTCAAAGAGATATTTGAGCCGACACGGTATATCGGATACGGAACCCTGTACCGGCCGTTACTGACCGCCGCCACAGCCTGCCCCGATGCGGAAATGCGCCAGAAGATGTTCCTTATCCTCCGTCTCCAGGGCGCAACCATAGAGGGCTGCCTGCAAGTCATGTGCGAGTTTGCGCCTCAACCGCTCGCAGAGAAAGGGCTGAGGTTTGAAGGTGCGGGTCGTACCTTGATGCGATATCTGAACTACTCTTTTTATTTCAAACCTGAGGATGAGTTCATCGCTGAAGTAGATCGAGTGATCGATGATCTGCTCTCTTTGCCAACCGAGCGCCAGCTATTCGCATGGGTGCACCTGCTGGGTCGGGGACAGGAAAGTCACCGCATGCTGCTGCGTGCCCGTTATGCCAGCGCCCTCCTTAGGGTGGCCGGCATCAGCTCAACACCCTGGCCGCATATGAGCGATTCTGAGAAGGAGGGCATCTTAAGCGATTTACGGAATCAGACTGGGAAGGGCTTGGTCGGCCGAATCAGATCATTCATCCTGGGACTGGATCCTGAAAGATTAGGTTTGCCGGATTCACCGGAAGAGGACGCGGCATACGAGAGGATCGTCGCTCACATCGTGGCAAATAACGAGGGGTACTTCGAGGGCGGGACTAACGAGGAGAGTTTCTTCGAACTTGTCGGACGGTATCTGAGCGAAGCTGGAATCGCAGACTTCACCAGGGACACATGGTCACGCCTGGTGCGCACGCTGATAGCCCGGTTAGCGGCCTCTGCCGCCGAGCGAATGAGGGTGGAGCTTCAGGAAGCAGCGCATGACCTTGTAAAAGCATCGGGTGAGGACGCATGTAACGCGCTGAATCAGCCTGATCTCGTTGCGGCTGCGATCGAGTCGATCGGGTACGGTCTCGTTGATACAATCCAATGCTTCGAGTTGATGGTCATCGGAATGGGGCAACGCGAGAGGGAGAAGATAGCTGTCAACATCCGGCCGGTGCTGCGCATGTTCCTCGAGAGGGGGTTTCTGGGCAGGGACTTTGCTTCCGTGGAAATCCCGCAAGAAGTGCGCGTATCTGCCTGGCACGGGGCGAAGCGGGACCTGGTTATGAGAATCTTCGGCGCACTCCGCGCGAATGTTGATCGAGCGTTTCAAATGATGCCAACGGAAAAGTTGGTCTACGACTGCCGGGTGACAATGGTGGACGGGTGGTGGCGGTTTGTAATCGAAAACAGCTTTGACCCTAAGCGGCAACACGACGCCTTCTCGAGCGGGATCGGCCTGAAGAGCGTACGACGACGCCTCCGTTTACTCGGTGGCAGGGAATTGCCTCCACCATTCACGTCCTCCAACACCTCCTTAGATCCGCCGATGTGGCGCGTTAATTTTGAGTTGCGGGCCGCGAGTGAGGAGGCTCCCGTTGAGTGACCGAATCACTTGCCGCGTAGCCGTCGCGGACGACGATGACTTTGACCGAGCCAAGATATTGTCGTCTTTAACGGACGTGCTGGAATCGGCAGACATTCTTGAGAACGTCTCTATCGAGTCTTTCAGCGACGCCCACGCGATAGCCAAGCGTATCGATGAGAATATTGGGCCTGAGCCTCCGTGGGACATAATTCTGTCGGATGTCTTGATGCCTCACCCGAAGACGAACACACAGCCGGTCAAGAATGGGGCCTTCTTCATAGCCGAAGCGATCGAGCGCAAATACTCTTCAGCGGTTCCACTGAAACTCGCGGCTGTCTCAAATAATCCAGGGTTTCTTGCCTCAAATGAACTCCTGCGAAAATTCAACGACCCGGAGAATGCCAACTGGTTCTTCTTCTTTGTGAAGGGGGCAGGCGTTACTCAAGCCCGCGGAGTCCACCTCTCGTCCGAAGAGGCGTGGGAACGTGCCCTGCGGCAAATGATCATGCTACGGGCTAGCGAACGCTGGGGATCTCAGCTTTTGCGCCGGATGATTGAGCCCGTCACGTTCCTTTCGGCCTCGTCAATCGACACGCTGACGAAGGCCGCTTCCGTCGGGGGGAGTAAGAAAACGCTTGTCGTCACGCTGGTCGGAGAGCCTGGTGCAGGTAAAGGGGTCGTCGCGCGGCTTCTACACCATCACCGCATGGCGGTGGGCCGCTCACATGGTCAGTTCGTCAGTTACTCATGCCTCAGCAGTTTGGATCCACAATCCGTCATGGGCGAAATTTTTGGCGTGAAGAAGGGCGCCTACCCCAGCGCCTTACCGATTAAGGGGAAGCTCGAACTCGCGGAAGGCGGCACGATGTTCCTCGATCAGATTCAGGAGCTGTTACCTGAAATCCAGAACAAGCTGGTGCAGGTTATGGACGATAGGAGAATACCGAAGATAGGAGAGAGCGAGGCGATCGAATTTACGGGGCTATTGATCGTCTGCGCTACGACGTCGCCCCTTGTCTCGATTGAGAGTGGCGGCAGCTTCAGCTTAGAGTTGCTACGGCGGATGGAAACGTCCGTGATCGAAGTCTTTCCTCTAAGAAAGAGACGAGAGGACATTCCCACAATCGCGGAGTCGTTCTTGGGTCGCTTTGCCGACTCGGATGAGGGTGAAAGCAGTCCGAGGCTGAAGCACAACTGCGGAGAGTGGCTCATCTCAGAACTGCTGCCATGGCCGAAGAACCTAGGTACGCTGGAAGCTCTAACGAACATCGCCTCTGACTGGGGTGCCAGGAAGCGCATTGGTCGAGACGACCTGGAAAGGGCAGCCGACAAGATTGAAGGCTTTTACGCCACGGCATCAACCACTCCAAGCGATCGAGAAGCAATTCAATCGATCTCCGTGCATGATGCACGTTCGCTTGGCTCTCAATCGCCACGGACCACTTCAGATAAGATCGAAGGCAGACAGATCATGAAAAAAACAGTTGTTGAACTTGACCTTGTGGGTTACAGCACAATCGGCGACAACTTCGAACAAGGGTTGGACGTACATTCAGTCGCCCAGCTCAACCAACAGATTCAATCGTTCGTGGAAATTGGGTTGAAGGTAGTTAGCGGATCTCGCCAAAAAATCGTTATGTCCACCACCGGGGATGGCGCGATCTTAGTGTTCGACTCCGCCACGGATGCGCACCGGTTCGCCCAAGCCGTCCATGAGGCGACACTCGAACACAATCGCGCGCGTCCGCAACCTTTGGCCAAACGCGTCTTCCGCATAGGTGCCGCTTCCGGCGAGATAGTCATGGTGGCCAAGACGGGAGGCTTCGATATAGCCGGCACCACCATTGCCCGAGCCGTAAGGCTCGAGGCCAAGGCTCAGCCGGGCGGGGTACTGGTGGATAGGGCGACTTTCGAAGCTTTGAAACCAGATCAAAAGCAGCACTATGGTCCGAAGGAAACGGTCGCTGGCAAGCGGGATGAAAAGTTTGAAGCTTATCGGTGGCAACCGAATGCAGAGGGAACCAAGGATGCGACCTTCTTTACCGATCAGAGGAAAAAGGGCGCAACAGAATCCGAAGATCGCTACTCTGGACCTGATAGGCGACGCACTGTACTCACCTCCTTTAAGCGGCTCAAGTCCAACCAAATTTTTGAGTTGATCTTTCTTTTGGAAATGCCGATTGGTCAGCGCCCGTCGAACACCATTAACCTCGATCAGCAGAAGGAACAAATTCTTAGTTGGGCAGACGAGAATGACAAGCTCGAGTTGCTTCTGGATGTGTTGGGAGAACTGATCGACTGAAACATAGGCCACGTGTAAAGACCAGTTGCTAAACTTCTACCAGTTCCTCTTCCTCTTGCACGCGTAAGTTAAGATCGGGTTTAACGTCAAGCCATCGGAGCATTCCAAGATTGCGAATGGTGGACGCTACCATTTGCGCTTCAAGAGGTGGTTGACGTCTTTGCTTCCATTGCATTACAGAATCAAGAACTTCGGTTTCCGACGGCGTGGAGTTTTGTTGCTTCTTAAGCGCGTCTGCTGCGAAGATCACGGTCGCTACCACTTCCGCTTGATCCGTGTTCACTCTAAGGAATAGGTCGGTCGTTTTCTTAACAATCGGAGTCCATTGAGAAATTGATTGTTCAAAGTCATTTCTCAACCGCGCGAAGTTAGGGCCGACTTTGACTACGAACATGCTGCCCTTACGCTCTTCCTGAAGCAGGTTGTTATTAACCAGCTTCGTCTCAGCGTTCTTGAGGTCTTTGCTGAATGGGCCGAAGCTGCCCCTTTCATAGCGGAATCCAGTTGGCAATCCTTCACGTGTGGCCACGTATGCGATCTTCTGGAATATGGTTCGTCCGGTCGGCCAGTGATAAGGCTTGGATTCAATTTGACGAAGAATCTCTATTAGCCCCAACCACGCAGGATTGATAGCGGATTGCACGGTCTTCCGTTGAAGAGGCGTAGCGGACTCCTGCGACAAGAAATCAATCGTCAATTCTTTGGGCGGCGTACCGTACGGAGCGTAAAGCTCAACT
>Ga0307468_100000111_pt1 | contig 19547 bp, 10 predicted proteins | sample atmdna_FD_203085 | JGI IMG/M metagenome (GOLD analysis project Ga0307468, IMG submission 203085) | Hardwood forest soil microbial communities from Morgan-Monroe State Forest, Indiana, United States - atmos_gases AM2C_05 | ecosystem: Environmental > Terrestrial > Soil > Temperate forest > Bulk...
GGCCGTCTTCTTTCACGACGTCCAGCACGCCCTGCCGATCGGGTTGATGATCCTGTTCTACGCCTCGCCGGTCTTCTATCCGCTGACCATGGTGCCGGAGAAGGCCCAGCCTTTCTATCTCCTCAACCCATTCGCCGGCCTGCTGGTGACGTTCCACGACGTCCTCTACCGGGCTAAGTCTCCGGACCTCTCTCACCTCGTCCCGACCGCCACCCTGTGCGTCGCGGTCGCCCTGCTGGGATATGTCACGTTCCGCCGCTATCGGTCGGTTTTTGCCGAGATCGTCTGAGCCCATGAAGGCTCCGGTCTCGCTCCGCCCGGCGATCGTCTGCCGCGGGGTGGATAAAACCTTTTATTACTACGAGCACCGCACGACGTCTCTGCGCGAGCTGTTCAGGCGGCACCTGACCCGGCGGCCGATCCATGTCCGGCAGCCGAGCTTCGCCATCTCCGGCGTCAGCTTCGAGATCCGCCACGGCGAATCGGTGGCGCTGCTCGGTCCCAACGGCTCGGGCAAGAGCACGATGCTGCGGCTGCTCGCCGGGATCTACCGGCCGAACGCCGGCGAGGTCGAGACCATGGGCCGCATCGGCACGGTGATCGAGCTGGGCGCGGGCTTCCACCCCGAGCTGACCGGGACCGAGAACGTCCATCTCTACGGGGCGCTGCTCGGCCTCGGGCGGCGCGAGATCGAGCGGCATTTCCCCGGGATCGTCGATTTCGCCGGCGTCGGTGACTTCATGGCGATGCCGGTCAAGTACTACTCCTCGGGCATGCAGGCGCGTCTCGCCTTCTCCGTGGCGGTCGCCGTCGAGCCGGACATCCTGCTGCTCGACGAGGTCATGGCCGTAGGCGACCAGGAGTTCCGGGAGCGCTGCATGGACCGGCTGCGGCGCTTCCGCGCCGGCGGCGGCACGCTGGTCCTGGTCTCCCACGACCTCGACGGGCTATCCGACCTCTGCGGCCGGGCGATCTGGATGGAGGGAGGCCAAGTGCGGATGGACGGCGAGGCCGCCGCGGTCATCGAGGCTTATCAAGGCTCGGGCCCTGCCTGAGGAGGAGGGAACGTCTTGTTCCGACCGATCCACGTTGTCGACGTCGAGCTGAGCGAGCCCCTCCCGGACCTCGAAGGGCTGGACCGTTACACGGCCGTGCAGGCGCTGTTCCGGCTCCACGGCCGGCCGGTCATCGCGCTGCGTCTGCCGGTCGAGGAGGGCTACCTCCCCGCCGCCAGCCTGGAGCGCGCTCTCTTCGACCACGGCCACTGGCAGCTCATGGAGGCCCTGCTGGAGGAGGAGATGGCGCGGGACGAGTGGCGGGTTCCGGACCGCCTGCCGCTCGTCACCGTCGCGGTCTGCACCCGCGACCGGGCGGAGGATCTGGCGGGGTGTCTGGAGGCCCTGGAGCGGCTCGACCATCCCGCCCTCGACCTGCTGGTGATCGACAACGCGCCCTCCGACGACGCGACCGAACGGCTGGTGCGCGAACGCCATCCGCGCGTGCGCTATTGCCGCGAGCCGCGGCCCGGGCTCGACTGGGCGCGCAACCGGGCGGTCCTGGAAGCCCGCGGCGAGATCGTCGCCTTCACCGACGACGACGTGCGGGTCGATCCTCAATGGGCCCGGGCGATCGCCGAGGTGTTCGCCGACCATTACGAGGTGATGGCGGTGACCGGCCTGGTGGCCCCTTATGAGCTGGAGACCGAGGCCCAGGCGCTCTTCGAAACCTACGGCGGCTTCGGCCGGGGTTGCCTGCGCCAGTGGTTCCACGCGCCGCCGCAACGGGGGGCCGGACCGCACATCAGCCATCATGGGGCGGGACGGTTCGGCACCGGCGCCAACATGGCCTACCGGCGCTCGCTGTTCGACCGCATCGGGCTGTTCGACCCGGCGCTCGACGTGGGGACGGCGACCAATGGCGGCGGCGACCTGGAGATGTTCTTCCGCGTGCTCCACTCCGGCCACACGCTGGTCTACGAGCCGCGCGCCCTGGTCTTCCACCGCCACCGCCGGGACCTCGGCAAGCTGCGGGAGCAGATCGCCAACAACGGCGTCGGCTTCTACTCTTTCCTGGTCCGCACCGGGCTCGCCTACGACGAGGAGCGCATGAAGTGCATGCGCTTCGGCACCTGGTGGCTCGGCTGGTGGAGCGTCAAGCGGCTGCTGCGTTCCTATCTCTTTCCCGGCGGCTTCCCGCGCGACCTGATCCTCGCCGAGCTGTGGGGGTCGCTCCGCGGCCTTCCCCGCTATGCCCGGGCCCGGCGCCGCGCGGCCGAGATCGCGCGGCAGCACGGGGAGGAGCTGCCGCCGCCCGCCGTGGCCCGCGCGACCCCGGTCCCCCGCAAGCCGATGGCGGTGCGGCTCGTGGACTGCGACCAGCTCGCGCCGCTGGCCGACATCGGCGAGTACAACAACGTCCGGGCCTTCTTCAGGCGCGCGGGCGCGGTCCTGGGCCACGTGGACATCGCCCACTACGGCGAGACGGTGAGCGCCGCGCGGCTGCGGGACGAGATCGCGCCGCACCTCGTGGACGGACGGCTTCGCGGTACGCAGGCGGACGGGATCGAGCGGCTCTGCCGCGACCTGCTCGCGGCCTCCTGGCCCCACCTCGCACGGCCGGCCAGACCGGCTGCCCCCCGGTTGTCGGCCGAGACCGCGGTGTCGATCGTGGTCGCCACCCGCGACCGGCCGGAGGCGCTGCGCGAGTGCCTGGCTTCTCTGGTCGCCCAGGGCTTGCCGCGGCCGGTCGAGATCGTGGTGGTCGACAATCACCCCGCCTCCGGGCTGACACCGCCGGTGGTGGCCGGATTCCCCGGCGTAGTGCTGGTGGACGAGCCGCGCGCCGGGCTTTCCTATGCCCGCAACCGGGGCTTCCTCGCCAGCAGCGGCGAGATCCTGGTCGCCACCGACGACGACGTGGTCGTACCGTCGGGCTGGCTGGAGGCGCTGGTCGCCCCCTTCGCGCGGGCGGACGTCATGGCGGTGACCGGCAACGTCCTGCCGCGGGAGCTGGAGACCGGGTCGCAACGCCTTTTCGAAACCTACGGAGGTCTGGGGAGGGGCTACCGCCGCTACGAGTGCGACCGCCGCTTCTTCGACCGTTTCCGGAAGGCGGTGCCCACCTGGCAGCTCGGGGCGACGGCCAACGCCGCCTTCCGCGCCTCGATCTTCGCGGACCCGCGGATCGGCCTTCTGGACGAGGCCCTCGGGGCGGGCATGCCCACGGGCGTGGGCGAGGACACCTACCTCTTCTACAAGGTGCTCAAGGCCGGTTTTACCCTGGTCTACGAGCCGGCGGCCTGGGTCTGGCACCGCCACCGCACCGACCCGAAGGCGTTCCGCAGGCAGATCTTCGCCTACAGCAAGGGGCACGTGGCCTACCACCTGACCACGCTGCTCCGCGACCGCGACCCGCGGGCGCTGGTGCGAATCGCCCTGGAGCTGCCGCACGCGCACCTCTCCCGGATCGCGCGCCGCCTGCTCGGCAAGAGCCGCTACCCGGTATCGATGGTCCTGCTCGAAGCGTGGGGCAACCTGCTGGGTCCCTGGGCGCTGTTCCAGGCCCGCCGCCGCGTACGGCGGGAGGGCCGCAGCCTGCCCGGCGACTTGCCCGCGGCGTACCCCGCCCCTCAAACGGGGACCGTCTGAAAGCGGAGCCTTGGACGTCTCCGTCGTCATCCCGGCACGCGACGCGGCTTCGACCCTGGGAGAGACGCTCGGATCGCTCCAGGCCCAGACCTTTCCGGGCTGGGAAGCCATCGTGATCGACGACGGCTCGACGGACGGCACGGCCGAATTGGCTGCGGGCACCCACGATCCACGGATCCGCGTCGTGCGCCAGCCGCCGCTCGGGGTGAGCGCGGCCCGCAACGCCGGCCTCGCGCTGGCCCGGGGCCGGTGGCTGCTCTTCCTCGACGCCGACGACCTCCTCGACCCTGCTTATCTCGACCGGATGACCGCCGCGCTCGCCGGCGGTGCGGACGCGGCCTGCTGCGGCTGGTGCTTCGTCGATCCCCAGGGCCGGCGCGGGCCGGCGCTCTTCGCCCCGCCCGCGGAGGATCTCTTCGTCCCGCTGACACGCTCCTGCGTCTTCGCCATCCACACCTGCCTGCTCCGCCGCGACCGCGTCGAGGAGGTCGGCGGGTTCGACACCGGCCTGACCACCTGTGAGGACTGGGACCTCTGGCAGCGGGTCGCGAGGTCCGGCGCTCGCTTCGCCCAGGTCCCGGAGGTGCTGGCGCTCTACCGGATGCGGACGGGCTCGGCCTCGCTGGTATCCCGTCGCCTCCTGGAAGACGGGCTGCGGGTGATCGAGCGGGGTCACGGCGCGGACCCGCGCGTCCCCGCCGCGGTACCGGTCTGGGCGGCGGGCGCGCCGCGGACCGACCTTCCGGGGGCAAGGCTCCTCTTCGCCTGCTGGTGCGCCGGCCTCGCCCTCGGACGCGGCGAGGACCCGCTCGCCCTGCTCGAGCTCCTGGGAAAGGGGCGTGCGCCGGACCTCGATCCAGGGACTGCGGCACGGTCCCTCTTCCTGTCGGTCCTCCTCCCCCTGGGCAGGACGCCCGAGGCGTGGACCGGGATCTGGCCGGGGATCGAGGGCCCCCTCTCCCGCTGGCTCGCGGCGCTCGAGGACCGGACCACGACGCCGGTCTTTGCGAAACGCTCTCTGCGGGCCCTGGAACGCCTGGTCGCCGGACACGCCGAGACTCCGCGTCCCTGGACTCTCGGCCACACCTATGCGGTCCACGTCGAGCTGGAGGAGCCGTTCCGGGACCTCGCCGTCCCCGGCTCCGCCGACCGGCTCCACGTCGAGTTGACGCTCCGGGGCGAGCGCCTGGGGATGCTGGAGCTGCCGGTGCGCAACGGGCTTGTTTCCAGGGAGGAGCTGGCCGAGGCGGTGACGGCGGAATACGCGTGGGTGATCCTGGAACGGTCTCTCGCGAATCCTCACCCGCCGGGAGAAGGGGGAAATGCCCTCTTCCTCCCCCTCTCCCGGGGTGGGAAGGGAGGGAGATGGGAGAGGGGGCCGGGGGGTGAGGATTCCGCCGGCGCCCCGCTTACCTGGTCCGCCTTCCTCCAGCACCTCTGGAACCGTCCCGGGTGGCCCGACTCCCACTTCTATGATCCGCGGGCGGTCCGGGAGAAAGGCGTGCCGCGGCGGACCGCCGAGGACGGCCGGATCGAAGTCGAGATCCAGGAGGAGCTGCCGGACGTGGAGGTCCCCGGCCGGGACGCCCTCGAAGCCCGGGTACGGGTCGGAGGGAGCGCCGCGGGGATCGTCACCGTAGCGGCCTCTTCGGGTCTCGTCCGCGCGCACGAGTTGCGGGCGGCGATCACCCTGGCGGGCGGATTCGAGCTCTGCCGCGCCCTGGTGCGCGCACAGCTCCGGGCCTCGCCGGGACGTTTCCGGCGCTGGGAGCTCCCATCCCTGCCCGACGAGAGCACGTCCGGACCGCTCTACGGCCGGAGCCACTTCGAGGCGCTGTTCGCGGCCGGCGCGGACCCCTGGCGGTACACCAGTCCGTACGAGGAGGCCAAGTACGAGCAGACGCTGGCCCTCCTCCCTCCGGGGGATATCCCGCGCGCCCTGGAGCTCGCCTGTGCCGAGGGGCACTTCACGGTCCGCCTCGCGCCGCGCGTCGGCCACCTCGTCGCGTCCGACATCTCGCGCATCGCCCTGGAGCGCACGGCCCGGCGCTGCGCCGGCTGCGACAACGTCGAGTACTGGCAGCTCGACCTCGCCCGCGATCCCCTTCCCGGCCGCTTTTCGCTGATCGTCTGCAGCGAGGTGCTCTATTACGTCGGGGAGGGGCTCCAGGCCGTGGCGCGGAAGCTCGCCGCGGCGCTGGAGCCGGAGGGCTGGCTGCTCACCGCGCACGCCCGCCTGGTCGCCGACGAGCCGGAGGGCCCCGGCTTCGACTGGGACCATCCGTTCGGGTCCAAGACCATCGGCGAGGCTTTCGCCGCCGTCGGCCATCTGTGCCTGGAGCGCGAGATCCGCACACCGCTCTACCGCGTGCAGCTCTTCCGCAGACCGCGTCCCTCTCTCTTCCCCGCCCGCCACCGGCCGGAGGTCGTCGAAGCGGGGCTGCCGCCGCTGCCGCCGCAGGTCGCCGCGCACGTCCTCTGGCAAGGTGGGGCGCCGCGCCGGGCCTCCGCCGGGGGACCTGCCACCTGGCGGCTGCCGATCCTCATGTACCACCGGGTGGCGCCGGACGGCTCCCCCGCCACCGCCCGCTGGCGCGTGACGCCGGAAGCCTTCGAGGAGCAGGTCCGCTATCTGCGCGACTCGGGGTACCACACGCCGCGGCTCGCCGACTGGCGCCGGGCGGTCGAGTCCAAGCGGCCGCTCCCCGGACGGGCCGTGCTCCTCACCTTCGACGACGGCTGCCGCGACTTCGCCGAGCACGCCTGGCCGGTCCTGCGGCGCTACGGCTTCTCGGCGCTGGTCTTCGTGGTGGCCGGCGCCGTGGGCGGCACCAACTGGTGGGACGTGGTGTACGGCGAAGAGGTGCCGCTGCTCGGCTGGGACGAAGTCCGCCACCTCCGCTCCGAAGGGGTCGAGATCGGCTCGCATTCGGCGACCCACCGCCCGCTCACCGCGCTGACTCCCTGCGAGGTCGAGCGCGAAGCGACCCGCTCGCTGGAGATCCTTTCCGAGGCCCTGGGAGAGCTGGTCGAGGCCTTCGCCTATCCGTATGGCGACACCGACCCGGCGGTCCGGCGGCTGGTGGAGTCCTGCGGCTACACCTACGGTCTTTCGACCCGCCCCGGCCGCTGCCGGTTCGAAGACCCGCTGCTCGACCTGCCGCGGATCGAGGTGGTGGGCGGCGACTCGTTCGAGCGCTTCGTCGCCAGGCTCGAGGCCGTCTCATGATCAGCGTCGTGGTCTGCACGCGCGACCGCCCCGCCGCGCTCGCCCGCTGCCTCACCGCCCTCGCCCGGCTCGACGATGTGGCCTATGAAGTGGTGGTGGTCGACAACGCGCCGAGCGACGACGCGGCGGCCCGGGTCGTGGACGCCACGCCGTTCCGCTACGTGCGCGAGGACCGGCCCGGGCTCGACCGGGCGCGCAACCGCGGCGCGGCCGAGGCGCGGTACAGCCTCATCGCCTACACGGACGACGACGTCGAAGCCGAGCCCGGCTGGCTCTCCGGGATCGCCGCGGCCTTCGCCGACCCCGGGGTGGCGGGGGTCACCGGCCGCGTGCTCGCGGCCGACCTCTCGACCCCGGCGCAACGCCTGTTCGAGCGCTACGGCAACGGCATGGACAAGGGGGAGACGGCCCGCCTCTTCCGCTATGACCAGCTGGGAGCGTTCGGCCGGCTCGCCGTCCAGGCCGTCGGGGTGGGCGCCAACATGGCCTTCCGCCGCGCGGCCCTGGAGACGGTCGGCGGCTTCGATCCCACGCTCGACGTCGGTACGCCGGCGCACGGCGCCGGCGACCTCGACCTGTTCCACCGCCTGCTGCGCGCCGGCTTCATATTGCGCTACGAGCCGTCGGCCCGCGTGCGGCACCACCACCGCCGCGAGATGGCGGAGCTGCGCCGCCAGCTCCGCGACAACGGCCGCTCGTTCGGCGTCTATCTCCTGAAGAGGTGGCGCGAGGGGCGTCCCGCGGAGCGGGTCTCCCTCGCCGCTTTCTGCCTGCTGCGTTGGGGGCCCTGGCTGACGGGGCGGTTGGCGAAGGGTGCGCTGGGGCTCCACCCGCTGCCGCTGCCGCTGCTCTGGGAGGAGCTTGCCGGGGTCCTGAGCGCGCCGCGCGCCTGGGAAGAGACCCGGCGCATCCCGATCTGAAGCAAAATGCGGCGGGCACGGTTGGGACGTACCCGCCGCGAACGGGGAGACCGTCCGAAGGCGGCCCCTCTCTCACCCTCCAACGGCCGGACGGTCGCCGTCACAGCCGTTGTGCCGGTCATCGTGTTGTCTTTCCATGTCTGGATCTTCCTCGTCTTCTTCCATCTCTGCCTCAGTTTCAAGCACGATTTATACCCGTAGTGCCACTACTGCCTTAATACATGCGCATTTGCCTATGCGCCGTTGAGAAATCGCGAGGCTTTCAGTGAGAAAACGCCGGCGCGCCTTCGGAGGTCCCGACCTTTTCGCAAGAGGAGTCTGGTAAAGTTTGCACCCCTTGGAGGAGGATCTATGTCCTTTCGTTCCCGTCCTGCCCATCTCCTGGCCGCCGCCCTGCTCCTCCTCGCCCTCCCGGTCCACGCCCAGGAGGGGGCCGCGGCGCCGCCGGTCCCCGAGGAGTGGCGGACCCCGGTCGAGGTCTCGGGCTTCGAGTCCACCCCGAGCTACGAAGAGACGCTGGCCTTCCTGCGGCGGCTCCAGACCCGTCTGCCGGAGATGTACCTGGGCTTCTACGGCAGCTCGGGCGAGCGCCGGCCGCTGCCGCTCGTGGTGATCTCCAAGGACCAGGACTTCACAGCCCGCAAGGCGCGCCGGCGGCAGCGGCCGATCGTGATGGTCCAGAACGGCATCCACGCCGGCGAGATCGACGGCAAGGACGCTTGCCTGATGTTCCTGCGCGACCTCGCCTTCGGCCGGCACCGCGAGCTGCTCGACGCCATGACCCTGGTGATCCTGCCAATCTACAACGTCGACGGTCACGAGCGGGTGTCGCCCTACAACCGTCCCAACCAGGATGGGCCGCGCGCCGGCATGGGCTTCCGCACGACCAGCTACGGCCTGGACCTCAACCGCGACTTCCTGAAGCTCTCCTCGGAGGAGGCGCGGTCGCTGGTGGCGCTGGTGGCGGACTGGCGGCCGCACCTCCACGTCGACAACCACGTCACCGACGGCGTGGACCACGACTGGGTCTTGACCTGGTCTTACATCGAGGCGCCGCAGGCGCCGGCGCCGGTCGACGCCTGGATGCGCGCCCATTTCCCGGCGGCGCTCGCCGCGACCGAAGAGGCGGGGCACCGCACCGGTCCCTACGTCGACCTCGTGGACCGCAACGACCCCGCCAAGGGGTTCAGCTCGTGGGTGGGAGAGCCGCGCTACTCGGTGGGATACTTCCCGCTGCGCAACCGGCCGTCGGTCCTGGTGGAGACGCACTCCTACAAGCCTTATCGCGAGCGGGTGCTGGCCACCCGGGACTTCTTGCTGGCGCTGCTCGCCGAGGTGGCGAAGGACCCCGCGGGGCTGATGAAGGCGGTGGCCGACGCCGAGGCGGCGACGGTCGCCAAGGGGAGGCCGGACGCCACGCCGTCGGAGGTCGTGGTGAGCTGGGAGGCGAGCGAGACCGCCGACCCGATCCGCTTCCCGGTCTATGCCTCGGAGATCCGGCCGTCGGTGATCAGCGGCCAGCCGCTGCTGCGCTACCGCCGGGGGGAGGTCTCCGAGATCGAGGTCCCCTGGTATCACCGGCCCAAGGCCGGCAAGACCTTGCCCCGGCCGCGCGGCTACCTGGTGCTGCCGGGCTGGCCGCAGATCGAGCAGCGGCTGCGCGGGCACGGGCTCGAGGTCGAGGAGCTGACCGCGCCGGCCGAGATCGAAGTCGAGACGATGCGGGTGTCGGAGCCGGACTTTGCCGACAGCACCTACCAGGGGCTGAACCGCGTCGAGGCCAAGGTGGCGCGGCAGGCGGAGCGGCGCAAGATCCCCGCGGGAGCTCTCTGGATCAAGGCCGGCCAACCGGATTTCGAGGTGGCCGTCCAGCTCCTGGAGCCCGAAGCGCCGGACTCGCTCTTCGCCTGGGGGCTGCTGTCGAACGTCTTCGAGCGCAAGGAGTACATCGAGCCGCGCGTGCTCGAAGAGATCGCGGCGCGCAGTCTCCAAGACCCGAACGTGGCCGCCGAGTGGAAGCAGGCGCTGGCAGACCCGAAGTTTGCCGCCGACGCCAACGCCCGCTACATGTGGTGGTACCGCCGCACGCCTTACTGGGATGAGACCGTGGGGCTCCTCCCCGCCTTCCGGGTGATGAAGGCGCCGGTGCTGACGACGCGGACGTGGAAGTGATCCAATACAGCCGATGCGCTCCCTGAGCAGGCTCGCGCTGGCGGCCTTCGCGCTGTCCCTGGCCGTCTCGGTCCCGTTCGTGCTCGGCAAGTCGGCGCGGCGGGTTCTGACGGCGGTCCGCCATGCCGGGGAGGACGCGTCCGCGGCGCGGGTGCGCTCCTTTGGCGCTCCCTATGTCGACGCGGTCGAGGCGATCCGGCGGACGATCCCGCCGGACGGGGTCTACGCCCTGATCGACGGCGAGCGGGAGATCGAGGGGAGCCAGCTCTGGGTGCGGCACGACCTCGCTCCTCGCAAGGCGGTCTTCCTCGGCAAGCTCCACGAGCAGCGCAACCCGCAGCGTATCCGCAACCGTCTGCCCGGCCGGGCGCGCTGGGTGGTGATCGCCTACGCCGACCGGCCGCCCGAGCTCCTCGGGCGGTCCCGGTTCCTGGGCGACCTCGAACGGCGGCGCCATGGCCGCTGATCCGCTCGCCAGCCTGGGGGCGATCCTCCTCTTCGCCGTGGCCGGTCTCGGTCTCACCGGCCTGCTCCCCGGTCTGCTCGCGACCGCCTTCCCTTCGCGGCTCGGCTACGCCTACCTGCTGGGGGTAGCCTGGGTGGCCGGGCTCCTCTACGCGCTGTCGCACCTCTTCGGAGTGCCGCTGCGGGCTCCGGCGGTGTTCACGGTCGCGCTGATCCCGCCGGCCCTGGCGCTCCCCGCCCTGCTCCGCCGCCGCTCTCTTTCTTCCTTGGAAAAGTGGCGGGACCGGCGGCGCTGGCTCGGTCTGGCGGCGTTCGCGGTGGGCGCGGCGGTGTCGCTCGGCGTCCTCGCCGACGCCATGACCGAGCCGGTGCGCGACTGGGACGGCCGCATGACCTGGAGCGCCCAGGCGCGCTATGTCCGGGCCGAAGGGACGGTCGACGCCAGCGCCCTGCTGCGCGGGAAGTGGTACATCTCCCACCCGCAATACCCGCTGCTCCTGCCGGTCGCCCAGGTCGCCGTCCTGGAGGCGTTCGGAGCGGACGAGGACGAGCAGCCGTTCCGCGCCGCCTACGCCGCCTTTCTCCCGGCCCTCCTCCTGGTGCTCTACGACGGCGCGCGGCGCTGGGCCGGCCGCGCCCCAGCCGCGCTCGCCGCCCTCGCCATGACCGCCGTCCCTTTCTTCGCCTTCGGCGGCGAAGGCGGCGCGATCAGCGTCTACAGCGACCTGCCGCTCGCCGGCTTCTACGGCGCCGGCCTGGTGCTGCTACTGCGCGGCCGGCCCCGGCTCTCGGACGGCCTCGCCGCCGGGCTGCTGCTCGGCGCCGCCGGGCTGACCAAGAACGAGGGGACGCCGCTCGCCCTGCTGGCGCTGGCGTCAGGCGGGCTGATGCTCGGTCTTCTATGGCGCGGGCGGAGCCGCAAGCGGCGGGCCATGAAGCTCGCCCTGGCCGCGGCCGGCGTGGCGCTCGCCCTGTCGCTCCTCGCCTCCTGGCACGCGCAGATCCCCAACCGGCAGGACGAGAACTACGCCGAGTTCGTGGACCTGGGCGACTTCTGGCCGGGGGTGGTGACGCGGATCCCTTCCGTGGGGCCGGTGATGCTGCGCCAGATGCTCACCTGGGAGCATTGGGCGGCTTTCTGGTGGGCCGCCCCGCTGCTCCTCCTTGCCGGCTGGCGCGGCTGGCTCGGCGGGCGGCGCGCCGTCTCACTCCCCCTGCTGCTGGCCCTGGCCGGCCCCCTCGCCATCGCCTGGGGAGCCTATGCCGTCCACTGGTACCCGGAGGACCTGGCCCGGGTCACCTGGAACCGCCTGCTGATGCAGGGCTCCGTGCCGCTCTTCCTGCTCCTGGCGCTCTGCCTGCGCCGCGTCCTTCAGAAGGCATCGTTGTCGATGCCGCCGCAGAAGTTGCCGCCCGCGTTGCGGTAGGTCTCCGCGGCTCCGGTCTCGGTGTCGGTCAGGGTGATCGCGTACTCCAGGTCCGAGAGGGCCCCCCAGAAGAACAGCAGCCGGTCGCCGAAGTCGAGCGCCTTGACCACCAACTCGATGTTGGTCGGATCGCCGAACGAGAAACGCCCCGACTCGCGGCTGAGCGCGACCGGCCGGCCGCGGCCGGACTCGCCGTTGAACTGGTTGCGCCATTCCACCTCGACCCGGTAGCGCCGGTCGTGCAGACAGAGCGTGTCGGCGTCAGCCACACAGCTCGCCTTTTTGCCCTCACGGACCGCCGCGCTGGAAGGAAAAGCGGTCTGATCAATCCCGCCACAGTTGTTCGGACCGTTCTGATAGCGCTTGACCGCGCCCGAGCGGGTGTCGGTCACGGTCAGCGTAAAGCCCAGGTCGGTGAGCTGGCCGTAGAACACCTTGATCACGTCCCCGAAGTCGAGCACCTTGACGATCAGCTCGTAGTTGGACGCGTCGTAGAAGTAGAAGAACCCAGTCGAGTCGGTGGCCGGTACGGCGCGGCCCACGCCGGACTCGCCGTCGTACTGGTTCTGCCACGCGACCTCGACCCGGAACCGGCCGTCGAGCAGGCACAAGGCCTGCGGATTGGACGCGCACGGCCGCGGCGGATCGAGGAACTGGCGGACTGACGGATAGGTGGCGGCGAAGGCGCCGTCCACCGCCGACTGGTTGATACTGCAGTTGTCCGAAGAGCCGCAACCGCCGAGGAGTTGCCCGGCCACCTCGCCGCTGGCGAGCACGACCGGCGCGCCGGAGCTCCCCCCGGCCGTGGCACCCTGGACCGGCGCCGAATAGAGGAACCGCGGCCGCGGCCGGTCGCGGCAGGTGCCCAGGAAGTCCTCGATCTGGGTCACCGAATAGCTCTGCGGTCCGCCCCCGGCATGCGACAGCCGGTAGGCCAGCGTCTCCGCCGGCACCGGGGCGGCCCGCCAGCCCAGAAAGGTCCGTCCCGGCGGGACCCGCGGCAGCCACAGCAGCGTGAAATCGCTCGACTCGCCGGTGGCGAGTAGCGTCGATCCCTGGCTGCGCGGCACCTGGGAGAGCCGGGGGGCCGTACCGCCACAGGATTCCGTGAAATAATCCCAGAAGGCCTCCAGGCTCGCCGCCTCCGCGGGCGTCGAAATGCAGTGATGGGCAGTCAGCAGGTACGGGATCTCGGTCGTCGGATCGGTGTCGTTGAGCAGGCCGCCGGTGCAGAGAAAGCCTTGGCCGTTGTCGATGTACTGCAGACGCGCCACGGCGTGACGCAGGATATCGATGACACCGAGCTGGTCCCGGCCGATGCAACTCGCATCCACCTGACAGGGGAGATCCGCCATCTCGAAGACGGGCACGATCTCGAGCACGCTGTCGAGGTTGAATCCGAGGCCGCCCCCAGTCACGCCGTCTGGCAGCTCGACGTCGATCCGCGCCGTCTCCCCGGCCACGCTGGGAGTCCACAGGCCGCCGTCCGGTCCCACGAGATCCGGCCCGAACGGACCCGCGACTTCGCTGTCGCTGTAGACCCAGAGACGCGTCCCCGTCGGCAGCCGGACGCCGGCGAGGTGGAGCCGCAGCCGGTAAGCCCCGACGACCTGGACCTCCCCGCCCCAGACAGTCTTGTCCAGGTCCACCCGCAGCGGCTCGGCCAGACGGCGGACGAAGCCGTTGCGCACCGGCAGGCGGCCGGCCTCGTTCCAGGCCTGGAGCGCCTGGATCTCCGCGGGTACGGCCTCGGCCGCGGACGGCAGCACGGCGAGCGGCGCGGCGCCGAGCCTCTCGGCGAGCCGTGGAGGCGGCGAGACCTTTGCAGGGAGGATTGCAGCGGTCGCCGAGGTCAGCGGCCCGACTTTCTGTCCAGCTGCGGCGGAAGGGAGCGAAAAGGCGAGAGCGGCCAGGGTGAGATGTACAACTTTCATCCAGCGGTTCACTCCCGCTGGGGAGTATAGGGCTTTGGACGTAAGATACGTGGCTTCGGCGCGCGCTGCTGGTCGGCCCGCCATGCGAGGGATGTTCGATGACGGGAACCGATACCGCGCAGCCTGACTGGACTCGTGCAGCGCTGGACCACCTTGGCGATGCCGTCCTGACCACGGATGCCCGCGGCGCCGTCACCTTCATAAACCCCGTGGCCGAGCGGCTCACCGGCCGCGGCGCCGCGGCCGTCCTCGGCCTCCCCTTGGATGAGGTCCTCCCTTTGCGGGACGAGACGGGCCGCCCTCTCGACCTCACGACCGCGACCGGCTCTCCGCGGCGGGCACAGCTGACCGCGGCCGACCGCTCCGAGCTGCTGGTCGACGTCACCCTCTCCATCATCCAGGGCGAGCCGGGAGGCCGGGTCCTGGTGTTGCGGGACGCCACCGGCCAGGCACCCTCCGAACGGTCGCTGCGCGACAGCGAGGAGCGCTACCGCGTCTTCGTGGCCCAGAGCTCCCAGGGGATCTGGCGCTACGAGGTGGAGGAGCCCATCCCGGTCGACCTCCCGGAAGACGAGCAGGTCGACCTCTTCTACAAGTCCGGCTTCATGGCCGAGTGCAACGAGGTCATGGCGCGGATGTACGGCCTGGAGACCCCCGACGAGCTGCTGGGGGTCCGCCTCGGCGACCTCGTGCCCCGCTCGGACCCGCACAACATCGAGTACCTGCGCTCCTTCATCCGCTCCGGCTATCACCTGACCGGCGCGGAGTCGCACGAGGTCGACAAGGAGGGCAACCCCAAGTACTTCCTGAACAACCTGATAGGGGTCGTCGAAAACGGCCATCTGGTCCGCGTCTGGGGCACCCAGCTCGACATCACCGACCGCAAACAGCTGGAAGAGGAGCTGCGCCGGCGGGCCGAGGAGCTGGTGGCCGCCGACCGCCGCAAGGACCAGTTCCTGGCCATGCTGGCGCACGAGCTGCGCAACCCGCTCGCGCCGATCCGCAACTCGGTCGAGCTGATGCGCCAGGCCGAAAACCTCGACCCCTCCTTCCAAGCCTCGCGTGAGATGGTCGAGCGCCAGGTCAAGCATCTGGCGCGCCTGGTCGACGACCTGCTCGACGTGTCGCGGATCACCCATGGCAACATCCGCCTGCGCAAGGAGACTCTGGACCTGGGGGCGATCCTGGAGCGCGCCGTCGACGCCAACCGGCCGCTGATCGAGGTGCGCAACCACACGTTGACGTTCCAGCCGCCGCCCGAGCCCGTGCGCATGGAGGCCGACCCGACGCGTCTCGAGCAGGTGTTCTCGAACCTCCTCAACAACGCCGCCAAGTACACCATGCCGGGCGGCCACATCTGGCTGCACGCGGAGCTCGAAGGCGACGAAGCCATGGTGCGGGTACGCGACACCGGCATCGGCGTGCCGCCCGACGTCCTAGGCCGCGTCTTCGAGCCGTTCGTCCAGTCGGACGGCTCGCTCGCCCGCTCCGAGGGCGGGCTCGGCATCGGCCTCACCCTGGTGCGCAGCCTGGTCGAGATGCACGGCGGCCACGTCGAGGCGCACAGCCCCGGCCTGGGCCAGGGAAGCGAGTTCAGGGTCCGCCTCCCCGCCCGGGCGGCCATCCCCTCGGAGTGGCCGGGCGCCGAGGTCGAGCCGGCGCCGTTGCCGGCCGGCCGCGGTGTGCGGGTGCTGGTGGTCGAGGACAACGTCGACGCCGCCGAAAGCCTGGCGGCGCTGCTCCGCCTGTGGCATCACGACGTCCACGTCGTGCACGACGGCCTGGAGGCGATCGAGGCCGCGCGACGGCAACAGCCCGAGGTGGTGCTGCTCGATATCGGCCTCCCGGGCCTCGACGGCTACCAGGTGGCGCGCAAGCTGCGCGACGAGGTCGGGCTCGACCACGCGCTGCTGGTCGCCATGACCGGCTACGGCCAGCCCGAAGACCGCCGCCGCTCACGCGAAGCCGGCATCCAGCACCACTTCGTCAAGCCCGTCGAGCCCGACGTGCTGAAAAATCTGCTGACCAGCTTCACCTCGCCGGTCGAGGCGTAGGGCCGAACAGGGAATCAGTCCCAGAAGACATCCTGGAGGCTCTCGGCGGTCAAGATATGCTCGCTCCACTCTAGAAGACGGTCCGCATCCGCAGAGCGCACCCGCTCTTCAGTCTGGGGATCCAGAGGACCGAACCTCAAGCCGAGTTGCCGAAGCAGCATCCGGGCTCCCCACTCCTGGCGCCCTTTCTCTAGTCCTTCTTCCCTGCCTTCTTCCCTGCCTTTTTCGCGGCCTTCTTCCCGGCCTTCTTCCCGGCCTTCTTCCCGGATCTCGCGGTTCCAACGATCGATATTTTCAGCCAACATAGTGTCGAGCTCCTCCAGAGTCAGCGTGGCGGAGGCTTTCTCCTGAGACAGTCCGAGGCGCGGCAGGATCACCTTCCGAAGCCAAGTCTCGAACGCCTGCCGTAAAGAGGCCTCGGTCGGCGGAACGCTCTGCCGCAGCCGATGAACGCTCGCTTGGACTTCCCACCAGTCGCGGCTCTTCTCGATGCGGAACAGGTCGGCGACCGGATTGTCCTGCGCTGCCAGTTCCTCTCCGGGGTAAGCCGCTTCATCCACCAGCCGGTAGCGCAGTTGCGGCCGGTAGATCTCCGCCGAAGGGTCCAAATCGCCGATCAAGGAACCAAGGTCCGTCGAGACGGTCCACGGCTCCCGTCCATTGTAGACGACCACAGGGATCACCAGAGGCAGCTTTCTCCAGCCCGCCGCCGGCTGACCGGCCATCAGCCTCTGGTAGAAGAGGCTCTCGTAACCGATGAGGCGGACTGGCATGGACGGGTCCGGCCGCGACTGGAACTCCAGGAGGACATAGACGTAGACAGGCTCTCCTCCGTCCTGGCGCCTGAACTTCCAGATCACATCGCTCTCGCGGTTTTCGTGTTTGGGAGAAACGAAGGAGGTGTCGACGCGCTCACCGGAGTCGAAGTCGATGCGCTCGACCCATCGTTCGCCCACGATCTCACGCAGGAGATCCTGGATCATCCGCCGGTGAGCGAAGAAGAGCCGGTAGCTGAGGTCGTGTTGTCCCACAATTTTCTGTGAGACTCTATCATAGAGGTACTCTCTATCCGCTCCTCTTTGTGCAGAGCGGAGACAACGCCGCTTGGATCGCTTCCTCCAGATTTCGCGCCAGGATCCGCACGTTCTCCGGCTGGGTGATCAATGTGACGTGATCCCCCGGCACGCGGACCAGCTCCAGCTCTCCCGCCAACTCGCCCCAGCCGTGCGACGGATCGGCACCGATCTCCTCCGGCTGCTCGGCCGCAGCGAAGAAGGTCAACTTGCCGTGGTAAGGATGCGGCCGGTCGGTCCGCGCGACCTCCAAGTGGGCCTTGAGGACGGCGAGCAGGTGGTGCGCCATCTCGGGCGTGGTGCCCGGGGGCAGGGTCCCGGCCTCGCGCGCCCGTTCGATCAGCGCCGCCAGGGGGTCAGCTTCGCGCCGCAGCTCCTCCACCGTCAGCGGCAGGTCGCCGATCACCTCGGCGAGCAACGCCGCGTCGTCGACGTCCAGACGCGCGGGCGGCGCCACCAGGCCGGTGTCGATCATTCCCAGGAAGGCGACCTCTTCTCCGGCGGCATCGAGCTGGCGGGACATCTCCCAGGCGACACGGCCTCCGAAGGACCAGCCGGCGAGGAGATAGGGGCCTGTAGGCTGCACGGCGCGCACCTCGCACAGATAGCGGGAGGCGAGGCTGGCAAGGCTGCGCGGAGCATCGGGCGGAGCGACGTCCTGGAGGGCGTAGACCGGCTGGTCGGGACCGAGCAGACGCGCCAGCTCGACATAGCTGAAGACCTGGCCTCCCACCGGATGGACCAGGAACAGCGGCGGCCGGGAGCCGCCCACCTGGAGCGGCACCAGGGCCGCATCCTCGACCGCTCCCTCCCGCAGGAGAGCGGCAAGCTCGGCGACCGTCGGCGCCTGGAACAGGGCGGCGAGAGGCAGAGTCCGGCCGAAGTCCCGGGCGATGCGGGCGGTCAGCCCCACGGCGAGCAGCGAATGGCCTCCGAGGTCGAAGAAGCTCTCGGTCACGCCGATGGATGTCAACCCGAGCACCTCCTCCCAGACCCGCGCCAGGCGCAGCTCCAAGACGTCACGCGGCGCCACCTTCTCCCTCTCTGAGACTGGACCGGTCTCGGGCAGGGCGCGGCGGTCCACCTTGCCGCTTAGGTTAAGCGGCAGCTTCTCCATCTCCACGAAAACGGACGGCACCATATAGGCCGGGAGCCGCTCGCGGAGCCGGTCGCGCAGCCCGCCCGGGCTCGCCGCGGGGTCGAGCACCACCCAGGCCACCAGGCGCCGGCCGCCGTGGCCGTCGTCCCGGCCCGCGACCGCCGCTTCGCGCACGCCGGGCAGCCGGTACAGCTCCGCCTCCACCTCGCCGGGCTCGACCCGGTAGCCGCGGACCTTGACCTGCTGGTCGGCGCGGCCGGCCACCTCGACCTCGCCGTTCGGCAGATACCGGCCGAGGTCGCCCGTGCGATAGCGGTCGGCAACGAAACGCTCGCGGGTGAGCGCCTCGTCCTGCCAGTAGCCGGCGGCAAGGCGCGGGCTGCGGATGGCGATCTCCCCCAGCTCGCCCACACCGGCCTGCAAGCCGCCGCGCGTGAGCACCAGGAGTTGGCTGCCGGGTTGTCCGATGCCCAGGGGTACGACCTGCCGGTCGCGGTCCTCCTCCTCCACGAAGTGGAAGCTGAGGGCGCGGTGCGACTCGGTCGAGCCATAGACGTTGACCACGGCCGCGTGGGGCGCCAGCCGCCGCAGGCGCTCGATGTCCGATCGGGTGAGGACGTCGCCGCCGAGCACGGCGCAGCGTAGATCCGTAGTACCGGCCGATTCGGTAAGGAGCTGTGCCATGGCCGGAGTCAAGTTGGTCACCGTAACCCGCTCACGGCGCATCCACCCGGCGAGCCAGCCCGGCTCGCCGATGCGGTTGGGGTCGGGGACGCAGAGCGTGCCGCCCGAGCCCAGGCAGTAGAAGAGGTCGCGCTGCAACGGGTCGTGGGCAAGGCCGGACAGCATCGTGTGGCGGTCGGACGGGCCGTACCCCAGCGTCTCCTCGTGCCACGGCAGAAAACCCGTCATGCCGCCGTGCGTCTGGAGGATGCCCTTGGGCTCACCTGTCGAGCCCGAGGTGAAGGAGATGCAGGCCGGGGCGTCCGGACCCACAACCGGCCAGGACTCAGGCAGAGGACCTTCAAGGAGCGGTGTCCCCGGCAGGTCCAATCGGCAGACGAAGGATGACTGCTCCAAGGTTTCGGGCAGCGGCCCCGCGGCTTCGAGGCGCAGCCAGCCGCGCGGCCCGGCAAGGCGCAGCACCTCGACGAGACGAGGCGCCGGCACCGCCGGATCGAGCAGGACGAACACCGCTCCGGCGCGCATCACGCCGAGTACCGCCCAGGCCAAGGCGGCGCTGCGGTGGGCATAGATCGCCACCCGGTCGCCGGGCTCGATGCCGCCGGCAAGCAGGCGGGCGGCGAGCTGTCGTGCCGCAAGATCCAGCTCGGCATAGGTCCAAGCGCCGTCACGATCCACCAGCGCGGGGTGATCGGGCCGGAGGCGGGCCTGCTCGGCCACCAGCTCGTGCGCCGCGCCGGGCCAGCGCACCGCCAGCTCCGCCGCCGGGTCGGGCAGCACGGCCACGGCTTCGGGCGTCAGCAGCGTGTAACGGCTGATCGCGGCGCCCGGGTCAGCGACGGC
>Ga0307468_100000112_pt1 | contig 19491 bp, 12 predicted proteins | sample atmdna_FD_203085 | JGI IMG/M metagenome (GOLD analysis project Ga0307468, IMG submission 203085) | Hardwood forest soil microbial communities from Morgan-Monroe State Forest, Indiana, United States - atmos_gases AM2C_05 | ecosystem: Environmental > Terrestrial > Soil > Temperate forest > Bulk...
GCGTTCACTTCGGGGTGGAGCGTGAGGCACGACCGACGCTCGTCTTCTTCGGTGGCCGGCTCACCGTTCCGCAGCGTCGTCGGTGGATGCACATACGCAGCGTTGTCCACGATGGAGATGAAGTTTGAGAAAAGGACATCGGGTGGGCAGTCGTCGCGGATCAGACGATGGCAGATCGCGGTGTCTTGGGCGTGGAAGTGCCGGACGCGACGCGATCGTGGGCCTACGGCACCTTGATAACGAAAAGCCTCTTCCTCGGTGATCGAAGATCGGTCTTCGCTCAAGTGCGTGACGCTGACGCTCACATGCCACGTCTCTTCGGCCGATGGGAGGGCGAGAATGTTATTGACACTGAGGGGATCTTCTCCGCCGGCACGTTCGCGCTTCATCACGCCGGCGCTGCCCGCACCGATGATGAAGAGGCGACGACCGGAACTCGATCCGCTTGACCAGAGCGTGTCGCGTCGGCCATGAGGCCGGTGCTTGTGTCCGTGCAGCACGAGGTGGAAGCCGGTCTTCTCCAGCCACTTCTGAAGTTCCGCCGAGTTGGCGACGATCGTGGGATCGGCTTCCGGCAAGGCGAGCGCATCGATCGTGTCGCTCTGGTTGGGTTCGACGAACGGAAGCAGGTGGTGGTGGAGGACGAAGATGCGCAAGCGCGATGGCGATCCAGCGCCAAGTCGATCACGAATCGCGGCGAGTACCTCCGGATCGACATAGACCGGTTTACCCGCGTTCTCCTGGCGTGCCACCGAATTCACAGTGACGACAGTGGCCTTCGTCGTGTCGGTCTCGACATCGTGAATGCCGACGAGATAATTCCGGTTCTCAGGCTGCGCGCTGACGAACGGGTACAAATCCGTGAACTGCGCACCGTAGACTCGTCGTAAGAAGTCCGTGTACGCCTGCTGATGTTTCCCTGGTTCAGCAGTCCACTGCACATCGTGATTGCCCGGTGCGATCGCCAGGTGCGCGGACGGCCACGCGTTTCGGAGCGCCGCTACAAAGGCCTCGGCGTAGCCATAGTCCTCAGCGATCCCAGACCACGCCACGTCGCCCGAGATGACGACAAGGTCCGGTGGATTGCCTTTTACCAGCAGCTTCGCAAGGATCTCCGGTGTCGGGACGCCGCCTGCTTGGAACATGTGCGCAGAACCATCTGCGGTCCGTCCGAAGTGCAGGTCGGAGATGTGAAGAATGCGCATCGCGGCTCACACCGCAGCGGCCGGACAACTCGCGATTCCGAGCTCGGCGATGAGATCGGCCATGGTTGCGCCAGCAAGGAACGACGATACGCTTCGCCGCTCACGCGTTCGCTGCCCTTCGCCTGGGTAGAGAAATCCCATCACGTCCACGAACGCCGGGCGCAGCAGATCGCGCTGCGCGACTTCGTACACGCCGAGCCGACGGCGGAGTTCGGAGCTCAGTACCAATTCGAGTGGCATCTTACGGTCGCTCAAGATGCGGAGCTGATCTAAGGTCCCGACCGCGATCTCCGTATCCAGGAATCGACCGCGGCCTTGCCCGGTCGGCGCGAGGACATGGAGACGAGATGCGCCTATCCGAATCGTGAGATCCGCAACCCCACCGAGTTCGTAACCGTTGTCGCCGATTGGCACGAAGTGCACACCGAAGGTCACGCCCTCGCGCCGAAGCCGGGCGGCCGTCTGCAACGTGAGCTCGAAGCTGCCGGGAAGCGTCGTCACCTCATCGTGCTGTGGCGCTGTCGCAGCGTAGAGGCTGAGGTCCACGCGCGCCATGCCTGCATCAGCTGCACGCTGGATCTCATCGAGGCTCAGCGCGCGATGACCAGCATCGTCGAGACGAATACCTGACGAATACACGACAACACGCTTGGCGACGCTACGCGCCTCGCGGATGAAGATCGAGAGGTCCGGGTGCTCGAACGGCTCACCGCCTGAGAGGTAGAGTTCTTCGATGGAACCCACCTCGCGAAGCACGTCGCCGAACGCCGAACGGCTCAACCGCTCCGTCCGCTCCGGGGAGGCGTTCGTGCTGCAGTGGACACACCGTAGCGGACACCGAGAGATGATCTCAATGCAAAGAGTGTCGATAACCGTCATCGGTTCATCCTTCCGCTGAGAGGGCGTCAACGATAGCATCACCCCTAGTCATTCTTTGTCTTCGGTCCGATCGGCGTCGGCGGAACGACTGTGAACTGTTCCTTCTGCATGCGCGCGAACGCTTCGTCGAAGCGCCGTTTGATGCCGGGGTTTTCGTCGGTCTCGCGCTGAATGAGCTCGCTCACAGCTCTGCGGATAACTTTTGCGCGCGGCGCGCCGTCGCTGGCTTCGCAGTATGCATCGAGGCTTTGGACGAAGTCCGCTGGGAGGTCCAGCGGTACTTGCTTGACGAGCGGTTTCTGTTCGGATGTGTTGTGCGCCTTCGGCATGGCAACAGTATAACCTAGGTTTTAGATATGATAACCTAGGTTTATCTAGTACCGGTGCAGGGTCGGGCGGGTTATCTACTCATCGCAGACGTCGTTCCTAGGTTTTCAACGAAGGAGATGGATGATCGCTCTGGCAGCCGCGGCCACCGTTGCTCTCGCGGGGTCGATGGTTCTCGCTACTCTCCGTCTGCGCACGCACACCGATAGGCGGTACGGGCGCAGCTACGTCCATGTCACGGCCGCTTTCCGAATTTATGTTTTCCTCCATGGGTTTGCGGCGCTCCTGCCGTTTCCGCTGCACCTTTTCTGGTCGAAGGAATCGTCGGCGCTGGTGACTGCATCGCCGTGGGTCGTTGCGCTCGCGGCGCCTCTATTCGTGAACAAGATGGTGCGCCTGCAGGGCCTCAATCTTCCTGAGGCGACCGGACGGCTCAGCCGCTTCCGCAATGCGGTAAGCACGTGGATTCACGAAGCGCTCGTCGACTGCGACACCGCGGCGATGCGCGATTTCATCGCGCCATTCGCGAAGGACATGAGCGTTGAGGAGGCGCGCATCCTCATGTCCCTGCACCTTCCTGTGCACTTCGCTCCGAAGAAAGCGGCAACCATCCGCGCTACCCTTGGCGAAGCCAAGACCGCAGAGCGTGCGATGGAGCTCTACATCCGCTTCGTGGGCAGGCATTCGTTCGTCAAGCTCTTCGAGGAGAAGCTGAAAGAGAAGAGACTGGCCCCCACGCCGCTCTTCGATGATTTCGAGCACCGCCGTCAGGCGCGCGAGAAGTTGAAGTCCGCGTAGTCCTCAAATCCACCCAAAGGTTTGGCGCAGGCGGTTGTCCGACGCGAATCGCCGACGCGCGGCGAACCGGTCATTGACACGCGGGGGTAGCGCCGCGAGTGAACCGGATGCGCACCGCCTAGTACGTTCGGTTACGCTTGGGTAGGCTAATCGGAACGTGGAAAACTCCTATTTCAGAATGAACCGGCTTCTCGCGTTAACTGCCTCTCTCTTCCTGCTCGCCCACGAGGCGGCGGCGGTCGAGCGGGTGCTCGTCTTCGACGACGTCAAGAAGACCGACCTGCAGGCCAACTTTCAGTCCGACTGCGTGGCCACCCAGCCGCCGGCGAATTTTCAGAAGTTGCAGCGGGTGCCGACGAAGACGAATGCGTTTTTTCTCTACTTCGACCCGACGCTGATCGAGCCGGCGCGGTTCGGGAGGTTTTTCGATTACACGTTCTACATCTCGGTGGCCGGCGCCAATCCGCCGGTCTGGCATAGCTGCGGGACGCAGGTCTACACGCAGGGTGCGTTTTCTCGATCGCTCGGAGACGGTGCATTTCACCGTGAATCTCGGCAATGCGACGGACGAGGGCGCGTTGGACGTGCCGCTGCACAGCATCGCCAGCCGTGATTTCCTCGAGATCACGACGGCGACGAATCCGGCGAAAGTCGATTTGTCGCAGTCGGCGGCATCGAGCTCTCGCTGCACAATCTCCTGTCGGATCAGGATCTGCTGGTCGAGCCTTCCGTCCACGCCACGGCCGCGCATCCCCGTTATTGGGTCTCGACGGCGGATGTGAAGATCCAGGATGCTTTGTCGAAAGACGTCATCGCATTCGTCCCGGCGAGACGTCGCTCGTGCGTTTGCAGCTCGAGCCGAGGAAATTGCCGACGCTCCTGGCGACGCTCGGGTCCGTGAAGCCGGAGGCCGTGCATGAAACCGTCACGGCCCTGCTCAATTACAGAAGCGATCTCGGCGGAGTGGAGCGGACGAAAGCCGTGACCATCGTCGTGCGCTTCGTTCCGTCGCTCGTGAGCCTGATCGTCGCCCTCTTCGCCGGATCGCTCCTCGGCACGCTCGCAGCGCAATTTCTGCCCGGCACCTGGAAGGGCTTCTATCTACCAATTGTCGTTGACGACGAAGAAGCTCACTCGCCTCAAGTATTGAGCTACCGCGCGGGCTCGAACAGCTCGATCGGATTGCCGTCCGGGTCTTCGATCTGGATCTGCTTCCCGCCGGGGCCGGTCTCCATCTCGTTGCGGAAGGAGAGGCCGGCCTTCTTCAGCGTGTTGATGAACGAAGGCAGATCGCTGACGCGCACTACCACGCGGTTCCAACCTCCCGGTTGCTGCTCGCGTCCGTCGGGCATCGGCCGCGAGCCGGACGCTCCCGGTCCGCTCAGCAGGATGGGAAACTCCCCGAGTGAGATTGCGGCGAATGCGGGGAGTTGTTTGTGCTCCAACTTGAAGCCGAGGTGATCCGTGTAGAAGGCGATCGACCGGCTGACGTCGCGGACTTGATAGCGGACACCATGAAACCCCTGCACGAAACGCCGCGATTCGCCGGCGCGTGGGCGGGCATCCTCTCTCGCTGCCGAAGCTTCCTGCATGATGTCGTTCTCCTTCGAGGCTCGTGGCTGCAAGAAGACCACCAGCGCGGCGAGGCTGCCGGACCGATCCGGTCTGGTCTCGGAAGCAGTTCCTTCACGACTTCGTGACTGGCGTTCCTTCCCGCCCGAGACCAGATTACTTGCCTAGACTTGCATATGCACGTCTAAGTCGCAGGCGTTGTGGTGTAGCTACAAATCTGTCTCACCGAACACTCGAAAGGAGTCGTCCATGGTTGCGTTGCGTCGATTGCTCGTCCTCTCTCTCTTCATCGTTGCCGCCGTCTCTCTTCATGCGCAGCCGTGTACATGGACCGAATCGCCCGGACAGATCGTCGAGAACTGCGGGAACGTCGGCGTCGGCTCGCTCTCGCCTCTCGGCAGTCTGCACGTGCGCGGCACCGGCCAGCAGGCCTCGAATCCGACGGTCACCACGACGCCGGCCGGGTTCTACGGCGGGACGTTGTTTTTACAGGACAGCGGTGGGCTCGTCGGCAACGGCGGCTTCGTCGTCTTCGGCGCGAGCCAGGGCTTCTTCGCCGGCATCAAGGGGTTGATCACTGACGGATCCGACAACACCACCGGCACGCTCATCTTCGCGACGCGCACCAAGGCGACTGACACGTTCCTCACCGAACGCATGCGCATCCTCGGTGACAGCGGAGGCGTTTCGATCGGCACGACGGCGAATCCCGCGAGGCTCAGCGTCTTCACTCCGATTGCAACGGCGCAGGCGTTCAATGCCGGGCTCGACGGCGAGATCACCAGCAACACGAACTGGTCCGGCATCGGCGGCGCGTTCACCGCCGTTCACCGTCCACACGCCGGCGTCACGAACTCCGGCGGCGTCCTCGGCACGCACACCGCCGCGGTCAACTCCGGCGCCGGATCACTCGCGCAGACCGCAGGTCAGGCCGTCTACTCCGGCGTCGACGCAAACGGATCCGTCACCACCGCGTACGGCTCGCTCATCAGCATCATCTCCGGCTCGGGATCGGTCGGCACCGGCTTCGCGCTCTATCTGCAGGACGTGCAGGCCACGACCGGCTACGGCATCTACCAGAACGGCGCGAACGATACGAACTACTTCGCCGGAAAGGTCGGCATCGGAACGGCGACACCCGGCTATCAACTGCACGTCGTCGGCAATGCGCGCGTCGACGGACAGCTCACCGGCACGAGCATTCAAGCGACGTATCAGGACGTCGCGGAGTGGGTGCCATCGCGCGAAGACCTCGCGCCCGGAACCGTCGTCGTGCTCGACACCGCGATCGGCAACTCCGTGCTGAAGTCGAGCAAGCGCTACGACACGATGGTCGTCGGCGTCGTCTCCGCGCAACCGGGAATCCTGCTTGGTGTGGCTGGCGATGAGAAGGAACAGATCGCAACGACGGGCCGCGTTCGCGTGAAAGTCGACGCGACGTCCGCACCGATTCGCGTCGGCGATCTGCTCGTCACCAGCGACAAGCCCGGAATGGCCATGCGCTCACAACCGATCGACGTTGGCGGCACGCTCATTCATCGCCCCGGAACGATCGTCGGCAAAGCACTCGAAGCGCTGCAGAGCGGCGAGGGCGAAGTGCTCGTTCTCCTCAGCCTCCAGTGACCCACACGTCGATTCCGAAGGAGGCTGATCATGACGCTGAGAAAAACTCTACTCGCGTGGTTGCTCCTGATTCCGATCGCGCTGCACGGCGCGACGGCGAAACAGAATTGGACGAAGATCGAGCTCACGCACGCCGATGGGCGTAACGCCGCGTTCGATCCGGAACTGCTCACAAATTTCGGCGCGGAGCTCATCGCAGAATACGGTTCGTATGCGATCGGATACGCACCGCAACAAACGATCGCGAGCATCACCGCCTATGCGAATGCGCGCAACGTGAACGTGCGCGTGCGCGACGATCTCGACGTGCTGCAACTCCCCGGTGCCGCGGTCGACGCTCGCGCCGGCATCGCGGGTGCGCCCGAGGAGAAACTCGTCGCTGAGTATCCGAAGGACGCGCGCGGTCTGTTCGTCCTGCAATTTACCGCTCCGATTCGCAAGGAGTGGGTGGCGGAGCTCGAGCAGCTCGGATGGACGCTTTCGCGCTACATCCCGAACAACGGCTATCTCGTCATCGGCTCGTCCGACCTCGTCGCGTCGACGCAGAAGCTGTCGTACGTCCAGTGGCTCGATTTCTTTCATCCGTATCAGAAGGCGGCGTTCTTCGCAGGCGGCAGCGAGCTGCACGATCACTTGTTCGAGCTGCCGCCGGGCGATGACGGCGAGACTGCGATCGCGGCGATTCAGGATGCCGCGCAGGGAGAAGTCGAAGTCACGCGCAGCGCGGATGACACGCGCGTGTATGCGCGGATGAGCGATGCGGCTGCCGAGGAGTTGTTGCGGAACGGGATGGTGATCTCGGTGAGTCCGCGGCCGACCGGCGCGCTGTCCGACGAGCGGCAGATCATGTCGCTCACGGCGAACGTCAACGCCGCCGGAACACAGCCGACGAATCCCGGGCAGTACTGGAGCTGGGTCCTTTCGCGATGCCCGAACTGCTCGTCGATGCCCTCGACGTCGTGGAAAGTCGGCCTCGCCGACACAGGACTCGACAACGGCCAGCAATTCGGAGGTCACTCTGATCTCGCCGGCCGGAAATACTTCGGCGGCACGTTCTACAGCCCTCCCGATGATCCGCAGTGCGGAGCCTTCCTGGTGTGCGATGCCGCGGGACACGGAACGCTCACCTCGGGCATGGCTGCGGGCAACGGCGCCTACAACTTCACCGACTCGCTCGGCTTCAACCTCGGCAGCGGCGTCGTGCCGACCGCCGGCATCTTCATGACGAAGATTTTTCGAGCGAGCGGCAGCGGCGGCATCCAGACCGATAAACTCTTCGAGTGGGCGCGTGACGCGACCAACGCCGGCGTCGCGGTGCAGAATCACTCATGGAATCAGTACAGTCTTGCCCAGGCCGGAACGTACTCGACCATCTCGCGCGACTACGACATCGCCGCGCGTGACAGCGACGGATCGCTGAGCGCCGCGCGCGTTCCGATTCTCTTCACGATCTCATCGGGCAATACGAATCAGGGCAACCAGAATCTGGGCACGAAGTACCTGACGCTTCCCGGCGCGACGGCGAAGAACGTGCTCGCCGTCGGCGGCGTGGAGAACTACCGTCCCGAAACGCCGCCGTGCGGCGACACGCGTGCCGACAGCTTCCGCAACATCATGGCGATCTCGCGCGTCGGCACGATCCTCCCGAACGCGACGACGCCTACGTACCTCAAGCCCGATGTCATGGCTCCCGCGTCGCAGATCGTGTCCGCGCACACGTCCACGCTCTGGCCGAATCCATCGGTCTACTGTCTCGGCGCATTTCTCGGACACATCGAATACAGCGGAGCGCCCGGTACGAGCTTCTCCGCGCCCGTCGGCGCCGGCGCCGCATTGATCGTGAAGCGCTACCTCGGCAACACGCCGACCGACATCAGCCCGGCGCTCACGAAGGCCGTGCTCATCGCCGGTGCTCGCAGCGTTCGTGGCGGCGAAGACCGCACGCACACGCCGACGATCAACCCGATCGGTCCCGTGCCGAGCCAGCAGCAGGGATTCGGACGTTTGTCATTCGAAGACATCCTCACCGGGGCCGTGAAACCGGTGACGTTCGATCAATCGTCGACGCGTCTCTTCACCGACACCGGACAAGTCTTCCGCGTGCGATTGCGCGCGCGCGAAGCGACGAAGCCGGTGAAGGTCGTACTGACGTGGACCGACACCGCGGCCACCGCGTTCGTCACGAATCCACTCGTCAACGATCTCAATCTCGAAGTGCGCCGCACGAGCAATCCGACGCAGATGTACGCCGGCAATCGGCTCGCGGTGACGACGGAAGCGAACGGCGAAGAATCCACTGCGTTCACGACGCCGCCCGCGCTCGACAACATCAACAACGTCGAGTACTTCCGGCTCTTCATGGCTGCGAATGACGAGTTCGAGATCTCGGTCAAAGCGTGGCAGCTCGCCGGCGACACCGACGGCAACGCCGGCACCTTCGAGCAGGACTTCGCGCTCGCGATTCTCAACGCGGATCTCGTCAACAGCGGATCGCCGATCGCGCCGGTCTTGAGCGCGCAGACGAATCCGTCCGCGACGCAGAACGTGAACCTGAGCTGGACGCCGGCGTCGAACATGATGGTGACGCGCTACGACATCCTCCGCGGCACGAAGCTGTCGAATATGGCGTTTCTCACCAGCACGACCAACACCAGCGCGACCGATTCCGGTTTGACGGCGAACGTCACGTTCATCTATCGCATCAACGCCGTGGGTCCGGGCCCGGGTGCGACGAGCAACAACGACGTCGCGACGACGATCAACTGGTTGACGACTCCGACGTCCGGCAGCGCAGTTCTGAGTCAGCAATTCACCGAGCTGCGCCAGGGCATCGATTACGTGCGCTTCGCCGCGAATCTCGCAACCGGCACGTGGTCGCAGTCGATCGCGCCGGGCGTCGTGATCCGCGCATCGCACATGAACGAGATGCGCGATCAGCTCGAGCAAGCGCTCACCACCCTCGGCGCTCCCTTACCCACGTACCAGTTCCCCGATCCGATCGCAGGCGTCTCGTTCATTCACGACGAAGACGTCACCGATCTTCGCGCGAAGGTTCACTGATGAACACGAAAGGCCGCCGTCACCGGCGGCCTTTCTCATCACGCGTTGACTTGCGCGCGTCGACGCGAAGTACCGCTCCTGCGCGGGCGCACGCGATCGCGTTCGGCGGCGGGCTGTGATCCGCTCCACGCCGCGGGCAGGATCGTTGCCGAGATCACACCGAGCGAGTCCATGACGTATCCGCTGCGGCCGTTGAAGCCGACGAAGACTTCGTTCGGACCCGGAGTCCAGACTCCCCACCCGTCGCCGGGAGGTTGTCCCGGCGTGATGCTGCCCGGCCACATCAGCGTTTTGCCGAGCGTCGTTCCGATGTTGAGCTGCTGAATCGCGTTCACGCGCTGCGAGCTGTCCCAACTCGTGAACACGGAGATCGAGTTGATGAGCTCCACGCCGTCGCTCGGAAGCTGCAGACTCAGCGTGGCCTCTCCTCCGGGTTTTCCGTCGCCGCCGCCGTGCGTGTACACGTGCGTCTGCGGGACCTTCGCGCCCTGCGTCACGAACGTCGACGAGATCTGGTGCACGTGATTGATTCCCCAGACGGACACGGAGCTCAACGCGGGCGCAGTGCCGACGCTCGTTGCGTCCGCATCCTGCCACGGGCTGCCGCCGGGTCCACCCCAGAACGGCGACACGTGCGTCGTGAGCTGGAGCGAAGGAAGTCCGTACTGAAGACTCGGCGCGCTCGGTGCCGCGTACGTTTGCGTTGGGTCGATCTCCATCGCGGCGATCACGTCGTAGAGCGCGATGCGATCGGTTTCGATTTGCGCGGCGCGCGACACGAGCGTCGGATCGTTGCTCAGGGCAACGCCGTAGGTTTGATACACCGTCTTCAGATGATCGATCGCGTTCGCGGCGTCCGTCAGGCTCGCGTAGTTCGCGCCGAGACCCGCGGTGGGCCCTTGTCCGGTGAAGAGATTGCGGGACGTCACGACGGACTGGAATGAGGCCGGCATTTGCGGGACGCGCTCGTACCCGGTCGTCTTGTACGTGAACGTGACGGGCAGGTCGGCGACGAGCTTCGCGAATTGCGTGTTCGCAAATTCGAGGATGCCTCCCTCGTCCGGAGTCTGCGGATTCGCGAAGCCGAGGAGCGTTTGATTGAACGTGCTGGAGGTGGCGATCTTCTGCTGGCACTGCGAGAGATTGAACTGCGCCGATCCACTGAGCAGTCCCTCCTCGGTGATGCCGAGACCGGCGAGCTGTCCGACGACAGAAGTCTGCTCGTCCTCCGAGACCGCGTAGAACACGTACATCGCGCAGTACCACGAGCCCTGCTCGACGTAGTTGACGTACGAGTCGCCATAGGCCGCGAAGAACTTCTGCAGGTCGGATGGCGGACCTGCCGTGAGCGTCGGGGGATTGAGGTTCGCTTCCTTCGTCGCGCGGAGATTTGCGTGGACCAGCACCGTGACGCTGAGCTCCGTGAGGCCGAAGTTCTGCACGAACGCCACGCGAGCGTCCTCCGCTCCGAAATCAAACAGACTCGATTCCGATGCCGCGATACCCATCGCCTGCATGACCGAATCGGCGCCGATGAAAATGTTCGCCACTTCGTTGAACACGCCGTCTGACGATGAATCGGGACCACCGGGTGTGAGTGCGGATGATCGTCCCGCATCGGCGATGGTGTCGTATCCCTGATAGAGGCGGTCGGGCCTGGCCGCGGGTTCGCTGTTCAATGCGCGCTGTTTCATGATGTCGTCTCCTCGCTTTTCGCTTTGGCCGGTTGTCTGGCGCGCGCACACGCTTTTCCATCGTGCCGAAAATTTTTTCCGCTATCCTGAAATCCGCTTCGCAGGGTTCCCGAAACAATGAATACGCAGGATCTGCTTCGCGCGAACCTGCCATTGGTCGAACGACTCGTGAGGTTCGTTTGTCAGCGCGCTCGCGTAGTCGGCGCGGATGTCGACGACTTCGACTCCTCGGTGAAGCTCGCGCTCGTCGAGAACGATTACGCGGTGCTGCGCGCGTGGGAAGGGCGCTCGTCGCTGGCGACGTATCTCACCGTCATCATTCAGCGCATGCTCGCCGACGAGCGCTTCCGCACACTCGGGCGATGGCGTCCGTCATCGGAGGCGAAGCGCATCGGTGATGCGGGCGTGATGATCGAGACGCTGCTGCATCGCGACGAGCTCTCGATCGCCGAGGTCGCGGAGATTTCGAAATTACCTGCGGCGGATGTTGCGGCGATTGCTGCGCGCTTGCCGCAGCGGATGCGGCGTCCGCAGCTCGTCGAGATGCATGAGGAGCTCGACGCCGCGGCTTCCGAGCGCGCCGACGCGTATGAACTGCACGAGCTCTCCAATCGCGCGAACAGCGTCATTCGCAACACGATCGAAACGCTGCCGGTGAAAGATCGCATGCTCGTGCGATTGCATTTCGTGCGGAAGATGAGCATCGCCGACGTCGCGCGCATCCTGCAGATTCCGCAACGCCCGCTGTACCGGCGCCTCGAGCAGATTCTGATGCTGCTGCGCCGCGCGCTCACGGATGCGGACATCGACGCCGGATCCGCAGAGGATCTCATCGGCTCTGCGAGCGTGGCGCTCGACTTCGGACTCGCAAATGGGAAAAACGACGCGGCGTGCCAGACCAACGGGGAGGAGCAGACGTGAGTAAGAACGAAGCGCTGCTCCATTGTCCCGGCGCCGAAACGATCGCCGCACTCGCGGAAGGCCGGCTCGACGCCGCCCAACTCGAATCGGTTCTCGAACACGTGGAGCACTGCAGAACCTGTATGGACGCACTCGAAACAGCGAACGCGGCATGGGCGCTGGAGCGCCCCGCGCAATCGAAACGGACGAGCTCCGCGCCGGTGTGGTGGCTCGCGGCCGCGGCGGTCGCGCTGCTCGCGGTGAGCATCGTCGCGATTCGTGACTGGTTCGGAAAGCGCGAGCCCGCGATCGAGAACCTCGTCGCGCTAGCGCCGCGCGATGTGCGTCTCGTCGAGCCGCGCCTCAGCGGCGGATTCGGATACGCGCCGTATCGCGGACCGATGCGCGCGAGCGGCGTCACCGATGCAGAACGTTTGCGACTCGGCGGCGCAGCAGCGGATGCAATCGAACGCGCGCAACGCGATTCGTCATCGAGTGCGCAGCACGTTGCAGGCGTCGCGATTCTGCTCGCCGACGATCCGATGAAAGCGGTCGAGCGCCTTCGCATCGCGAGCGATGCCGCACCGAACAACGCACACATCGCGAACGATCTCGCGGCCGCGCGTTACGCCGCTGCGCTTACGCTCGATCGCGCTTCGCTTTTCGCCGAGGCGCTGGCTGCCGTCGATCGCGCATTGCGGATCGAGCCGCGCCTCCCCGAAGCGCTGTTCAATCGCGCGCTGATCCTCGAACGCCTCGGCATGATCCCCGAAGCGCGCCGCGCGTGGGAGCAATCTCTCGCCGTCGATTCGTCGTCGCCGTGGGCGGACGAAGCGCGTCGCCGTCTCGCGAAACTTCCTGTCGCGACGTCGGATTCGCAATTCAAGCGCGAGCTCGAGCACGTCAGCGTCGACGTCGTTCGCAAGTTCCCGCAGCAATCGCGCACGCACGCCGAATCGGAGTTGCTTGGATTCTGGGCTGAGACTGGAGCGGAGCGTTTCCTCCGCGATGCACGCACGGTCGGCAACGCACTCGCGGCATCATCCGGCGAAGCGCTGCTTCGCGATGCAGTCGCTGCGATCGATCACGGCGATTCGAAGTTGCTCGCCCACGCGCACGCTACGTATCGAAACGGCCGCATCGCGTACGCACGTCTGCAACTCGACGATGCCGAGCGCGATCTGCGTGCGGCTGCGCGCGATTTCGAAACCGCGAAGAGTCCGATGGCGTTCGTCGCGCGCTACTTCGTCGCGTGCATTCACTTCGATCGCCACGACAGCGCAGCGCGCGGCGAGCTCGAGGCGCTGCTGCGCGAATTGAGCGCGCATCCGCGGTACCTCGCGATTCGCGCGCAGACGAAGTGGGAGCTCGCGCTGTGCGACCAGATCGACAACGACTGGGGCGCCGCACTCGCGCAACTCCGCGACGCGGAACAACTGTTCGCGCAACTCGGCGAGCGAAGCAACCTCGCGTTCATCCGCTCGATGCTCGCGACTGCGCTCGTCTCGGTCGGACGCTTCGACGACGCATGGACCGCACGCGTGCGCGCCTTCGGAGATCTGAGCCTCGAGGGCCGCGGTAATCGTCTCGCCGTTGCGATCAGCTCCGCGGCGCGGATGGAATCGCGCGCGGGACGATTCGAAACCGCGCGTTCATTGCTCGCGGTCGAAGTCGCCGAAGCTCGCGCGGCGCGCAACGATTTCATGATCTCCGATGCGCTCGTGCGCAGCGCGCTCGCATCACAGGAAGACGGCGATCGCGCGTCGGCGGAGCAGCTTGCTGCCGAAGCGCTCGCAGCCGCGATGCGCGTGAACGATCGCGCGCTGCGCGAACGTGCAATCGCCGATGCGCGCGTTGCCGACGGCGCAGCGCGCAACGCGATCGAGCCGCTCACGGCTGCAATCGACTTCTATCGCGATCACGAGCTCGCAACCTATCTGCCCGCGCCGTATCTCTATCGCGCACGCGCGTGGCGGCAACGCGGCAACGACGACGAAGCGCAGGCGGATCTCGATCGCGGCATCGCAGCGATGCGCGACACCGTGCTCGACGCCGGCGAATCGCTATACGACGAAGCGATCCGCCTCAGCCTCGATCGCAGCGACACGCGCCGCGCGTTCGCATACGCCGAACGAGCGGATCGCAACGCGCTCGATGAGTTGCAGCACAAACTCCGCGGCTCCGCAACGACCGTGCTTCGTCTGGTCGCGCTGCGCAACGAAGTGATCGCGTTCGCAGTCTCCGCGGACGACGTGTTCGTCACACGCACGGAAGCCCAACGCGACGAGCTCGATATGGAGTGCGGCGGCCACGCCGCCGCTTTGGGTCATGGGTTCGCCGCGCAACCGCGTGACGTTGCAACCTCGCAGTCCGAAACGCGAGACCCAAAGCGGCGGCATGGCCGCCGCACTCCATGCTTCGATTTGCTGATCCGTCCCTCGTGGCCGGCGATCGCGCGATCGCGCGAGCTCATCATCGTTCCCGACGCACGACTCGCACGCGTTCCCTTCGCTGCGCTTTACGACGAACAGCGACGCACGTATCTCGTCGAGCAGATCGCCGTCGCATCGGCGCCAAACACGAAAGCACTCGAAGCGATCACCGACAACGCCCAGCACTCGGTTGTCGCCGTCGCGCTTCCGACGGGAAACGAACGCCTTCCCGCGTCGGAGAACGAGCCGGAAGCGATTACGCGCATGTATCGCGCGGGCCGCGTGATTCCGACGGAATCCGCGACATTCCGCGCGATTCGCGACGCCGCGACCGACAGCGACGTCGTCCACATCGCAGGCCACACCGCACGCGGAAGCGACGACAGCGCGCTGCTCCTCGCTGCCGGCGAGCGCGTGTCGTGGGCATCGATCGCCGCGACGCCGTTGCATCGCCGCAACGTGTTCGTCCTCGCCGGCTGCGAAACGCTGCGCGAGAACGCGGTGCCGTACGTGCGCTCGATGAGCATCGGCGGCGCGTTCCTCGCCGCGGGCGCGGGCTGGGCGATCGGCACGCTCACGCCGATCGCCGACGAAGACGCACGCGAGATGTTTCTCTCCATTCATCGCGAGCTCGCTGCGGGCGCGTCGCCCGCGGAAGCCGTGCGCCGCGTCCAACGCGACGCCATCGCGAGCGGCCGATTGCCCGCGTGGCGCTCGATCGCGCTCAGAACCATTTGCATCGGGAGGTGAATCATGGCCCAGGCTTCCATCCGTTTCGTCGGACTCTGCGTCCACCTGCAGCACGTGACCGCGCCCGGCATCGGCGTGCCGCATCGCGTGGTGATGCTCTCGAACTCGACGCCGAATCGTGGCAGCCATCTGGTCGAGCAGCATCGCCCCGCACTCATCCGCCCGAACGGCGACAGCGAGTTTCTGACCGGCGTGTCGCTGACGATCGTGAACGGCACGAGCGAAGAACTCCAATACGACGGAACGTGGGAGGCGATCCCGCATCTCAAGGAGCCCGGCGCGCTCACGCCCCCGCTCAATACCGGCGTCGCCTACGACCAACGATCGCCGGCCGCGGCGTACTTCGACATCGACGCCGGCACGCTCTGCGCCTGCACGGCCACGAAAGGCGGCGCGATCGCCGCGCGACTCGAATTCGGCATCGGCGACGAAACCGGGTTGCTCCTGACGTATTGGGATGGACGCGAGCCCGATTGGATCCCGCTCGCGGACGGCGACAAAGTCCTCATCACGAACGTCGCCGCGCACGGCGTCGACGACAAGTGGGACTACCTGCTCAACTACGACATCGTGGCTTCTCCGATTCTCCAGCAGGAGCCGAAGCTGTACATGCCCCAGGTCGCGCCGCCGCCGATGTGCGAGCCCAGCCCGCACATCCAACACTTCGACCTCGGACCGATGTGCTCCAACTCGAACTATCCGTGAGCTCGGGAATTCTGATTTGCTGGCCCTCCACACATGCGACAGAATCGCCGCACTCTTCTCCAAGTGAGGCGAACTACGCATGCGCACCGATCTCCTCGAGCGGTATGTGATTCTTCTCGCGCGTCACGACGCGGCAGGAATCGCATTCGATTCCGTCGACCAGGACTGCATTGAGCGTGATTGTGCGACGGAGCGTGTTGCGGGCACGACACGATTCCCCGGCGTTTTCGGATTCCTCCCCGCGGAGTTGAGAACCACGCTCGCGGCAACACTTGCAGCGATGCCGTATCAGACCGGACCGCACAGCACCGGCGTCGTTCCTCTCGCCATCTTCGTCTCCATCGACGACTCGGCGATCGATCGACCGGCAGCCGACGTCACGGCGATTGCGGCAGATGCGCTCGCGAGCGCGTTCAACATCGATCCGAATGCGTTCCAGACCGTCGTTCTGCCGAATCGCGAATATCCCCAGAGACCGTTGTTCACATTGCCGCTTCGGATCGGCGCGACGTCGCCGGAAACGTTCGCGCTTCTCGATGAGGTGCGGCAGCGCGAGTGGATCAGCAACGATCCGATCGTCTCCAAGTTCGGACTCCAGTTCGAACCCGTGAGCGTGTTCGATCCACCGCCCGGCGAATTGCCGGACGTGCTTCTGCTCGATCACTGGAATGAGTTGCAAGCGTTGTTCATCATCGAACCCGAACGCAGGCCGCGGCTCGTCATCGCATGCGGATTCGAGCCGGCACTCGACGATCACGCGCTCGCCGAAAGCTCGTGTCTCGTCATTCGCGATCCCATCGACGCAATCTCTCCGACGTTCATCAAGAAGATCGTGTACGCGTTGATTCACGATCAGCCGCTGCCCGAGATGCTCAAATCCGCATTTCGCGAGTCCCCGCCGACGGACGCCTATCTCATCGCCGACCCAGCCTCGGTCCAGCAGCTGAGGATGTTTCACGCGATGCAGGAGCTCGAGAACGAGATCGCGACGTTGGAATCACAGCTTCCATCGCATCTCAGGAAACGCCACGATACGCTGATCCCTATCCAGCCGGGGTCACTGCTTCGCCTTGACTTCGGTCAGGAAAGCGACGCTCTCGTTCCAATGTCTCGCGTCCGCGAGTCGCTGTTGCAGTTCCGCGCGTGGCTCGCGGACTTCCGCGCTACCGAACATTTCGTTCCCGGTGCTCCCCGCAGGGTGGACATCACACTGTTGCGAACGGATCCGCGCAGCGGGCGCCCGCTCTACGTGGAAGCAAATGATGTGCTCGCGGCCGGGAACCGCTATCGCGTGAACGTCCGCATCGGCCTGCGCTCGAGCGCGAGTCTCATGAGAGGCGAGGTTCCCTCGATCGATCCACTTCTTCCACCGCCCGAGGAGGGGAGCCGGGGGCACCTGCTCCACATCGTTCTCTACCCGCTCGACTTCAAAGCGATTGGACCGACGATCCGCCGCATCATTCTTCCGCTCGAAGGGCCGTCGAAAGCGGCGTCATTCACGGTCGTCGCACCGGAGACAAAAGGACCCGCGCGGTTACGCGTCGCCGTCTACTACGACGCCGACCTCGCGACGCAATCGATCGACGAGTCTGGCGCATACCGCAATCACCTGATCCAAAGTTTCCTGTTCCAGACGACGATCGCCGACTACGAGCAATGGTCGCAGGATTCGCCGACGTCCGCTTCGCTCGAGTTCTCACGCACGGCGAATTTCGCGCAGCTCGAGCAGTACACCACGCGGGTTGCATCCTTCGCGGTCAACGAATCGCCGAACGGAACGCATCAAGTGATGATGAAGCGCGCCGGCACGCACGCTTCGTTTTCGATCAATCCGCTGTTGATGCAGAAGGCGATCGGTGAGGTGCGAGCAGAATTGTTCAATGCGACCGCGATCGATCCCGACGCGAAATTTCCGCGCTTCCCGGAAGGAGCGATCGAAGACGAGGTCGCGTTCGACAACGCCATCCGCGCTCTCGCAACGAAGGGCCGCGACCTGCGGCAGAGGATTTTTGCGGATGACTCGGAAGCGGTGACCGCCGTGATGCGAGGCGTTTCGAAAGCGATCGACGACGTGGTGCAGGTCGTTCGCTTCGACAAGGATTTCTATTTCCCGTGGAGCGTCCTCTACGACTTTCCACTGCCGAAGGAAGTGTTCGGCGCGCCGCCCGCGGAGGTGTGCAAGGGCTTTCAGCGAACGAACGCAGACGGGTCGCGATTCACGTCGAGGCAATGCCTCGAACAGTGTCTCCACCCGAATCGCGACGCGTACTGCGTCTACGGCTTCTGGGGCACGCGCGTGCAGGTCGAACAGACGCTGCATCGTCCCGCGACTTCGGAGAACGCAATCCGAGAGCTCGACATCCGCGATCACGGCGTGCTCGTCGTCACTGCGCTCGACACGCCGACCGCCGCGCAATTCGGAAGCGATCTCAAAGCGAAGCTCGGCCAGCAGTGGGTCGAGGAGTTGACCGCGCCGCCCGATCTGCTGACGAAGCTCTGGTCAGCCGACCGTCCAGCGATCGTCATGGTTCTCGGCCACTATCAGACGCGTCCCGTCACCGGCGAACTGAACCTGCCGCGCATTCGGATTCCGGGCGGATGGTTGATCGCCGACGACATCCTCACGAAAGTCGAAAACGACGATGCGTGGAACGGCCACCATCCCCTCGTCATCCTCGCGGCGTGCGACAGCGCGGGCGAAGACCTGCTGACGATGAACGGCTTCGTCACCGCGTTCGCGAAAGCACGCGCCGGCGCGGTGCTCGGCACCGAAACCACGGTCTTCGAATCACTTGCCCGGCGATTCTCGCGTTCCGTTGCGGAGGCACTCTTGAAGAATCAATCGCTGGGCGTTGCTGTGCTCGACTTTCGCCGCGAGCTGCTGCACGAGCTGAATCCTCTCGGATTCGTTTTCTCCGCGTACGGTGATGCGGATCTCGCACGCCTCAAGACAGGCAACGCATGAAACGCGGGACTGTGCTGTGCGCGCTGTTGTTCGTTTCGGCTCCCGGAATCGCCGACACCGTCGACGTGGTGAAGTGGACCGGCACGCGCGATCGCGTCATCGAACGAAATCAGAAGGCGATCGACATCCCCGTCGATCTCGCGACCACGCTCGCACCGGACTCGCCTGCAGTGATTCAAATTACGACGAGCGGCCGTGAAATGAACGCATCGGCGGTTCGCGCAACGTTCGTACGAATCCAGATGCAGTCGTATCTGAGACTCACGTTCAACGACAAAGATCTCACGCGCAGCGGTGCGTACCTCGTAAAGATTCGCGTTCCTGCGCCGATCCAGACTCCACCCGCGTTCAAAGACTCGCTGCTCGAGTTGACGCTCACACAGCCCGCCGCAGAGCTTGCGTTTCAGACGCCGCTGCGCACGGAGCGCGTGATCTATTTTTGCGACATCGATTGCTGGTATCCGAAGCGTTGGCCTTTGCATGAGGTCAGCGGTGCGCAGAGCGTGACGCCAACCGCGTCGAGCTGGATCGCGAGCTTCAGCGGCACCGATCAAAAAGCGCTCGGCGCAAAACTGAAATTC
>Ga0307468_100000113_pt1 | contig 19418 bp, 15 predicted proteins | sample atmdna_FD_203085 | JGI IMG/M metagenome (GOLD analysis project Ga0307468, IMG submission 203085) | Hardwood forest soil microbial communities from Morgan-Monroe State Forest, Indiana, United States - atmos_gases AM2C_05 | ecosystem: Environmental > Terrestrial > Soil > Temperate forest > Bulk...
TGCTCAACATTCTCTATTCAGTTGTCAAAGAACGAGAAAACTCGTCACGCGAGCCGTGCACTATACTCCGTGCACAGAAAGCGTGTCAAGGGACACTTCTACTAAACCTATGGCCGGGTATTCCCTATAACCGCATGCCTTCACCGCACTCTGGCACGCGGTCAACAGGCAGGAACACAACGAACGCGCGACAAGATAACAAGGAGACCATACAGAGTCAAGAGGAGCACGGAGAATATGGACGCGGAACCAGGAAACTAAATGGACGACTGCGGACACCCACTTCAAGAGTTGCGAGTCGGGAAGATTATTTTCCGAATGATCGGTCACCGACCACCCGCCTCCCTAGGCGCTTCTAGACTTGAACCAACGAGACGAATCGTGCCAGTTGTATTCTGGCCAGAACCAATTTCGATTCACACAGACTGCGCTGGCTGGTCAGCACATCGAGATAACTGGCCCGTCCTTCTTGATAGCGCTGATCGACTTATCGCGGCGTGGATTGGAGTGCCGTCACGTGTTGCACTTGCACTTCCCGCGGCTCGCGCGCCTTTTGTGTCGCGATGAGCGCATCCTCGACCTCTTTTAAAGCATTGACAATAACCTTCTCATAGGAATTTACTTATACAGTTCCCCTAATCACATAGTCACGTTGGGGACTTGATCTCACAGGTTTCCTGCCGTACTCTCCGTCAGTCGTCCCCCAGCACAAGGAGGCCATGATGCTCACATTCCGTCATGCTATGTCCGTATCCCTGGTCGTACTTCTGGCGGCCTGCTCCCCAACCAAGCAAGCGCGCTCTGTTGAAACGACGGGATTTCTCGGCACACTCTACCCGTTGATGCACAAAGGAGAAGAAGGAGAAGCGCTCCTGACATACAAGAGTCCCAAGGTCGCCGCAATCCCGCGTGGAACCTATAAGAAAATGTTGCTGGATCATGTGCAAATATGGAGTGAACCGACGACGGATCCGGTTCGTCAGGCACAGGCCCAGAAGGTCGCCGACCTTCTGTACAGCTTAGCCTATCAGAGTCTCTCGCAAGACTATGAGATGGTGTCGAAACTGGAGCCTCATACTCTACATGTGCAGGTCGCCATTACCCGGGCCGACCCGGCATATGTGGTACTTCGTGCCGTGTCAACGATTCCCGCGCCGATGAACGCCTTAGCCGTCGCGTCTATGCTGAAAAACATCGGAACCGGGAAACCGCTCTTCGTCGGCGACGCCAGTCTCGAGATGAAGATCTCGGACGCGGAGACCGGCGAAGTACTGGGCGCCTCCGCGGACCGGCGAGTCGGTAAGAAACGCCTGGATGCGGACTCATTCGACTCCTGGGACGATGTGCACAAAGCACTCGCCTATTGGGTAGAACTGGCCCGATATCGCCTTTGCCAAGAGCGTCATGCCCAGAATTGTGTACCACCGAAGGACTGACCGACTTCCCCACCGTCCTTAGGGTGTCGTTGGAACATGCGGAATGGCTTCGCGCAATCGGTTGCAAGATCATACTCATGTTCCCACAAACATTTGATGATTCGCCCCCCTCTCTGGGCCACGCCTTTGCAGCAACGTTTTGCATCAGCCTCAGCGACCTGTTGGAGGCGTGTGGGATTCTCCCGACCACCGGCAGCCTGCTCCGGTGCCTGATCACCCACTGCCTTGGCAGCTTTGGTATTCGACGAGGAAGAGTCGGTCGCACCGACGGAGACAGGTATCACAATGGGCGCAGACAACACGAAGCACATGATGAGAGCCGTGCGGCGGATTCGTTCGGGCCCTGACTATCTGAACATTCTGAATATTTTGAACCTCCGTTGCGATCCGAGCCTGGCGCTTAACCTGAATCTTCCAGCAGAACAATTCACGCATCGTCCTTTGTTCTCATTTGATAACATTGCGATCGCCGGTATCTCTGTACGATAATGAGATACGTTTCGAACGTTTCGGAGGCCGAATGCCATTTTCACGTCGAACACTGTTGAAAGCCGCAGGCCTCGGCACGCTCGCCGGAGTCACCGGCGGCTGCGACGCAGTGGGGTCAGTGCTCGGACGCATGTTTGCCATGCCCCCACGCGACACGACCTACTTCACACCGAACTCAAAGTTCTATGTGGTGAACTATTCCGACTCTGCCGTGTCGATGTCCCGTGACGTCAACATCGAACAATGGAAACTCCATATCAAAGGCGCCGTGAGCACCCCGATGTCACTCGGCTGGCGCGATATTCTAAATCGCGACTCCCACGATCAAGTCTCAACACTCATGTGCATCGACACGCTGCCAGGCGGGGATAGCCTGGGTAACGCAACGTGGCGCGGCATTTCGCTCAAGAAACTGCTCAAAGATGCCGGCGCCGATGAAGAGATCGCGCGCGATGTTGTGTTCCGCGGCATTGATGGCTACGACGACAGCATTCCGTTCAAGCGGGCGATGCAAGACGACGTCATGATCGCCTTCCTGATGAACGGCGAGAAGCTGCCGAAAGAACATGGCTTTCCAGTTCGACTCCTCGTGCCGGGACTGTACGGGATCAAGAACGTGAAGTGGATCGTCGAGATCGAAGTCTATCCCGGAGACTATCAGGGCTACTGGCAACGCAAAGGCTGGACCGACGACGGGACCATCAAGATTTTTTCGCGCATCGATTCCCCCGGCCACTATCAAACACTCCGCGGAGTCGAGCAGAAATTCAGGGGCATCGCCTTCGGCGGGCCAAATAGCATCAGCAAAGTTGAACTGAGCTTCGACGCCGGCCGCACGTGGAACGAATGCGAGATCGAACCACCGATGTCGCCCTACTCCTGGGTCATCTGGAACTACACGTGGAAATCCCCTCAACGCGGCAAGTTCCAAACCGTCGTGCGGGCGACGGACACAAAGGGGCAGTTACAGATCGCGGAGATTATCAGGCCGCAGCCAGCGGGAGCGAGTGGGCTACACACCATTATTACGGAAATCGAGCAGACTTAGCGGGCATTGAAAACGCCCGCCAACTTCGTTTGGTACTTGTCTATTAGAGCACACCTTGCACCCACCGGCGAGTGGCGTTCCCCTTGTCGCTTGCCACACTTCATACGGCCACGGGATGGGGAGGCAGACTGCTTGACGAAGTCCCTAATCACTTTCTGAACCACGCTTGCAGTTCCCTTCTACCAAAGCCGCTGAACAGCAGTCTCAAGTTTCGGCAAGCAGGGCTCCAGTTCGGGCTTCGAGGTTCTGGTTACCACGAATGCTGCAGGCACATGCTCCCAGTGCCGGACCGCATGCATCAATCCAAGAACGAGAGGCGAAATCGTTACGCAGGCTCTCGCCTACAGAATTTCACTGTCTCCGAGGAATTCTCTGCTATGTCTTGCGCGAAGCTTCTCCGTAAGCTGTTGAGAACGGAGTGCCTCCGCGCCTTTTCGACTTCTGACCCGATGGATTTTCTCTGATCAAGACACCAGGCATCTACCTTGCTCTACTCGATGACTAAAGAGCTTCGCCACTCTCATCAATAGTACAGAGTGTTTTCTGGAGCGACAGCATCGCATGGTGCGATGGCTCGGTTTCATCAACTCACTAATCATATGGAGGTTCCCATGACTCGCTACGCAAGCTTCATCGCACTCGCAGCATTCCTCACGTTCGGCATCGGTACAGCGGTGTCTTTCGCCGGCGAACCAGCCCCTGTCGAGCAGAAGGAGAAGAAGGGAACGACAGGCAGCAAGGCGGACGAAGACAAGAAGAAGGACGAGAAGAAGGACATGGGTGGAAAGTAGACGCCTTGCTTCGGGGCGCAGTAGTCGCTGCGCCCCGCTTGCTCCCTTGCCTTACATTCGCCCGCTACGTCGTCTCTCTCCCTATTAGTGTTGGCTGGCATCACACTAGATCATGGCAACAGCACTCATTGTCTGTAGGGTTACCCCTACAGTATTTGTAGCACTATGCTCCGGGCCCCTTGATTTGCCTCACACACAAGCCGACAATTACTCCGTGATCTCTATGAGCAAGGAATCATTTTCTTCTCATTCGTTTCTGACTCATTGGGCATTGGGCTTGCTCCCATTCACACAATGCCGTTCGCCATCATTCAAAGGAGGAGATTATGCGACGAATGTTATTTGATCGAGTCATGCAACTCCGAACCCCCACATTAGCCCTGCTGTGCGCCGTGGCGGTGGTAGGATGCGTCAGCAAGGGCACCTACACGAAGACAGCCGCCGAACTTGAGGCTGAGAAGAAAACATCCGCCCAACTGCAACAGCAATTGGCCGGGCTCCAAAAAAGCCTTGACCAGGAAGCCGCGCAACGAAAAGCCGCCCAACAGCAGGCAGCCGACTTACAGTCCCGTCTGGACGGCCTGGAGAGTCAGAATGGTCAACTGAACAGCGAACTCACCAATGTGCGCAGCCAAATCACAGATCTCGAGCAGCAATCCGCGAGCGGACGCGCCGCGTCTCAGGAAGAAATCGCCAAGCTACAGAAGCAAGCCGCTGACCTTGAAGCGAACTCCGCCCGCATCGCGAAAGAGCGTGAACAGCTGCGACAGGAACAGGCCCGATTGGCCGCAGCGCTCGAACAGGAACGAATCGCCAAAGAAGAAGAGATCAAACGGCTGACGAGGACACAGGAAGAACTATCCAAATCGCTGAAAGATGAAATTGCCAAGGGCAATATCACCATACAACAAGTACGGGACCGCCTGACGATCAACATGGTCGATCGCGTCCTGTTTGATTCCGGACAGGCCCAAGTGAAACCTGCCGGTGTACTAGTCCTGAAACAAGTCGCCGACGTCCTCAACAAAATCACCGACAAGCAGATCCGGATCGAAGGCCATACCGACAATGTACCCATCAGTTCGAAGCTACAAGGTCGCTACAAGACAAATTGGGAACTCTCGACGGCACGAGCCACAACCGTGGTGCGATACCTGATCGATCATGGCGGTGTGGACCGTCAGTACCTCTCCGCAGTCGGCTATGCGGACACCCACCCCATCGCCTCAAACGACACCGATGAGGGACGGTCATCCAACCGTCGAATCGAAATCGTGTTGTACCCCAAGGATCTCAAAGAGATTGCCGGGGAAGTTGAGACCAGTAACACTGCATCGAAGTAACGGCACAGACCGAGAGGAGGCGCGGACCAAAAGATCTCGCCTCCTCTCCAGCTACTTCCAGAAGAACACCCGCGAAGAGCCAACACCATAACCCGCATTATTGATGCACGCTTCCGCTGCTATCGCCGATTCGCTTCAACAACGAACCGACGCGAATAGAACCGAGGACGAGCGGCTTGCACTACACTGTAGGATATGGTTCCATCTGTTTGGTTCCTATATTTGAAAGCAACGGTGCGAATATGCGCTGGGAAGGACAACGAGAAAGCGGCAATGTCGAAGATCGCCGAGGGATGGGACCGGCCAGAATCGGAGGAGGGCTGGGATTGGGCGGTATCTTGCTGGTGCTCGTCGTCAGCTATTTCACCGGCATCAATCCCGTGACCCTGATCAACATGCTCAATGGGGTCCAGGAGATCACAGAATCATCGGCACCCTCCGAGTCTGTACCAACCGGTTCGCCCGATGACCAACTGGGGAAATTCGCCGCAGTCGTCCTCGCAGACACAGAAACCACCTGGAGGCAACTCCTTGGGCCACGGTATGAAGATCCTCGCCTCGTCCTCTTCACAGGCGCAGTCCGGTCTGCCTGCGGCACCACGTCGTCCGCCGTCGGTCCCTTCTATTGCCCCGGCGATCACAAAGTCTATCTCGACCTGTCCTTCTTCAAAGTGATGGCGCAACGATTGGGCGCGCCCGGCGAGTTTGCGCAAGCCTACGTGATCGCCCATGAAGTAGGCCATCACGTGCAAAACCTGATGGGCATTGCAGAAAAAGTGACGCGCCTCCAGCGCCAGGTCTCTCAACGAGAGGGAAACGATTTATCCGTGCGAATGGAACTCCAGGCTGACTGTTTCGCCGGAGTCTGGGGCCACCACGCCAAGCGTGATCGGAACCTCATCGAGCCGGGCGATTTCGAGGAAGGCTTAAAAGCCGCTGCCGCCATCGGAGACGACCGGCTCCAACAGATGGGACAAGGCTATGTCCAGCCGGAGAGCTGGACGCACGGCTCCTCTGACCAGCGCATGACCTGGCTCCGAAAAGGTTTGGAGACCGGCGACCCGAAGGCCTGCGATACCTTCGCGAGCAACCAGCGCTAGTCTTCTCATGGACTACGATTACGAGCAACCGCAGGAATCGCCGTCGCAAGGTATTTGCGCGGCCTTTCTCGCCGATGCGCCCTGGAACGCGAAATCCGTCATCGCCGCTGGTATCGCAACGGTCGGAAGCCTCGCCGCATGGGTGGCTGATTACTCATCGCCTGCCGTGGCAGGCATCGCCGGTAGCTATCTGGCAGGATTTTTCATCGGCTGGGCATCCCGACGATTTCTGAGAATGGCTGCGCTGATCACGGGCGGATTGCTGGCCTGCATCGCCGTATTGGAAGAGACCGGCTGGATCGATCTCGATTGGACCTCAGTAGAAGCGCAGATCAGCCATGCCGTTGCAGCAGCACAGCAGGGCGCTCAAGGACTCAAACACATCCTCTCTGGTTATCTCCCGTCAACAGGAGCAGCAGCGGTTGGAATGTTTTTCGGATTTCGTAAAAAGTAGCGATGCGAACTCAGTGCGAGGCGCTGTGCCCTGGTAGCGCTTGATACCACCCATTGGCTTGAGCCAATGCGACCGGGCAGTCGAACAACATGCTGAGGTTGGCGTCTGTGAGGACAGCGCGTTTGTCCCCATCCTGAAGAATCTTGCCCTGCTTCAAGAGCACGACTCGCTCTACTTCCGGTGGAATCTCATGGATGTGGTGCGTGACGAGCAACAACGTGTTCCCTTTCTTTATATAGGTGCGAACGAGGTCCAGATAGTGAAACGTCGCCGTCACATCGAGCCCGCTCGTCGGTTCGTCGAGTACGAGCGCGGTCGGATCATGCACGAGCACCCGTCCTAACAAGCACCGGCGCTGCTCCCCCGTCGACATTTCTCCAAACCGCCGATCCCTTAAAAACCCCGCACCCATCTCTTCCAACATGCCGTCTGCCCGAGCGAGCTGCGCATAACTATAATCTTGATAACCGTAAGTCCCGATGCTGCCATAGTAACCGGACAGAATCACTTTCAACCCGATCACTTGGTCCAAATACTGATGTTGAAGATCATGGGACACCATTCCCAATCGCTTCCGTACATCCCAGACGTTCCACCGTTCTTCGCCAAATATGCGGATACGCGTCGCATCATTCGGGACTGGATGGACCTCACCGGCCAGCAATTTCAGAAAAGTGGATTTCCCAGCGCCATTCGGACCGAGGATGGCGACGTGTTCACCCACTTGGATGGACAACGAGAAGTCATTGAAGACACAGGTGTCCCCCCGATAGACCGTCGCCCGTTCGATCTCGATTAAGGGGCTAGGCTTCATCCGGGTCGGGATTGATCCTTGCAGGAGCGGAACCCTTGAGAGTACGAGGCGCTTTCTTGGCTGAGGCAGGAATCTTCGGCGTTGACGTTTTCACATCGGCGTTCTGTGCGCGATGGAGCAGGGCATGGTCCATGAGCACTAACGCCATCATGGCCTCGGCGATCGGCGTCGCTCTGATACCGACGCACGGATCGTGACGTCCGTTCGTTTCGACGGTCACCGGCTTGCCCTGCTTATCGATGGATCGGCGAGCCACACGAATACTCGATGTCGGCTTAATCCCGATCGTGACGACGATATCTTGCCCAGTTGAGATCCCACCGAGAATGCCTCCGGCGTGATTCGTAATAAAACCTTCCGGCGTCAGCTCGTCACCATGGTCTGACCCACGTTGCGTGACCGCGCCAAACCCGGCACCGATTTCCACGGCCTTTACCGCATTGATGCTCATCATAGCACCGGCCAGATCGGCATCGAGCTTCGCATACACAGGTCCACCCCACCCCACCGGAACAGACTCGGCAACCGTGGTAATCTTTGCTCCCACAGAGTCGCCGGATTTCCGCAGCTCATCCATGAACGATTCAAACTTCGGCACAACTTCGGAGCTTGCTGAGAAGAATGGATTCTTGCTGACTTCATCCCAACTCTTAAACGGCGCTTCAAGGGGACCAAGCTGACTGAGGTAACCGCGAATCACGACGCCGTATTTTTCCTTGAGCCATTTCTTCGCAATCGCCGCAGCCGCCACTCGCACGGCTGTTTCACGCGCAGACGCGCGCCCGCCGCCGCGATGGTCGCGGATGCCGTATTTCTGCCAATAGGTATAGTCCGCGTGACCGGGCCTGAAGGTATCAATGAGATTGCCGTAATCCTTGCTGCGGGCGTCTTCGTTTCGAATGAGCAGCGCAATCGGTGTGCCAGTGGTCTTGCCTTCAAAGACACCAGAAAGGATTTCGACGGTATCGGACTCCTGCCGTTGCGTGACGTGGCGTGAGGTGCCTGGCTTCCGCCGATCGAGATCGTGCTGGATGTCTTCGACTGAAAGGGGTAGACCGGGCGGACAGCCATCCACGACACAGCCAATCGCAGGCCCATGGCTTTCGCCGAATGACGTAACGGTAAAAATTCGACCGAACGAATTGCCGGCCATATGACGGATGGCTCCTCTCTATTCGACGAGATCGAGCTTGATGCGTAACTCCTTTAGCTGATCGGCACTGACGGCAGACGGCGCATCGGTCAGCGGACATTGGGCCCGTTGTGTTTTGGGGAACGCGATCACGTCGCGGATTGAGTCCGCCGCCCCCAATAGCATGATGAGCCGATCGAGCCCGAACGCAATCCCACCGTGCGGAGGAGCCCCATAGTCCAGCGCGTCGAGCAAGAATCCGAACTTCGCCTGTGCCTGCTCCTTATTGATGCCGAGCAGGTCGAGAATGCGCAGCTGAATATCGCTCCGATGGTTCCGGATACTCCCGCCGCCGATTTCGCTTCCATTCAACACCATGTCATAGGCTTTCGCCCGTACTTTGAGCGGCTCCGAGTCCAGCAACGCCACGTCCTCGTCCATCGGTGCGGCAAAGGGATTGTGCATAAAGATGTACCGCTTCTCTTCGGGCGAATAATCCAGCAAAGGAAACTCGACGACCCACAGAGGCTTCCAGGCAGTGGTATCGATCAACTTCAGCTCTTCCCCCAGCAACAACCTGATGCGCCCCAGCACGTCGTGGACGACAGCGGCCTTGTCGGCGCCGAAGAGGACTAAATCTCCCGGCTTCGCCTCAGGTAGCGCCGATGCGAACGCCTTGGCATCCAAGAACTTGGCGATCACGGACTCGAGCTGCCCTTCCGCTGTGACCTTCAGCCAGGCAAGCCCCTTCGCACCAAAACTCTTCGCGGTTTCACCGAGCGCATCAATCCTGCTTCGCGGCGTGGTTGCGCCGCCTTTTACGATCAATGCCTTTACGATCCCGCCCTTGGTCGCCGCCTCTTTGAACACTTTGAACTCGCTGGCCGCCGCAAATGCGGTAACGTCATGCAGCGGCATGTCGAAGCGTAGGTCCGGCTTATCCGATCCGTACCGGCCCACCGCCTCGGCATAGGTCATGCGCGGGAAGGGAGTCGGCAACTGGACGCCGCCCGCCTCACGAAACACCGTCACAATCATCTGCTCCATCAGACGCATGACTTGCTCGCGGTCTACAAAGGACAGCTCCGCGTCGATCTGCGTAAACTCCGGCTGCCGGTCGTTGCGCAGATCCTCGTCGCGGAAGCACCGCGCGATTTGATAGTAACGATCAACCCCGCTAACCATGAGCACCTGCTTGAAGAGCTGTGGCGACTGAGGAAGCGCAAAGAATTGACCGGGGTTCACTCGGCTCGGCACTAGATAGTCCCGCGCGCCTTCCGGCGTGCTCTTGGTCAAAATCGGCGTTTCCACTTCAAGGAATCGTTCCGCGTTCAGAAATCCACGGACGGCCTGCATCATGTCGTGCCGGAGGCTCAAAAGCCGCTGCATCTTTGGACGCCGAAGATCAAGATAGCGGTACTTGAGTCGGATCGACTCAGTCACTTCGGCATCGTCTTCGATCACGAACGGCGGCGTCTTCGACTCGTTCAGAATCTCCACGGCGTCTACGAACACTTCGATCTCGCCCGTGGGCAGATTGGGGTTCTTCGACTCCTCGGGACGGGCCATAACCTGGCCCGTCACAGACACGACACACTCGCTCCGCAGTGCGTGGGAGGATTGATGCACTGCTGCATTACGCTCAGCGTTAAACACCACCTGCGTGATCCCGGTTCGATCTCGCAGATCGATGAACATGACCATACCGTGGTCGCGCCGCTTCTGGACCCATCCGTTCAATACAACGGTCTGCCCTACAGCGGCTTTCGTGAGTTCCCCGCACCGATGAGTTCTGACCTTCATGCCATCTTCACTTTCTTGGAACGAGCCCACCCGGCTCGACTGACCGGCCTCCTTGGCCGTGGAGTCTGTTTCTCTGAATCCTCCGCCGACGCCAACTTGTGTTCCGCAAGCTCGCGCAACGCGTTCGCTTCACGGTCGGTCAGATACCTGAACTCTCCGGATCCCAGATCCCCCAGCGACAACGGACCCATCTTAATCCTCGTCAGCTTCAAGACCGGGTGACCGACTGCCTCCATCATCCGCTTCACTTGATGCTGCCGCCCTTCGCGGATTGTCATCTCCAACCAAGAATTGAGTTTGGCCTTCTTCACCTTCTTCACAATAGCCGGACCGGTCATGCCGTCTTCCAGTTGCACACCCCGTTCCAACTGCCTGATCTGTTCATCCGTCACCACCTGCTTGACCTTGATGCGATAGGTCTTCGGCACATGATAGCGGGGATGCAGCAATGTCTGAGCTAAGTCGCCGTGATTCGTCAAGAGCATCAACCCTTCGCTGTCGAAATCTAATCGACCGACAGGAAACACCCGCACCGATATTCCACGGAGATAGTCCTTCACCGTCGGTCTGCCTCCCGGATCGTCCAACGTCGACATCACGTTTTTCGGTTTGTTCAGCACGAGGTAGACATAGGGCTGGGGGGAACTGATGTGCTTCCCGTCCACCTTGATGTGGACACGATCCGGATCGACCTTCGTGCCGAGTTCCGTCACAATCTTGCCGTTGACCGTCACGCGCCCAGCCGCGATCCATTCCTCGGCCCTTCGCCTCGAAGCTAATCCGGTTCCTGCAATCACTTTCTGCAATCTAACTTCCATGCTTCTCCGTTATACACTTCCCCAGGGGGTGGCTTGGCCTGGTCCTACTGCGCGCATCGAACGAGCACCAATTTCTTTACTGCTCCCTCCAAGCTTGCTCGTTACTTCTTCAGGGATGGGGGCTGATTGATCTTCCACTGCGCGCGACTTTCTCACCCGCCCACCCACTGGCACGCCGAGACGTGCCATGAGCCCGAGCGAGGGCCTTCCGATCCTCTTCACCTCTCGTTAAGGAAGTGGCCGAGGCTGCCCTTTACTGCGCGCATTGAACGAGCACTGTTTCACCGTGCGCGTTCTGCGAGCAAAAAGGGCACCTGGCCGCTCCCTCTCCACCCTTCTGAGGCCGCGCGTTGCGCGAGCACAGAAGATCATCAGGCTCCATCCCCTCCCTGTTCTGCGAGCACGGGACCAGCCAAGCCGCTCCATTCTACTCCCATTCAATCGTGGCCGGCGGCTTCGAGCTGATGTCGTAGACCACCCGATTCACGCCCTTCACTTCATTGATAATCCGGTTCGACATCCTGCCCAACACGTCATTTGGAATCTTGGCCCAATCGGCCGTCATGCCATCCATGCTGGTGACCGCGCGAAGCGCAATGACATGCTCATAGGTCCGTTGATCGCCCATAACGCCCACCGTCCTGATCGGTAACAGCACGGCAAGTGATTGCCAAATCTCCCGATACAAACCCGCGGCGCGAATTTCCTGGTCGAGAATCGACTCGGCTGCCCGCAGGATGGCCAGCCGCTCCCTCGTGATCGCTCCCAGCACGCGGATGGCAAGGCCAGGGCCAGGGAAGGGCTGTCGCCAGACAATCTCATCCGGCAAACCTAATTCCTTCCCCAACACCCGCACTTCATCTTTGAACAATTCCCGCAGGGGCTCGATCAACTTGAGTCTCATGCGAGCCGGCAGACCGCCCACATTGTGATGTGTTTTGATCGTGGCCGACGGACCCTTGAAGCTCACGCTCTCAATCACATCGGGGTACAGCGTACCCTGTACCAGGAATTTCGCGTTCCCAGATTTTTTCTTGGCCTCAGCCTCGAATTGTTCGATGAACTGCTTCCCGATAATTTTCCTTTTCCGTTCGGGATCGATCACTCCTTTGAGCTTGGCAAGGAACGAATCGGACGCATCAATGAGCCGCAGATTCAGATGAAGCTGTTGGGCAAACGTCTGTTTGACTTGTTCTTTCTCTCCGCTTCGAAGTAGCCCGTTATCGACGAAGATACAGGTCAGCTGGTCGCCGATAGCCCTATGTGTGAGCGCCGCCGCCACCGACGAATCTACCCCGCCACTCAAGGCGCAAATCACTCGCTCCTTGCCGACTTGTCCGCGGATCTGCTGAACCGCCGTATCTACATACGACTGCATCGTCCAAGTCGGCTTGCAGCCGCAAATATCATAGACGAAATTGCGAAGCAGCGTCGTGCCTTCCGGCGTATGAACGACTTCCGGATGAAACTGGAGGCAATAGATCCGACACTTGTGATCGTCGCGCTTCATCGCGGCAATCGGAGAGTTGACGGTATGCGCGATTGATCGAAAGCCTGGAGGCATCCGCTCGATACGGTCTCCATGCGACATCCACACGACGGTCGATCCCTCTGTGCCGATGCCCTTGAACAGATTGCTGTGATCGTCGATCGTAAGATCCGCCCGGCCGTACTCCCGATGTTTGGATTTAGCCACTTCCCCGCCCGAGAGATGCGTCACAAGCTGCATCCCGTAGCAAATGCCAAGCATAGGAATGCCTTGGTCGAAGAGTTCCTTGGGAACACTCGGCGCCTTCTTCTCATAGACGCTGGAGGGGCCGCCCGACAGTACGATGCCTTGCGGGCGATAGGCGAGAATAGTCGCCAGCGGAACCGTGCAGGGCAGAATTTGCGAGTAGACTTGCGCTTCGCGAATGCGGCGTGCGATCAGTTGGGTGTATTGCGAGCCAAAGTCGAGGACCAGAATTCTATCGTGCCAGAGTTCCATGAAGACGTTAACCGTGCAGCGTTAAACGTTAACCAAAAGATTTGGGGGAGGCGTTCTACGATTAACGATTCACGATTAACGCTTAACGAGGAGATTACTCCCAATCCATCCGATAATTCGGCGCTTCCTTCGTGATGATCACATCGTGCACATGGCTCTCGCGGAGTCCAGCGACCGTCTGCCGGATAAACGTGGCCTTCTGCTGTAGGTCCGAAATCGTTCTGCATCCGCAATAACCCATGCCGGACTTCACGCCGCCGATCAATTGGTAGATCACGGCCGAGAGTTTTCCCTTATAGGGCACGCGACCTTCGATACCCTCCGGGACCAGCTTCTGCGCCGGACGCCCCGCTTGCCCGTACCGATCTCCGCCGCCGCGCTCCATCGCGCCGATCGAGCCCATGCCGCGGTACACCTTATAAGTTCTGGCTTGGTACAGTTCTGTTTCTCCCGGTGATTCTTCCGTGCCAGCCAAGAGTCCACCGAGCATGGCCGAGGAGGCGCCTGCTGCCAACGCCTTTGTGATATCGCCTGAATACTTGATCCCGCCGTCCGCAATAATCGGGACCCCGCTGCCCGCGAGGACTTTTGCGCAATCGGCGATCGCAGTCAACTGCGGCATCCCGGCTCCAGACACGATACGGGTCGTGCATATTGAGCCCGGCCCGACACCCACTTTCACGGCATCGACGCCGGCCTTCAACAAATCCTTCGCCGCTTCGGCGGTGCCGATGTTCCCGGCTATCAGCTCGATCTCCGGATGGCGCTTCTTGATCAACTTGACCGTATCCAGCACCGCTTGAGAATGCCCGTGAGCGGTATCGACCACGATCACGTCGACCCCGACTTTCTTGAGCCGCGCCACACGATCTTCCGTTTCCGGTCCCACACCAACTGCCGCACCCACGCAAAGCCGGCCATGTCCATCCTTGCATGCGTTCGGATACATAATGCGTTTTTCGATATCCTTGATGGTAATGAGACCCTTGAGTTCGAACTGCTTGTTCACAACGGGTAGCTTCTCGATTCGATGCTCGTGCAACACCTCGCGAGCCTTTTCCAGGCTCGTGCCTTCGGGCGCCGTGATCAGCTTGTCCCGCTTCATAATTTGCGAGACCTTCAAATCCATCCTGGTTTCGAACCGCAGATCGCGATTCGTAAGAATACCGACCAATTTCTTGTCTTTTGTGACGGGAATCCCGGAGATCCTGTACTTCGCCATCAATGCGTGGGCGTCGCGTATCGTTTGATCGGGCGAGATTGTAATCGGGTCGAGAATCATCCCGCTCTCGGATTTCTTCACCCGATCCACTTCTGTCGCTTGATCCACCGGCGACAACACCCGGTGAATAATCCCGATACCGCCCTCACGGGCGATGGCGATGGCCAAACGGGACTCGGTGACGGTATCCATGGCCGAGCTGATGATGGGAATATTGATATTAATGTGGCGAGTCAGCCTCGTACGCATGTCAACTTCACTCGGCAAGATCTGAGACTTGGCCGGAACCAACACGACGTCGTCGTAGGTGAGTCCTAAGCGTGGTTCTTTATCGAGCATGATAACCCCGTCGTAATGTCTAAAGTCTGAAAGTCATCAAGTCGTAGTCGATACAGCCCCAAGCTTTCAGACCTTAAGGACTTGACGACTTTATGACTTGCGACTATCAGATTCCGGCCCCAGCTCTGCTGTTGTCTCGGCATCTTCCTGGAGACGTTCGCTCCCCTCGTCCGCCGGCATGAACTGTTCGACTCTGGTGTTCCCGCTATCGACGACGAACACACTTCCCCTGACATCGACTGCGATGCCGTAGGGAAAATTGAATTGCCCCTTGCCGTTTCCAAAGCCGCCCCACTGGGTGATGAAGTTGCCTTCTTTATCGAACTTCTCGACACGGTGATTGCCGGTATCCGTGACATACACATCGCCGGCCCCGTCGATCGTAATGCCCCAGGGAGACCGCAACTGACCCGCCTCCTGCGCAAGCTGGCTGCTGGCATGCCCTGGTTCGGCACTGCCGCCCCACTTGGCCAGTAACTGCGGGAGCACGTTCGTGCTGGTATCGAACTTCTGAATCCGGTGATTGCCCATGTCGACGACGTACACAAACCCATCTGTCTGGTCCACGGCCACGCCTCGTGGGAAGTAGAACTGGCCGTCTCCGTTTCCGAAGCTGCCCCAGGACATGATGAATTCCCCGTTCATATCGAACTTCTGCACGCGGAAGTTGGCACTGTCGACCACATATACATATCCACGTACTCGATCAACTGCGATGCCCCAGGGTGAGTTGAATTGCCCTTCGCCGTTTCCACGAGAGCCGAACTTCATGAGATAGCCGCCGAGCTTTCCGTCGAATTTCTGGACACGATGGTTGTTCGTATCGACCACCCAGACGTCGCCCTTGCCGTCGCACGCCACTCCGGTGGGGTTATGGAAGTTGGAATTGGCTGAACCGAAGTTTCCCCAGAGAATGATAAAGTTCCCGGCATTGTCGAATTTTTGAACCCGGTTGTTTCCGTTGTCGACGACGAACAGTGATCCTTGCTGATCCACGCAGAGACCGTAGATCGGAGCCATGAACTCGCCGCCATGCAGCAAGGATGCGCCGCGGCCCGTACGGCCCCATTCGGAGACACAGAGATACCCCGAGGTGTTGACCAGAATCGTCGCACTCGCAGGGGTAGAGACATTCCCTCCCACATCCTTAAACCAGACATAGATCGTCTTCTGCCCGTCTCCCAACGACAAAATAAACGGGATGGTCGCGCCAAACTTGGTGGCCGGCGTCACATCCACCCATCCCGGCGTCCCGGCCATGGGAGTCATTGGCGCCTCGGAGACAAAGTAGGCTGCGACTCCGGTATCGACATCGTTCGCTGAAACCGTGACGACGACTTCCGGCGAGTTCGTCATGAACGCGCCATGATTGATCACCGCGTACGGATTTTGCGGCGCCGTGATATCGATGAGCACCGGCATGACAGACACTTCATTCGACAACTCGCTTTCGGCGCCAGTCTCGAATACCGCAGTCAAGGCATAATGGTATGGAGTATCGTTCGAGAGACCGGTGTGGGTATAGGGATTTGTGACACCTTCAATTTTCGTCGCCGTCTGAGTTGTGAGCTTCGGGATCGTGTTGAAATACAGGTTATAGGACTGGGCTCCAGGGACCTCCAACCAACTTAAGAAGGCCTCTGTATCTCCGGCCTTCACCGCCACGCTGCGAGGCGCTGGAGTTTCGCTCGGAGCCTGACTGTCTGAGGACTCGTCCTTACCGCGATTGAGTTCTTCGTCCGTCGGCACATACTTGAGAATACGGCCATTGCCGCTGTCGACCACATACACCGCACCTTCTTTGTCGATCGCGATCCCGTAGGGAAAATTCAGTTGTCCTTCTGTCTTTCCGCGATTTCCCCAGGCACAGAGGAACGTCCCGTTCCCATCGAACTTTTGGATGCGGTGGTTGCCGGTATCGACGACATACACATTGCCGAGCGCATCGCACGCAATTCCCCAGGGAGACTTAAATTGGCCGGGACCTGCGCCCTCTCGCCCCCACTTGGCAAGAAAGCTCCCCCGTGCATCGAACTTCTGAATGCGATTATTACTTTCATCGGCCACAAAGATATTGCCGACAAAATCGACGGCCACGCCGCGAGGGAAGAAGAAGGCGCCGTCAAAGCTCCCGTCACGCCCCCACTTGAGCAGGGCCTGCCCGTCAGAGGTGAATTTCTGAATGCGTGCGTTGCTCGTATCGGACACGTACAGATTCCCTTCTGTGTCCGTCGCGAGGCCCCAGGGTACATCGAACCGGCCCAGATCAGCCCCGCGCCATGCGAACCCGAACTTGCCCCACGCTTGCATTACATTGCCGTCGAGATCGAATTTCTGCATGCGGTTATTGCCGCTATCTGCGACATACAGCACGTCATTCGGTCCAACCGCCAATCCACGCGGATAGTAGAAGCTCCCTTCCTGAGAAGAAGGGTCGCCACCCCATCGTGCGAGAAATTTCCCGGACTTGTCGAACTTCTGAATCGAATGGTTATCGGTGTCGGCGACGTAGATGTTGCCGTCTTTGTCGATGGCGATCCCCGTGGGCGAGCTGAACTCCCCGTCATCCACACCTTCCCTGCCGATGGTCATGGCCAGCAAATAGGGCGAGGGAATCGCCATGACCTCTTGAGACTCGAGGCTCTCCCCCTTCTGCGTGACCACCGTCACGACGTAGTGGTAGCAGGTCCCGTTGGCCAGATCGTCGTGGACAAACGGACTCTGTGTGCCTTCCAGACAGGTGGCTTTGTCCTTTTTCACCCCGATGACGGCCTTAAAATCGTCGTCACCGGCGATCGGACGCGTGAGATCGGAGAACTTGATCATCACGCCCTTGGTGGTTTGGAAATACAGATTGTAGTACATGGCATCGGGAACGGGATCCCAGGTAATGGTGACCCGGCCATTCCCCGATTTCGCGGCCACGTTCGCCGGAGGCGGTGGAAGTTCTTCTTCTGCGGCAATCGCATCGCCGGCGCCCCATTCTCCCTGGATCCCTTCAATGGTCACATGCGTCCGGTTACGCCGAAACATCTCGTCGAGTAGCCAAGCTTTAATCATATGGTGGTGCATCCTGTTGCTACAGCCGCCAGGTCAGAAGAAACAAGGGGTCTTTCAAGGACTTAGAATTGGATTGCGAAGTCTAACAAAGCGGCAGAAAGAGAGTCAAGAAACCGAATGGCGGGCGTCCCGACGCGACTAGGTCGGACAGCAGTGGCGGGCGCTTTTTCAGCTTCCTACTATGCTTGTTCGACTGGTTCGTCAAGCAGTGCCCCGTTGGTCTCTGCCTGGAAGGCCATCGCAGCCTCGCCTTCCACTAGATCACTCGTGACGGAAAATTCTTCGGAAGAGGGCATCTCGGAGGTCTCGACTACCTCCAATGCCTCCTCCTCGATCGGCAGGAGAGCCTGCTCGGACTCTCCGAGCTCTTTGAATTCACGCAACGGCGGAAGCTGGCTCAAATCTTGTAGTCCGAAATGCTCGAGGAAAAACTTGGTCGTCCCATACATGATCGGCCGGCCAGGTACATCTTTTCGCCCAACAATCCGCACCAGCTTGCGCTCGCATAACGTACGCAGGACACCTGACGTTTCAACGCCACGAATCTCTTCGATCTCAGACCGCACAAGCGGCTGTTTGTAGGCAATAATCGCGAGGGATTCGAGCGCGGAGCGAGAGAGCTTTTGCGCCGCCTTGGCTTTATCCATCCGTTTCAGCCAGGGCCCATACTCCTGCTTCGTCACCAGTCGATACCCCCCCGCAACCTGCACAAGTTGAATGCCTCGTCCATCCTGATCCAAATCGTGCGTGAGAATCCCCAAAGCCTGAACCACTTCAGCTTTTGAGACTGACCCCAAGATAGACACCAGCCGAGCGACCGGTACCGGTTCGGGCGACACAAACAAGACCGCTTCGAGTATGGCTTTGAGTTCCCGCGCGTCGATGGTCTCCGCCTGGCTATTCACTGCCCCGACGGTGGCGTCTTTGGCCACATCGTCCGGCGCACCGTTGCCCTCAAGAACCTGCGCTGTCTCTGCAAGAGCCATGTCGTCTGTTTCTTGTTCCACCGTTGTACTCATGCTCCCCTCCATTCAGCATCGTCCAATTCTGCCGGGTCCGGTACAAGCGAAAAGGCGCGCGATACGAGAATCGGGCCAAAATGATCCGGCTGGAATACCCGAGCCGTTCGAAGCCGCATCAGTTCCAGCAACGCTAAAAACGTGACAATGACAACAAGACGATGGCAGGCCGGCTCGAACAGCTCGACAAAATTCACCGACTCCTGCCCCTCCAACATTTCTAAAATTGCGTTCATCCTCTCCCGAACCGTCAAGTTGTCCGGCAAAATTTCCATGAACTTCTTGCCGGGATTACGATCGAGGATTCCTTGCAGCGCATCCACTAAATCAAACAGGCTGACACTCTCCAGCAGCGTCTCATCCGATTCCAATTCGACCGCGGGGCTCTGTGCACGACTGTAAATCTCCCGCCACCACCGCTCATGTTCGTCTAACTGACGGGCTGCCTCTTTGAACTTCTTGTATTCGAGCAGCCGCCGCACCAATTCTTCACGGGGATCGGGCCCGTCCTCCTCATCAACGACCGTCTCATCGACGGGGAGCAGCATCTTGGATTTGATCTG
>Ga0307468_100000114_pt1 | contig 19403 bp, 11 predicted proteins | sample atmdna_FD_203085 | JGI IMG/M metagenome (GOLD analysis project Ga0307468, IMG submission 203085) | Hardwood forest soil microbial communities from Morgan-Monroe State Forest, Indiana, United States - atmos_gases AM2C_05 | ecosystem: Environmental > Terrestrial > Soil > Temperate forest > Bulk...
AGCCGCCGTACACCGGCGACGACAGACCGGTGTGCGAGTTGCGGATGTGCGAGATCAGCGTCGGCGTCAGCGCCGGCGTCGGGAACGCCGGATACAGCGTCGAGGCGCTGCCGCAGGGACCCGAGGAGCCGGGGAAGTTGATGTCCTGCGACAGGGTACCCTTGTTGCTGATGCCGTCCGCCGGGTTGGACGTGTCGCCCGTGTCGGCGCCGGTGTCCGCAGTGCGCGGCAGGATACCGTTGAAGATGTCGCGCAGGTTGATCGTCTGCACGTCGTAACCCGTCAGGTAGATGTCGAAGTCGAGCGTCGGGATCGACTCGTCCGTCCACAGGGTGACGTGCGCCACGGCCGCCGTGGCCGAGGCGTTGTTGACCGAGAACAACGTCGTGGTACCGCTCGGGTTGCTGAGGTCGACCTCGAAGTACGGCAGCAGCAGGGTCGCGGCCGGTACGTCATCGATCGTGCAGATCTCAGCGACCGCCGGCCCGACCAGGGTCAGCAGACCCAGGGCGAGACAGAAGGCAAGCTTCTTCATCTTTGGAATCTCCTCTCACAAATGTCGGATATTTAGCCACACATCGCCAGGAAAAGCAACGGGTGGGCCCACGATGCGGACATCGCGGACCCACCCGGAAAAAACGTCGGCAGAGAGCCTTACGGGATGAGGAGGACCCCACCCGTCAGGTTGTCGCACACCGTGTCGAGCTTGATGGCGTCGTAGCCGACGGCGTAACGGCCCTCGGCAGCCATCGACGTCGTCACCCAGGCCTGGGACACAGGAGCCGGAAGACCCGGCGTCTGACCCGCGACCGAGGTGTTCAGGTTCAGGAAGATCCAGCCGAACGTCGCCGACGGAGCCGGCGTCGAGCCGAACGGAACCGCCGAGTTCTGCAGGTTGACGCGCTGCGCCTCGACCGGGAAGCAGGTCTCGGCACCGCCGGTCGGCGGCGAGAAGTTGTCACCCTGGAAGCAGAGGTCCTGCGGGTTCTCCGCCTCGTCGAACGCCACCACGTCCGCCTGGTTCAGCGGCACCCAGGAGAAACGGCCCACGGTGCAGGAGTGCACCGGAATCGTCGCGCCGAGCGGGATCTTGCTGTCACGCCAGACGATCAGGTCCGTACCGGCGTCGAAACCGCCGCCCACCGCGAAGCGGCTGCCGAAGTTCGAAGCCAGAGGCTCGCGCTGGTCGGTGGCGGCGCCTCCCACGTAGCGGCCGTAGAAGGTGTAGTCACCCGGCACGAACGGGCAGTCGTCCGCCGCCTGACCCACGCTCGGGGCCGGGCAGGCCTCGATGTGGACCAGCGTCTCGCCCTGCGCGAAGTTCTCGCCCGGCGTCACGTAGAAGTAGTCGCCCCACAGGAGGTTGCGGTTGTCCGCCAGACCCGTGAAGTAACCCGTGCTGCTGGGGAACTGCAGGTTGCAGGTGGTCACCGAGTCGACCGTCACATAGCCGCGGGCGATGTTGTCGCCGTAGTTCAGACCGAGGCAGCCGCCGTACACCGGCGAAGACAGGCCGGTGTGCGAGTTGCGGATGTGCGAGATCAGCGTCGGCGTCAGCGCCGGCGTCGGGAACGCCGGGTACAGCGTCGAGGCGCTGCCGCACGGACCCGAGGAGCCCGGGAAGTTGATGTCCTGCGACAGGTCGCCCTGCGGGCTGACCGTGTCGCCGCCGCCGCCGACCGAGAGATCGGCGCCGGCGTCCGCGGTGCGCGGCAGGATGCCGTTGAAGATGTCGCGCAGGTTGATCGTCTGCACGTCGTAACCCGTCAGGTAGACGTCGAAGTCGAGCGTCGGGATCGACTCGTCCGTCCACAGGGTGACGTGTGCCACGGCCGCCGAGGCCGAGGCGTTGTTGACCGAGAACAGCGTCGTGGTGCCGCTCGGGTTGCTGAGGTCGACCTCGAAGTACGGCAGCAGCAGGGTTGCAGCCGGTACGTCGTCGATCGTGCAGATCTCAGCGACCGCCGGCCCGACCAGGGCCAGCAGACCCAGGACGAGACAGAAGGCAAGCTTCTTCATTTTGGGCTCTCCTCTCACAAAGGGATACATTTAGCCACATAAGGCTAGCAGAAAGCAAACGGGTGAGCCCACGATGCGGACATCGCGGACCCACCCGGAAGAAACGTCGGCAGAGAGCCTTACGGAATGAGGAGGACCCCACCCGTCAGGTTGTCGCACACCGTGTCGAGCTTGATGGCGTCGTAGCCGACCGCGTAGCGGCCCTCGGCAGCCATCGACGTCGTTACCCAAGCCTGGGACACAGGAGCCGGCAGACCCGGCGTCTGACCCGCGACCGAGGTGTTGAGGTTCAGGAAGATCCAGCCGAACGTCGCCGACGGAGCCGGCGTCGAGCCGAACGGAACGTCCGAATTCTGCAGGTTGACGCGCTGCGCCTCGACCGGGAAGCAGGTCTCGGCACCGCCGGTCGGCGGCGAGAAGTTGTCACCCTGGAAGCAGAGGTCCTGCGGATTCTCCGCCTCGTCGAACGCCACCACGTCAGCCTGGTTCAACGGCACCCAGGAGAAACGGCCCACGGTGCAGGAGTGCACAGGGATCGTCGCGCCGAGCGGGATCTTGCTGTCACGCCAGACGATCAGGTCCGTACCGGCGTCGAAACCGCCGCCCACCGCGAAGCGGCTGCCGAAGTTCGAGGCCAGCGGCTCGCGCTGGTCGGTGGCCGCGCCGCCCACGTAGCGGCCGTAGAAGGTGTAATCACCCGGCACGAACGGGCAGTCGTCCGCCGCCTGACCCACGCTCGGGGCCGGGCAGGCCTCGACGTGCACCAGCGTCTCGCCCTGCGCGAAGTTCTCGCCCGGCGTCACGTAGAAGTAGTCGCCCCACAGGATGTTGCGGTTGTCCGCCAGACCCGTGAAGTAACCGGTGCTGCTGGGGAACTGCAGGTTGCAGGTGGTCACCGAGTCCACCGTCACATAGCCGCGGGCGATGTTGTCGCCGTAGTTCAGGCCCAGGCAGCCGCCGTACACCGGCGAAGACAGACCGGTGTGCGAGTTGCGGATGTGCGAGATCAGCGTCGGCGTCAGCGCCGGCGTCGGGAACGCCGGGTACAACGTCGAGGCGCTGCCGCACGGGCCCGAGGAGCCAGGGAAGTTGATGTCCTGCGACAGGTCGCCCTGAGGGCTGATGGTGTCGCCCGCGGTGTCGGCGCCGTTGTCGGCGGTGCGCGGCAGGATGCCGTTGAAAATGTCGCGCAGGTTGATCGTCTGCACGTCATAGCCGGTCAGGTAGACGTCGAAGTCGAGCGTCGGGATCGACTCGTCCGTCCACAGGGTGACGTGTGCCACGGCCGCCGAGGCCGAGGCGTTGTTGACCGAGAATAGCGTCGTGGTGCCGCTCGGGTTGCTGAGGTCGACCTCGAAGTACGGCAGCAACAGGGTTGCGGCCGGTACGTCGTCGATCGTGCAGATCTCAGCCACCGCCGGCCCAACCAGGGTCAAAAGACCCAGGACAAGACAGAGGGCAAGCTTCTTCATGGTTCTACAATCTCCTCTCAGAAATCGCTAAGGATGGCAGACGTCCGCCGGCGGAGAGGAGCACCCTCCGCCGGCGGACCGGGTCTCTCAATACTATACCGCGCTCAGCGCGTCCGGCCGCCGATATAGGCCGGATCGTTGGTGCGGTTGTTCACCACCTGGCCGCTGGCGAGCACCTTGCCGGCCTTGACCTTGATCTCGATGGTGATGCCGCCGTCCACTCCCACCTGCGGCAGCGGATGCTGGCCGGGGTTGAGCTGGCGGACCCGGTTGCCACCGAGGGTCTGGTTGGACAGGGTGCCGATCACGCTGCCGTCCAGCAGGCGGTAGATCACGTCGAACGTCGCCGACTCCGTCCCCGGGTTGTACAGCGTGAGGGTGCTGCGGTAGGTCGTGTCCTGCCGCATCCCGACGAGGTACTGGGACTTGCCGTTGCCGGCGGCGTCGTCGGTGAGGTACGCGGACATGGCCTGGCCGAAGCGCCGGTCCGGCCGCGCGTTGTCATAGACCTCGGCGCGGATCAGCGGATAGGTGCCCGACGGACTGTTGCTCTCGAAGGAGAGCGTGCCGACCGCCGAGGTGAGCCCCCACTGCGAGGACAGGACGTTGCTGATCCGCCGCGTCTCCCGCGGCTGCAGGGTCAGCGTCACCTTGTCCGTCGGGTCGCTCTGCGTACCCGCCGGGATGAACCGCATGTCGGCGATCACCACCTCGTTGGCGGGGTTGGTGATCACGAGGTCGCTCTGCCACTCGCTGCCGCCGATGCCGGCGGTGCCGAAGATGCCGACCAGGTAGGCCTTGGAAGAGGCCGCCGGCCGTCCCGCTTCGACGAACGACGGATCGCTCGAGGCCGTGCGGACCGTGGCCCCGTAGGGGAACAGCGTACCGCCACCCTGGGTCTCGACCTCGATCCGGTAGTCGTCCTCGTCCGAGATGTGGAACTGGTCGCGGATGTTCTGCACCTGGTACTGCCGCTGACCGAAGCGCGGCACCGTGATGTTGCCGGACTGGGTCATGAGCGCACCGTGACGGTCGTAGAACCGCAACTTGAACACCCCGTCCTGGTCCGCGGGGTTGGAGATCCCGAAGTAGGCGAAGTTCTCGGAGTTGTCGTTGAGGCCGATCAGGTGCTGCACGATCGGACCCGACTGCGCGGCCGTGCCGGTCTGGCTGAGCGACATCCCGGGGACGGTCTGGCCGAACCGCGAGCCGTCCGTCTGGATGGTCGTGTTAAACGAGGTGATGACCGGCTCGGCGTCGCCCTGCGCGACCTCGACGGTGATGAAGCCGGCGATGTTCGTGCGGTTGAACAGGCCGTCCAGCACATCGGCGACGAACAGCGTCGCCCCCGGCTGGATGGTCCGGGTCACCCGCGGCGGGTTGGCCTCCGGCTGGAAACCGCGGCGCAGGAACTGGACGGTCACGTCCATCGCCTTGGTCGTCGGGTTGAAGATGTAGAGGTCGCTCGACTGCACAAGGGCGCCGCGCGTCTGCGCGATCCAGGGCAGCAGGACCGACTTCCGGCCCGCCGGCGGCGGCTCCGGATCGCCGTTGCCGGTGATCACGATATTCACCGCGGCCGACGCGGTCGACTGGCCGTTGCCGACCGTCAGCTGCACCTGGTAGGTGCCCGACTGGCTCCAGGCGTGCGTCGCCTGCCCGCCGGTCGCCGTACCGCCGTCGCCGAAGCTCCAGCTCTGGGTGGTCGCCCCGCTGGTGGTCGAGGTGAAGGTCACCGTCTCGTTGCGCGACGCGGAGCAGCTGTTGATGCCGAAGTCCGTGACGCAGTTGGGGCTGGTGAAGGTCGCCACCAGCGGCGGCGGGCCGCCGTTGCCCACGACCACCTGCTTGGTGATCGAGGCCGAGCAGAAGCCGAACGGGCAGTCGCCGCCGGCCTTGGTGACCTCGAGCCGGACGTTATAGGTGCCGGCGTTCGGATAGGTGTGCGAGACCGCCGCGCCCGAGCCGGTCTGCCCATCGCCGAAGGTCCACGAGTAGATGCTCGGCGCGCCGGTCGACGAACCGCCGTTGAAGCTCACCGCCTGCCCAGCCGCCGGGCTGGCCGGCGTGAAGGAGAAGTTGGCGCTGAGGCTGCCCGGGTTGACTGGAGTGCCGCCGCCGATGGTGACCGACTTCGAGCCCGAAGCGCCCGAGCAGCCGGAGTTGGTGACGGAGACGGTCTTGTTGCCTTCGGTCGACCAAGTGATCGTCACCGAGCTGCCGGAGCCCGAGACCGAGCCGCTACCGCTCGCGATCCAGTTCCAGTTCGCCGACGGCGTGCAGTTGTTGGCGCTGGCGTTGAACGACAGGGCCTGGTTCGCCTGGCCCGTGCTGGCGCCGTCGACCGAGATCGAGGGGCTCAGCTGCGGACCGCCTTGCACGACGTTGAAGCAGGTCGTCACCGCCTGCTCCTTGACTTCGGCACCGCGTTCGATCCGCAGCTTGGGGCAGATCGGGCTGCTGGTGGTCTGCGTGTAGGTGTGGAGGATCAACCCATCCTCCTTCGGCGCCGGTACGGTAATGAAGTTCCCGTCACCCTTGGGGTCGAGCTTGTAAAGCGTGGGGTCGCCGGAGACAACGGCGGAGAACGCCACCGGCTGGTTGACCACGAACTCGCAATGGCTGAAGTTGCAGGGTGCCGCGAAGGTGGTGATCACCAGCGGGTTGATCTGGTTGATGTTGATCGTCAACGGCTCGCTGAGCACGCCGTTGAGGTCCACGCAGTTGGAGATGCGCACCCGGACCGTCTTCTGCCCGGTGGTGGTGAAGTTGGCCAACGGCGCCAGACCCAGCACCGGGATGGTGGTCTCGAGATCCGGGGTGCCGTTGATTGGATCCTGGCCGCTCCAGTACCACCGCCAGCGGGTGGCGCCTTGCGCGTCGACGGCGAGAGCTGCCGAGCCGGCCGGCGGCGCGCCGCTCGTGCAGTTGGTGCAGCTCAGCGGGTTGGTGTTGAACTGCAGGCTCGGCAAGGCGTTGAGCTGGATCGAGGTGGTGCGCTGAATGGCGGGGCCGGTCGCGTTGCTGATCGTCACACGACCGGTGTAGGTGCCCGCCACCTGCTGCCCGGTGTTGTCCCAGGTGAAGCTCCCAACGCTACTGCCGGAGTCGACGACCTGGTTGGACGCGTTGAGGACTTCCCAGCTGTAGCTCAGCGGAGGCTTTCCGGTCACGCCGCTGACGTTGAGGTTGACGTCCTGGCACACGAGCGCCGGACTGGGGCTCGCGCCGAGGGTGCCGCCCGCCGGGGCCGGGTTGAGCACCGTCAGAGACTTGGTAACGGCGTGGGACCCATGCGAGTTCTCGACTCCGAGGGTCACCGACTGGGAACCGGGTGTCTGGAACGTGAAGCTCTGGGTGGCCGAGCCGGGCAGGGCACTCTGGCCCGGGAAGGTCCAGGTCCACGAGGTCGGCTGGCCGCTCGAAGCATCCGTGAACGTGACAGGCGTATCCGGGTAGATCTCCGTCTGCGGCGACCAGGTGAAGTTCGCGACCGGCGGCTGGCCGAGCGTGACGCGGTGGACGTCGAAGATCGTCCAGGCGGTGCGGTAGAAGTAGTCGCCGTAGACCTTGCCCATACGGGGCATGACCTCGCTGAACCCGGACGGGTTGTTGGCGTAGTACCAGCTCCAGTAGTCCACCACCGCCGTCTCGCCCGAGGCTGGACCGTTGAGCTTGCCGACGACCGTGACCGTCTTGGCCGAGCCGTCAAGGTTCTTGGAAATCAGCTCTTCGGGCTGGCCGCCGCTGCCGACCGCCGAGACGTCGAACAGCCATTCGCGCTGCCGGCCGCCCGAGCACTTGTCCTCGTTGCCGAAGTAGACGTAATGCTTGCTGCCGCTCTTCGAGTAGGTCGTGAAGTGGCGGGCGGCGCCCACCGCCCAGGTCTTCGTCCAGAGCGGCGTCAGACCGCCGCAGTTGCCGTTCAGGCAGTTGGTGACGTCGTAGATCCTGGCGCCCTGTCCTCCCCCTTGCACGCGGGTCCGGATGTACTGCAGCGCCAGGAACTGATGGCCGTTCTGCTCCCACAGGGCGACGCCGTAGACCAACTCGCCGGTGAGCTGGCGGCCGCTGATGTTCTGCGGCGCCAGCGGGTTCGTCACGTCGTAGATCTGGAAGCCATTGCCGCCGGACGAGACGACGACGAACACCTTGCCGTCCGAGCGCTTGAGGCCGTCGATGTAGCCCAGCGATTCGGAGGCGCCGATCCGGCCCTTGTAGACATTGGGGCAGCTGACAATCGGACCGCCTTCGGAGTCGGGGCGCTGCTCATCCACGCAGCCGGTGTAGCCGAGCGCCGCGGTCATGTCATAGAGGTGGAGGCCCGGGCGGTTGCCCTCGTCCACCGCGAAGGCGTAGTTCCGGCCGCCGATCGAGGCGCTCCAGACCTGGTACAGAGCGCGGTTGTAGTCCTGGTAGAGCTGTCTGGGGTTGCCCTTCTGTGTGGTGTCCCAGATCTGGATGCCGAGCGGCGCGCTCACCGAGGCCACGATCGAGTCGTTCCCCTCCGGCGCGTCGACGTCCCAGAACAGCTCGCGCAACTCGTGCTGGCCCGGCAGACACCTGGTGACGCCGCTCCCCTGGCAGTCGCGGGTGGCGATGAGCTGCGGGTCGGCCGCGTTGGCCCCCGTCGCGTCCCAGATCTTGAACCCCTGGGTGTAGGTCTGGAAGATCCAGCCGTTCTCGACGTCCATCGAGGTGAACAGCGGCACCCGGTAGACCGTGTCGTCAGGCCGCTGCGTGCCGTTGTAGTTGGAGCTGTCCCGCGCGTCGGGGAGCTGCCCCTTGTCCGCCGGCTCCAGGACACCCCAGAGCGCCTGGCCCAGGCTCGGGCTCAGGATCTGCGTCAAAGGACTCTCGCCCTCCCGGCCGAAACCGACACCATAGGCGGGATTCCCCACCTCGCAATTCTTGGTTTCTGCCGCCTTTGGCAGCAACAACAGCAGAGCACCTACTCCAAGGCAGGCAAGGGCTTTACGGGCGGAATGGATCCTTCTTGGCATCAGCTGGGACCTCCTCGATACCTGAACAGACACGCGTTACGTCATCTCCTCAAACCGGCCAGAGCCATCGACATACGTCTATATAGGCTCGCTTAAGGCGACCCCGTAGCCGAGCAGGCGCAGGGGGTCCCCGACCGGACTTTCAGCGTGGACTCCTCTTCAGCTGTACCCTCGAAAGACGGGCTCGAGGACACAGCGGAAGAGGCGTGGCGAGAGAAGAGGCGAGGTGGGCCGCCCGCGAACGAGAGGCCCACCCGGCCTAAACACTAAGCCTTACGGGATGAGGAGGACCCCACCCGTCAGGTTGTCGCACACCGTGTCGAGCTTGATGGCGTCGTAGCCGACGGCGTAACGGCCCTCAGCAGCCATCGAGGTCGTCACCCAGGCCTGGGAGACAGGGGCCGGGAGACCGGCGACCTGACCCGCAACCGTGGTGTTGAGGTTGAGGAAGATCCAGCCGAACGTCGCCGTCGGAGCCGGGGTGGCGCCGAACGGAACGTCCGAGTTCTGCAGGTTGACGCGCTGCGCCTCGACCGGGAAGCAGGTCTCGGCACCGCCGGTCGGCGGCGAGAAGTTGTCACCCTGGAAGCAGAGATCCTGCGGGTTCTCGGCCTCGTCGAAGGCCACCACGTCGGCCTGGTTGAGCGGCACCCAGGAGAACCGGCCCACGGTGCAGGAGTGAACCGGGATGGTGGCGCCCAGAGCCAGCTTGGCGTCACGCCAGACGATCAGGTCGGTGCCGGCGTCGAAGCCGCCACCCACCGCGAAGCGGCTGCCGAAGTTCGAGGCCAGAGGCTCGCGCTGGTCGGTAGCGGCAGCGGCGACGTACCGGCCGTAGAAGGTGTAGTCACCCGGAACGAACGGGCAGTCGTCAGCGTTCTGACCCACGCTCGGACCCGTCTGCACGATGCCGATCGGGTTCTGCGAGCCCGTGACCGGCGGCGGAAGCGTCGAGCAGGCCTCGATGTGGACCAGCGTCTCGCCCTGGGCGAAGTTCTCGCCCGGGGTGACGTAGAAGTAGTCGCCCCAGAGGACGTTGTTGTTGTTCGCGAGACCCGTGCCGCCCGGCGCGAAGTAGCCGGTGCTGCTGGGGAACTGCAGGTTGCACTGGTTGACGGAGTCGACCGTGACGTAGCCACGGGCGATGTTGTCACCGTAGTTGAGGCCGACGCAGCCGCCGTACACCGGAGAAGACAGACCGGTGTGCGAGTTGCGGATGTGCGAGATCAGGGTCGGCGTCAGAGCCGGAGTCGGGAACGCCGGGTAGAGCGTCGAAGCGCCACCGCAGGGGCCCGAGGTGCCGGCGAAGTCGGCGTCACCGATCGGATCCGGCAGGGAGATGGCGCCCTGATTGCTGATCGCCGTCGCCGTCACGCCCGGGGTGTCCGGGTCGACGCCGTTGTCGGCGGTGCGCGGCAGGATGCCGTTGAAGATGTCGCGCAGGTTGATCGTCTGCACGTCGTAGCCGGTCAGGAAGACGTCGAAGTCGAGCGTCGGGATCGACTCGTCCGTCCACAGGGTCACGTGCGCCACGGCCGAGGCGGCCGAGGCATTGTTGATGGAAAACAGCGTCGTGGTGCCGCTCGGATTGCTGAGATCGACCTCGAAGTACGGCAGCAACAGGGTTGCCGCGGGCACATCGTCGATCGTGCAGATCTCAGCGATCGCTTGGCCGCCCAGAGCCAACAGGCCCACCAGGGCGAGGCAAACGGTCAGCTTTCTCATGAGAGGGACTCTCCTCCTAGTCTTGAAATCCGTTGGTTGTGATGAACCGATAACTGCCAAAGCTGTACTGCTGTCTACAAAACCGGGCGAGCTCATCACCTCCTGTTAAAGAATGTTCTTTCGAAGTCTGAAGCGTTCAAAGATCATGTGCCGGAGACCCCCAACCCTGCCACCGTGCCCCGGCACAGCAACTCTACACCCGAAAAATGGTTCCGTGCGATGGCACTTTATGCTTCCGCACTATAGAGGCGCCTCGACGAGCCTGTCAAGGGGGCAACGGCCTACTGCTTCGCGGCCGCCTTCCAAACCCCGCTGGCTCTACAAATCGGGCATCCTTCTATCACATCGGGGCACAAGATGCCAGATAATTTCGCATCTACAGGTCAACGCCGCCCTTGCGGCGCCCCCTTCCACACCCGCAGGCTGCCCCCGGACAGGCAGCGGTTCTCCCCCGCCACGTCGCCCATGAAGTCGCCGCCCTCGCCGGCGAAGGCGGCGATGATCTCGGCGGCGCGGTCGCCGTCGAGGTCGGCCAGACGGACGTGGTATCCCTTGCAGCCGCCGATCTCCTTGAGCGCCAGCTCCGGGGTGGATTCGCGCGCGAACCCGCCCTTGCCGTCGCCCAGGAAGGCCCAGACCGCCCCCTCGCCGGTGGCGGCCACCAGGTCGGTGGCGCCGTCGCCGTCCAGGTCGCCCGCATCGAGGCCCCAGATCCCGGCCGGCCCCTCCTCGACCCCCAGCGTCCGGCGCTCCCACTGCCCGCCCGGGCGGGCCAGCAGGACGTCGACGCCGGTCCGCCAGGCCTTGAGCTCGTAGCTGGCGTAACCCACCGCCAGGTCCTCGCGCCCGTCGCCGTCGAAGTCCGCGGCGGCGACGCCGCGGAAGGTGGCGTTCGGCCGCAGGAAGGCGATGGCGGATTCCTTCCAGCCGCCTTCCTCGTCCCCGAGGGAGAGCAGACCGCGGTTGCCCTGCGCCCCGGAGGCGGCGAGGAAGTCGGTCCGGTGGTCGCCGTTGAAGTCGCCGATCGCCAGCGCGTCGCCGAAGGAGACGCCGCCCGGCGCCACCTTGCGCCAGGTCCCGTCCCCCTGGTTGAGGAAGAGGATGGCGCCGCGCGAGCCGCGGCGGAAGGTGTTGTCGCCGCCGCTGCGCGGCGGGCTGAAGGTCGGACCTTCGCCGAGCGCCAGGAGGTCCTGGCGGCCGTCGCCGTTCCAGTCCACCGACTCGATGGCGCGCGACGTGAAGATGGACCCAGGCTCGGTGTCGCCGCCCGGCACCACGAAGTCGATCCCCTGGCTCCAGGGCGTGAAGCCCCCCTTGCCGTCGCCCACCAGCACGGTGATGCCGCGCAGGTGGCTGGCGAAGGCCAGGTCGGTCACGCCGTCGCCGTTCCAGTCCGCGGCCTCGGCGTCGCCGTAGTCGAGCGGCAGCGCCGGCAGCCGGAGCCCGCTCCAGCGCCGCCAGCCGCCCTTGCCGTCGCCGAGGAAGATGGCGGGCGCGCTGCCGCCCTTGCGCGGCGGCCCGTGGATGATGTCGAGATTGCCGTCGCCGTCGACGTCCGCCACGTCGAAGCCCTGCCGCCACTGGCCGCTGGTCGGCAGCCCCTTGGCCCAGGGGACGAAGCGCAGCCGGTCGGCCTTCGCCACGTTCACCTTGTAGGAGGCCTGGACCTGCTCCGGCGTCAGCTCGGTGGCGGACGCCATCGCCGCCTGCACCGGCTCCGGCACCGGCGCCTCCGGGGCGTACACCTTGACGAAGAAGGCGGTGTCGGTCTCGCGCAGCAGCTCGAAGGGCGGCGTGTACCAGAACTTGACCCGCGTGTTGTCGAACATGCGGGCGTAGGTGCCCTCGATCTTGGCCACCTCGTGCTCGAAGTACCGGCGTCCCTGGTCGTCGGTCAGCCACTTGCCGTCGGCGGGTTGGGTGGGGAAGTCGAAGCCCTTCGGGTACTCCCTCTTCGGCTGCTCGTCAACTGCAGGGGTCGCCTGGCCGGCCTGGTCCGGCGCCGAGTCCGGGGCCGTGGCGGCGCCGGAGGTGGTGGTCGTCGGGGAGCAGCCGGCCTGCAGCCCCAGCAGGGCGAGCAAGCATAGCGCCGGCGACAGGCGCCGGGCGCGGTCGGAACGGTCCAACATGGCGAGGATTCCTCTTGACACTCTCATCGTGGTCCTAAAGGTGGATGCAGTTTCAAATCTCGTCGACAAAGGTGGGCTTGAGACTGCGGAACAGCAGAAAGCCCGCGAATAGTAGCACAGCCGCGGCGAGCGCCAGCGCGCCGGTCCCGGGTACCGCCGCCACTTCCCCCGCCAGGAACGCCTGGCGGTAGAGGCCGACCAGCGCGGTCAGCGGGTTGAGCTCGATCCAATGCCGCTGAGGCTCCGGCACCAGCGTCAGCGGGTAGACGATCGGGGTGAGATAGAACCACCCCAGGAACACCATGCCGAGAAGCTGCGCGGTATCCCGGAAGAAGACGTGGACCGCGCCCAGCAACAGCCCGAGCCCGAGGGTGATCGCCAGCTGCAGCGGCAGGGCGACCGCCAGCAGCGGCAGGCCGCCCCAGGACAGCTTCCCCACCGCCGCCAGCACCCCCAGGAAGATGACGGCGGCGATCGCCTCGTGCAGCAGCGCGGCGAGCACCACCGCCAGCACCAGCACCTCCGCCGGGAAGCGCAGCTTCTTGACCAGGCTGGCGTTGTCGGTGATCGCCGTCGAGGCGCGCAGCACCCCTTCGTGCAGCGCCATCCAGGGGAGCAGGCCGCAGAAGAGGAAGACGGCGAAGCCGCCGCTCCGCCCGACCCCGCCGATCCCGGTCGGCGCGATCTGCATCACCGTCGAGAAGACGAAGGTGAAGAGCAGCAGCTGCCAGAGCGGCTGCATGAACGACCAGACGAAGCCCAGCACCGAGCCGGCGTAGCGGCCCTGAAAGTCGCGTCTGACGAGCTCCTTCAACAGGAACAGATGATGTCGCATAGGCATCGGCGCGCCGGCCGGCGCTTTCCCTCCCTGCCTCTCCCCTGGATAGGAATAAAATCCGTTGACAGCCTATTCCCGACCGGCGTAGTATCAGCCCCAGACGCGTTAGCTATGCCATTGTGACATAGCCGGCTCTTCAGTCAAGGGCACGTATTGCCATGAACGCACCTGAAAAGATTCGCCAGGTCCAACTGGTAGGCCGCAAGATCCGGGAGCTCCGCAAGGAGCGCAAGCTGACCCAGGTCGAGCTTTCGTCCCGCCTGGGCATCCAGCAGTCGGACCTCTCGCGCATGGAGCAGGGGGAGTACCGGGTCAGCCTGGACACCCTGTTCCGCATCCTCGCCGAGTTCGAGATGAGCATCGGCGAGTTCTTCGAGGACGTCGCCCAGGAGTCGATCACGCCGCGCGACGTCCAGCTTGTCCAGGACTTCCGCGCCTTGCCGATGGACGCCCAGCGCGAGGTCGAAGACTTCATCGCCTTCAAGCAGGCCCAGAACCGACGTAGCGAGTACACCGATTAGCTCCCCCGGGACGAGGGAGAGGAGAGCAGCAATGACCTGCATCGACGAGGTGGGCACGCAGTTCGAGGACCTGAAGCAACGCGGGCATCTGGCCGTCGAGGCCGGCCGGCTTGAGGAGGCCGCCGGCCACTTCGAGCAGGCGCTCGCGCTCGCCCGGACGATAGACGACCCCAAGGTGGTCGACCTCGCAGTCTGCAACCGGGCGGCGGTCGAGATCGTCCTCGGGCGCGGCGAGGCGCAGCTCCCGCGGCTGCGCGAGATCCTGGTACAGAACGGCGACCCGGTGAACTGCCGTCTCGCGGCGTACAACATCGCCCGGCACTACGAGCTGACCAAGAACTACAAGAAGGCGCTGTTCTACGCCCGCATCGCACGCGAGCGCGCCGAGCAGCAGGGCCGCAGCGACTGGATCGCCTCCAGCCACAACCTCATCGGTAACATCTTCCTCGCCGAGAGCTTCCTGGAGGAGGCCTGCGCCGAGTTCGAGAAGGCGCTCGCCCTGATGCCGCCGGAGCCGACGATCTGGCGCGCCCGCATCGTCGACAACCTGGGCTATTGCCGGATCCTGCAGCAGCGCTACTCCGAGGGCTACGCCCTGCTCTACGAGAGCCTCAAGGTACTGCGCCGCCACGGCGCCGGCCGCTACCAGATCTCGAGCCGGCTCGACCTCTGCTTCGCCCACTTGGAGACCGGCCGCTATGAGCAGGCGCGCCGCCACGGCGAGGCCGCCCTGCGGCTGGCCGAGGAGGTCGGCGAGACCGACTCGATCAAGAACGCCCTCTACCTGCTGGGCGAGGCGGCGAACCTGAGCGGCGATACCGACACCGCCCGCGCCTACTTCTCGCGCCTGCAGCAGGGCTATTTCCCGGAGGCCGCCTATCTGCCGGGCTTCCTGCTCGCCGTCGATGTCCGCAAGCTCGTCAACCTTCACGCTTGAGAACCGAATCATGAGAGCCGATCGCTTCATCCGTCTCTTCGCGCTGGCCCTCGGGCTGAGCTGCGTCGCCCTGCCGGCCGCGGCCTCCCGGGACACCGCGCTCGGTGCCGACGGCGAGTTGTACCAGGTGCGGACCGGCACATACGGCCAGCTCTTCCCGCGTGGACAGGAGCACGAGCGCGAAACCCCCGTCCTCGTCCTGGACGTGATCCAGACCGACGGCACGACCGTGCGCCACCTCGTCCCCGAGACCGAGACCGAGGCCCTGGAGAACAACCCCTCCCTGATCTACGAGGAGGACTCGCACACCGTCTTCCTGCTCTGGGAGAGCCGCTTCAACTACCACCCGATCCTGATGCTCACCGGCTTCGACGGCGAGGACTGGTCGGAGGCGATCGAAGTCATCGGTAACGCCTTCGCCGACAAGTCGTCCTCTTCCCTCACCGTCACCCGCGATACCTACGAGGTGAAGGACGCCGAGGGCAATCCGGTGGTCAAGCACCGCACCGTCCTCCACATGCTCTGGGAGGAGACCAACAGCGTCGGGCTCAACGAGACGCTCTACACGCCGGTCATCCTGGAGAACGGCACGTTCCTCGGCCGCAGCCCGATCTTCAAGCTGAACGACTTCGACCGCAGCCCCGAGCCGGCCAACGCCGCCGAGGTGCCGGTCGAGCTCGTCCGCCGTCCGAAGATCCAGCCCGGCCGGGACGGCCGCACGGTCGTCGCGGTCTTCGCCTCGTCGACGACGCGCCGGCTCACCGCGCTGGAGATCGACGTCCTGCCGGCGCAGATCACCCAGCTCGCCGATGGTGCCCGCGCCTACATCATCGACCTCGGCGCCCGCCACAACGGCAACCTGCGGGCGATCGCCGACGACGCACGCGCCTACATCATCGACCTCGGCGTCGCCTTCCAGCCCGAGGTGGCGCGCTCGATCGCCGACAGCCTCCACGCCTACATCCTCTCCCAGGGGCCCGTCTCGGGCGTCCCGGGAGTCCGGTCGCTCGCCGACAGGGCCCGCGCCTACATCATCGACCTCGGCGCCCGGCTCACCGGCCGCGGCCTGCGCAACACCACCGGCACCTCCACGTCACCGACCGAGACTTTCGACGTCAAGCCGACCCCGCTGTCGGGCACCAGCGCCACCACCGGGCAGGCGCAGCTGATCCAGATCCGCGTCACCTCCAACCGCGCCGTCCCCCGGGTCGGCACCGGCACCGACTTCCACCTGTTCGTCTCGGAGAGCGGCCAGGACGTCCTGGTGGCCGCCGCCTCCGCGGACCGCGTGCAGTACCGCAGGAGCGACGGCGCCGGCTGGAAGGACCTGCAGGAGATCCGCCTGAGGGACGGCATGGACCTCAACCGCGCCCTGGAGATCCTGGAGCGGCAGGTCCGGAACCACTGATCCCTTATCTTTCGTAGAAATGGCAAGGGCACCCGGAAGGGTGCCCTTGGTGCTTCAGGGGGTAACCTTCATCGTCTCCCCCGTCACCCGGGCGGGCAACACCTCCCCGCCCATCTCCCCGAGCGCCGCGGCGATGGCGGCCTTCGCCTCTGGCGGGCAGAGCAGGGCGATACATCCCCCTCCCCCCGCCCCGCAGGCCTTGCCGCCCCAGGCGCCCAGGGCGCGGGCCCTTTCCAGGAGGGCTTCCAGGACCGGCGTCGAGATCCCCTCCGCGAACCGGCGGCGATAGCTCCATTCCTTCGCCATCAACGCGCCCACCCGCTCGAAGTCCCCTGCCTCCAGGGCGGCCGGGACCTCCGCCGCGACCTCGGCGACTCCGGCGAAGAGAGCGGTCACCTCCGGCTCGCCGTCGAGACGGCGTCGGACCACCTGCCAGTTCTGGCCGGCCGAGAAGTGGCTCTGGCCCGAGTAGACCACCAATAGGCGGTCGGCCAGCGCTTCCAGGTCGACGCTCAGCCGCCGCACCTCTTCGCCGCCGGGTTGGGCCAGGATCTCCAGCGCGCCGCCGAGGAGCGCCGGGTAGTGGTCCTGGAGCCCGGTGGGCAGGCTCATCAGCCGCGCTTCGAGGTCGCGCGCCAGGCGCGCCCGCTGCCGCGGCTGCGAGCGCGGCAGGTCGAACGCCTCCTCGGCGGCGGCGATCAGGGCGACCGCCATGGCCGAGCTGGCGCCGAGCCCGCCGCCGCGCGGCGAGTCGCTGGCCAGCGTCAGATCGAAGGGCGGGAGGTCGAAGTGGGCGGCGATGACGCCGACCAGGGAGGTCTCGGGCCGGCCGGCCAGCTCCGCCAGCGAAGCGGCCTCGACCGTGCTGCCCCCCTGACGGACCGTATAGCCCTGAGCAGCGCGGGAGAGCTGTACCGTGGCGGCGAGGTCCAGCGCCACGTTGACCGTCCGGGCGCCGGGATGGAACAGGCCGAGAGGCCAGATGTCCAGGGTGCCGCCCGCCAGATCGACGCGGCACCACGCGCGGACGGTGACCATCGGGAAAAAATCAGGCCTGCGGAGCGTCGGCGCTCAGCGGGCGGTCATGCCGCCCGCGGCGGGCCGGGTACGGCCGGTCTCCACCGCGAGCCGCGTCTCGGGGAGGGCGGTCGACGCGTCGAGGAGATCGGGCGGCACGACCCCCTTGTCGAGGCTCGCCCGCAGCCGGTCGCGCCAGGAGCGGAAAGAGGCCAGGCGGTTGCCGGGGATCGGCTCGTCGCGCACGCTCTTCAGGGTCAGCGGATCGATCCAGCGGTCGCGGTACTTCACGCGGTAGTCGAGGTGCGGACCGCTTGCCAGACCGGTCGCGCCGGTATAGGCGATGATGTCCCCCTGCCGCACCCGCGCCCCGGGGCGGATCCCGCTGGCGAAACGGGAGAGGTGGAGGTACGCGGTCACATAGTCGCGGCCGTGCTGGACCTTGACCACCTTGCCGCCGCCCTTGTCCCAACCGGAGAAGACGACCACCCCGTTGCCTGTCACCTGTACCGGCGTCCCCACGGGCGCGCCGTAGTCGACCCCCCAGTGCGGTCGGTAGGCCTTGAGGACCGGGTGGAAACGGTGGGTGCTGAAGTGCGAGGTGATGCGGGAGTAGCGCAGCGGCGAACGGAGGAACATCTTCTTGAGCGGCTCGCCGGTGCCGTCGTAGTAGACGCCCTCGTCGCCGTAGCGGTAGGCCTCATACCGCCGCTCCTTGCCTTCGTAGACCAGGGCGAGGATGCGGCCGACCTCATGGAACTGGCCGTCGAGGCGGACCTCCTCGTAGAGCACTTCGAAGCGCTCCCCCTTCTTGAGGTCGCGCGTGAAGTCGAGGTCCCACTGGAACACGGTGGCCATGCGCGAGCCCAGGCTGGCCGGCCCGCCGGCGCGGCGGATCGAGGTCTCGAGCGGCCCGTCGAGCGTGCCGCGCACGGCACACAACTCGACCGAGCGCTCGAACGGCTGCCACGCGGCCGCCCACCGGCTGCCGACGCGTTCCATCTGGACCCGGCCCGACCCGGCGACGGTCAGCTCGAACGAGTCCAGGCTGGAGTCGGAGTTGAAGAAGGCCGAGTAGCGGTTGCCCGCCTTGAGCTTGGAGGGCTCGACCGTCGCCAGCAGGGCGTTGCCCGCCTCGCGGGCCTCGGGACCGGCCAGGCCGAGCTTGCGGAAGACCTCGGGCGCGGTCTCGCCGCGCAGCAGCGTGAACTCGACCGGCACCCGCGCCCTGTCGAGCAGGGGGGTGGACTCGGTCGGCAGCGTGGCGCGTTGGTGGTAGATGGAGGTCGGCGGCAGGGGGTAAAGCGACTGGTTGTACGCTTCGAGGCTCCGGGTCGTTTGAACCAGGCTGACGCCGATCAGGATCAGCGCCAACGGCAGGACCAGGCGCAAGAAGTGCAAACCGAGCTGTACCCTTTTAGACTGCATCCCGCGCAGACCTCCAACGGTGTCAAGGGTGGATGGCGATCCACTACATGCCGAGTTGAGCTACGCGGCGGATAGTAGCACAGGTATAAGCGGGTGTTTCAACCCTTTGGAGGGCTATTCAAGCGGTTGAATCGACGGGAAAGCTGTCGTAGGGGCGGGGCTTGCCCCCGCCCGGGAGGGGGTAAACCCTGCCCCTACATAAAGAAAGAGCGGGCTTTTAGCGGAGGAACTCGGAGATGACCCGGTCGGGGTCGTCCGGCAGCTTGCCCTGGTACTTGACCTCGCCGTTCTGGAGGATCAGCAGGCCAGGCAGGGTGGCCACCGAGTACTTCTTGGAGAAGGCGCCGTCCTCGTCGAGGAAGACCTCGGCCCCGAAGTTCTTACCGGAGAGGAAGCCCTCGACCGCCTGGCGGTTCTCCTGGAAGCTCACCGCCACGACGCGCGCCTGCCCCCCCCAGCGCTGGGCGATGGGGTTGATCCGGTTCGCGATGTCGCGCGAGCGCGGCGACCAGGAGGCCCAGACGACGAAGATGGTGGTCCCCCGGACCAGGTCGGACTCCACCAGACGTCCTCCCTGCAGACCCTGGAGGGAGAAGTCCTGGGCAGCCGCGGGCGCCGCGATAGCCGCGGCCAGACCGGCGAGCAGCAGGAGCGCCAGGGCGGTCCTGCGGGAGGAACGGCGGAGCGAAGGGTTGTGGCTCATGGTGGTTTCAGTGCGGTCCGAGAGCATTCTGGCGATGCGCCATGCTATGGAGGATGCGGAGACGCAAGTGGTCCGGCGCGCTACATCGCGCGCACCGCTCGCGGACGATCCACAGCAACGTGCGCGTGTAGCTCACCCGCTTCGCGCAGTCGCTGCAGCCGTCCACGTGGATTCGGAAAGTGGTCAACAGCGCCTCTTCCAAC
>Ga0307468_100000115_pt1 | contig 19135 bp, 16 predicted proteins | sample atmdna_FD_203085 | JGI IMG/M metagenome (GOLD analysis project Ga0307468, IMG submission 203085) | Hardwood forest soil microbial communities from Morgan-Monroe State Forest, Indiana, United States - atmos_gases AM2C_05 | ecosystem: Environmental > Terrestrial > Soil > Temperate forest > Bulk...
ACCACCTCGAAAGGCTGCTGGTCCTGTTCGACCGCTTCGAGGCCCTGAACGGCATCCACGACCGGCGCCAGAACGACCTCGTCCGGCGGATCTTCGGCTCCCTCACCCCGGAGATGATGGCCGGCCTCGCCGAGCGCCACCGCCTGGAGCCGATGAGCGACACGCCCTGGATCAAGACCTTCACCGGCGGCAGCGACGACCACGGCGGCTTCTACATCGCCACCACCTATACGGAGACGCCGCCGGCGGCGACCGTCGCGGAGTACCTCGCCCACCTGCGCGCCGGCCGCCACGACGCCGGCGGCGACACCGGCTCCAGCCTGCGCCTCACCCAGAGCCTCTACAGCATCGCCCACAAGTTCTACCAGAAGCAGTTCCCGTTCGGCGTCAACCCGCGCAAGGACCCGTTCTCCGAGCTGCTGCGCTCGCTCGGCATGGGATACGCCGGGCCGCGGGAGCGCGGGCTGCGCGGACGGTTGGCGGCGGTCGTCCCGTTCCCGGGCGCGCGGCAGCCGGAGAAGCCGAGGAGGGCCGAGGAGAGGCCGGCCGGTCCCGACCGCCTCACCTTCGAGGCCGCGGCCCGCGCCAGCCAGGACTTCCTCTCCACCCTGGTTGGCGGCTTCCTCGCCCAGGCCAAGCGCGGCCGGCTGGATGAAAGCCTGGCGGCGGCGGCCACCCAACTCGCGCCGCTCGCCCTCTCCCTCGCCCCGTTCCTGGTCGCCCTGCGCGCCCAGCACAAGGATGCCGACCTGCTCGACCTGGCGTCGCAGCGCTTCCTGGGGCACGGGGTCGAGGACGGACGCGGCAACCAGAGCGCCTGGTTCACCGACGACCTGGAGCAGGCGCACGACGCCCTGCGCGTGCTCGCCGACCAGGGCGTGCCGGCCCGCGAGCGCAGCTCCAGCCTGGTGGCGATCACCTGCGGCGCCGAGCCGCGGCCGACCGGTTTCGAGGTGGTCAGCTTCCGCCCGATGATGACCCTCCCCCTCCCCGGCTACGAGCCCCAGGTGCTCACCGTGCCGCCGCTCCTGGAGGTGCTCGAGCACTGCGAGCGGACGCGCTACCGCCAGATCCTGGTAAGCACCCCCGGGCCGCTCGGGCTCATCGGCCTCGCCGCCGGCAAGCTGCTCGGCATCCCGGTGACCGGGATCTACGACACCACCCTCCCCGGCCAGGTGCGCCGGTGGACCGGCAGCCACAGCCTGGAGGAGATGTCCTGGCTCTACCTGCGCTGGCTCTTCGGCGCCATGGACGCGCTCTGGGTGGCGAGCCGCCACGACCGCGAGCGCCTGGCCGGACGCGGCTTCGATGTTGCCAGAGTGCGGGAGGAGCGAATTGTCGCGATGGCGGAGCCGGCCTAGAATGCGGGAGTGGCGCAGGCAGTGACCGTACACCCCCTCACCTTCCCGGGCACCATCGTGTCCGGAGAGGTCCCCGTGCCGGTGCGCGAGCGCCTGGCGGCGATCGACATCGGGTCCAACTCCATCAATATGATCGTGGTGGCGCCCGAGCCCAACGGCGGCTACCGCGTGCTCGGCCGCGAGCGCGAGATGGTGCGCCTGGGCAAGACCGCCCTGGGCGCCGGCGCCCTCTCCGAGGCGGCCATGCGCGACGGCCTCGAAGCCCTGGTCAAGATGACCACCCTCGCCCGCCTCAAAGGCGCCGACCAGGTGGTCGCGGTCGCCACCAGCGCCGTGCGCGAGGCCGCCAACGGCCAGGATTTCCTCGCCCGCGTCAAGGCCCAGACCGGGCTCGACGTGCAGCTGCTCTCCGGCATCGAAGAGGGGCAGCTCATCTATCGCGCCGTGCGCGAGGTCGTCGACCTGGGACCTGGCACGGCCGTCATCGTCGACGTCGGCGGCGGCAGCACCGAGTGGATCACCGCCCGCGGCGGCGAGATCGAGCGCGTCGTGAGCCTCACCCTGGGATCGCTGCGCTGCGCCGGCGACCTCAAGGGGGACCCGCCGGCGGCCAGCTCGATCGAGCGCCTGCGCCGCCGCATCCGCGAACGGCTCGCCGACGAGGTGCCGACCCGGCCGGTCGACCGCGTGGTCGCCACCTCCGGCACCGCGGTCTGCTGCGCCGACCTGGTGGACCTCTTCGCCTCGCGCGCGTGGAAGGAGTCGACCGGCGGTCTGCGCGAGGTCCGGGTCCGGGACCTGGCGGCGCTGGTCGAGCGCTTGCGGCTCCTCCCCCGCGAGGAGATCGCGCGCCTGCCGCCGGTGGGCGGCCCGCGCTCGGACAGCCTGCTGGCCGGCGCCGTCCTGCTCCAGGAGCTCTTCGCCCATGCCGGCGTCGAGCGCTTCCAGGTCTCCGACCGGGCGCTGCGCGAAGGCCTGGTGCTCGCCGCCCTCGGTCAGCCCATCCCGCGGTCGCACCAGCCCGAAGACCTGCGCCGGCGCCAGATCCTGCAGCTCTCCGAGCGCACCGAGAGCGTCTTCCGCCACAGCCTGCAGAGCGCCCGGCTCGCCGCCCGGCTGTTCGACGTCACCGCCTCGCTCCACGGCTTCGGCGCGCGCGAACGCGAATGGCTGGAGTACGCCGCCCTGCTCCACGACATCGGCTACTCGATCCACTACCGCAACCACCACAAGCACAGCTATTACCTGATCAACAACGCCAACCTCGACGCCTTCGACCAGCGCGAGATCGAGATCATCGCCCACGTCGCCCGCTACCACCGGGGCGCCTCCCCCAAGGCCGACCACGCCACCTTCGCGTCGCTCAAGCCCTGGCAGCAGAAGACCATCCAAAAGCTGGCGGCGCTGCTGCGCGTCGGTGACGCCCTGGACCGCACCCACGCCTCGCGGGTCGACGAGATCTATGGCGCCATCCGCGCCCGCCGCGTCACCCTGGAGGTGATCTCGCGCTACGACGTCAGCCTGGAGCTGGAGGGGGCCCGGGCCGGCGGCCGGCTGTTCGAGAAGGTCTTCGACTGCAAGCTGCGGCTGCGCCAGGGGCTGGAGGTGGCAACCGTGTGACAGCGTCTACTTTTTACATAGTTTGTAAAGGCTTCCTTCAAACCCCGGCCCCCCGGCACCTCCCCTTTCCGCTCTTCTAACTCATGGCGTCACATGGATTTAACCGAATCCTCACCCGGAGTTCACAGCCATGTCTGTGGAAAACTCTCTACACTGAAGCCGGCGGCTCATGGACCAAACCACACATCATCACCTAAACCTATAGGAATCAAAGACTTGCCTGACTTGCACAAAAATCTGTTCAAAGCGTTGTTAGGCCCGCAACGACGGGCTCCAGGGGCTGTCACAGAGGGTTTTTCCACAGGCTTTTCCACGCCGGCTGTGGAAGACCCCGTGCTACCCTCCCGGCACATGGCACGAGAACGCATTCTGGTGATCGAAGACGAGCCGGACATTGCCGAAGTGCTGCAGTACAACCTCGAAAAGGAAGGCTTCGAGGTCGAGATGGCGCGCCGCGGCGACGCCGGCCTGGAGGCCGTGCGGCGGGACGCCCCGGACCTCATCGTCCTCGACCTGATGCTGCCCGGCATCGACGGTCTCGAGCTGACGCGGCTGTTGAAGCGCGACGCCGCGACCTCGAAGCTGCCGATCGTGATGCTGACGGCGCGCGGTGAGGAGGTCGACCGGATCGTCGGCCTCGAGCTGGGCGCGGACGACTACATCGCCAAACCATTCAGCCCGCGCGAGGTGGTGCTGCGGGTCAAGGCGGTGCTGCGCCGGATCCAGCAGGAGGAGGGGACCTCCGAGCTGCTGGAGCTGGGCGGGATCCAGCTCGACGTCGCCGGTCACCAGCTGCGGGTGCGCGGCCGCGAGATCCCGCTGACCGCTACCGAGTTCCGCCTGCTGCGGCTGCTGATGGAGCGTTGCGGCCGGGTACAGACCCGCGGCCAGCTCCTCTCCGACGTCTGGGGGTATGCCGAGGACATCGACAGCCGCACCGTGGACACCCACATCCGCCGTCTGCGCCGCAAGCTGGGCCCCGAGGCCGAGCGCATCGAGACCGTGATCGGCGTCGGCTACCGGCTGAGGCCCTGACGGCGTGCGCCTCCTGGGTCTGCCACCCAAGCTGCGCCTGGCCCCGATCTGGCCGGCACTGGCCGCGGTATTGACCGCGACGGTCCTGCTGTGGAATCTCCTGCACGGGCTGATCGAACAGGGCGCTTCGTCCGAGCTCCTCCGCACCCTCCAGATCCTCACCCCGCTGGCCGCGCAGACATCGGCCGAGCATTCCGGGGAGCCGGGTCCGGCCCTGCAGCGCTGGGTGCGCAGCCTCGCGGCGGACAGCGAGCTGCGCATCACCCTGATCCGCGCCGACGGCACCGTGGCCGCGGACAGCGCCGTGTCCGCCGACCGGCTCCCCACCCTGGAAAACCACGCCGCCCGTCCCGAAGTCCGGCAGGCGCTCCAGAACGGGCAGGGCACGGCGGTACGGCCCAGCGCCACCACCGGCCAGACCTACGTCTATGCGGCGCGGGCGCTCGCCACTCCGCAGGGCGAGGTGCTCGTGCTGCGGCTCGCCCAGCCGCTGGAGCAGGTCCGGCAGCTCCGCGGCCATCTCGCGGCGGCGATGGCGTTCGCCGCGCTGGCCGCCGGCGTGGCCATCCTGCTCACCTCCTGGTGGCTCGACCGCCGCCTGTTCGAGCCGCTGTCGCGGCTGATCGCGGGCGCCGGCGACCTTGCGTACGGCCGCGCCCGGAGGGTCGAGATCCCCGAAGAGGAGGAGCTCGCCGCCCTGGCGCGCGCGCTCAACCAGCTCGCCGAGACCGCCGAGGCGCAGTTCGAGGTGGTACGCACCGAGCGCGACCATCTGAAGGCCATCCTCGCCGGCATGTCCGAAGGGGTGCTGGTGGTCGGCGCCGACGGCCGGGCGCAGCTCACCAACCCCGCCTTCCGCCGCCTGTTCGACTTCGCCGACGAGGTCACCGGCCGGCCGGTGCTGGAGATCGTCCGCCTGCCCGAGCTGGCGCGCGTCGTCGAGGACACGTTGAAAACCGGCGAGCCCCAGAGCGGCCAGGTCGAGCTGCCGTCGCCCGAGAAGAAGACGCTGCTGCTGGCGAGCGCCGCCCTGCCCGGCGGCGAGCACGGCGCCGTGGTCGTGGCGCGCGACACCACCGAGCTGACCCGGGTCGCCGACATGCGGCGCGACTTCGTCGCCAACGTCTCGCACGAGCTCAAGACGCCGCTCGCCGCCATCCGTGGCTATGCCGAGACCCTGCGTGACGGCGCTCTGGACGAGGGGCCGGTCGCCCGCCGCTTCACCGACCGCATCCTCTGGCAGTGCCGGCGCCTCCAGGCGCTGCTCGAAGACCTGCTGACCCTCTCCCGGCTCGAAGGCATCTCGCTGCCCAAGGAGCGCGAGGCGGTCGACCTCCACGCCGTGGTCCGGCGCACCGTCGAGGTTCTCTCCGGCAGCGCCCGGGACAAGAAGGTCCACCTGGAGGTCGAAGAGGCTCCGGTACCGCCGATCCCCGGCGACGGCGACGCCATCGAGCGGATGCTCTCCAACCTGATCGACAACGCGATCAAGTACAACCGCCCCGACGGCGAGGTCATGGTCCGGCTCTCCCAGTCCGGTCCGCAAGCCGTCGTCGAGGTGAGCGACACCGGCATCGGCATCCCCCAGGACTCGCTCTCCCGCATCTTCGAGCGCTTCTACCGCGTCGACAAGGGGCGCTCGCGCGAGGAGGGAGGCACGGGTCTCGGCCTCGCCATCGTCAAACACGTCGCCCAGGCCCACGGCGGCCAGGTGGACGTCGAGAGCCGGATCGGGAAGGGGACGACCTTCCGCGTCCGGCTGCCGCTGGGCGACCGCGAGGAGCCGGCCGCCGCGCGGGCGTCCTGAGCCTCCCGCCGCTCTTTTCTCTCTGTCACCGTCCCGCGACCTGCCCGGCACCGGCGCGCCGGGCCCGCCTGTCATCCTGCCGGCAGGTGGACTCCGATGCCGCGCACGACTGCTCTGACCAGCCCCTGGAACCGCTGCAGGTCTGTCTTTCAGGCGGAGCTGCCGGAGATGCCCTCGGGACTGACCCGGTTCCTGGCCAAGGGTTTGATGCTCGCCTTCGGCGGCCTGATCGAGATCGACGAGCCGGAGCGCCTGGCCTCCCTGCCCGAGCCGGTCGTCTTCGCCCTGAACCACAACAACTCGTTCGAGGCGGTCCTCGTGCCCACGGCCCTGATGTGGCACCGGCGCGGCCGGCCGGTCCATTTCTTCGCCGACTGGATGTACCTGCACCTGCCCATTGCCGGCCGGCTGCTCCGGCAGGCCGCGGTGATCCCCGTCTACGGCAAGCGGTCGCGCTGGAGCCTTTTGGAAGACCTCCGGCACGAGCGGATACGGAGCGCACCGCCGCTGGAGACCGCCCTTGGACGTCTCGCCTCCGGCGCCAGCCTGGGGATCTTCCCCGAAGGCACGCGCAACGCCGACCCGGAGCGCCTGCGGCGCGGCCGGAGCGGCCTCGGCGAGCTCGTTCTGCGCTCGGCCGCGCCCGTGGTGCCGGTCGGCATCCGCTACCCCGCCGCCGCACGGCTGGGGCGGGCGCCCAGGATCGGCCGCATGACCCTGAAGATCGGCGAGCCCCTGGGCTTCGAGGCCGAGCGGCAGACCGCCCCAAGCCTCGCACCCCGGGACAGGCACGCCCTGGCACGGAGGATCGTCCACCAGACCATGGCGGAGCTCGCCGCCCTTTCCGGCAAAGTCATCTCACACCCCGGCCCTGCCGCCCCCGCGGCGCTGTCGGAGCCGGCCTTCTGATCGGAGGTCTCTATGCGAAGCACCCTCACGGCCGAGAAGGTCCTCACACCGGACGCCCGGGAACGCGCGCTCTCGGTCCTCGAAGCCGTCTATCTGCAGGAGAAGCAGTGGATCCGCGATCCCCAGGCGGAGATCGCGCCCGAACGCCAGGACCAGTCCTGGTTCATGGTCTCGGTCGACGGCGAGCCGGCCGGCGTCATCCGCCTGGTCTACGATCCGCCGCTCGAGATGCCCGCCGAGTACGGCGTCACCCTCGATCCCAGTATCGATCTGGACGGTCTGAAGCGCCACGGCCGTTTCGCCGACATCGGACGCTTCATGATCGTGCCGCGCTACCGGCGCAACATCCGGGTGGTGATGAAGCTGATGCGGGCGGCGATCGAGGAGGTCGTGGCGCGCGGCTACACCCACTTCCTGACCGACGTCTTCGAGAACGACCCGCACTCGCCGCTGCAGTTCCATACGCGGGTCCTCGGCTTCGAGCGGATCGGCACGCACCGGCACGGCGAGCTCGCCTGCGCCAGCGCCCGCATCATCCTGATCCTCGACATCGCGCGCGCCTACCAGCGGCTCAAGAAACGCGAGAACAAGATCTGGAAAGAGCTGGGCGAAGGGGTGCGCGACGCCATGGAGGGGCGGCTCCTGGCGCCTACGGCCTGAGCCTCCGCGCGGCTCGTTACACCAGCGTCACGGCGCCGCCCGCAACCTGTCACGCCCGGCGGCACTCCAGGGGCCCCTTTCGGCTTTCGCTTCGTCATGGAAGGGGGTACGATGCGGCAGTCAAGGGAGTCATGACCATGGAACGACGGCTGGACCAGGACCTCGACCGTGTCCGCCAGAGCCTGCTCAAGATGGGCGGCCTGGTGGAAGGGATGATCGCGCAGGCGACCCAGGCGCTGCTCGAACGCGACACGCCGCTCTGCCAGCGGGTGATCGCCGGCGACCGGGAGGTCGATCAGCTCGAAGTCGAGATCGACGAGATCTGTCACCGGATCCTGGGCAGGAAGCAGCCGACCGCGATCGACCTGCGCTTCCTGGTGGCGGTGATGAAGATCAACAACGACCTCGAGCGGATGGGCGACTCGGCGGTCAACATCGCGCAATCGGTCGAGCAGCTCAACGAGCAGCCGCCGTTGAAGCCCTACATCGACCTCCCCCACCTGTCGGAGCTCGTCCAGGCCATGGTGCGCAAGAGCCTGGACGCTTTCGTCCGCCGGGATGCGGCGCTGGCGACCGAGGTCTGCCGCTCCGACGACGCCGTCGACGGCCTCTACAAGCAGCTCTTCCGCGAGCTGCTGACCTACATGATCGAGGACCCGAAGACTGTCAGCCGGGCCCTCCACCTGCTCCTGATCTCGCGCAACATGGAGCGCATCGCGGACCACGCGACCAACATCGCCGAAGACGTCATCTACTACGTCGAAGGCCGCGACATCCGCCACTCGATGGCGGGGTAGGGCTCAATACTCCGACAGATACCGGTCCTGTTCCCAGGGGTGGACGTGCGAGATGTAGTCCGCCCATTCCTGCCGCTTGGCGCGTAGGTAGTTCTCCAGGATGTGGCTGCCCAGGGCGCCGCAGACCACCGCGTCCTTCTCCATCTCGTCCAGCGCCTCGGAGAGGTTGGCCGGGAGCTGGCCGATCCTCAGACGCCGCTTCTCGCGCTGGCTCATGGTGAAGATGTTGCGGTTGACCGGCGAGCCGGGATGCAGGGCGCGCTCCACGCCGTCGAGGCCCGAGGCCAGCATCACCGCGAGCGCCAGATAGGGGTTGCAGGCCGGGTCGGGCATGCGCACCTCGCAGCGGGTGGACATGCCGCGCTTGGCCGGTACGCGGACCAGCGGGCTGCGGTTCTTCTCCGACCAGGCGACGTTGATCGGCGCCTCATAGCCGGGGACCAGCCGCTTGTATGAGTTGACCAGCGGGTTGGTCACCGCGGCGAAGCCGGCGGCGTGCTCCAGGATGCCGCCGATGTAGCCCATCGCCACCTTGGAGAGCTGCCACTCGGCCTTGGCGTCGTAGAACGTGTTGTCACCCTTCTTGTTGAGCAGGCTCTGGTGGCAGTGCATCCCCGAGCCGTTGACGCCGAAGAGCGGCTTCGGCATGAAGGTGGCGTGCAGGCCGTGGTCCATGGCCACCTTCTTGACCACGAAACGGAACGTGGTGACGTTGTCGGCGCAGGAGACCGCCTCGGAGTACTTGAAGTCGATCTCGTGCTGGCCCGGAGCCACCTCGTGGTGCGCGGCCTCTACCTCGAAGCCCATGGCCTCGAGCACGATGACGATGTCGCGCCGGCACTCCTCGCCTTTGTCCACCGGCGTCAGGTCGAAGTAGCCGCCGACGTCGTGCGTCTCGACGATGACGTTGCCCATCTCGTCCTTCTGGAAGAGGAAGAACTCCGCCTCCGGCCCGGCGACCATGGTGTATCCCATGGCCTTGGCCCTCTCGACCTGGCGCTTGAGCGTCATCCGCGGACAGCCGGCGAACGCCGAGCCGTCGGGGAGGTAGATGTCGCAGATCATGCGGGCGACCTTGGAGCCGTCCGGGTTGTCCCACGGGTTGATCCTGAAGGTCTCGAGGTCGGGGACCAGCAGCATGTCCGACTCCTCGATGCGGGTGAACCCCTCGATCGACGAACCGTCGAACATGATCTGGCCATCCAGTGCTTTCTCGAACTGGCTGCGCGGGATCTCGACGTTCTTGATGATCCCCATGATGTCGGTGAACTGCAGCCGCATGAAGCGGACACCCTCCTTATCCACAGTCTTCAGGATCTCGTCTCTCTGGGCCATGAGTGCTCTCCAAATCAGTAGCGTTTGGCGCATCCTATAGTCCTCAACTCCGCCTAACAACCACAAAGATGACGAAGTGACGACCAAAGATGGACGCTGTTGCACAATTCGCGTTGCACTCGAAACCTGGAGACCTCGCCGTCCTTCCATGATGTAATCCACTCCGCCGCCGTCGGCCGTAGTCTTGTGGGGAGGAACGACGCCTTGACCAACCCTGGATCGAAGTGGAAGCTCGCCGCCTGGATCGCGGCCGGTCTCGCGGCGCTCGCCGTCCTGATCCTGGCCGGACGCCAAGCCGGCGACGCCATCCCGCGCTTCGCGGCCTGGGTCGAGGGTCTCGGCGTCTGGGGACCGATCGTCTTCATCCTGGGCTACGCCGTCGCGACCGTGGCTTTCGTGCCGGGGTCGCTGCTGACCCTGGCGGCGGGGGCCATCTTCGGGCTGGCCCGCGGGACGCTCTACACGCTGCTCGGCGCGACGCTCGGCGCCGCCTGCGCCTTCCTGGTCGCACGCTACCTGGCGCGCCGGGCGATCGAGCGCAAGATCGCGGGAAACGCTAGGTTCGCGGCGATCGATAAGGCGGTCGCGGGCGAGGGCTTCAAGATCGTGGCCCTGCTGCGGCTCTCCCCAGTCTTCCCGTTCAACCTGCTCAACTACGCCCTGGGGCTGACGCGGGTGCGCTTCCTCTCCTACCTCGCGGCGTCGGCCGCCATGCTGCCGGGGACGCTGCTCTACGTCTACTACGGCAAGGTGATCTTCGAAGCCGCCGGGACGCTGGACGCGGTCTTCCGCGGCACGTCCCAGGTGGAGAAGGGGGCGGAGTTCTGGGTCACCCTGGGGATCGGCCTCGTCGCGACCGTGATCGTGACCACCTATGTCACCCGCCTCGCCGGCCGGACGCTACGCCAACAGATTGGCGAGCCGGGTTAGCCTAAATCCAAGGCGATTTATACTATCCATATTGACAGTTAACCTAATTCGTGCAGAATTTAGACTAGACTGCGGCATGCCAAGCTAAGGAGGGATACCGTGAACTCAACAGAATCGAGCCGAGCCGAGGCGCTCGCCGCCATGACCCCGGAGAAGCTGGAGGAGATGGCGCGGCCGGCGCCTCGCGCCTCGCATCCGGGGCTGCGCGACTTTCTGGAGATCCCCTACGACCAGTTGGAGGAGATGAACCTCGAGGCCAAGGAGGAGCGGCTGGCCCGGCGGCCCGCCGACGTGGTCCGCGAACAGCGGATGCGCTATCTCAACGACGAGAAGCGCATCAAGGCGGTCACCGTGTGTTTCACCGATCTCGAAGGCCGGATGCACATGCTGGACTATGACAAGAAGTTCCTGCTCAAGGCAGCGGACAATCTGACCTTCGACGGCTCGTCGATCCGCGGCTTCTCGCGGCAGCAGGAGTCGGACCTGCGGCTGGCGGTCGACTGGCCGGCCTTCTACTGGCTGCCGTCGGACATCTTCGGCCCCGGCAAGGTGCTGGCCTTCGGCGAGGTCCGTGAGCGCGACGGCAGCCCGTACAGCGCCGATCTGCGGGCCTCGCTCAAGGGGTACACCGACAAGCTGTACACCAAAGACGGCATGGTCGCCCACGCCGCCAACGAGATCGAGGGTTTCCTCTTCCGTGGGCGCGACGCGGAGCGCACCTTCCACGAGACCGGCCGCTTCGAGTTCATCTCCACGGGCGGCTATTACCACTCGCTGCCAGGCGACGCTCTGCGGCAGTTCATCGACACCGCCGCCGAGGTGCAGCGGGCCATGGGCTTCGCTAACGAGAAGGACCACCCGGAGGTTGCGCCCTCGCAGTTCGAGATGAACTACAGCTACACCGAGGCCTCAGTGGCCGCCGACCAGGTGCAGCTCTACAAGCTGCTCTCCCGGCAGGTCGCGGCGTGCCTGGGTATGACGGCGAGCTTCCTGCCCAAGCCGGTGACCGGCATCAACGGTTCGGGCATGCACACCAACCTCTCGGTGACCCGGCAGTCGACCAATCTCTTCTACGAGAAGGACGGCAAGGACGGTCTTTCGGCCGCCGGCTGGGACTTCATCAGCCGCATCCTGGCCAGCGCCACGGACATCTGCCTGGTGCTCAACTCGAGCGTCAACTCGTACCGCCGCCTCGACCCTCACTTCGAGGCGCCCAACCAGATCAAGGCCTCGGCCATCGACCGTGGCTCCATGGTGCGCATCCCTCTCGGCAACGAGCGCTCGGCACGTGTCGAGGTTCGCTCCATCGATCCCGATGCCAACCCGTACCTGGCGATCTACACCCTGCTCAAGACCGGGCTCGAAGGCCCCCAGAGTGATGAGGACGGGGACAAGCGGCCGCGCACCCGCTTCCTGCCGGACAACATCTACGACGCCATCCGGCTGTTCAAGGGGAGCCGGTTCATGCAGGAGGTGATGGGGGAGGAGGTACACGCCAAGTTCGCCGAGATCAAGCTCGCCCAGGCCGAACGCTGCCCCAAGGCCCTCGGCACCCTCATCAAGGCCTCCGAAGTGCAGTATCACCACGAGGTCACGAACCAGCTCCTCTGGTCGCAGTTCTGAGCGGCCGGTCCCTGCACCTCGTTTCCCCGGACTGCGGGAGGACCCTCCTCCCGCAGTCCGTCTTCTGGATCACTCTCGGGATCGGCCTCGTCGCGACCGTGATCGTGACCACCTATATCACCCGCCTCGCCGGCCGCGCGTTGCGCCAACAGATCGGCGAGCCAGCCCCGGAGGATCGCCATGTCTGAGCCGTCCCCCGTCGAGCCGCTCGACGAGCACAACCTCAAGCTACTGGAGAACGTCCATCCCCCCGCCTGGGCCAACCCGGAGCCGGCCGGCCGCTACCACCTCGTGGCGATCGGCGGCGGCACTGCCGGGCTCGTCTCGGCAGCCGGCGCCGCCGGGCTCGGCGCCAAGGCGGCCCTGATCGAGCGGCACCTCCTGGGCGGCGACTGCCTGAACGTCGGCTGCGTCCCCTCCAAAGGAGTGATCCGCGCCGCCCGCGCCTGGCACGACACGCGGACGGCCCACGAGCGCTTCGGAGGTCCGGCGGTCGCCCCCGGCAGCCAGGGCGACTTCGGGGCCGTCATGGAACGCATGCGCCGTCTGCGCGCCGGCATCAGCAAGCACGACAGCGCGCAGCGGTTCACCTCCCTGGGGGTCGATGTATTCCTGGGGAACGGCCGGTTCGTCTCCCCCGAGGAGATCGAGGTCGCCGGCAAGCGTCTGCGCTTCCGCCGCGCCGTGATCGCGACCGGAGGCCGCGCCGCCGTGCCGCCGGTCTCCGGCCTCGCCGAGGTGGGCTACCTGACCAACGAGACGATCTTCAACCTGACCGAGCTCCCGCGCCGGCTGGTGGTGATCGGCGGCGGCCCGATCGGCTGCGAGATGGCCCAGGCCTTTGCCCGCTTCGGCAGCCGGGTCACCCACCTGGTCCGCGAGGCCCACGTCCTCCCTCGCGAGGACGCCGACGCCGCGGCCATCGTCCAGGACGCGATGCAGCGGGACGGGGTCCACTTCGAATTCGGGATCGACCTCCAGGAGGTCCGGAGGCAGGACGGCGTCTCCGTCGTGGTCTTCGAGCGCGGCGGCCAGCGGCACGAGGTCCCCGCCGACGAGATCCTGGTCGCGATCGGACGCGCCCCGAACGTCGAGGGCCTGGGGCTCGAAGCCGCCGGAGTCCGCTACGGCCAGCAGGGCATCGAAGTGGACGACCAACTGCGTACCACCAACCCCCACATCTACGCCTGCGGCGACGTCGCCTCCCGCTACCAGTTCACCCACACCGCCGATGCCCAGGCCCGCCTCGTCCTCCAGAACGCCCTCTTCTTCGGCCGCGCCAAGGCGAGCGCCCTGACCATCCCCTGGTGCACCTACACCACCCCCGAGGTCGCCCATGTCGGCATGTATGAAAAAGACGCCCGCGAGAAGGGGATCGAGGTGGATACCCTGACCGTGGAGCTCTCGACCGTCGACCGCGCCATCCTGGACGGCGCCGACGAGGGCTTCCTGCGGGTCCACCTGGAGAAAGGGAAGGACCGGATCCTGGGCGCCACCCTGGTGGCGGAGCACGCGGGAGACATGATCGGCGAGCTCTGCCTCGCGATCACCCAGGGGATCGGTCTGGGGAAGATCGCCGGGGTCATCCACCCCTACCCCACTCAAGGAGAGGTGGTGAAGAAAGCGGCGGACCAGTGGCGGCGGGGGAAACTGACGCCGGGGGTGAAGAAGGTGTTCGAGCGGTTCTTCAGGGTGTTCCGGTAGGACGGAGCATAGTAGCTCCAAGGACGGTCCCTCTCATTGACAGCCTGGGAGAGTCAGAGTAGCGTGCGTCAGCCAGCACCCCACGGGAGAGCAGCCCCATGCTGACCAGGCTACGCGTCAAGAACTATAAGTCCCTTGCGGACGTCGAAGTCCGGCTAAAGCCGCTCTCGGTCCTTTTTGGTCCCAACTCGGCAGGGAAGAGCAACTTCCTGGATGCTCTTCAACTCCTCTCCCAGATCGCGACCAGCCGCACCTTGAAAGAGGCCTTCAGCCCTCCCTATCGCGGCGCTCCCCTCGAGTCCTTCACCTTCGGCCCTAAAGGGATTCGTGGGCTCCTGGAACAGGACAGCACGTGCTTTAGTCTGGAGGTAGACGTCGAGCTGTCTCCTCGCGTCATCAGCTCGGTGAACCAGCAGATCCGCGAGATGAGGTCGCCCAAAGGTGAGGGCCAGGATGGAAAGGGCTCCCGCACTGAAGACCTGACCTTTGTAAAGGAGAAGTTCCTCCGCTACCGGATTGACATCGAGATTCTGCCGAAGTCGGGCATCCTCCGCGTGGCCGACGAATACCTCGCGGCGCTCAATACCAAGGGAGTGCCCACCGGGAGGCGCAGCGCCTTCATCGAAAGAGTTAAGGATCGTCTGCACCTCCGAATGGAGGGGCAGGCTCATCCGACCTACTTTGAGCGCTACTTGGACCACAGCATTCTCTCCAAACCTCACTACCCACCTCATTACCCACACTTGGTCGCGATGCGCCAGGAACTGGCGAGTTGGCTCTTCTTCTACTTCGAGCCCCGGGAACGCATGCGCAAACCAACTCCCGTCAAAGAGGTCCGCCATATAGGCCTCATGGGAGAGGAGCTTGCATCTTTCCTGAATACACTTCGCGCGCTCGACGAACCGCAGTTCAGAGCGATCGAGAAATCGCTGCGCATGGTGATTCCGTCCGCGTCAGGAATCAGCCTTGACGTCAACGATCTCGGAGAGGTCGAACTGAGATTGATCGAAGGAGGTATTCCTGTCCCCGCGCGTGTCCTCTCCGAAGGGACCCTGCGAGTCCTGGGCCTGCTCGCACTCGGAGGCGCCAAGGAGTCGCCGTCACTCTTGGGTTTCGAAGAGCCGGAGAACGGCATTCACCCACGGCGTATCCGGTTGATCGCCGAGCTCCTGAAAACCCGGGTGGCGACAGGCACAACCCAGTTGATCGTGACCACCCATTCTCCAACCCTGCTGGATTTGATGCCGGAAGATTCCCTCTATGTGTTCCACAAGCGAAGCGGTCACACGGAAGTCCGCCCTTTGATATGGGGCCCGGTCAGCCGTCAATGGGAAACCGCGTCTGCTTTGGACGAAGAGGAAGAGTATCTCCCTGTTTCCCAACGAGTCCTGCGGGGAGATCTCGATGACTGATGCCGTTCTCTTTGCAGAGGACTTCGGGCATGAAGAGTTCCTTACCGCTTTGACCCACCGCCTCGCGGCAGAGGCTGGCGTTCAACTCTCGATCCATGCTCGCAGCGTACGCGGCGGGCGAGGGAAGGCGCTAACCGAGCTTGCCCAATATCTATCCGATCTCGAGAGAGGACGCGACTCCTGGCCCGACCTCCTGATCGTTACCACAGATGCCAATTGTGAAGGTCTGTCGCAACGCCGCAGAAGCGTGGAACGCGCGGCGTCTCCTTTCGAACAGACTCATCCGGGCAAACTGGTTATCGCCATCCCAGATCCTCATGTCGAGCGCTGGATGCTGGTCGACTCTCACGCCTTCAAGGCCGTATTCGGCCGTGGCTGCAATGCTCCAGATCGCAAGTGCGAGCGCCAACGGTACAAGATGATCCTGATCCAGGAAATCCAGGCTGCGGGCGTGACTCCTCTCCTGGGAGGAATGGAGTATGCCGGCGACGTTGTCGAACATCTTGATCTGGATCGTCTGAGAAGTCTGGACGAGTCTTTAGGACAAACGATCGCCGCTCTTCGTAACTGCCTGAAAGGTTGGCAGCCCTTCCGCCTGGGTAGGAGTAAAGACTCGCCGGCTAGCCCGGAGACGCCCCTCCGGGTAGCTGCCGTAGGTTACCCCCCCGCCACGGCCGCAGCTTCAAGATCAAGACGGGACCGGCGAGCGCGCCGCAGATCCAGGCGGTATGGGTCCACGTCCAGTGGTCGGTCAGCGTCAGGAAGAGGTAGAAGGCCACCGGATAGGACGCATTCCACAGGAACCAGGCAGGAAGAAAACCTCGCCAGTCATGACGGCCGGCGCGTTCCAGGAGCGCCACACCGAGCAGAGCGAAGGCGGCGATCTCCAGAGTCAGCTGTCCCAGGCTGCCGTTCGGGTGCGAGTAGTAGGTGTCGCACCGGCCGCCGCTGTAGAAGACGATCGACAGAAGGGCGAGGACCGCCAAGTGTGGCAGGAAACCGCGCAGAGACTCCACGCGCCGACGCCAGGCGACGAAGAACGCAAAGTTCACCGCCAGGAGCAGGCCGAGCTTGGAGAAGAAAAAGATGTTGCTGTTGCCCCAGTCGCACCCCCCTTCCATGAACAGCACCATGCCCTCGTCGCAGAGCGGGCCCGGCGGCAAAGGCATGGCGAGCCCTGCCACGACGATCAAGAGCACCGTCAGTGGCGCGAGCACATAGACGCGCAGGACCAGCGGCAGCCGAGGCGACGGCATAGAGACCCTCCGAGTGAGCCCTTCACTTCTGTATACGGAGGAGGGGTCGCGAGCGTTGGGTTGGAAAAAAAGATGAGCGATTTTTCCGCCGTTTTCCGTCTTACTTGGGCATGTCAAGGCGTCTCCGCTTCATCCCGGTGCGGCACCATCTCTTACAGGACAGGTCGTTCTCGACCCCACCTGAAAGGGGGATTCGCATGAGAAAGCAGACGAAGTGGATTCTCGCCCTCGCCGTGGTGCTCCTCGGAGGGGCCGCCCTTCCGGCCGCCGCGCAGGAATGTGCGCGCATGACGGATGGCCACCGGAGCCTGGTCCAGTTGTTCGAAGCCGCACCGGAAGGCCCCGCCTGCCGGGAGCCGGGCCCTCTGAACCTGGCGGAGGTCAAACCGGGGGACGAAGAGCCGGTGCCTGCAGACGGGATCTGCAACTGCGATAAGGACGAAGACTGCAAGGCCATCTGCGGCGACAAGGGAGGCTATTGCGGCATCTTTCTCGCCTGCCCGATCCCGCCCTACAAGCATGTCGGGTCCTGTTTCTGCAAACAGTAGGTGAAGGAGACGCCGCCCCCGCCGCACATTCTTCAGCGAGCTTTCCGCCAGGGATGACGAGCTGGTGCGCTCGATGTAGGCGCGGTAGCCGGGGCGGCGTGATTCGCGACCGCCGTGTCATTGTGGCTGGTGACGACTCCGGCCGTGTTCACTTCTTCGCCTTCGTCGAGCCTTGAATTTACGCATTCCCATTGAAGATCGGGTGCTCGAATCTCCCCGTCTCGACATCGAAGCGAATGGTGAAATAGTAGGCCCCTCCATCGTCCACGCCGAGGAGCAAATACAGCCAGGCATCCTCCTTGATCCCCTTCTCGGCCAACCTCTTTTGGAGATCCGCATCTTTGTCGAGCCACTCGACCCAAGAGTTGGCCGCACTGGAATGAAAGAAGTTGACGAAGACCAGCTTCTTCCCCTCTCGAACGGCGCCCGCATACTGCCGGTAATACTCCTGGAGAGGCTGATAGTCGGAAGGCGTCTTCAACTGCCGCATGTGCTCCGGAAGAAGCTTCTCGAGACGGTCGATGTCGGCCGGGCTCGGATGCCAGAGGGTCGTGGAGATTTTCTGTTCGGACTGGAGGCTGAGGTCCATCACGAGAAACTCGGCTTCCTTGTCCAGCAAGACGACTCCTCGGGGAGGTGGATTCATCTCTTCCGCCGTGAGTGGGGAAGCCAGTGCTGCGGCAAGAAGGATCGCGGCTGCACACGGAGATAATCTCATTCGCTGAATCTCCCTTGACTCATGCCGTTGACTCCCAAATAGAGGAAGGTGCCGGTCGCCACATCGAATTGAACCGTGAAGAAGGAGGCGCCCCCATCCATGACGGAGATGGGCTCGTACTTCCAGAAGTCTTCGGCCCGCCTCCCTTTCTGGACCGTCTTCTTGACGTCAGGCATGATCTCGGGACGCTCCAGAGAATGCCGCACGAAATTGTAGTGGAAGAGATTGACGCAGATTCTCTTCTTCCCGTTCCGGACAGTCCCGATGTATTGCCGGTAGTATTCGTGGAGGGGCTTGTAGTCACGGGGAGTCGCCTTCAGGCCTGCCATGTATTTCGGGAGAAGCTTTTCGAGGCGGGCAATCTCCGCTGGACCGGGAGTCCAGGCAGTCAACGGTGTGCGATCGGGGTCCCGGCAGGAGTGCTGGGCAAGGAAGAGAGCCTCGTCGCCGGCCAGAACCGCTCCGCGCGGAGACTCATTGGGGAGGGGTTTCTCTGGAATCCGGATCTCGCTCGCGGCGCCTGGCAGGGCGCTCAGAAACAGAGCCGCAAAGAGTACAGCTCCGAGCCTTCGCCCAAAGACAGTCGCGGTGGTAGTCATGAGCTCTCCCCGTTTCCTGCCTGCCACTGCAAGCAGATTGCCATATGAGGCACCCCAGACGCCGGGAGGGAAACCGGGAGAGATTCCGGACCCTGGTGGCGCCAGAGCTGTCCTCTGGGGAGGTCGCGCCTGGAGTTGCTCTAGCTAGGCCGTGCGCCGGATCGCGATCGCCTGCCGGTTGCCGCCCAACAGCGACGCCAGCGACAGGATCACCAGGGTCACCAGGAAGATCACATAGGCCAGGATCTCGGGCGATAGCCCCACCACCTGAGCCGGCAGCGCCGGGTCGTGTCGCATGATCGCCGCCTTCATGCCGGTGTAGTGCATGCCGCACACCGCCAGCCCCATCACCAGGGCGCTGGCGACGATCTGCCACAGGCGGGTGGTGTTGAAGACCAGCCACAGGGCGGCGATCGATGCCACCACCGCGATCCCCAGCGAGATCGCCACGATCACCAGGTCGTAGGACAGCTGGGCCTGCATCCGCATCGCGGCCATGCCGGTGTAGTGCATCGCGGCCACTCCCAACCCCATGGCGGTACCCCCGCCGATCAGCCGCCACGGGCTGGTCGGCCCCTTGCCTACCACGTAGATCCCGAGGCCGGTGACGACCACCGCCACCAGCAGCGAGGCCAGGGTGATCGGCACGTCATAGGCCACAGGCATGCCCATGTCGAAGGCCAGCATGCCGATGAAGTGCATCGACCAGATCGCCCCCGCCCCCATCGCCAGGGCCCCGGCCAGGAGCGAGCGCCACTTCTCGGCGCCGCGGGCCCCGGCGTGCTGGCGGCAGAGCTTGAGCGCGGTGAAGGAGCCCAGGA
>Ga0307468_100000116_pt1 | contig 19112 bp, 13 predicted proteins | sample atmdna_FD_203085 | JGI IMG/M metagenome (GOLD analysis project Ga0307468, IMG submission 203085) | Hardwood forest soil microbial communities from Morgan-Monroe State Forest, Indiana, United States - atmos_gases AM2C_05 | ecosystem: Environmental > Terrestrial > Soil > Temperate forest > Bulk...
TCGATCCCTTCGAGCGTGGTTTCGTCGGAAACCCGGCCTAAAAGATATGCGCGGACGGTCTCTGCAGTCTTTAATGGGTTGACCATTTGCTTGCCCGTCTGAAGAAGAGTGTGATTCTCAGGCGTTACGTAACGGTTTCATTCAGCAGTAGTGCCCTGGTTTGAAATTCTCTGCGCCACCTCGGCGTTCTCTGCGTCTCTGCGGTGAATGTATTTGACCGCAGAGCCGCTGAGGTCGCAGAGACCGAGAGAAAAACTGAAAGGGGACTACCCATTCAGCCCATACATTCCTGGACACAAATCTTCAATTTCAGCTTGGTTCGCATTATTCGCATGCGCAACGCGGTCTGACTCGTTTTCAAGTTTTCCGAGATGGTCCGGTGCAGCTTGATCTTCGCCAGCCTGGCTTCCGAAAAATAGTCAAGCAGAAGGTTCCGGCTGTCGGCGGGAAGCTTCTCGAGGCATTTATCCAAACACTCGCGGGAAAAACTCGGCTCATCCGGAGCTACCGCGGCAAGGTTTACCTCGTCAATGTCCACCTGAGGTCGCTCTTTCCGTATTGATTCACGAAAGACGTTTTTGGCTACGCCATAACAATAGGCGATCTTGTTTTCTATTCGCTCTTCAGAGCTTTTCAGGATCACCCGGTTGATGGTTTCATCCGCGAGTTCATCAGCAAAACTGCACCGGCGCTGCGAAAAAAAAAGTTGCAAGCGAAATCGCAGGCGCTCGTACTCCTCGCCCGCGCGGTCGCGGTCGGGACTAAGCCACTCGAGAAAGCCGGCAAACTTTTCCCGGGTCAATTCTTTTTTGGTCTTTGCATCCGGCATCGTTGAGGCCCCCGGATTCGGAGTGGTCGCGAATTTCGGCGATAGCATAGCGCAATTGCGAGAGCTTAGATAGTTAGAATGGGTTGCTGGATAAAGAGCAATGAAGCCAGGGCTTCGTTTGCCGCACTAACACAACGCGACCTTCGAGAGAGATGCACAACGTAAACGGCTGCGCGAGGCGATGGCAATACTGCATTCTCAGTAGCGCAACTCGTGCAAAACACACTGAAAGTCGGGTTTTCACGTTAAGGCTCGAAGCACTCGATTCATTGAAGAACGAAGCCGAACGCAGATGTCTCCGGCAGGATAATAATCCGGCTTTTTCCAATCCCTGTCGGAAGGAGGAGACATCTGTCGGAACACCCTTACTGCCTATATAGGTATGTGGGGAAGGGGGCGCAGATTTGGCGACAGGCCAGTCGGTTGCCAATGCAAAGCCTGCACGCTCCGTCGGGTCCCCAGATCACGATGAGCGCCTGAGGACCGCTACCGACAACTTGTGTTGTGAGTTGCTGCCCTCGGAGGGATTCGGCAAGATCGCCTGGCTTCGTTCCAGGTCTTGCGGGCCAATTGATCTCAGCAGGCGTTGATTGCAAAACCATCGATGTTGCTGGGGCCGTGGAAACTGGTCCTGCCGGGGCTTTGGAACCTGGTCCGACTTGCGACCCACCCCGTTGCTGCGCTAGCCCGACACCGGCCACGACAGTCAGAGCTACGAGAGCTAAGGCCAGAGTTAGTGATTTCTTCATTTGTGTTGTCTCCTTTTTGCTTGAGGTTAGTGAGGGTTACTCCTGACGACCGCAGCACATTGCCGCCGAACGTAGTCCCTTTGAGCAACATTTGTTCTTCCCCTTGGGAACAGGGTCCACGAGATCTTGCTTCGATTTCGTGCTTACATCTATGAGTGACTTTCCCTGGGGAAACGTAACGCTGCCGCGGACCAAGTCTTCACTGACAGTTGGTGTCTTTGATCTATTGGCGCGGGCGGGAGCCCGAGCCGGTGAAGGACTCGGGCTCCCGTTTGGGGTGAGGGAGTGCGCCTGTGGGACGACCTTGATGACTTTGTCGGCAGAGTGGGTGTCGCTATTCACATCAATCAACCCACCTCTCTTGAACGGGCCATAACAGCGGATGACCTCACAGGTATGGCACTGGCTATCGGTGAAAGTGTATTTCACGCAGAAGGTCAGGTAGTCCTGGCAATGCGGGTTGGTTGGTGGTGGCGGGAACTTTATCTGCATTGGAAAGCCCAGGTTGGAAATGTTGCTAACCGGGCCACCATGCCAGATGACTTCATCGCCATTAAAAACTGGGATGGATGCAGTAAGGTTTCCCACATTCGGCGCTCCCACGACATAGCTGTTAACCGACCCGGCCGTACCGCAACTGGCCGATGAGTAAGTCAGATTTGAGCTGATGATGTTAGCGGTGACGCGGACGATGTTAGACATGCCGCTCACCGTTAAGGCTGGGGTGAACGTGTAAACGCCATTGCCCGCGTAGGTGAGACTTTGCAGATCCGTTTTGAATTCCACGCCGTGACAGCATTCACCCATATAGACCTGGCAACCTTCGACATTGATTGTTTTCGTTGCGGGGCATTTACCTTTAGTCGACACGGTCACGGTGAGTGTGCCCGTGCCCGTTCCGCCCCAGGTGACGCTGACGTTATTCTGCGTCGAAGATCCATTTATCGTGCCGTTGGTGACAGTCCACGCATATGCAGCACCAGTGACCGCCGGGACAGAATAAGTGGCTGTCAGGTTGCCGCAATAGCTGGCCGGACCGGTGATTACCGGAGGCGGCGACGCGAGGCTCACAATGACGGGCTTGGTGACACAGGCCGTACTGCCGTTAACGCAGAGCGTCACGCTGTAAGCTCCGGCGGTCGGGTAGGTGTAAGACGGGTTCTGTTGATTGCTGGTGCCGCCGCCGAAGTTCCAGCTCCATGAAGTTGCTCCGGGAGTATTGGCGGTGAATTGAGTTGGCTATCGTTTTCGGGGTTGATGGTGATGGTGTCGTACGCCGCGTTGGCGGTCCAGTTGGCCAGGGTCACGTTAGCCCACGTGGGGGAGGTGATACCCTGATTTGGGGTGGTTATTGGCGAGTTCGATGCGTCTCCGATGACACCGATCTGTGATCCGGCCGGGGGAGTGGCTGCATAGACGACGGGACCACCACTGGAAGCCGAAGCCCGCACATTGAATCGAACATAGGCGGGCAACCTTGGGTTGCTGGGTTGAGCACGCCATCTGACACAAGCCGTTAGCTTGTATGTATGCCCCGGCTGAATGGACAAGCCCGTTTGCTGGATGCCTTCTCCGACAGCTTTGTTTCCCCACATGAGAATGTATGCCGACGACGCAGGGCCGCCGCATCCTCCGTCCGTCCCTATCTGAGGGCTCTGGAAGGCCGCGGACCAATTGGCCACCGAGCTGTTGGGCATGGAATTGTTTCCAGCGACAATATTTACTCCGGAGGAAAAGTCCCCGTTTTGAATCAGGCAGGACGGCGCTTGCGGAACAAGGGCAGAGAGCGCGGCGTCTCTCATTGCCCTGGTCGCCGGCAGGACTGCCAGGATTAGAAGCAGCGATGCTAATGCGAGGAACAAACCGAATGAAGATCTCTTTGAATTGAATCGTGACATGTTTTTCTCCCGAGACTTGAAATTGCACGAGACTCTGGTTCGTCTTCGCGCTTACACCGGTGAGTGACCCTTTCGCGGAGAAACGTAACGCTGCGGCGAAGGGAATCTTTCTTGCCAGTTGTGTCTTGAAGTGTCCAGCCCGGACGGTTCAAATTCGAGTGCGAGGAAAGAGGAGTGTTGCTGAAGAGGAAGGAAGTGAAGTCAAATACTTATTCGATCACTGTGCAGGTGAGAGCCCGAGCCAATGAAGGCCCGGGTTCGTGGGTGAGGACGAGGGCTGCTGGTTAATTACTCGGCCGCGTCCATTCCGGCTGGCCCGTTCCTTAGTTGAGTAACTCCTCCTCACTAAGAAATGCTGGTCGGGCCACGACTACAGCATCGGCACGCAATGCTGATTATTGCTGGAGTTGGTTTCTTGAATGAGTGTGCTCGAGTTAAAAGGCGATTGTGTATAGCCCAAGACGCTCGCGCAGTTCGTGTAATGAATGCCGGCGACCCTCACCGACAAACTGAGGTTGGTACTCTGTCCTGCAGCCAGCGAAACAGGACTATTGCTTGCACAGTTGATCGTATTTGATGGACTAATGCTGCAACTCCACCCTGCTGGATTAGGACCGCTAAAACTAAGGCCTGATGAGGGAGCTGGCGTGACCACATCCTGAACGGCGAGGAAACCAATGGAGGTTCCTGGGCCGTTGTTGCTAATGGTCAAAGCGATAGTGCAGATGATTCCCACCGGTGTTTGAATGCACTGCACTCCCTTCTTGATTGTCAGGTCAGTCTTGCTGCCGCTGACTGTTAAGGGAACGCACGTACCGTTATTCGTCGGGTTAGTGTCTTCAGAGTTTTTCAACTTGGCGCAGTTCTCAAAGCTAGTGCCCGGTTGCGCGGTCACGTTGAAGACGTAAGTGAACACAACGAATCCGCCCGCGGGAATTGCCGGCGCATAGTTGCAGACACCGGTTGCCAGCACGCAGCTTCCGCCCGGCACCGTGGCAGAGATCAGCGTCAAGCCCGCAGGCATTGACTCGGCCATCTGCGTCGGTCCGTGGCAGGGGCCCGCACCGACATTCTTCACCGTGATAGTGGCGGTGGCTTGTTGCCCGCTAACCAGCGGGTTTGGTTTCATCTCTTTCCTGATCTCAAGGTCGCACTCTTTTTTCTTCTTATTACCGAAGTTAAGGTTGGTGAGAACCTGGCCTGGTGGCACGGTCACCGAATAGATCCCCGTCGTTGGCGCCGTCTGCGTCCACCCGGATTGTAGGACTTCGGCAACCGTGTAAGTTCCCGGCGCCGGAACCGTGAATGAGTAGTTACCTTGAGAGTCGGTGGTGGCGGTGTGGGTAATGCCATTTGAATCTGTGACTTGAATAGTCCAATTCGCCAAACCCGGCTCGCCCGGATCGCGTACACCGTTTCCGTTCAAGTCGTTGAACTTCATACCGGTAATCATTGCCTCGCATGGACAATCAATCTTGACCGCCGCCGAGTAAGTTGTTGCGTAGTCATTGAGTGTCAGCAGAGGAGTGACGCCATTGCGCTCGCCGTCAATTGCTCCTGAATTTCCCGGCGTGCTCGACCCGGTCGGATTTACCGTGGTGCCCTGAAGTGCGGGCAGACTTGTCCACGTCAGGTTTGCGCGATTGTCGAGGGTCACGGGACAGCTCGCCGGGTTTGCCACCGCCTGATACGTGACGATCACTGTCGAGCCGGCGCCGGGCGCTTTAGGCACCTGAACACAGGTCATGGTTATGGCATTGCCCCCGGACGTGAAGGGGCAACTTGCCGTGATCGTTCCCAGCGTAAGACCAGTTGGCAGCGTATCCTGGAATACGACGTCAAACGCGTCGGCGGAGCCGTTGTTCGTGAATTGGACCGTATACGTCAAGGTCTGGCCTTTGACAGCCGGATTAGGTGCGACGGTCTTTGTCATCGTGAGGTTGGGCTCGACGATGTTGACGTTAATCGAATTGGAAGTGGCGATTTGATTACCACCAACCGACACGCTGAACGTGTTGGGCAGCGGCGTGCCATTTACATTGCTCGCATCATTGCAGACCAGTGCGTTGAACTCGATCACAATGTATTCAAGGTCAGGGTCACTATTGTTGTTCTTGATCGGGCCAAGATTGAACACCGGGTCGTCGCCGCAGGTTGAACCCACGGTTATGAAGGTTGATGGAATTGTCTGTAATGGGCTGAGGGTAAGCCCAGGCAAAGTGGTTTGATTGCCGACCACGTTAAAAGGAGGACCAAACGGAGGGCCAAAGGCTGGGTGGAAGATACCCGGCCCGTTCGAGACGAATGCAATGCGCGCCGTGCCGTCATTCCGGAACTTCAGACCAGCGGGAAGCGCGTCTGTTACCTGGAAGTTGGTTAATAAACCGGTTTCCGGTAACTGAATTACGAGGCGGTATCTAACGATCTCTCCGATCGTGACATCGGACAGAAGAGTATGCGCTTCTGAAGTAGTGACGAGAGATTTCGTCAGCTTTGGTCTCACGCAGACGTTCGCCGTGTCGGTAAACGGCGGCGTCAGGTTGGCCGCAACGAAGTCCGGGCCGTTGGGCGTTGAGGAGTAGTGCAGCAGGTTCACCGTGTTGTCACAACAACCTGGCAACACATTGTTAAGCAACTTAGCCCGGAACGTAATCGTTACGATGTTTGCTCCGCTGGTCGCGTTGAACGCGGAGATAGGCACGTTAGGGGTTGAGGTGATCGTAAAACTGGTCGTAGTTGAGCCAGGATTAGTTGGCTGAATAGAATAATAGAGTGATGGCACAAAAGTTACGTTTCCGCGCTTCACCGCCATACTGTTCGGAACGATCATGAAGCAGCTCGGAACACCTGAGCTGTTCGGAATGACGTCTTCAATCTTCACGTCGTAGGCCGGAGAGCCGCCCAGATTCTCAATTGTGATCGCAAACGTGACGATATCGTTGGCGTCAACATTGGAAACGTTGCTGTCCATAAGCCCGGCGGCCACGGCGTTTGAGTTCACCACACCATTGATTCCATTGAGACTGAACGTCGCACCTACCGGGGCCTGGGCCAACGACAAGTTCGTTGTTTGCGGGCCCTGATGCGTGAATTCTCCAAAGCCGTTGTCGGTCGCAATAGTTCCTTTATGAACTTTCAGATTGGGTTGTCTGAGATTCACCTGCGCGATCGCCACTTGGCAGAAGGATTTGCCGAAGGTATTTGTCTCGCACTCCTGCGCTTCGTTCGTCAGAAAGAGCTCATCGGCAAAAGGAAAACTCGTCACCTCGTAGGTGAACAGCAGATCTATTTTGCGTGGAGTGTTAGACGGGTCGTTGAAAGTCCCATAGTCGAACTTGATGCCATTCGTCGCGGTGATGGCCGAGACAGTGGGCCCCAAGGGTAGCCCATGCATTTGATCTAACGGCCCGAGGCAGGAATTGCCCGGCGTTGGAATTACCGTACAGAGTGAGTTGGCGAAGTTGATGCCGGTGACGTTATAGGTAGGCTTAGGCAGCCAATCCTCTATCACGAGATTCTCCGCGTCGCTCGAAGGGATTATCTTTTCGAGGCGATAAGTGACTCGATCGCCGGGCCGCACCTCCTGCGGCGGATTTGGCGAGTTGGAACAACTTGTGCCGCCCGGCCCGCTCGGTGGTCCACAGACAGTGTTGAAGACGCCAAACGTATTGGCGCGCTTAACCGCATAGACCGTTTTCTTTAACGTATCGCCAACAATCGAGATGGTCGCGCCGCTGTCGTCATGACCGTCAACGCCCGTGCTGGTTGGAAGCGTGGGCGGATTGACGTTGGTCATCACCTTGCCGCCAATTACGACACAGTTGCTAAGGGGATCTTCTTTGTCCACGAACTGATCGCCTGGCTGCTGAGTAACTGCGAACTTGTCAAGAATCTTCGCATGAAAAACGATTTGGCCTTGCGCCGCAGTTGAAGATGAAGGCGTCGTCGCAAGTCCTCCCGTCAAAATTCCTGCCGCATGCCGCGGGTGCGGAGGATTAAGGTTAATCATCTTCTGGGACACGAGAAAAGTAAGGGTCGTGCCTCCCACGGCGCTGCCGCAAGCGCTGCCGTTATAAGGTGCGGAAAGCAGATCGGAGTTGAGAACGAAATTACCACTCACCGTTCCAAATTGGTCTTTCACAAATAGTGTTGCGGGTCCAACCAATTGCTGTCCGTCTCCCAACGAGTCGGTGATGTCGAGGGCGCTGAATGTTTTGTAATCCGAGATCTGAAAATTGAGCGTGTACTCCACGGTATCGCCGGGTGTATAGCCTGTAGCGCCGGTGTCTGTAAACATGCTCACACTCTTCTGAATCGCAATGCACTTGTCCAAAAGAATGTCGACAACCGGTCCCTCGCTGAGATGTTGCAGCGGACCATCGCAAGTGTCGACGGGCGTCCAGTCGGCTTCGATTTTGAGCGTATCTTTCGACTTGGCGGGCGTGCAGTCTGCCGGCAGTACTGGATTTCCCTGGGCGTCTTTCTCAGGGATGAAGAATTCAAAGATCACCGCGGCGCTTCCGCTAAGGGAATTCCAGTTCACCGTCAAACAACCGGATGGGCTTGCGATATCGACAGGCGGCAACATCGTGGATGTTGCCGCGGGGGTCACGGACACGAGCTGATGAAATGCCATGTTGTCGGGAAGGCAATCGGTGAGCACCACATTGGTTATGGTTTGTCCGGGGGCTACATCGACAGTCAGCTTGTATCTCAGTGGATAGAAACCGATGAAATTTGGACCGGTGGCGTTTTCACCTTCTGGCCCGAGGTATTTCTTGTTGATGATCATAACGGCCGGAGTGATCGTTGCCTGTGCTATCCAAGCCGGGCTGTTGACGACCTGGGTGCCCAGCGGGACCTCGTCTGAGAAGACCGGAGGATCTGGGGAAGGATCGTCCAACGCCGTCAGCGTACCGAAGCGAAAGCCGCCCCGCGCGGAAATCGCGAGCGGATAACCGGCGTCTGCATTAAGACTTATGTTCGCTGTGATTTCCACTTCAATCGGTGGTTGGTTTGGTTGAAAACTTCCGAATGGGAGCGCCAGGGTGATGAGTTGACCGCCCGCCGGCACGGTTACCGGTAGAACTCCGCTCGACGAAAACGGATGGGTTATCGGGTTCGGCGCACTGCCGCATGGCGCGGTGAGAGCGGACGATGGCGTAAGCGCGATTGGGCCGCCGTTCACGCTTACCATTTGCGCGCTGACGAAAGTGATTCCATCACAAGTACACGACGGATTTCCTCCGTCCTTGCCAAGGGCATCCAGAACCACATCAAGAAATGGTCCATAGCCTAATGCCGTTCCATTTGTAAACGTTACCTTGAACTTCACTTGCGTACCGATGAGTGCTTGAGCGGGTGCGGCAATAGTCACGCTCGGCGTCGGTGACGCGAGCGGACTCGCAGGTCCGGACGGCGCTGAATGCACGCGTGCCAAACCCAGCCAGAGCGGTACCATGGCCAAGGCCGCAACCAGGAGCGTCAGAATTATCCTCTTAGTTAAGTTGAGAGAAAGAACTACTTTCCTTTTATCGTTGGCACGGGTGGGGATTCGGGGGATTCGTAACATTGGTTTTCTCCTGAGACCAGATGGGCACCAGTCCCTGCGTTGAGATCGTGCCTGTATCGGTGAGTGATTTTCCCTGGAGAAACGTAACGCTGCCGAGGAAGATGTTTTGGGAGAGCCGACACGACTTTCCCCGGGGAATTTTCGCGCAGGTCGGCAACGGGGCGACGGAAACCATTGCTGATTCTTTGACGAGAGAGGAGGATTACGAAGCAACTCGAACCAATGCTGATCTTAGACGCTCTCAGTGGTTTTGGCTTCGACAAGCTGAAAAAGTTAATGGTGGCGCGTCGATGCGAGTGGTTTTGTTTGGCGTATGTGAGGCGCCCAACGACTCAACGATCAGCCGCAACCCCGCGCGAGCAGAGCTTTGCAAATTCGAAGTCTCGTTAATGCGCGGTCTGTCGGCTGCAACGATTGTTAGGCGGTCTTCGACTCGCGCTTCGGCTCCTCGTATAGTCCGAATTCGGTGCCCGCGGGATCCGCGAAAACGGCAAATGCGCCGGCACCTGGGGCGATGTCTGTTCGTGACGTCAGCACCCTGCCACCGGCAGCTTCGATCTTTTTGAGAGTGCCCAAAATATCATCCACCATGATGTATATGCGTGTCTGTTCGTCTGGAGTTCTGTCGCTCTCTTTCACCCATGTTCCGCTAACGCCACCTGTGTCATCGAACGCCAGCTCACCGTCGCCACGCTTTCTCACGGTCCAGCCAAAAATGCTGCTATAGAAGCCGGCTGATGCTTCCGCCGTTATCGCCGGAATTTCAAGGTAACAAATCTTGCCGTGTGACATATCGCTCTCCAATCAATCGATACTACGCAAAACTCCCGGCAGCCGCCTAACTGAGTCCGCGCTAGGGCGTCTTATACCTTCCAGAGAACGGTAGTGCAAGATTTATCGACCGCAGGAACGCCTCGAAAGTTGCTTAATACCCTACTTGTAAAGTTGTTGAAGGGATTGGAGGCGGCGATCGGAATCGAACCGATGAATAAAGGTTTTGCAGTCTTGGCGAAGCTTTTCGCCCAAGTTCAGCCTTGTTGTCTTGTGTCCGTTTTAATTAGAGTTTTCGGCATTTCCAGTTTGCGTGTGATCGCTTAAATTTGCGAGTGTGTTCACTGGTAATGACCCAACAGTGACCCCAGAAAAGTTCAGTCAATGCGCTGCCTTTGCCTAGTGGATTTCAATACTGACATCGTGTCTTTCGTTTAGGTTACGACTCTAAAGGGAGCCGCCTACTTTTTGTAGAACGAGGTAAACAGTACATCTGTTGCCTTGTTCGGTTTGCCATCCCAACTCGACGTGTTCAGGAAGCCCCCGGTGTATAGGAGGGACGGTACGGGAATAAGAAGGGACGTCGTCGGCCGCTCGATGTTGGCGAGCCACTGCGGTGTCTGGGCCGTGGTCGGCGGTATGACCGGTACGATCTGGAACGTTTGCCCGAGGTCGGATGATACAAGTAGTACGACCTCTTTGCTCACCCCGCTGAACCATGCGTATTGGCTGGAATCGCAAGGGCTCACGGTTTCGACGGCGACATAAAGCACGCCTTGCACGTCGAACGTAACCGTTGCGCTCGCCGCCCGTCTCCGACCGCAGGGTAAAGCTCTTCCAGGGGTGACCCAGCTGCTTAGCCCGATCTTGCTCCATTGGCCCGGCGCTGTCTCGTGCCAAAGGTAGGTGTCGCGAACTGGCGCATTTAGGAGGCTGTAGCTGCTCGGATTCGGATTGTCCAGATAGAGCACGCTGACCCAGGGCCAGCCCGACGGATCGAGCGCGATGTTACTTACACGCATGTCGGCATTCTTATTACTGTCCACGAAATGTATTGTGGGCGGAACGTAGGAGACAGTTGGCGTAATATTGAAAGGTACGGTAGCCGGGTTACCATTGTCGTACAGCCAGTGACCTCCTCGATCATCGGATCGCAAGTACTCCCATGCCGTGGAGGCCCACGTGTCCTGATTGCCCGGCTCAACAGTGGGGTAAACGCCAAACGCCACGTGCAGCGAGCCGGCTTGATCAACGGCGATTGCGCCGCCATAGAAGGCATAACCGGACGCTATCGTGACTAGAGGAACCGGCGTGTTCCAAGTTGTGCCCGTGCTGCTTGGGGTGCCATTTACGTATGCGAGCCCAGAGGTGGCATTGTTCCGATATAGCATATGGAACATGCCGCTCGGATCCCGCACAACACTTGAATATGTCGTGCCCGGGGATGGCGGATTCAGCTTGGCCGTGGGGAAACTGGCTGTCCAGGGGCTCGATGAGACAGTCTCAACTAATGGTTGATTGTGCGGTCCGTAGAAGAGATGGAGGAAGCCAGAGCTGTCGGCGATCAGTGACGGCTGCCCGTGATCGTCCATCGGATCGGAGCCCATTGGATAACTTGAGGGATCAACTGTAGAAGGGTCCGGCAGGGCGACAGCAGGGCTCCACATGCTTGTTCCGATCTGGTTGGTCCCCACCCAATTGGTGTACTGGCCATGCATGGAGTTTGAAGGCTTGTAATAGCTAAACTTCGTAGGATCGTACTGCTGCCACGTCACAAACATCTTGCCGCAGTGTCGGAGCATGGTGTTCGTCTGCGCATACCCGGACCCGCGATTCGAACCGCCTGGCGTGCCCGCGTTCGAGACGACGGTCGAGTTCAATGTTTGCGCGATCGAGGGGCTGGCGATATTGCCGCCGCAAAGCATCTGTGAAGCCGGGGACGACGACGGGGAGCAAATACTTATTCCGCATCCGCCGCTGTTGCTCGGGCAATATCTGGTGCCTGCGCATGTGCCAACGCCGCACGCAGGGTTGAGACCGAACGCGGATCCACACTCGCACATGGCCTGCGAGATCGGGTCAGCGGGTGATAAGCAGCCGTTTGAAGTGCAATACTCCTGGCACAGTCCGTTGATACAGTTCTGGGAGGCAACGGTTATGCAGCTCGGCGTAGTGATCATCTGGTAGCAAACATTGAGCGACGGTCGCGCGCTAGAGACGCCCTCGCTGCTCGCGAAGACGTTAGAGCCTGACGGCTCGCGCTCGACCAAGACTCCATTGTTCTCGATTGTGCCATTGGCCCAGCCTTGGACGAGCGTCTGGAGCTCTACCGATGCGGTCTTAGTTCCCGGGAGAGTCGCCTCTGGGACCAACTTGAACGCGCCATGAATGCCGTTCCAGGTCACCGTACGCTCGGCCCACGGCGAGCTAATCCGGTGCACCCGCGCCCGGACCCCGCCATCTTGCACGAGCGTAAGAGTCATTTTCGCCGACGTGATCGAAGCACCGCGAGGAATTGCGCTCAAGTCAAACCGCAAGAGCGCGCCGTCGCGGACGCCCCCGGTATTCTTAACGCTAATTAATGTCGTATCGCCGAAGTTCTTGTCGGGCGCGGCGCTCGAGATAGTCGCATCAGCGACGTTGCCGACTCCGCCGCGCTGGATCACGAGGCAGGTTGGGGCAGCGAGCTCGACCGCTTCATTTGCTTCATCAACGCGGACGGCTGGCGCTGTTGTCACGGCACCTATACCAGCGCTTTCCCAGATGCTCGCGCCGCACCCGATAATCAGCACGGCCGATAATGCGATGACCATGAACCGGGCCATATTGAATCTACGTAACGAAGTGTTTCTCCTGGTCTCTCCTTGACGGATTTGTCGGCGAACGGGCGGATTGAAGAAATCACTTGGCATCGGCGTCGACCTCACTTACGAAGAACGCGGCGCGCGCCGGGCGAGACATGAGGGGTCAAATGAGTGTTTTAGACCAGAGCGCGTCTAGTTGGCTGTGGTGTCTCTTATACTCCACGACTGCAGTTGGCGCAAGATTGATCCATCTTAGGAATGCTCGCTCCTCTAGTAAACGGCTGGTCATTGCATAGCTATGAGGATGTGTAGAATGCAAATCATGAGCGTCTCGATCGTGATTAGATCGCTTTTGAAAAGTGCTTACAGGCAACCACTTACGTCGTAGAAGAGAGGGAAATTATTGAGTAGCGGCCCATTGGAGTGGAATCGAATCTATGAATAAAGGTTTTTTAGCCCCGCTAACACTGTACTCGCGGGTTTTCAATCGTCGCGATACACTGAATTCCCTGAAGATTTCGAAGTTCGAAGCGTATTTGCTTTCCCGAATTCTGCTCGCTCTCGCTTGTGAGTGACCCAAGGGTGACTCAAACGAGAATAGCTGGATTCGGAGGCGCGTGTAACCTGTTTTTTATTGGGGTTTTGGAGGCGGCGATCGGAATCGAACCGATGAATAAAGGTTTTGCAGACCTCTGCCTTACCACTTGGCTACGCCGCCCTAAAGGAAAAAGGCAAAAGGTAAAGGGAAAAGGTAAAACCGAATCAGTTTTTCCTTTTTACTTTTTCCTTTTGCCTTTGAAATTGGAGCGGGAGACGAGACTTGAACTCGCGACCCTCGCCTTGGCAAGGCGATGCTCTACCACTGAGCTACTCCCGCTTTCCGTAACGCGATTTGATTCTAATGATTAAAGATAGCTTGTCAAGGCAGCACTTTACCAGCAGTCTTTAACTATTCTCTGCGCTGACTCCGCGTCCTCTGCGTCTCTGCGGCGAACCTTCGCCGCGAAAAACTCACCGCAGAGATTCAGAGAGTACAAAGGCTGCGCAGAGAAGCCCTGAGATTGATTTGTTTGGCTCCGGTAAGACGATTCACGAAATCACACGAACGGAGAATGTTCAGGTCTGTTCGTGGGATCGCCTTAATCACGGGCGAGAGGCCCGTGCCACGGTCTTAACTTGCTGGCGGCGGCAACGGCTGCTTGAGGACTCCGGCAATCAGCTCGTTCAAACCGATATCTGATCCCGCGTGACGAAACTTGTACAGTTCCGTCAGTCTCGCCATCCATTGCGTTTTGGCATTCTGATGCTGGGCATCGCTTCCGGCCAACGCTACTGCTCGGGCGTAAGCGTCGATGATCCGGTCGAGGACCTGGTTAACGCGTTCCAGTGCCGCTTTGCTTTCAGGGGTCTCGCCCTGACTACCGAAGCGCTTGCTAAAATCGTCCGAGAGTCGTTTGTAAGGTCCACTCTGATAGGCCAGCGCCAGATAATAATAGGTGGAAGGCGCGGTCTTGCGATCGCTGTCTCCCTGCGCGGCCTTGATGAATTGGCCGATCGCTGCTTCAGGATTGGACTTCAATTGATAGAATCCCAACGCATAATGCAGCGAAGCGAGCACGTCTTCCTTGTTCTTGAACGGGCTCCAGGTATCGGGTGCGCGACCCCCCTCGATTAACTGGATGGCTTTCGTCGCATAGTTAATCGCTTCGGCGTTGAAGCTTTCGTTTCTGCTTTCCGTGCTGGCTATGAAAGCGCTGTAGCCAAGCGGAATCAGCACCTTTACATTATCGGAATTGTCTGCGAGGACCTGTTTCGCCTGGGCATAAGCTTCGGCAAACTTCTTTTGGGTCACTGCCTGCAACAGGCGCGCTTCACGATCTTCGCGCTCGGCCGTCAGGCGACGGACGCGCTCGTCCTCTTCGTAGGCGGCGATCCAGCTCTTCAAATAGCGGGTGTACTGATCGTCTTCCTTGCTATACCGGGCCATATAGTCTTTCGCCGCCTGATACGCAGCGGTAGGATTGGGCTCGCGGTTTTCGACAAATCTCTTGTAGGTAGTGACTTTGTACTCGTCGTCAGTTTCCTGAACGGCGGCGCCGGTGCGGGGCTGTGCCTGTAAGCTATTAAAGGTGGAAACCCCGAGAGCCAGGACGAAAAGTAGAGCCAGCGTTATGCGGTATTTCATAAAGACCTGAATTCCTCCCAACAATAATCGCAGCTTTAGATGCCGATAGACTTAGAAACGTCTAACTGGGCCTGAATTTTAGCAGAGAGGGCGGCAGGTTCTATAGCACGGGCGGTAATCGGTATTCTTCTAATTCGAAGATCAGCGCTGTCAAAAGTAATCGAACCACGAAAATGCACGAAACAGAAAAGTGTTCCTTCGCGTGATTTCGTGTTTGGCTCTATGGCTGCGCCTACCGATGCGCGGCAAGGCTCTGCCTTGCCGAAGGGTGCCTGCGAAAGGGAAGCGGTCTTAGACCGCTTGATCATGGAAAGCGTGGTCGTCGGCAAGTCGAAGACTTGCCGCGCATCGAACGGGCGAAGCCCGAAGGGACGACTTCACACGAGCATGGAGGCGGGCGCGGCAACGGGCGCGGGCACATCGATGATTTCCCACGCTGCCCGATTCCTTAGCAGCGAAGACATCAACGCGGCATGCAGCAGGTGTCCGCTGCGTTCGGCGTTCACACGCCCCAGAATGGTCATGCCCAGCAGAGCCAAATCGCCGACGATGTCCAGGATCTTGTGACGCACGAACTCGTCCGAAAAACGCAGTCCGGTTTCGTTCAGCATACCGTGCCGGGTCAGCACGATGGCATTGTCCAGAGAGCCACCGCGGATGAGATTCGCTTTGCGAAGCGCTTCGACCTCTTCGATAAAGCCGAAAGTCCGAGCCGAGGCGATGTCCCGCGCGAAGGAACCGTTATCCAAAGTGATCGAACGATGCTGGATTCCGATCAGCGGGTGCGGAAAGTCGATGATGCAGTCGATTTCGTAGGCGTCCGCGGGCTCGATGGTGATACTGCGATTGCCGGCCACGGCCGAAACCTTCTCACGGACTTGCAGCGCGCGGCGCGCCAGCGGCTGTTCAGCGAGGCCGGCGCTTTCAATCATTTCCGCAAAGGCTTCTGCCGAGCCATCCATGATGGGAACTTCCAGGTTGTCGACTTCGATGTAAGCGTTATCCACGCCGCATCCACGCAGCGCCGATAGCAGATGCTCGACCGTGGAAAGCATCACGCCGGTGCGCATCAGGGTCGTCGCATAACTGCAATGGGCCACTGACTCGACGTTCGCCGGAATTTCAAATCCGCCCAGGTCCGTTCTGAGAAATACATAACCGGTATCCGGCGGCGCGGGTAAGAGCCGCACCTGAACGGGAACCGCTGTGTGCAAGCCAATGCCTCTGGCTTCAACTGTCGTAGCCAGCGTCGTCTGTTTGGCGTTGAAGACTTCGGGTGTTTTCATTTGTGCAAATCGAGACTGTCAGCAACATAACTGCAAGCCTCATACCTCGCGCGAATCGTGAAAAACAGCGAGCGTCTGTGGCGTGCGAGCAACGATATGGAAGACTAGCTGCGGCAGAGCTGCCACGATGATCGTTGACATTACCGATCGTCAGGTAGGACGATCGACTAAAAAGACTATTGGCTGCCGTTTCGCGTGAGTGAGGTCAGTACCGGGAGCGGTAGCGACCGGGTCTCGGGCGACAACAAGATCAACCTTGCCGTAAGTCTTACCCGGTCGCTACCGCTCCCGGTACTGACTCCATGGCGCGCGTCGCAGATCCAGACCCAACCAACCAACTTGCGTTACCTTGCGTTACGGGAAGCGCCTCCCTATGATCGAAATCATAATGCCACAAGAGAAGTTCCCTGCCGGGACCAAGCCGGCCGAACGAGTCTTTCTCATCGACTCGATGTCACACATCTTTCGCGCTTTCTATGCGCCGCTGGCTAATCGCGCCGCGCCGCTCGCAAATTCCACCGGGCAGGTTACGCAAGCCGTCTTTATCTTCACTAACATGCTGCGGAAACTCATCCAGGACGAGCAGCCTAAATACATCGCAGCAGTTTTCGAGTCGGGAGAGAAGACTTTTCGGCACGAAACCTTTGCTGATTACAAAGCCAATCGCCAGCAGATGCCTGACGATCTCGCGACCCAACTGCCTTACATAAAGCGCCTCTGCGAAGCCTACAACGTGCCGATGATCAGCGTGCCCGGCTTTGAGGCCGACGATGTGATTGGCGCCCTGGCGGTGCAGGCTGCTGAGAAAGATCTGCAGGCGGTCATCGTTTCCAACGACAAAGACATGTGCCAGTTGGTGCGCGATCCGCTGATTGTTTGCATGCGCCAGAACTCGCAAATCATCAAGCGCAAAGAACCGGTGCCGCCGATCGAATGGTGCGACGAAGCCTGGGTGGAAAAGAAATTCGGCGTGCCCGCAAGCAAATTAGTCGACTTGCTCGGCCTGATGGGCGATTCGATCGATAACATTCCGGGCGCTCCGGGTGTAGGACCGAAGGGCGCGGTCCAACTCATTCAGGAGTATGGCTCAATTGAAGGAGCACTCGATCACTGGGAAGAAGTCAAACATAAGAAGTACCGCGAGTCTTTGCGCGACAATGCGGAGTTGATTCGAAAATCGAAAGAGCTGGCCCAGATCAGAACCGATGTCGATGTCCACCTCGATCTGGATCAGCTGGAAAGGCGGCCGCCTGATCGCGCCGCCGCCTATGAGCTGTTTCGCGAACTTGAATTTACCAACCTGAAGAATGAATTCGCCGATGGCGCGGTAGCAGCGACTCGGGTTGAAAGCAAACGATCTTATTCTCTCGTTCGCACTCGGGCGGAACTCGCTGCGCTAGTGCAAAAACTGTGGGAGACAGAGAGTATTGGGCTGGCGTTGACGAACTCAACGGAACCCGGCGCCGGGCAACAACACAGCATGAGCGGCGAGCACGGCGCAAGAGGTATCGCATTTTCTTCGGCGGCCGGGAACGCGGCTTTCATCGATCTCGATGGCTTTGGCGAAGGCCGGCAGGTCGCAGTCGATGGAATTCGCGAACTCCTCAGCAACGGGTTGCTGGAAAAAACCGTTCACGATCTGAAGCGGGCGACGGCGCTGTTGAGTTTTCTCAATATTGATTTGGCAGGCGTCGCCGACGATACGCTGCTGGCTGCTTATGTTCTTGATCCGACCCGCAGTAAGTATGAGCTCGCGGATTTGGCCCGGGAAACCGTCGGCCTGGACAGCGGCGGCCCTCCTTATGAAGGTTGGTCTGAATCCGGTTGGCGAGCCGCGGAAGTCGCCGATCTGACCGGGCAGGTCGCGCGCGTTCTGCGCCGGCGAATTGACGAAAAAGATCTCGGCAGTATCTATCGCGAGATCGAGTTGCCGCTGGCCCCAATGCTTTACCGGATGGAGCGAGCCGGAATTCGCCTGGACACTGACGTGCTGGCTGAGTTGTCAAAGCATTTGGGAGCGGAGCTGGCGAAGCTGACCGATAAAATTTGTCAGCTCGCCGGTCGCGAGTTCAATATCAACTCGCCGAAGCAGGTCGGCGAGTGTTTCGAAGCGCTGAACATCGTGTCCGGACGTAAGACGTCGACGGGCCGCGTCTCAACCAGCAAAGCCGTACTGGAAGAATTGGCGCTGACGCACGAACTGCCACGTCTAATCATTGAATATCGTGAGCTGGAAAAACTAAAGAGCGTCTACACGGACGCCTTGCCGCATCAGGTGGCCGCCGATGGGCGAATCCACGGCCAACTGAATCAAACCGTGGCCGCGACGGGCAGGTTGTCCGCGAGTGAGCCGAACTTGCAGAACATCCCGATTCGCACCGAACTGGGCCGGCGCATCCGGCGGGCGTTTGTGGCTGAGCCGGGACAAAAACTTATCTCGGCCGATTATTCTCAGCTTGAATTGCGGCTGCTGGCACACATCACGCGCGATGAAGTCATGCTGGACGCGTTTCAAGCCGGCGACGATATTCACGACCGCACGGCGCGATTGGTCTTTCATGCGCAGAGTGCCGAGGAGTTAAAAGAGGCGCGGCGCTTTGCCAAAATCGTCAATTTCGCGATCGCTTATGCGATCGAGCCCTGGGGCCTGTCGCAGCGAGTGGGCATCAGCCGGCAGGAGGCGCGCAAAGTAATCGACGATTACTACGCGACCTACAAAGGCGTGCGGCGCTATATGGAAGAGATTCCGGTCCAGGCGCGCGAGCATGGCTACGTTCGTTCGCTGTATGGGCGGATTCGGCCGCTTCCCGGCATCAACGATCGCAATGCGAACATTCGCCGCGCGGCAGAGCGCGAAGGCATCAACATGCCGATTCAGGGCACGGCCAGCGACATCGTCAAGATCGCAATGCTGCATGCCGAAGATGCGTTTCGGCGTGAAGGTCTGGATGCAAAGATTCTGATGCAGGTCCATGACGAATTGCTGGTGGAGTGTCCTGCCGGCCAGGCCGAACGAGT
>Ga0307468_100000117_pt1 | contig 18999 bp, 10 predicted proteins | sample atmdna_FD_203085 | JGI IMG/M metagenome (GOLD analysis project Ga0307468, IMG submission 203085) | Hardwood forest soil microbial communities from Morgan-Monroe State Forest, Indiana, United States - atmos_gases AM2C_05 | ecosystem: Environmental > Terrestrial > Soil > Temperate forest > Bulk...
TGGGATCTCGGAGCTAATGTACCAGAAGCGTCAGCAGGGACCCTTACCGCCAAACCACTCCCAGCCGTGCGAAGAGGTTGGCGTAGACCTCGATGCCGTCCCAGAGGTTCTGCAGCCGCAGGTTCTCGTGGGCGGAGTGCTGGTTGTTGTCGTGGTTGACGATGGGGACGATGATCACCGGGGCCTGCAAGGAATCGGTGAAGAGGTACATGGGGATGCTGCCGCCCAGCATGGGGACGCGGACGAGCGACTCGCCCGCGATCTCCTCGACCGCCTGCAGCACGGCGCGCGAGGCCGGCAGGTCCATCGAGGTGCGGGCGCCGGGATAGCCGGTGTCCCAGGTCAGCCGGACGATGCGGGGGTGCGCGCGGCGGGTCTCCAGCGTGGGCTCCTCGGAGACGATGTGAAAGCCCTGCGTGCGCAGATGGCCCTCCAGACGCTCGCGGACCTTCGCAGGCGTCTGGTCCGGGACCAGCCGGAAGTCGATCGAGGCCGAAGCCTCGGTGGGGATGGCGTTCCTCGCCTCATCGCCCACCTGGGCCGATTTCAGACCGCGCAGGTTCAGGGCCGGACGCATGATCAGGTCCTGGAGACGTCCGCCGTTGCCCTCGCTCCAGGCCACTCCGAGCTCCCGGCGCAGGTCCTCTTCCACCGGCGGCATCGCCGCCGCGGCCTGCCGCTCGCTCTCGATGAGCGGGCGGACGTCGTCGTAGAAGCCGGCGATGCGGATGTCGCCCTCCGACGAGCGCAGACCGGAGAGCAGCTCGACGAGCAGGACCGCCGGGTTGGGCGCCCAGTTGCCATAGTGGCCGCTGTGCAGTGCGCGGACCGGGCCGTAGACGGTCATCTCCACCGAGGTCACGCCGCGCGCGCCGAAGACGACCTGCATCCTTCGGCTTTGATGGACCGGGCCGTCGCCGAGGACCCAGGCGTCGGCGGCCAGCAGGTCGCGGTGGGCGCGCAGGATCTCGGTCAGGTGCGCTGAACCGGCCTCCTCCTCGCCCTCGAAGAAGAGCTTGACGTTGACGGAAGGCGCCGCGCCGGCCGCGCGCAAGGCGTCGAGCGCGGCGAGCATCGCCACGATCGGTCCCTTGTCGTCGCTGGTGGAACGTCCGAAGAGGCGCCACTCGGGGTCGAGCGTCCCGGCAGCGGCGAGGTCGACCTCCCGGGCCTGAGGGGACGCGCCCGCGCGCAGCACCGGTTTCCAGGGATCGCCGCCCCAATCGGCGGCCTCGGCGGGCTGGCCGTCGTAATGGGCGTAGAAGACGACGGTGCGGGTCGCTCCCGGGCTGCGCACCTCGCCGTAGACGGCCGGCGGGGAGTCGCCGGCCGTCAGCCGCCGTGCCGCGATGCCGCGCCGTTGCAGCATGGCGATCAGATGGTCGGCGTTGCGCTCGATGTCCGCGCGGTCCCGGCTCGCGCCGGCGACGTTGCGCAGCGCCACGAAGTCCGCCAGCTCGCGGACGATCTCCTGCTCGTGGGCAGACCGGTAGGCGCGGACCTGGCCGCGCAAGGCTCCTGGATCGGCATTGAGCGCCACCGCCAGGGTGAGCGCTGCCGACAACACGACCGCTGCCTTCCAGAGAATGCGTGGGATCATGGGGGCAACTCATATAGGAGACGAGACATGAACGCAAGGCGGATTCTATGGACAGGGTTGTGCGGACTGCTGGCCCTGGTTGGCCAGGTCGCGGCGCAAGGGTTGGGCGACGGCAGAGGCATCGATCATGTGGCCTCGCTCGTCCGTCTGGAAAACTTCGATGCCGCGGGAGACGTCTGGACCGATCAGCTGGGGTTCGCGCTCACCCCGGCCTTGCTGTCCCCCTTGGGGGCCAAGAACCGCCTGATCTGGTTCGACGACCTGACGTACCTGGAGATCGCGACGTTCACGGAGCTGAACGAGTTCACCGCGCCCTTCGTGGCTTTTCTGGAGGACCACGAAGGCGGCAAGTTCTACGGCACCGATGTGGTCGACGCCGCCCAGGCGATCTCGTTCCTGAACGGCGCCGGCTATCCCAACGTCGGCCCGATTCCAGCGGCCCCCCTCACCATCGAATCGACCGGTGAAATCGTCGGGCTCACCCCTCTCTGGAGCTCGATCATCCTCACCGCCCGGGTCGCGCCGGACAACTCGAATTTCTTCCTGGACTACGACGAGGCCCAGGTGCAGCAGATGTTCGCCGAGTTTCCATCCCTGGCGCCGCAGCCGCACCCCAACACGGCGCAGAAGATCGACACCCTCTGGCTAGTGGTCTCGGACCTGGACGCGGCCATCGATTTCTACGAGGGGCTCGGTCTCGAGGTCCGTTTCAAGAACAAGAAGATTCACTACCTGGGCGGCCGCGGCGCGGAGGTGCGGTACCACAACAACACCCTGGCCCTGCTGGAGCCGGACGGTCCCGGTCTGGTCGCGGACTTCGCCGCGGAGCGTGGGGAGGGGATCCTGGGGGTGAGCGTCAAGGTCGGCGATCTCGGCACCGCCCACTCGCTCGTCCAGGGCAACACCGGCCTGACTCTGCCGACCTTCAAGTACAAAGGCCGGGATCGTTTCCTGATCCCGGCCTCCCTGACGTACGGCTTCCTGGTGGAGATGGTCGAGTAGCCTAAAACACCGTGGTGGTCTCCGTCGCGCTGTTGTTCGCGAGGTTCGGATCGGGCTGAGCCGCGACCACGGTCGCGGTGTTGGTCAGCGTACCGGTCCGCGCCGGCTCGACCCCGATCGTGACCGACGCGGCGGCGCTGGCGGCGAGAGTGCCGAGATTGCACGTCAAGGTGCCGCCGCGCCGGCCTTTGCCGCTGTGCGTGCAGCTTCCCTGGGTGGGGCTCGCGGAGACGAATACGGCCTCCGCGGGCAGCGTATCCGTGAGCACGATCCCGCTCGCGCTCCCCGGCCCATTGTTGGCGACCGTCACGGTGTAGGTCAGCGCCGTCTTGTTCGCCACCGGATCCGGCGCGTCGGTCATCGCGAGCGCCAGGTCCGCGGCCGGCCGGCGGTCGTGCGCGAAGACATCGCCCGAAAAGTTGTTGTCGTCCGGCACGAGGTTGCCGGCGTTCGACTGGAACGCCACCACGAAGCCGTCGTCCGAGATCTTCGGCCACATGCTCTCGGAATTGCCCTCCTCCCCGGCGGTGCTGACGCTCACCCGTTCGACCGTCCCGCTCTGGCGGTCGCGTACGAAGATGTCCCGGCGGTTGTTGGTGTCCCCAGGGACCAGGTTCGTCGCGAGCGAGTAGAACGTGACGAAGCGCCCGTCGGCCGTGATGTCCGGCTGGCCGCTGAGCAGGTCGGCCGCGTTCCCCGCGCTGTCGGCGCTGGCGCGCTCGAACGTGCCTGTCTGGCGGTCGCGCACGAGGACGTGCGACTCGTGGCTCCCGTCCCCGATGAGGTTGGCGGCGTTCGTCTCGAAGGCGACAAAGCGGCCATCCGCGCTGACGGCCGGGAGGCTGCTGGTGCCGTCCCCCTCGTTTCCCGCGGCGTCCTCGCTCACGCGCTCGGTCGTCCCCAGCAGGCGGTCGCGCAGGAACACCTGATGGAAGAGCTGGGGCCCGGGGACGAGGTTGTCGGCGGACGAGCTGAAAGCGACGAAGCGGCCGTCGGCGCTGATGTCAGGACGGAAGCTCGAGCTGTTCCCCTTGTCGCCGGAGTTGTTGACGCTGACGATCTCCGTCGTGCCGGTGAGCCGGTCGTGGACGAAGACGTCGTCCGAGAAGCTGTCGTCACCGGGAACGAGGTTGCTGGCGTTCGAATAAAACGCGACGAAGCGGCCGTCGGCGCTGAGGGCGGGGCCCTCGCTGAACCCGTCCGACTGCCCGCCGGAGCTGCTGACGCTCACCCGCTCCGTCGTACCCGTGAGCCGGTCGCGGACGAAGACGTCGGTCGTAGCGTTCGTGTCTTTGCGGACGAGGTTCGTGGCGTCCGACGGGAAGGCGACGAAACGGCCGTCGGCGCTGATCGCGGGGTAACCGGCTACACCGACGAGGCCGCTGTTGCCGTCGCCCTGGCGGCCACGGCTGTCCACGCTCACGCGCTCCGTGGTGCCGGTGCGAAGGTCGTGCACGAAGATGTCGGTGGAGTCGTTGGTGTCGCCCGGGACGAGGTTGCTCGCCAGGGACGCGAAGGCGACGAAGCGGCCGTCGGCGCTGATCGCGGGCATGTCGCTGAAGGAATCCCCTTCGGTACCGCCGCTGTCGACGCTCACCCGTGTCGTGACCCCGGACTGGGCGGGCGCTGGAGCGAGAGTGAGGAGTGCGATCCCGAGTACCGAGCTGATGAAGGACTTCATCTCAGACCTCCTTGTAGTTCTTCATTGCTTATAGCATATGACGCAGGCCTTTAGATGGATGTCCCTGGGGAGGGAAAAGGTTCTCGGCTTGGGGCCGCCGAAGAGCGCAGACGACTGCACCCTCCGGCGGGCGGGCGGAGCGAGGATCAGATTCCGCGTTACGGGCAAGGGACCGGAGGCGGTGCTTTCGTGTTGCTACCCACGCGCCGGTCCAGCCAATCCAGCACGGCGTCATAGGCCTGTTGGGCCTGGAAGTGCAGGTTCAGGTCGTGCCCCACCTCGGCGATGGACGCCGTCTCCAGACAGGCGTCCGCCGCGAAGAAGCTTGCCTCGGCGGCCAGGCTGCCGGAGGCGGAGCAGGACGGCGGAGCGCAGAACGCTCCATCGAGATCGCCGACGATCACAAAGACCGGCGCGTGGATCGCGTTCGACAGACCCAGCGCGGGGACGGCGGTGTCGAGCTCGGCCGTGGTGACGGTCTCCTTGGTCTGCTCATCAAGGGCGAGGACCAGCGGGTCCGCGGACGGCAGATGGTAGAAGACGCCGCGGGTGCCCGGCTGGCTGGTGAGATAGCCGTCCGGGAGGCCTTGACCCGCGAAACGCGGATCGAGGTTGGCCGGATACAAAGTCGACAGGACCTCCCCGAGGGCGGGGGTTATGGTGTGCGATACGCCGGTGAGCACCACGCCGTCCACGTCGCCATAGGTCGCCGCTTCCTGGATCGAGATGACAGACCCGAGCGAATGGCCCACGAGCGCCACCCGCTCGGCACGGATGCGGCCGAACGAGGGGACAACCAGATCCCCGCCGCGCAACGCCTGCACGATCTGATGGACCACGTGTGCATTGGCTCCGATGGTGACCGCCTCCGCCGGCGGATGATCGCTCTGGCCGATACCGATGCGGTCGATGTTGAGGACCGCATAGCCCGCCGCCGTGGCGCGGCGCACATAGGAATAGGTCTCGGGCTGGAAGGGGAAATCCCAGTAGAGATGGCTGTAGGTCGAGCCGTGAAGCGTGATCTGGATCGTCTTGTGGTGGATGCTGCCACGGGAACAGAGGACGCCGAAGACGCTGTAGACATGGGTGTCGCTCGGGGACAGGTTGACGTCGAACGAGAGCTCCTCACAGCGGAACCCCCCCGCCGCCGCCCAGGCTCCGGACGGCAGCAGCAGGGCGATGGCCAGAGCGCAGAGCAGCCCTGTGGCGAAACGGGACATCGAACGGGATCTCATATGCTTCTCCTTTGCTGGTCTCGAGCAAGAGGATAACGGATCACCTTCGGGATTCCCCTCACTCGGGCATCAAATTTTTTCTTTGCCATTTGTACCTTTGTTTTCAAAGATTGACGCTCCTGTTGACTCGCTGTAGGGTAGGGTAAACCCCATAAGGAGACGATATGAGCCAGGTGAGAGCAAAGGACCGGGGATTCTCCGTCCGAGCTATCGGCGGAACGTACGTCGTGCTCCTCGGGATGAACCTGGAAAAAACCGCGTGCCAGGGCCTCAAGGGCTTCGCGATCCATCGCACGGACCACACCGAGGACGAGGCCTTCTGGCTCGAAGGCATGAAGACCTTCGCCGAAACCGATCCCGGCTTTCCGCCGGGGTCGCGCCACAAGACCAAGGACCATCCGATCCAGGACTTCATGTGGAGCGACTACTCCGCCAAGCCCGGGCACTCGTACACCTACCGCGTCCTGGCGCTCAAGGGCTCGCCCGCGGAGCTCGAGACCTTCCGCGAGGTCAGCGTCGACATCGACACGGAATCGCCCGAGGGCGGCGACCACAACGTGTTCTTCAATCGCGGCGCGACGGCGACGCAGGAGTACGCCCGGCGCTTCGGCAACCGCAAACCCGGTACCCAGGGGGGTGAAGCCGACCCCGCCTGGAAGTGGCTCTCGCGCGGCGCCTACGAGGCCATCCTGGAGTTCGTCAGCCGCGCCCAGGGCACGGGCTGGGGACTGCGGGTCTCGGCGTACGAGTTCCGTCAGGCGGGTGTGGCCCAGGCGTTCCGCGAGGCTTGCGACCGGGGTGTAGACGTCCGGATTCTCTATGACGCCGGCAAGGACTTCCCGCGCGACGAGAACCGCGCTACCGTCGCCACCGCCGGCCTCGAGGCCGTCTGCACCGAGCGGATTCCGCGCCCGGCGGCGCTGTCGCACAACAAGTTCATCGTGCTCCTCAAGGGCGAAAAGCCGCAGGCGGTCCTCCTCGGATCGACGAATTTCTCGGACGGCGGGATCTTCGGGCAGTCGAACGTCGTCCATATCATCGACAACGAGGACGTCGCGGCCGCCTACCTCGCGTATTGGAACGCCCTTGCCACGAACCCCGAGCGTAAGACGCTCGCGCCGCAGCTCACGGAGGCCCGTACCATCCCCGGGGAAGACGAGGACGGTACGATCGGGATCTTCAGTCCTCGGAACGCGCTGGACGCCCTCGACTTCTACGCCGGCCTCGCCGGCAAGACGAAGGACGCGCTCTTCATGACCTTCGCGTTCGGCATGCACGACCTTTTCGCGGCGGTGTACAAGGATGGCGCGGCACCGTTGCGGTACGCGATGTTCGAAACGCCGCTGGGCCCCGGCGTGTCGGCGGAGAAGCGCGCCGCCGCGCTGCAGGCGTTCACGGATCTTCGCAAGATGCCCGAGAACCAGTTCGCGGTGGGGAGCCACGTCTCGATCAACAGCCTCGACCGGTGGCTCGACGAGGAGCTCACAGGGCTCAACTCGCACGTCAAGTACGTGCACACCAAATACATGCTCATCGATCCGCTGGGCCAGCGGCCCATCGTCGTCACCGGCTCGGCGAACTTCAGCGCCGCGTCGTCCAACAAGAACGACGAGAACATGGTGGTGATCCGTGGCAACCAGCGCGTCGCCGACATCTACCTCGGCGAGTACATGCGCCTGTGGGAACACTATGCGTTCCGGGAGTGGCTCGCGCGCGAGAAGAAGCCCACGGTGGCCTTGAAAGAGCCCTGGCACCTCGACTCGACCGACCGCTGGTGGGGCCGGCACTTCGGCGATACGCCACTGTCGCGCAAACGCGACTACTTCGCCGCGTAAAGCTCATTGCAGCAGAGGAGCGAGACGATCCACCAGCGGTCACCGTCGTGGAAGAGCTGTATGCTGTTGGTGCCGCGAAAGAAAGGCTTCTCCTTCAAGGTGTGGTAGCCGGTGTAGGTGCTCCACACCTGCGCGATGCTGCCGAAGAGGTCCACACGCCGGTCCACCTCGATTTCGTACAAGGGGTTCTCGGCGAAGTGGGGGCTGCGGGAGACAATGTAGCCTTCGAGGTCGAAGCACTCCATCGTGGCTCTCCCGTCCTCCAGCGGCCGGGCAGGCATCATGCGCGTTCCGGGTAGGAAGAGGGAGCGCAGGCGCTCCCAATCGCGCGGCCCGGCCGGGCCGGAGATGCTCTCATAGAGCGCCTTGATGATGCCGTCGATGCTCTCGACGTCTCCGCGGTCAGGGAGCATGCAAATCTCCGTGGTCGCTTGGGCTATCGGGGTGGCAATCCTTCAGGAGCAGGAGCCCGCTCCACCACATCCCCGAGTTGGACGAGCTCGCCCTCGGGGCTCAACGTCGCCTTGTAGGTGCTCCCCACCTCGAAGCCCCGCCACTCCTCCTCCGTTGCCGGAGTATAGGTGAACGTCTTGCCGTCGGCGGTGCGCAAGACGACCGCGTAGGATTCCCGCCGGGCCCCCTCCTGCTCGCCCGGGTCGAGCTGGACCTCCGGCCAGGCCGGGGAGAGGTCCTTGCCGGACGCGTCCATGGTGCGCACCGTCGTCCAGCGGTCGATCTCGTAGCGGATGCGCTGGCGGTACACCGGTTTGTCCTCGTAGACCGGCTCCTGATAGGTCTCCCGCCGCTCCACTTCGCGATAGACCGGCCGCTCCTCGTAGCGAGGGCGGTCCTCGTAGACGGGCCGGTTCTCGTAGACGTCCTCGAAGTAGCCGTTGCCCAGGTCGCGGACGCCCACCTGGACTCTCTCGGTGCCGACCTGGACGCGCTCACTGCCGGCCCGGACCCGTTCGGTGCCGCTCTGGACCTGCTCGGTCCAGGTCCGGACTCGGGTCTCGGTCCTGATCCGGACCTGCTCTGTGTGGTGGACCTCCCGGGAACTGGCGAGGGCGCGGACGCCGCCCGGCACCTCCCCCTCCCAGCCCGACTCCGTGAAGGTGCGGAGCGCCTCGACGTCGATGGAGCGTCTCCACTCGACTCCGGCGACGGTGAGCACCGTCTCCCGTGGCACGTCGGCGGGGGGCCGCTCGACCTCCACGTATTCCACATCCTGGCTGCCGGTGTTGTAGGAGGGCGGCGCGTTGACGCCGATGATGACGAGAAGCAGGATGAAAAGGGACAGGCAGCCGCAGCCGTAGCATCCCAGCCGGCGGAGGAAATCCGACATCTTGGCTGGAGCGGGTTGGACCGGCGGGGGAGGGGAGGCCGGGGTGTCGAAGCGGTGCTCTACCGCCGCGCGCGGGGTGGCGCCGTCGCGGGAGGCGCCGCAGCCCGGGCAGAACTTCCGCGGCCCCCTGTTCCGGGTTCGCCCGCATTGCGGGCAGTCCCACGCGCCTTCACGGATGGCCAAGGCGTTCCTCCTTACCGTCTGTCATGAAAGCTAATGAGGGTACCGCAGGGAATATTTCAAGGCCTGTGGTATCCTTTGTGCCTTAATTTGAGAAACACTGAGAATCTCCATGGTGCGCCATCCGCAGGGTTGGAAGCATGGGGTCCGACCAAAGTCGCTTGATGGGTCCGGGAGCTGGCCGGAGGAGAGCCCGTCGCTTTCTCTCAACAGCACCGTGCGCGAGGACCGGCGTGTCGGCGGGGGGCCGCAGCGACCGACCGCGTTATCAGCCGAAGGGGCCGAAGAAACGGACGCCCTTCTGGCGGTCGGCGACATTGTGGGTGGCTACTGTATCCTCGGCCGTCTCGGCGCCGGGGGCATGGGACAGGTCTTCCGCGCGCGGGACAACGATCTCGAACGGGACGTCGCGCTCAAGCTCCTTCATCCGAAGCTGACCTTCCAACCCCGCGCCATGAGCCGCTTCCGTCGCGAGGCGCGGTTGCTCGCGGCGGTCCAGCACCCGAACATCGCGACCGTCTTCGGCACCTTCGAAGACGGCGGCGTCCGTTTCCTGGTGATGGAGCTGGTGGACGGGGAGACCCTGGCAGAGAGGATCGACACTGGCCGGATGGCCGTGCCGGAGGCTCTCGGCATCGCCCGCCAGATCGCAACCGCCCTCGAGGCCGCCCACCGCAAGGGAATCATCCATCGTGATCTGAAACCCGCCAACGTCATGGTGTCGTCCGAGGGCTGGGTGAAGGTGCTCGACTTCGGACTCGCCAAGGCGCTGTCCGGCGAAGGCGAAGGCTCCGCCGCCCTGTCTGAGAAGACCGGGGAGACGCGCGCGCAGGGAGTTCTCGGGACGGCGCCTTACATGAGCCCAGAGCAGTTGCGTGGGCTCGAGACCGACTGGCGTATCGATGTCTGGGCCTTCGGTTGCGTGCTCTTCGAGCTGGTCACCGGCAAGCGTGCCTTCGCCGGGAGCTCCCGGACCGAGCTCGTGCGCGCCATCCTCGACGCTGAACCGTCGTGGAGCGAGCTCCCGGCGGAGCTTCCGGCCCTGGCCGTGGAGCTGTTGCGCCGGTGCCTGGAGAAGAACGCCTACCTGCGCCCGCCGATGAGCAGCGTCCGTATCGTGCTCGAGGAGGCGCTGGCCGGCCTGCCGAGAATCTCGGGCCCGGCCGAGGTTGCCCTGACGACCCTGGGGATCGATCCGACACTGGTGGCCAGCGCTGCGGAGATCCTGACGCCGCCGGCCGGTCATCCTGGAGGCGATGGTCCTGAGCTCAAGCCCTCACTGCTCGACTGGGCGCGGCAAAAGCCGGTCGAGGCGATCGCCGCCGCCGGTGCGCTCATTCTGGCGCTCGGCGCAGGTCTGGGCATCTTGGGCCTGGTGACCGAGCGTGCCCGCGAAGGGCTGATCGGGCTTCCGCCGCTCTCCTACTCGAAGTCCGATCTCGTGCTGACCGGCGCCCAATCGCTTTGGTCCCTGCCCTGGCGGGCCGTGGCCTCTCTGGCCGCGCCCCATCCGGTGCTTCGCGGGTGCGCAATCGCCGGCCTCCTCCTCGCCGCGGCTCTCCTCGCCGGTGCATGGTTCCGGCGGCAGGGGCGCCGGGGGACATTGGCGCTCACCGCGCTTGCGTTCAGCGCCAGTGTGCTCATCGCCGGCGCCTGGTTGTACTCGGCGGCAGTCCATACCGGCCTGAAGACGCCTGGCCCAGGCCGCGGCCTTGCCTGCGAGGAGCAGCTCGGCCTGCGATGGGACGTGAGCGCGGCGTTCGAGACCTGCACCTGGCTGGTCAACGACAACCCGAGAAATGACGAGCGGCGGCAGGGTCTGGGCGGCGTCCTCGGCTTTCTTCTTCTGGCAGCCGGCGGCGGGGCCTGGATGGGAGCGCGGAGCCAGGGCCTCGGGCCGCGGTCGTCGTGGGCCCGGTGGGGCCTCGTGGCTGTCCACGCAGCCCTCGTGCTGTTTTTCCTCCGGCTGGTGCCGGCGGCCCACGCCTATAGCACCTGGGGTGTGCGCTATCCGCCGGTGACGGTGAGAACCGACCTGCCCGGCTGCGATCCAGCGCTCGGCCAGGCGCTCGCGGCGGGCTCGTGCTGCGCCTTCAACGTCTCGGAGGACGCGATCGAAGGCACCGTGTTGCTCTTGTGGGGGAGCGGCTGCCCCGGCGGCGCCGGTTTCAAGGCCCCCGAAGACGTCGAGGCGATCGGCAAGGGCTGCCTCAGCCAGGCTCTGACGCCGCAGACCGTCAACAGCCGCTGTCTATAAAAAGACTTCTAAGGAGGCACTCCATGCCGCGCATGCTTCTGATCCTCGTCACCGCCTCCATCCTGGTCGCCGCAGCACAGGCGTCTGATCCGGGGCCACCGGCCTGGGTCGAGGTCGACCCGAACGCCATTCAGAAAGCCGACCAGTCGATGCGGATCGACATCGGCGGCATCCCGCAAGGGCAGACGGTGACGATTCAGATCCTGCAGGACTGCAACGGCGATCACCGGCCCGACCTTCGAGGCCAGGAGGATTGCAAGAGCCCCCTGTATGCAAGGGACAGCAGCAAGGCGGGCTCGCGGAACCTGGTCGAGGACTCTCTCGATTTCAATGCCCTGGAAAAGAGCGGTACCTCACTGCCGCGGAATCAGGCGCTCTGGCTGCGCGTCTCCCGGCCGGGCTCGCAGCAGGGGGTCCTGACTCTCTTCGGGCTGGTCGACGATCCGTGCACGCTCTGGCAGGCCACGCTGGAGGTCTTCCGTCTCGGCGCGTGCAGCAAGAGCGCCGTGTCCCAGGCGCTGCGCCGACACCGCGGCCCTCTCGGCTTCGAAGCAAAGACGTTCGAGGTGAGGCGCCTCGATCCGGCCGGAGACGCACCACCCGTCTCGATCGCCGGCACCCGGGGAGCGACCGGCGTGGCCTGGCTTGACGCGCAGACTCTCGTGGTGACCGCCACCGAGGCAGGGTCGCAGCTCCTCCGCGTGCCGCTGCAAGGGGAGCCTATCGTCCTCTGGAAAGACCCGGCGCAAGACGGCCTCTCCGCCGCCGCTCCGCTGGCGCTTCCCGACGGCCCTTCCGGCGATAAGATCGCGTTCGTCCGCCAGAGGCTGTCCGGCCAGGAATCCGTCGAGGGACGGCCCGTGGCCTTCCTCAGCCTCTGGACCGACGGGAGGATCGATCCGGCCCACGACGTCGTGCTGCCGTTCCGCATCCAGCAGCTCCTCGCGAGCTCCTCAGACGGCCGCCAGATCCTCGCCTTGAGCCTGGGGATCGGGGAGAATCTGCCCACGTTCCTGCAGATCGATCTCGCCGAGCGCACGGTCCAGAACCTCGGCTATAGCCCCACCCTCTACCAGGTCGCATTCCGTTCCCCCAGGACCGGGGCTTCGGTCGTCTCCTTCGAGGACGTTGCCACGGACCATGGCTGGGACCTCGTGCTCGCCGACGACAAGGGCCGCCTCCTCAAAGACCTGCAAGCTCGCAAGCAGGACGACATCCTCCCTGCCTGGCAGCCGGACGGAAACAGCCTCGCCTACTTGGCGGAAGTCGAGGCCAAGGAGAAGAAGCCATGAGCCTCCGAAGTTGGTTGGCCCTGATTGTCTTCGCGCTGGTGGCGGTTCCGGGAAGGGCTCAAACGAGCGAAGACATCTCCGCCCGTCTGGAAGCTCGATTGAAAGCCCTGCCCGACCGGTGGGACACGATCCCCCCGCCATTGATCCCGGTCTCCGGCCGGTCTTCCGAAGAGGTCCTCGCCACGGCTTCCGAGGAAGAGCAAGCCCTTGTATCAGAAAGGATCACGTTTCTCGCTCTGAGCCCCCCGACAGAACGAGCCGCCCTCATCAGCCGGGAGCTTCCGGCCCGGCCGCTCTCGGAGGTCGACGTCTGGCTTCCGGAGAAGTTCACCGACGAGCTTCGAACGGCGAACCTGGAGGAGCCAACGCTCTATGTAGAAGCCTGGCTGGAATGGGCGGAGGCCCTCGGCCGGAAAGACGCGCTCCTCGTGGCTGCCAGCTTGGGGTTGGAGCGGTTAGCTCTTCGAGCAGAGTCGAGGAGCTTGCTCGAAACCGCCTCTCGCTGGGTGGGCCTTCCCTCTCCGGACTATGCCACACGGGGAAGAGCAGATGTCCTCTCCCAATATGCGGCCCGGCTCTTCGCAGCGGGCGAAAGCGACAAGGCTCTCGACGCCTATGGAAGAGCCCGCGAGCTCTTCGAGCAGGCCGGGGACCGAAGGGGCCGGGGAAACACGTTCATGGGTGAGGCGGATGTCCTGTCTGTGTTAGGTGACAGCGAGAAGGCTATTGATGCCTACAAACACGCGCGCGAGCTCTTCGAGCAGGTTGGGGACGGAAGGGGACAAGGAAACACGTTCAATGGTGAGGCGAGCGTCCTGCTGGTCATGGGCGACAAACAGAAAGCGCTCGACGCCTGCAAACGCGCACGCCAGTTCCTCGAGGACGTCGGGGACCGACGGGGCCAGGGAAACACGTTCCTGGGTGAGGCGGGCGTCCTGTTCCGGTTGGGCGACAACGAGAAGGCTCTCGACGCCTACAAACGCGCACGCAAGCTCTTTGAGGACATCGGGTACCGCAGGGGACAGGGAGACACGTTCTATGGTGAGGCGGACGTCCTGTCTCAGTTGGGCGACAACGAGAAGGCTCTCGACACCTACAAACATGCACACAAGCTCTATGAGGCCGTCGGGCACCGACTGGGAGAGGGACTCGCCTTCTTTGGTGAGGCGAACGTCCTGTATTTGTTGAGAGATTACGATAAGGCGTTCGACGCCTACATCCGCGCCCGCAAGCTCTTCGAGCACATCGGGTACCGATGGGGCCAGGGAAACATGTTAATGGATGAGGCTTATATCGAGATTTTGTTGGGCAAGCATGATAAGGCTCTCGACGCCTACAGACGCGCCCGCAAGCTCTTCGAGCAGGTCGGGAGTCGACAGGAAGAGGGAGATACGTGGGTTGGTGAGGGGGAAGTCCTGTTTATGTTGGGCGAGAGTGAGACGGCTCTCGACGCCTACAAACGAGCCCACAAGCTTTTCGAGCAGCTCGGGGACCGACGGGGACAGGGAAACGCGTTCCGTAATGAGGCGGACATCCTGGCTCAGATGGGCGAGAACGAGAAGGCTATCAACGCTTACAGAAGCGCACGTGAGCTCTTCGAGCAGATCGGTCTTACTCTAGGTCTAGGAGGTTCTCTCTTGGGAGAGGCGAGGCTCCAGAGCCGCCAAGGGAACAAGAACGAGGCAAAAAACCTCGCCTCTCAAGCGGTCGCCGCCTACCGCAAGGCGGGCGCGGTGAACGATGAACGGTCCGCTTGGCTCATCGTGGCGGAGGCGGAGCACTCTTTAGGGAACTTGGAGCCTGCGGTCTCGGCTGCCCGGGAGGCTGTTCGCCTCCATGCGGCCTGGCGTTTCAAGAGGATCTACGAAACGCAGCGGGCGTACGCGGATGAGTCGATCTCGGCCGCCTATGACATCCTGGTTCCCGGCCTGTGGTCTCTGGCGCGGACCGAGGAAGCCCTGGCCGCTGCCGAGAAAGCACGGTCCCACGTGCTCCTGGACCTCCTGGCGGCAGGTTTCAAACATGGCAAGACGGGGACGGCGACCGAGCTGCGCGCGGAGCGCCGGCGCCTCGAAAGCGAGTTAGCCCAGGTCGAGACCGAGAGCCGGCAGGCTGCCGATGCAGGTCGCCTGGCAGAGCTTCAAAGGCGGCGGAATCGGATCGACGCCGAGTTCGACTGGAACCAATACCAGACGCTCGCCGCCGAACAGAATGCCTTGCTCACCGCCGAACCTCTGGACACCGTGGGGATCCGAGCCTTTGCCCACGAGACCGGCCCCATCCTTCTCTACTATGCGGCGGACAAGGAGCTGATCGGCTTTCTCGTGCCTGCCGACGGGACGGATGTCTTCGCCGCGCGGATCGATCTCTCGCGAGACCGCTTGACCGAGGCCGTCCAGCGGTACATCCACGACGTGGCGAACCCCTTCTATACGGACCGTGCGGTGCAACAGAGCCGCGAGCTGTGGGACCTGCTGCTCGCGCCCTTCGTGGCGCGCCTCCCGCCAGGCGGGCCCCTCGTAATCGTTCCGCACGGCCCGCTGCACGAGCTGCCCTTCGAAACCTTTCTCGATCCTGCCGGAACGCCTCTCTTCGAGCGCTGGGCCGTGAGCTTCGCGCCCTCGGTGTCGACTCTCGCCCTCTCCCGCGAGCGGCACAAGAAGCCGCAGCCGAAGGACTCCTTTCTCGTCTTCTCGTCCGGCCGTGGGCTGGATCTGCTGGAGGCGGAAGCCGGTGAAGTGGCGCAGCTCTTCGGCAACGACAAGGCGGCGTTCAAGCCGACCGAGGCGAGCTTCGAAAACTACGAGAACCTGGTTTCCGGCGCCCGGCATCTCTTGATCTCCACGACCGGCACCTGGACGCCGCGAGATTCGCGGAAAACCTTTCTGGAAATCCTTCCCACCCCTGGCGTGCACGACAGCCGGCTGAGCGTGGTGGAGATCGCCGCAACCCCTCTGACCGCGGAGCTTGTAGCTCTGGAGGCCTGTGACACGGCACGGGGAGAGACGCGGCAGACCGACGAGAGAATCGATCTGACGCGAGCCTTTCTGATCGCCGGAGCCGCGTCGGTGCTGTCGACGCGTTGGAAGGTACCGGATGAGCCGGCGACCACCCACTTCCTCCTCGACTTCTACCGCGCTTACCGGCAGGGCGGCCCCGGCGGCCAAGGTCTGCGGAAGGACCAGGCGCTGACCGAAGCGCGCCGCCGCTCGCGCGAGCGGGGCGACCCTGCCCAAGTCTGGGCGGCGTGGATGTTAGTAGGGGATGCACGGTAAGAAGGAGAATCCATGACTCTCCGCAGATGGCTGGTCCCGATTGTCTTCGCGCTGCTGGCGGTCCCGGGAAGGGCTCAAACTAACTGCCTTGAAGACATCTCCGCCCGTCTGGAAGCCCGGTTGAAGGCCCTGCCCGACCGATGGGACAAGCTCCCTCCGCCGTCAGTCCCGGTCTCAGGCCGGTCTTCCGAAGAGGTGCTCGCCACGGCTTCCGAGAAGGAACAAGCTCTTGTCTCGGAATGGATCACGTTTCTGGCTCTGAGCCCCCCGGCCGAACGAGCCGCCCTTATCAACCGAGAGCTTCAGGCCCGGCCGCTCTCCGAGGTCGACGTCTGGCTTCCGGAGAAGTTCACCGACGATCTTCGAACGACGAGCGTGGAAGAGCCAATGCTCTATGCAGAAGCCTGGCTGGAATGGGCGGAGGCCCTCGGACGGAAAGACGCACTCCTCCTGGCTGCCAGTGTCGGGCTGGAGCGGTTATCTCCTCGAGAAGAGTCGAGAGGTTTGCTCGAAATCGCCTCTCGCTGGAAGGGCCTTCTCTCCTCGGACTATGCCACACGCGTAAGAGCAGGGGTCCTCTCCCAATATGCGGCCCGGCTCTTCGGAGCGGGCGAGAACGAAAAGGCTCTCGAAGCCTACAGAAACGCCCGCAAGCTCTTCGAGGACGCCGGGGACCGACGAGGAGAGGGAGACACGTTCATTGGTGAGGCGGACGCCTTGCGTCGGTTGGGGGGCAACGAGAAGGCTCTCGACGTCTACAGACGCGCCCGCAAGCTCTTCGAGGACGTCGGGGACCGACGGGGACAGGGATACACGTTCCGCGGTGAGGCCATCGTCCTGGCTCTGTTAGGCGACCAAGAGAAGGCTCTCGACCTCTACAAACGCGCCCACGAGTTCTTTGAGGAGATCGGGGACCGACGAGGACAGGGATACACGTTCCTTAATGAGGCGGATGCCCTGCTTCAGTTGGCCGAGAACGAGAAGGCTCTCGACGGCTACAGACGCGCACGGAAGCTCTTCGAGCAGACCGGGGACCGACGGGGACTGGGATACACGATCTTCTGCGAGGCGATCGTCCTATACCTGTCGGGCGAGAACGAGAAGGCTCTCGACGCCTATAGACGCGCACGCAAGCTTTTCGAGCAGACCGGGGACCGACGGGGACAGGCAAGCACGTTCCTTGGTGACGCGGAAGTCCTGTACCTGTTGGACGAAGATGAGAAGGCTCTCGACGCCTACAGAAGAGCACGCAAGCTCTTCGAGGACGTCGGGGACCGACGGGGACAGGGAAACACGTTCGTGGGTGTGGCGGACATCCTGCGGCAGTTAGACGAGAACGAGAAGGCTCTCGACGGCTACAGAAACGCCGGTAAGCTATTCGAGCAAGTCGGGGATCGACTGGGACAGGGAAACGCATTCCGAGGTGAGGCGGAAATGCTGCATCGGTTGGGCGAGAACGAGAAGGCTCTCGACGCCTACAGAATCGCCCGCAAGTTTTTCGAGCAAGTCGGGCAGCCACTCGGACAGGGAAACACGTTCCTGGGTGAGGCGGAGGTCCTGTTTCAGTTGGGCGACAATGAGAAGGCTCTCGAGGCCTACAGAATCGCTCGCAAGCTCTTCGAGCAGATCGAACATCCTCAAGGCAACGGAAGTGCTCTCTTGGAAGAGGCGAGACTTCAGCGCCACCAGGGAAACGAGCGCGAGGCAAAGAACCTCGCCTCTCAAGCAGTCGCCGCCTACCGCGAGGCAGGCTCTGTGAACGATGAACGGGACGCTTGGCTCGTCATGGCGGAGGCGGAGCACTCTTCAGGGAACCTGGAGCCTGCGGTCTCGGCTGCCCGGGAGGCTCTCCGCCTCCATGCGGTCTGGCGTTCCAAGAGGATCACCGAAACGCAGCGGGCGCGAGAGGACGAGTCGATCTCGGCCGCCTATGACATCCTGGTGCCCGTCCTTTTGTCTCAGGCGCGGACCGAGCAAGCCTTGGCCGCAGCCGAGGAAGCACGGTCCCACGTGCTCCTGGACCTCCTGGCGGCAGGTTTCAAACAGGGCAAGCCGGGGGCGGCGACCGATCTGCGCGCGGAGCGCCGGCGCCTCGACAGCGAGTTGGCCCAGGCCGAGACCGAGAGCCGGCAGGCTGCCAATGCAGCCCGGCTGGCAGAGCTTCAAAGGCAGCGGAATCGGATCGACCGCGAGCTCGATTGGAACCAATACCAGACGCTCGCCGCCGAGCAGGATGCCTTGCTCACCGCCCAACCTCTGGACGCCGCGGGGATCCGAGCCGTCGCGAGCAAGAGCGGCCCCATTCTCCTCTACTATGCGACAGACAAAGAGTTGATCGGCATTCTCGTGCCTGCCGACGGGAGGGACGTCTTCGCCGCGCGGATCGATCTCTCGAGAGGCCGCTTGACCGAGGCGGTCCAGCGGTACATCCACGACGAGGCGAACCCCTTCTATGAGGAGCGTGCGGCGCAACAGAGCCGCGAGTTGTGGGACCTGCTACTCGCGCCTTTCGCGGCGCGTCTTTCGGATGGGGGGCCGGCCGGCGGGCCGCTGGTGATCGTTCCGCACGGTCCACTGCACGAGCTGCCGTTCGAAACCTTTCTCGATCCTGCCGGAACGCCTCTCTTCGAGCGCTGGGCCGTGAGCTTCGCGCCCTCGGTCTCTTCTCTCGCCCGCGCCCGCGAGAAGCACCAGGAACCGCAGCCGAAGGACCCTTTTCTCGTCTTCTCCTCCGGTCGTGGGTTGGACCTGCTGGAGACGGAAGCCGGTGAAGTGGCGCAGCTCTTTGGCAACGACAAGGCGGCGTTCAAGCCGACCGAGGCGAGCTTCGAAAACTACGAGAACCTGGTTCCCGGCGCCCGGCATCTCCTGATCTCCACGACCGGCACCTGGACACCGGGAGATTCGCGGAAGACCTATCTGGAAATCCTTCCCACCCCCGGCGTGCACGACAGCCGGCTGAGCGTGGCGGAAATCGCGGCCATCCCTCTGACCGCGGAACTGGTGGCTTTGGAGGCCTGTGACACGGCACGGGGAGAGACGCGGCAGAGCGACGAGAGGCTCGATCTGACACGGTCCTTTCTGATCGCCGGGGCCGCGTCGGTGCTGGCGACGCGTTGGAAGGTTCCGGATGAACCGGCGACCACCCGCTTCCTCCTCGACTTCTACCGCGCCTACCGGCAGGGCGGCCCCGGCGGCCGAGGGCTGCGGAAGGACCAGGCGTTGACCGAAGCGCGCCGCCGCTCGCGCGAGCGGGGCGACCCCGCACAGGTCTGGGCGGCGTGGGTGTTAGTGGGG
>Ga0307468_100000118_pt1 | contig 18824 bp, 15 predicted proteins | sample atmdna_FD_203085 | JGI IMG/M metagenome (GOLD analysis project Ga0307468, IMG submission 203085) | Hardwood forest soil microbial communities from Morgan-Monroe State Forest, Indiana, United States - atmos_gases AM2C_05 | ecosystem: Environmental > Terrestrial > Soil > Temperate forest > Bulk...
CGGTCTCGAAGTGCTGCCGCCGCAGCAGGAGGGGAACGAGGAGTTCCAGGGGACCAGCGTATACGGCAGCCGCACCTGGAGCTTCCCCGTCGTCCCCCGCAAGCCGGGCCAGCACACCTTGAAGGTCCCCGCGGTCTCCTACTTCGACCCGGAGAGCGGCCAGTACCGGACCGCCACCGCGGCGCCGGTCGCCTTCACGGCGCTGCCGCGCGCGCCGTCCTCCGGAGACAGCGAGCTGCACGGCGTCCGCGGCGCCGCCTTTGCCGCGCAGACGGCGACCGGCTGGACCGCCATGACCCCCTGGCTCTTCGCCCTCCCCTGGGCGCTGGCCCTCGTCCTCACGCTGGCGCGGAAGCGCTCCGTCCAGGTTCCCCCAGACCCCGCGCAGCCCCGCGGCGACGGCACGGCGGGGAGGCGGACGGAGCAGCGGCTCGCGGAGGTCGCGACCGAGACGCGCCCGCGGCAGGCGGCGGCCGGCATCGAAGAGGCTTGGCGCGCCCTTCTGGAAGAGCGCTGGGAGATCCCCGCGGCGGCCCCCTCCGCCCGCTGGGGCGACCTGCTGGCCGAGCGCGGCGCGGACCCCGAAGCTGTCCGCGAGCTGGCCAGTCTGGTCGCCGACCTCCACTACCTGCGCTACGCCCCCCAGCTCTGCTCGATCGAGACGCTGCGGGACGAAGCCCTCGACCGCTCCCGCCGGCTGCTGCGCCGCCTGCGATGACGATCCGCCGGGGCGCCTGGGGTCTCCTCTTCGCCCTCCTGGTCAGCAGGGCGCTCTACGGCGCCGTCGATCCCTACAGCGCCCTCCTCGAAGGCAACCGCCGTTTCCGCTCCGGCGACCTCGAAGGGGCGATGCGGGCCTATGTCGAGGGGTACCGGATCTCCGCACCGGACCCTGCCCTCGCCTACAACCTGGGGGTCACGGCCCACCGGCTGGAACGCCTGCCGGAAGCGGTCCTCTGGTACCGGCGGGCGGCGATCCTGGAGCGGGACGACCCCTGGCTGGCGCACAACCTGGAGATCGCCCGCGGCTCGCTGCCGGCGCCTGAGCGGGCGGCGCCGCCCTGGGCCTCCTGGATCGAGCGCCGCCGGCAGGTCCTGCTGGCCGGCATCGCCCTCGCCTGGGCCGTCCCCCTGCTGCTCCTGGCGCCGCCTTCCGGCCTGCGGCGCTGGGGCCTGGTCACCGCGGCCGTGCTGTCGTGCCTGGCCTTCGCGGCGGGGTCTCTCGCCGGGCGCGTCGGCCCGCGCGCGGCCGTGCTGCTCGAAGACTGCGCCGGGACCGGCGGGGAGCTCGCCGCCGGCTCCGAGGTCTGGGTCCTCCGCGACGGCGAGGTCTGGCGGGTCCTGAGCGCGCCCGAAGCTCCGGCCTGCCCGGCCCGGGCGGTCGGTCTCGTCGAGCCATGACCTGAAAACGCCTTTCCGCCTCGCCGCAACTCTGGTATCGTTCCCTGTGCCGACCCTTGAGCAAGTGCGTTGCCGGGAGCCATCTCCGATGGGTGTATACATCTCCAAAGACAGACCGGAACATCGGGAATGGGTTCTATGAGCGATCCTCTCCGTCAGACCGACGGGCCGGAGGAGGGGCTGGACGTGATCGCCGATTTCAGCTGCCTCGACCACGTACAACTGGAGCGCTTCCTCGAACGGCGGCGGGCCAACCCCAACTTCCCCCTGGAGCTCAGCCTGGCGGAGAACCTGATGGAGGTGCTGCGCCGCGCCAACGGCTTCGTGCCCTCCCAGGCGGGATCGATCCTGCTCGACAACCCGTCCGACAAGCACGAGGAGCGGCGCCGCAACCAGTTGACCTTCATCGCCGCCTTCGGCGAGAAGGCCTCCGAGCTGGTGGGCAAGGTCATCCCGGCCGACAGCGGGATCGCCGGCCGGGTCTACCTGACCGGCGAGACGTACGCGACGCCGAACGCCCCGGGCGACCGCTTCTTCTACCGCGGCATGGACGAGCAGACGCGGTACCAGACGCACTCGCTGATCGCCGTCCCGATCCGCATCGAGCACGAGGTCTGCGGCGTTCTGGAGCTGATCAACCGCAAGGGCGCCTCCGGGTACAGCCAGGAAGATCAGAACCTGCTCGAGATCTTCGCCGGCTACATCTCGATCTCAATCCAGAACGTCCTCGACGGCCGCCAGGCGCAGGAGATCGCCAAGCGCGACAATCTGACCGGGCTGTTCAACGACCGCTACCTCCACATCGCCATCTCGGACGCGATCCGCCGCTGCCAGGCCGAGAAGCTCGACCTCGCGGTCCTCTTCCTCGACCTCGACTTCTTCAAGCGGGTCAACGACACGCACGGACACCTCGCCGGCAGCCAGGTGCTGCGCGAAGTCGGCCACCTGCTGCGCCAGAAGGTGAAGGGCGTCGGCGGCATCCCGGCGCGCTACGGCGGCGACGAGTTCGTCGTCCTGCTGCCCGGGTTCGACGTCGAAGACGCCGTCGACCTGGCGGAGGAGATCCGCGCCGAGGTGGTGGACACGACCTTCAGCGCCTTGCCCGGCGAGATCCAGCCGGAGCCGCTCTATCTCAAAGGGCTGACCTGCTCGATCGGCGTCGCCACGCTGAAACGGCACCTGGCCGACGACCTGCCTCTCGACCAGTGCAAGAGCAAGCTGCTGCGGCTGGCCGATACCGCCATGTACATCGCCAAGGAGACCGGGAGAAACCGAACGGCCATGGCCGGCGAGCCGGTCCGGCGCCGCCCGGTGCCGGCCACCCCCTCGCGTTGACCCTCCGCGAGAGCGGATGCTACGATCCGGGTCACCCCCCTGTGGGCGACGTACACCTAGAGACTGTAGAGCACCGGATCCCAGGTGCCGAAACCCAGGAGAACAGCGATGACGACAGCTTTCGAGACCACTGCCCGGATTGCGCCAAGCGAGGTCTTCCCTCGGCTCGAACGACGCATCCTGGCCGACGGTTTCGAACTGGTGCTCGACCTGGAGCGGAGCCACGGCGCCTTCCTCTACGACAGCCTGCGCGGCCGCGAGATCCTGGACCTGTTCATGTGCATCTCCACTCTGGCCCTGGGCTACAACCATCCCAAGATCACCACCCCGGAGTTCAAGGAACGGATCCTGCCCGCGGCGCTCAACAAACCCGCCAACCCCGACGTCTATACGCCGGAGATGGCGGAGTTCGTCGAGACCTTCAGCCGGACCCTGCCCGACGCGCTCGCGCACCATCTGTTCTTCATCGAAGGGGGCGCGCTCGCCGTCGAAAACGCGCTGAAGACCGCGTTCGACTGGAAGGTGCGCAAGAACCTCGCCGCCGGTAAGGGCGAAAAGGGCCATCAGGTCATCCACTTCCGGCAGGCCTTCCATGGCCGCAGCGGCTACACCCTCTCGCTCACCAACCCGGCCGACATCCGCAAGACCCAGTACTTCCCGCAGTTCAAGTGGCCGCGGATCACCAACCCCAAAGTCTCCTTCCCGGTGACCGAGGAGGCGCGGCTGCGGGTGGTCGAGGCCGAGCGGCAGGCGCTGGACGAGATCGAACGCGCCCTGGCCGAGCACGGGGACGACATCGCCGCCCTGATCATCGAGCCGATCCAGGGCGAGGGCGGCGACAACCACTTCCGGGGGGAGTTCCTGCGCGAGCTGCGGCGCCTGGCGGACGAGCGCGAGTTCCTCCTCATCTTCGACGAAGTCCAGACCGGCTTCGGCACCACCGGCCGCTGGTGGTGCTTCGAGCACTTCGACGTCGTGCCGGACGTCCTTGCCTTCGGCAAGAAGACCCAGGTCTGCGGCATCGCCGCGACCCGCCGGATCGACGAGGTGAAATCGGTCTTCCACGAGCCCAGCCGGATCAACTCCACCTGGGGCGGCAACCTGGTCGACATGATTCGCTGCCAGCGCATCGTCGAGATCATCGAGGAGGACGACCTCCTCGCCAACGCGGAGCGGATCGGCCGCCATCTCCTCGAAGGCGTACGGCGCTTCGAGACCCTCTTCCCCGGCAAGGTCACCAACGCCCGCGGCCGCGGGCTGTTCGTCGCCTTCGACCTCCCCGATACGGCGATCCGGAACAAGGCCCTGCCTGCCATTTTTGCCCAGGACGCCCTCGCCCTGCCTTCGGGCGTGCAGTCGATCCGCTTCCGGCCGGCCCTGACGCTCCAGCCGGACGAGGCGGACGAGGCTCTGCGCCGGGTAGAAAAGGGTCTGCGCGCCGTCCTCTGAGCCGCCATTTCCGGCGGCTTTCCGCCGTCTCCTCAGACCGTTGTGGAAAACCTTTCACCTTCTCGTCCAGGGGGTGGCGAAGCCACCTTTCCACAGTCGTTGACTTTTTTCAACCCCATGATTCAAAACAACTTACCGACATTGCACAGAAATCTGTTCAAAGTGGACCAAGTGGCCGTTCTACCGTGTTTTCAGCCCCTTCCAGGGGTGCTTTCCCACAAGGTTTTCCACAGGCGTTGTGGAGATCCCGTGACCGCCCCGTGACCGCCCAGTGACTGCGCAGCGACTGCCAAAGACTCAACCAGTGACAAAGCTATGGCAGAGATTTCCGGCAGAGGTCGAGTCCCGGCAGATCGGCGGAGGTCCCGGGTAGGACTGTCGCGGGCGGCACCCGCAACCGCTCCGCCGCCTCCCGGTGGACGGTGACGAGCGGCCACACTGTCGGCCTGGGGCGGCGCCGGAAGGCGTGGAGGGAGAGGGACAGGGAGGGGACGGCGTCGATCTCCAGCGCCAGCTCTCCGGGAGCCCCCTGGCCCGCCTGTGGCGCGGCGGCGATCAGCGCCTCGCGCCAGCCAGGGTTCACGCCGGCCCAGGCGCGCACCGTTTCGAGAGTGCGGGCCAGGAGCTCCGGATGGTCTTCCCAGGCCGCCGCCGCGATCAGGCGGGGCTCCGCCAGCAGGGCATGGGCTCCGTGGAGCGGCGCCTCCACCGCCGCGGGGTCGGCGAGCATCAGGTAAAAAGGCGGCAGGCCGTCGAGAGGATCGAGCGCGCAGGCCCTGGCGAGAGCCGCTCCAGCCCACGGACGGCCCGCGGCGTCCCCGAGGACCCCCGCGATGAGCCAGAAGGGGACGACGGCCTGCCCGTCCTCGGCAGCGGCGAGAGCTGCGCGCGCATCTCCGTTCTGCAGAGCGAGGCGCATCCGGTAGAGAGGGAACCTCGGGTCGAGCTCGGCCGCCCGGGTGAGCTCCGCCCGCTCGTAATGCCACAGGGCCAACCCCGCCGGCAAAAGGGCAAAGGCCGCAGCCAGGGCGTAGACCCTCACCGGCATGGAGCCCCGGCCCGGCTCCCGGATCGTCGCGCCGGCCGCAACTGCTAGAGCGACCGGCAGGGCGGTGACATACAGCGCCCCCGTACCCAGGAAAGCGACCCCGGCGCCCGCGAGACCGATCAGCCCCGCGACGGCCATCGGGTCCGGGGAGCGGCGCAGCTCCCGGAGCCTTCGCCAGACGAAGAGCGCGACCGTGGCGAGAGCGAGCAGCAGCCCGGTCCAGCCGGTTTCATAGGCGAGGTGGAGAGGGAGGGAGTGGAGCTCTCCCACGACCTCGCGGGCGGGTCTCGCTCCCGGGACAGGATCGAAAAAGGCGGCGGCCGTCCAGGCTGTCGAGCCCGGCCCCCAGCCGAGGAGCGGCCGCGCCCGCAGCCCCTCCCAGGCGGCTTCGTAATAGATCGCCCGCGTGTGCGCCGAAGGGTCTTCTCCCTCCAGGACCCGCGCCAGCCGGGGAGCTTGCAAGGCGATTCCGGCGAGCACGATCGGGATCATCACCCGGCGCACCCGGCGCCACCGCCGTACCGCTCCCAGGGCGAGACCGGCTTCGACCACGAGGGCCGCCGTCCCGAGCAGCGAACGGCTGGCCAGGACCGCCGCGACGCCGAGCGCTCCGGCGCTCCATCCCAGGACGCGCCAGGCCCCCCGGTCCCGCACCGGCATCACCGCCAGCGGCAGCAGGATCACCAGCCAAGTCGCGAGCAGGTTGTGGTGACCGAGAGGCATGGCCGCCCTCCCCCCTCGGACGCCCGCATCGATCAGCGCCCAGAGAGAGGCGGCGGCGACCACCGCGGCGACCGCCCGCAGCCCCGGGGCCGTCCGGGGCCGCCAGCAGCGCGCCACGACCCCGGGCAGCAGGAGGAGCGCGGGGAGCAGCAGGATCCCGACCTTGCCGGCCCGGCCGACGGGCGACGCCCATCCGCTCGCCGCCACCGCGATCCAGAGGGCCGGCGGCAGGAAACGGCCCGCGGCCCCGAGGCGCAGAGGGTCCTGCCAGTCCGCGCCGGCCCAGAGCAGGGTCCCCAGCAAGGCCGCGCACGCCGCCGTCCACCCCGGGAAGGTCGCGCCCTGCTCGAAGGTCCCGCACCAGAGCCCGAACAGGGCCAGGAGCAGGGCGGGAAGGAAACGGGCCATCCGGCCATTGTAGCGGTGGGCCCCGCTCCCCGATGGTATCCTTGGGGCCTTCCTCAAGACCCCCGACTCCCAGGAGAGATCCCGAGATGACCGTCGATACCGAAAGCAGCGTTTCCAAGATCCTCGACGCCCTAGGACTGGAGGACGAGAACCCCGGAGCCTTCCACGGCGGCTGGCTCCAGACCTCCCGCGAGCGGATCGTGTCCATCAACCCCGCGACCGGCGAGCCGATCGCCGCGGCGCGGATGGCCACCGACGACGACTACGAGAAGGTGGCCGCCGTCACCGCCGAAGCCTTCCGCGAATGGCGGACCTGGCCCGCGCCGCGCCGGGGCGAGGTCGTACGCCAGCTCGGCGAGGAGCTGCGGCGCCACAAGGACGACCTCGGCCGGCTGGTGACGCTGGAGGTCGGCAAGGTCCTCTCCGAAGGGCTGGGCGAGGTGCAGGAGATGATCGACATGGCCGACCTCGCGGTCGGCATGTCGCGCCAGCTCTACGGCCTCACCATGCACTCGGAGCGGCCGCAGCACCGGATGTATGAGCAGTGGCATCCGATCGGCCCGGTCGGCATCATCACCGCCTTCAACTTCCCCGTCGCGGTCTGGGCCTGGAACGCCATGGTGGCCGCGGTCTGCGGCGACTCCATGCTCTGGAAGCCCGCCCACCAGGCGCCGCTCACCGCGATCGCCGTCACCCGCATCGCGCAACGGGTGCTCGAAGCCAACTCCGCGCCGCCGATCTTCAACCTGGTGCTCGGCGGCCGGACCGGCGTCAGCGAGCGCCTGGTCGCCGACCGCCGCTTCCCGCTGATCTCGGCCACCGGCTCGACCCGCATGGGCCGCGAGGTGGGCAAGGCGGTGGCCGGCCGTCTCGGCCGCGTGCTCCTCGAGTTGGGCGGCAACAACGGCATCGTGGTGATGGACGACGCCGACCTCGACCTGGCGCTTCGCGCCGTGCTCTTCGGCGCCGTCGGCACCGCCGGCCAACGCTGCACCTCGACCCGCCGCCTCTTCCTGCAGAAGGGCATCGCGGCGGAGATGAAGCGCCGGCTGCTCCACGCCTACCCGTCGATCCCGATCGGCGATCCGCTGGAATCGGGCGTGCTCATGGGCCCGCTGGTCGACGAGCCCGCGGTCGACAACATGATGAAGGCGCTGGACCGGATCCAGGCCGAAGGGGGCAGGATCCTCTACGGCGGCGGCAAGGTCGACCGTCCCGGCTTCTTCGTGGAACCGACCCTCGTCGAAGCTCAAGGCGACCTGGCGATCACCTGCGAGGAGACGTTCGCGCCGATCCTCTACGTCTTCGAGTTCGACGACCTGGACGAGGCGATCCGGCGGCACAACGCGGTGCCGCAGGGGCTCTCCTCGGCGATCTTCACCCTGAACCTCCGCACCGCCGAGCGCTTCCTCGCCGCCACCGGCAGCGACTGCGGCATCGCCAACGTCAACATCGGCACCTCGGGCGCCGAGATCGGCGGCGCCTTCGGCGGCGAAAAGGACACCGGCGGCGGCCGCGAGGCCGGCTCCGACTCCTGGAAGGCCTACATGCGGCGCCAGACCTGCACCTTGAACTGGGGCACCGAGCTGCCCCTGGCGCAAGGCGTCGAGTTCAAGGTCGCGCCCTAGATCTCCATCGCCGCGAGCACATCTTCGTCAATCTCAGGGAGGGTGTGCTCGCGGCGTCCCGTCCACCAGGTCACGACGAACAGCACGGCAAACGAGGCGGCCAGCGAGACCGCGGCGGGCAGCACCCCGCCCGCAAGCGGCGGCTTCGGCAGCGCCGGGAACCAGGTCTGCCGGTTGAGAAACTCCAGCAAGAGATTCAATCCGGCCCCGGTCGCGATCGAAGCCGTCGCCGCGGCGGCGGTCACCCGCGGCCAGTTGAGCCCCACCGCGAGCGCCGGCGCCAACGCGGCGCCGAACGTGCCGAAGGCGAAGGTCCCGAGCATCGCGATCAGGTCGTCGTAGACATACGCGAACACCGCGGCGCCGCAGGACACCACGACGGTCGCGACCCGTCCCCAGAACAGCTCGTCCCGGACCTGTCTGCCGAAGGCTCGCGGCAGGTCGCGCACCAGCACGGCCGAGCCGATGTTCATGAACGCGTCCGCGGACATGATCGCCCCGAGGATGCCGGCGATGACCAGTCCCGAGACGATCTGCGGCGTGAAGTGGAGCAGGAAGAGCGGTGCAGCGTCGTCCGGTCTCTCCAGCGGCGCGAGCCGCCCCTGCGCCACCAGGGCCGGCACCGCGGTCCCAATGCCGAACCAGATCAACAGGCAGAGGATCTGCGAGCCTCCCAGCGTGAGCGGCAGCCAGCGCAGCCGCCGCGGGTCGCGCAGCATGTAGAACTTGTGCAGCACGTGCGGCTGGCCGAGGACGCCGATCCCGAAGACGAAATAGAAGCCCAGAGCGGTCATGACCGGGGCGCGGCCGAACGGCTCCAGGAACTCCCTCCCGAACCGCTCCGAGCCGGCGATGCTCGTCGCGATCCCGCTCAACCCGCCGCCTGCCCCGAGGGCATAGTAGAAGACCAGGCAGGCGGCCAGGATCATCAAGGAGCCCTGGAACACGTCGGTGTAGGCGCTGGCCTTCATCCCTCCCGCGACGCTGTAGAAGAGGAGCACGGCGAGGCCGAGCGCGACCGCGAGAGGCAGGCTCCACTCCCCCGCCAGCGCCCGCAGCCCCAGCATCGGCTCGAGCAGACGGCCCAGGGCCAGCAGCTGGACCCCCAGATAGCTCACCGTGCCCACCAGGATGGCCACCGCCGCGGTGCCGGAGGCGGACCGGCTGCGGTACCGGCAGAGAACCGCGTCGGGGATGGTGTACACCTCCCGTACCTCGGCCAGCAGCCGCAGGCGCTTGGCCACCACCCAGCAGAGGAGGCCCGAGGTAAAGCCGATCGGCAGATTGATGAAGAGAGAGGTAAGGCCGATGCGGTAGGTCAGGCCGGGGCCGCCGAGGAAGACGAAGCCGCTGAACGCCGCCGACATCGTGGCGAGCGCGGTGGCCAGCAGGCCGAGGTTCCGGCCGGCAACCCAGAAGTCGCGGGCGTCGCGCGTGCGGCGCATCGACCAGAAGCCGATCCCCACGAGGACCAGGAAGTAGCAAAGGCCCACGGCCAGGACCAGGGGACGCTCGAAGAGCGGCACGTCAGACATCCCTCTGCTCCCGGAGGCGCCGCAGCCGCTCGAGATCCTCGTCTCTCAGCCCGAGGCTGGAGAAGCTCCTGGCATAGGCCCAGCAGACGATCGCGAACGGCACCGGCACCATGACGAAAAGCATGATCGCCGTGCCCAGGGGCAGGGCCCCCAGGTCCCCTCCGCCGTGTGGGAGCGCCAGCAGAGCGGCCCAACCTCCGGCCAGGACGAGCCACAGGCCGAGGAGAGGCCAACGCAACCAACCTATACGGCCGCGCGCCGTCCCCAGGGCCATCAAGGCCACCGGGAACGTCGAAGCGGCGAACGCCATGAGCCAGGGAGACCAGACGGCATCCACGCAGGACGCCGCCAGGGCGGCCAGCGTGGAAAGCGCCAGCAGGCCGAGCGCGGGACGGCCGGCCAGGAAACTACCTCGGAGCCGGCGGCGGAGCCCCGGGCTGGGAGGCAGGCCGGATCGCCTTCATCGCCAGGGCGATCATCGAAGACACGTCGCTCAGGTTGGCCGGCACGACCAGGGTGTTCCCCTTCTGCGCCAGATGGCCGAACTGCGTCACGTACTGCTCGGCGACGCGCAGCTGCACCGCCTCGAAGCCGCCGGGCGAACGGATCGCGTCCGCCACCAGGCGGATGCCTTCGGCGGTGGCCTGCGCGACGGACAGGATGGCCGCCGCCTCGCCTTCGGCCTCGTTGATCTGCTGCTGCTTCTTGGCCTCGGACGCCTTGATGACCTGCTGTTTGTCGCCCTCGGCGGTATTGATCGCGGAGTCGCGATGGCCTTCCGAGGTCAGGACCGTCGCCCGCTTCTCGCGCTCGGCCCGCATCTGCTTCTCCATGGCGGCGAGCACGTCCTGGGGCGGCGTGATGTTCTTGATCTCGTAGCGCAGGACCTTGACGCCCCAGGCCTCCGAGGCCTTGTCGAGCTCTCCCACCACGGAGGTGTTGATGTTGGTCCGCTCCTCGAAGGTGCGGTCGAGCTCGATCTTGCCGATCTCGCTGCGCAGCGTGGTCTGCGCGAGCTGCGAGATGGCGAACCGGTAGTCGGCGATGCCGTAGGAAGCGCGCTGCGGGTCGAGCACCTTGAGGTAGAGCACCCCGTCGACCCCGACCTGCACGTTGTCGCGGGTGATGCAGATCTGCTCCGGGATGTCGACCGCCAGCTCCTTGAGCGAATGCCGGTAGCGGATGACGTCGAGGAAGGGGAGGAGGACGTGGAAGCCCGCGCCGATCGTGCCGCTGTACTTGCCCAGCCGCTCAACCACGTAGGCGTTCTGCTGCGGCACGACCACGGCAGTCTTGATCAGAATGATGAAGACCACCACCGCCAGCACCAGGATTACGAACATCTCCATCAGCCGCCTCCTTTCGACTACGGGACGAGGTCCCCACGTTTCCGGCCGCTCACCCAGAGCTGCAATCCCTGGACGAGCTCCACCGTGCAGCGCTGCCCGCGGACGATCGGCTCGGCGCCGGTGTTGCGCGCGCTCCAGGCGGTGCCGCGCATCTCGACCTTGCCGACCTCCTGGGAATCGATGTCTTCCAGGGCCACGGCCGTCTGGCCGACCAGGTTGTCGATGTCGCGGGGATCGCTCCGGATCTTGAACCTACCGAGCAGCGGGCGACGCAGGAACAGCACCAGGGCGACCGAGAGCGCGATGAACATCAGCCATTGCAGCCACGCCGGCCCGCCGCCGATGAAGGCGAACAGCCCGACAATGATGGCCGCGGCTCCCGCGAAAAGCAGGAAGAACGTGCCCAGCAGGAGCTCCATGGCCAGGAAGACCAGACCCAGAATCACCCACGCCCACCAAGGCATTTCGATCATCCTTTCGGCTGTCCGATCGTTGCCTTGAAAGGTATCACAGCGCGCGTCGGGTATGATCCCGGGCATGGCCACCCCACGTATCCAGATCCTGGTCTGCACCAACGAACGCCCGCCCGAAGCCACCAAACCGAGCTGCGCCCCTCTCGGCGCGCTCGCCGTCTATCACCGCTTCAAGGACCGGGTGAAGGAGCTGGGAATCCGCGACGAGGTGATGGTCATCCGCACCGGCTGCCTCAAGCACTGCAGCCAGGGGGTGACGGTCGCGGTCTGGCCCTACAACCTCTGGTATCGCGAAGTGACGCCGGATGATGTGGAGGAGATCCTCCGCCTCACCGTCCTGGAAGACGGCCGGGAGGTCGAGCGGCTGCGGATGCCCGACATCCCGTGGGAGTAGGCGCTCGGATCAAGGGATCCTCTGGTCGAGGAACCTCGTCGGGTCATAAACGCGTAGATGGCTGGCTCCTCCTCTATGGAGGCGATCGGGAAAGACGACCAGGTTGACTCCCTTGCCCGTGTTCTTGGCAGAGGGATATTGGATACCGCTCACCTTCCCCGTTTCATAAGCGATCTTGCCTAGAGTCTGAGTCGGCGGCAGAGGCCCTTCGCCTCGGAGATGACGGTCCTGGCCGTTCCTCCAGTTACCGGTCAGCTCGGACTCCGTGGTATCCAACGGCTCCCAAAGTCTTGGGTCTGTAAGATCGAGAACTCTCTCCACTATCCCCTCCACCGTCACCCATGTCCAAGGAGGATTGGTATCCCAGACCACTCTTCCTGCGGCTGCCAGGAAGACAGACTCCACCTCCAGGAAGGCTGTGAAGGGATCGGAGGCTAGATGGACGCTGCCGAAGCCCCCTTTCGGGACGAAACGCGCGCCGTACCCGACCGATCCTCCAGCCCAGAGAGGCTGAGGGTCCTCCTGCAGGTACTCGGATTTGATCGCCCGGCTCCAGGGCCCATGGACCGAAGTCAGGGCCAGGCCGAGGAGGACGTTCCGAAGCTCGCTCTCCGGCCGCACTAGGAAGGTAGACCCTCGAGCGCCGCCTCCAGCATGTCTTCGATAACTTGGGCTCGGCCTTCGAGAAGAACTTGTATCGGAGTTCTTTGGCCAAGATCCACGTGAGGGCTGTTCCACCAGGCCAAGACGCGTGGCTTGTCGCCTAGAACCTGTTCCAGGATCTCCAGGCTTCGCTTGATCGAGCGCAACGTCTCCTGAATGGCTGGAGCTGTCGGAGTCCTGTGGACTGTGCTGTAGTTCCGCCCCAGAGCTTCCGAGAGCTGCTTGAGCGGCAGCTTGAGGTAATCCGCCACCCTCGCGGCATCCAGACGGCCTGTTTCGGGATCGTGAAGGATATAGAGAGAGACTGCGGGCCCCTCAGGGCGGGGCTGCAGGGAGCAGGCCTGGTCCCACGCCTCACGGACGGCGGGCTCCGCCTCTCTCCAGGACAGCCTCGACGCGCCCCGAGTCTGGTTCCAACTCCGCTCCAACTCACCCGCGACATCCTCCCAGCGCCGGCCGGGATACCTCTGGACAGCCTGCCAGCCATGCCAGTACGCAGGCTTGTAGTCTTCGTGGCTGTGGCCGGGCCAGCCCGAGTCCAGAGTGCTCGTTCCGGCCTTGGCGCTCGCTGTCCGGTCTCTTGGGTAATTCAATAGGTGCTCCTCTTGCAGTCCCACAAGAGTGTACACCTGGAATCGAAGAAAAATACACAGGACCCGGAGGGCCTAACTCACCACCGGCAGCAGCCCCGCCGAGACCAGGTCGCGGTTCTGGGGGGTCAGGGCGTGGCGGTACTGGCGCGCCAGCTCGGCGGTCTCGTCGCGGGTGACGAGCCGCTCGTAGAGGTTGGTCCGCTGCTTCGGCGTGTAGCCGGCCGCGAGGATCAGGTGCTCCATCTCGTCCTGGCTCATCCGGTAGGCGGTGCCGGCCGAGGAGACCACGTTCTCCTCGATCATGATCGAGCCCATGTCGTCCGCCCCAAAAGAGAGCGCGAGCTGGCCGATCTTCTTGCCCTGCGTCACCCAGCTCGTCTGGAAGTGGACGATGTTGTCGAGGAACAGCCGTGAGACGGCGAGCGTCCGCAGGTACTCCTCGGCGTAGGTCTCCGGCACGTCGGGCATGTCGGTATGCTCGTGCTGGAAGGTCCAGGAGATGAAGGCGGTGAAGCCGCCGGTCTCGTCCTGGAGGTCGCGGATGCGCTGGAAGTGCTCGACGCGCGCCGCGAGCGGCTCGCCCATGCCGTACATCATCGTCGCCGAGGTGCGCAGGCCGTTGCGGTGCGCTTGGCGCATGACGTCGATCCACTCCTCGGCCGAGCACTTCGGATAGGCCAGCACCTCTTTCCGCGTAGCGTCGGAGAGGATCTCGGCGCCGCCGCCGGGGATCGACATCAGCCCCGCCGCCTTCAACCGCGCGATCACGTCGTAGAAGCTCATCCGCTCCTTGCGGGCGATGAACTTGACCTCGGGCGGCGAGAAGGCATGGAGATGGATCGCCGGGTAGTGCTCCCGGAGGTAGCGCAGGAGGTCTTCGTAGTAGCTGAGCGGCAGGTCCGGATGGACGCCGCCCTGCATCAGGATGCCGGTGCCGTTGAGCGCCAGCGTCTCCTCGACCTTCTGGCCGATCTCCTCGAACGGCAGCAGGTACCCTTCGGGGTCGCCCGGCGGCCGGTAGAAGGCGCAGAACCGGCACTTGTACACGCAGACGTTCGTGTAGTTGATGTTCCGGTCGACGTTGTAGGTGGCGACCGTCGGGTCGTTGAAGCGGTTCCGCACTTGGTCGGCGGCGAGCCCGAGATCGAGCAGGTCGCCTTCGAGGAGCAGGGTATGGGCATCGCCGGCGGAGATGCGCCGGCCAGCCAGAGCGTCGTCCAGGATCGCGGGGACAGGACGTCCGGAAGGTTCTACGTTCATGATGGCTCAACTCTACGGGAAGGGGGATGGATCGGGCAAGGACTGCGTCACTCCCACATCTCCAGCGGTTTCGGCTCGAGGATCAGCCCGTGCTGGTGGGCGCGGCGGTAGAACTCCTCGAGACCCTCGATCTCCTCGCGGCGCAGGAAGAAGCTCAGGTTCTCGGTGAGGTAGGAGCGCACCTCGGAGCTGTCGAGTCCCATCTCGGCGGCCGACTCGCGCACCACGTTGTCGAGCGAGGAGAGCCCGTAGCGCAAGCTGCTCTTGAAGTAGAACGACAGCTCGGGCATGTCGACTTCCGGCCGCACCGCCCAGACCGCGAAGACGAAGGGGAGCCCGGTCAGGGCGTTCCACTCCGCGGCCAGGTCCAGGACCTGGTACTTCTCGCGGTCGACTTTCAGCGCCGGATCGCCGATCAGCAGCGCCGCATCGGCCTCGGCGAGCATCCGCTCCGGGTCCGGCCGCTCGTGCAGGTACTCCGGATCGAGCCCGTAGCGCTCGCGGAGCAGGATCCGCGACAGGGCGACCGACGTCCGGCTGTTCTGGTCGAGCGCCACCCTCTTCACCTCCGCGATCGGGCCGCGGGAGATCAGGAGCACGCTGCGGACCTCGTGCCGCGACGCGATGCACAGGTCGGGCAGGACCTTGAGCCCCGGGATGCGCTGCACCTCGATCGACGGGATCAGCCCGATGTCGAGGTTGCCCTGGCCGAGCAGACGCGCCACCAGCGCGGGCGGATGGAAGCTCGGCGCGAACAGGTCCGCGTGATGTCCTTTCAGGAAGCCCCAGGCGAGCGGCTTGCTGTTGAGGAAGTTGACGATGCCGACGCGCAGCTTGGGCAAGGGCTTCCCTATTTGGACATCGCGTTCAGGAACTCCTGGTTGGACTTGGCCTTGGACAGCTTGTCGAGGAGCAGCTCCATGCTCTCCACCGTCGACAGCGGGTTCAAGACCTTGCGGAGCACCCAGACCCGGTGCAACTCGCCCTCGGGCATCAGCAGCTCTTCCTTGCGGGTCCCCGACTTGTTGATGTCGATCGCCGGGAAGACGCGCTTGTCGACCAGCTTGCGGTCGAGGTGAATCTCGCAGTTGCCCGTGCCCTTGAACTCTTCGAAGATGACGTCGTCCATGCGGCTGCCGGTGTCGACCAGGGCCGTGGCGATGATCGTCAGCGAGCCGCCCTCCTCGATGTTGCGGGCGGCGCCGAAGAAGCGCTTCGGACGGTGCAGGGCGTTGGCGTCGATACCGCCGGAGAGGACCTTGCCCGACGGCGGCTGGACGGTGTTGTAGGCGCGCGCCAGACGGGTGATCGAGTCGAGCAGGATCACGACGTCCTTCTTGTGCTCGACCAGTCGCTTGGCCTTCTCGATGACCATCTCGGCCACCTGCACGTGGCGGGTGGCGGGCTCGTCGAAGGTCGAGGAGACGACCTCGCCGGCGACCGAGCGCTGCATGTCGGTGACCTCTTCAGGCCGCTCGTCGATCAAGAGGACGATCAGGATCGCCTCCGGATGGTTCTTCTCGACCGAGTGGGCGATCGACTGCAGGAGCATGGTCTTGCCGGTGCGCGGCGGCGCCACGATCAGCGCGCGCTGGCCCTTGCCCATCGGCGTGACCAGGTCCATGACGCGCGACGACATGTCGCCGGGCACCTCGAGCTTGATCCGCTCCATCGGGTAGAGCGGCGTCAGGTTGTCGAAGAAGATCTTGTTGCGGGCGACCTCGGGGTGCTCGAAGTTGACCGCCTCGACCTTGATGAGCGCGAAGTAGCGCTCGCCTTCCTTCGGCTGCCGGACCTGGCCGGAGATCGTGTCGCCGGTGCGCAGGTCGAAACGCCGGATCTGGCTCGGGCTGACATAGATGTCGTCCGGGCCGGGCAGGTAGTTGTATTCCGGAGCGCGCAGGAAGCCGAACCCGTCGGGAAGGCACTCGAGGACCCCTTCCGCGAAGATCAGGCCGCTCTTCTCGGTCTGCGCCTGCAGGATCTTGAAGATCAGCTCCTGCTTGCGCATGCCGGTAGCGCCCTCGACTCCCAGGTCCTTGCCGATCTGGGTGAGCTGGGAGATGCTCATCTCTTTGAGGGCCCGGATGTCGAGCGCCTCGACCGCGCTCGCGCGCTCCGCATTCTGTTGTGACTTGGCCATGTTGTTCCTCACCGGTTCATTCATCTTGCACTCGCTTCGAGGTGGAGCGCGATCGCGTTCCACAACTCCTTCATCCCTTCTCCCGAGTGCGCCGAAACGGGGATCAGGGGGGTGGGTTCCGAGAGCTCCAACGTCTCTCTGATTCCGCGCAACCCCGCGGCACGCTTGCCTCGCGGTACGCGGTCGATCTTGGTCACGGCCACCAGGACTGGGGCGCCCAGGTCCTGCAGGTACTCATACGCCTGAACGTCGAGCGGAGTTGCCCCGACCTTGCCGTCCACCAGTTGCACCACGGAGACCCGCGGCGCCTGCCGGAAGTAGCTGTCGACCGCCGCCCCCCACTCCCGCCGCTCGTCCTTCCCGGCGCGGGCGTAGCCGTATCCAGGAAGATCGACAAAGTAGAAGCGCCGGTTCACCAAGAAGTAGTTGACGGCGCGAGTCCGCCCCGGAGTCGAGCTGGTCCGCGCCAGCCCCTGCTTCCCCAGAAGGCTGTTCATCAAGCTCGACTTGCCGACGTTCGAGCGCCCGACGAACGCAATCTCGGGCAGCCCGTCGCGTAGGAAGTCTCCGCTCCCGTGAGCGGATCGGATGAACTCCGCGGTCTCGACCTTCACGTCCTCTGTCCGGACACGGCCCGCAGGCCTCGCGGGCCCGATCGGACGTATACGGCCTCTCGGTCAGTGGAGCGCCGGACAGCTGAGGTCGACAGCGGCCGCCCGGCGCAACAGGCTTTTCAATCTGATTCTGGGACCGCGGGAGCCCCCGCGGTCCCTACGCAGGTCAATGGGCCAGGGAGTCCGATCCCACCGACGGCTCGGCCGCTTCCTTGAACTTGTCGGTCGACTTGGGCAGCGGGGTGATCGGGCCGTCGAGGGCGAGGCGCAGAACCTCGTCCATCGATTCTACCAGATGTGCCTCCATCACCTCGCGCACTTCCGCCGGGATCTCTTCCAGGTCCTTCTCGTTCTCCTTGGGGAGGATCACCTCGGTGAGGCCGCCGCGGTACGCCGCCAGCACCTTGTCTTTGATCCCGCCCACGGGCAGTACCTTGCCCCGCAGCGTGATCTCCCCGGTCATCGCAACGTCCTTGCGGACCGCGATCTTGGTGAGCGCCGACACCAGGGCCGTCGCCATGGTGATGCCCGCCGAGGGCCCATCCTTCGGGATCGCCCCTTCGGGCACGTGCAGGTGGACGTCCTGGTTCTCGTTGAAATCGGGATCGATCCCCAGCAGGTCGGCGCGGCTGCGCAGGTACGACACCGCGGCGCGGGCCGACTCCTGCATCACCTCACCGAGCTTGCCGGTCAGCGTCAGCTTGCCCTTGCCCGGCATCAGGCCGACCTCGGTTTCCAACAACTCGCCGCCCACCTCGGTCCAGGCAAGGCCGGTCGCCACGCCGATCTCCGACTCCTGGTTCTTGCGCCGGTTGCGGAACCGGGGCTTGCCCAGGAACTCCGGGATCATCTCGGGCTGGACATCGATCTCGACGTTGGTTCCCTGGCGTACCACCCGGCGCACGATCTTGCGGCAGATCGACGCGATCTCGCGCTCCAGGCTGCGCACGCCCGCCTCCCGGGTGTAGCTCTCGATCAGCACCCGGATCGACTCCCCCTCGAACTTGATGTTGTCCGTGGAGAGGCCGTGGTCCTTGATCTGCTTCGGCACCAGGAACTGCTGGGCGATCGCCAGCTTCTCGTTGAGCGTGTAGCCCGAGAGATGGATGACCTCCATGCGGTCCCGCAACGGCGCCGGGATGCTGTGGACCACGTTCGCCGTGGCGATGAACATGACCTTCGAGAGGTCGTAGTCCACGTCGAGGTAGTGATCCAGGAACGAATCGTTCTGCTCCGGATCGAGCACCTCGAGCAGCGCCGCCGACGGATCGCCCCGGAAGTCCATCGACATCTTGTCGATCTCGTCGAGCAGGAAGACCGGGTTGACCGTGCCGGCCTTGCGCATCATCTGGATGATCTGGCCCGGGAAGGCGCCGATGTAGGTGCGCCGGTGGCCGCGGATCTCCGCCTCGTCGCGCACGCCGCCGAGCGACAGGCGCACGAACTTGCGTCCCGTGGCGCGCGCGATCGACTTGGCGAGCGACGACTTGCCGACGCCGGGCGGGCCGACGAAGCAGATGATCGAGCTCTTGGTCTGGTAGCCGACGAGCTGTCGGACGGCCAGGAACTCGAGGATGCGCTCCTTGATCTTGTCGAGCCCGTAGTGGTCCTCGTTGAGCACCGTCTCGGCGTGGTCGAGGTCCTTGCGCTCCTTGCTCTTCTTGCGCCACGGCACCGAGACCAGCCAGTCGATGTAGTTGCGCGACACCGTGGCCTCGGCCGAGACCGGCGGCATCGCCTCCAGGCGCTTGAGCTCCTGGTCGGCCTTCTCCTTGACCTCCTTGGGGAGGCCCGCCTTCTCGATCCGC
>Ga0307468_100000119_pt1 | contig 18715 bp, 16 predicted proteins | sample atmdna_FD_203085 | JGI IMG/M metagenome (GOLD analysis project Ga0307468, IMG submission 203085) | Hardwood forest soil microbial communities from Morgan-Monroe State Forest, Indiana, United States - atmos_gases AM2C_05 | ecosystem: Environmental > Terrestrial > Soil > Temperate forest > Bulk...
CGGCGTCGATACCCTGCGCTTTGGGCCGATGAAACCAGTTGGACTTCCCGACCCGCGCACGGGCCGCGAACCCTATGCTGCCGTGCAACTGCGTCAGGAAAATCTGATGGCTGACGCCTACAGTCTGGTCGGCTTTCAGAATCACCTTCGATACGGCGAGCAGGCGCGTGTGTTGCGCCTGATTCCGGGACTGGAGCAGGCAGAGTTCCTTCAGTTCGGGCAGATCCATCGCAACACCTATATCAACGGTCCGCGCGTGCTGGCGGCAACCATGCAGATGCGTTCCGCTTCCAATGTTTTCTTTGCCGGACAAATTACCGGCGTCGAAGGCTATGTCGAATCGGTGGCAATGGGTTGGCTGGCAGGTTTGAATGCGGCGCGCCTTTTGACGGGCAAAGAACTTTTGGTCGCGCCGCCGCGTAGTGCAATCGGAGCCTTAGCACGATACGTTTCCAGTGCCGAGACAAAGAACTACCAGCCGGTGAACATAACGTTCGCGCTGCTACAACCGCTGGCCGCCGAGCAGGCACGAAGCGTACGACGCAAGCGCGACCGGCATTTGCTGCAAGTTAAGTTGGCTTTGAAAGAGTGGGACGAGTGGCTTCAAGAGACTTCAAGGGAATCAGTGCCGGTCATGGCGACCGCGCGATAGGAGATCGAGACAATTCGCGTTTCGGGATGGGTCGCGCGTATTTGTTCATTGCCGTTGTCGTTTTTTTTGTATTAACTATTGCGCCCTTCGCCACTCAATCACAATCAGGCCGTCAAAAGACACCCACGAATTCTTCCCAAAACAGCAACGCCCGTGCGCGGGAGACGGATAGATCGGCTAAGCCCTCACAGGCGCCTTCTAAATCAGGTTCCGGCGAAGACAATTCCGGCGATGAAGAGGACGTCGTGCGGGTTTCCTCGAATCTCGTGCCGGTGCCGGCAACTGTGGTCGACAGCCGCGGCGTCGCGGTGACTAACCTCCAACTTGAGGATTTTGAGCTGCGCGTCGATGGTCAGCCGAACCCCATCAGTGAGGTGAGCCGCGCGGAAACGCCGGTGCGCATGGCCATGCTGTTTGATAACAGCGGCAGCCTGACCGCCTCTCGCGAGTTTGAAAAGCACGCTGCGGTCCGGTTCTTTCGCAACGTGCTCAGGCCAGTAGATCAAGCTTCTGTGTTTGCGGTGGCAACCGACGTGGTCATGGCTGAACCATTGACCAATGATGCTCGCAAACTGGAACTCACGATTGAAAGCTTTGGCAAACCCGAAGGCGGCACCTCTTTGTTCGACGCAATTATCGCTGCCGGCGTCTACCTGCGTCCCTACGGCGGCCGCCGGGTCATCGTTATTGTTTCTGATGGAGAGGACACCACCAGCCACTCTGATTTTGATACTACCGTACAACGAGCGCTGGCCGATGATTGTCAAATCTACGTGGTCCAGACCGGCCTCTACGAAAGTGCAAACCTGCGCGCGCTGGCTGCCGAGCGACGGATGCAGGAGTTTGCCGCGCAAACCGGCGGCGCCGTTTACATTTCCAGATCCGTCGAGGACCTGGACAATGCCTTCGCGCAAATCGCCGCTGACCTGGCTCAGCAGTACATCATCAGTTACTACCCGGCCGCCGATAAGCGTGACGGGCGTTATCACCTCATCGCCTTACGTGTCAAAACAAAGCCCAACGCGCGGGTGCGCGCCCGCAAGGGATTTTTGGTCAAGTCGCGCGACCGGGTGTAGAGTGGCCGGGGACTTAAGGAAGTCTGATCAAGCTCCGATTCGAGTGGGGAAAGCGCGATCCGGTTCCTATCGGCAGGTTGGTTGTCTTGTTTCGCGGCTTCGCCGCTCCGATGCGCGGCAAGTCTTTGACTTGCCGAAACGCGGTCTACATTTCGCGGGTCTATGACCTGGCGAGAAGAAGGTCGAAGACCTCTAACAGGTTGCTGAAAAACTAATTTGGAGTGCGGCGGCAAGCGCAGCGCGACGCCGCTTTGGATTCGTTGACACGAAAATGCTAAGAAATCCAAAGCGCCGCCGTTGTCGGCGCACTCCAAATTTCAAGCTCCCGGCCTCCACCAGGACTTTTTCAGCGGCCTGCTAAGAAATTGGGATGCTTTCCGGACAAGTCAGAGACTTGCCGCGCATCGGGTTGTCATAGCCACGGGCAAAGCATCAGACGACTTGAACCGAGACTCCTTCAGTCTGTGCCACGATGTTCGACAAGCTTCTCACTCAATTCCTGGATCACCTGCGCTACGAGCGCAACGTGAGTGTGCACACGCTGCGTAACTATGAAAGCGATCTCACGCAGTTCCTGGATTATCTGGCGCCGGCGGATCCAACCACCGGGAAACGAAAAGAACCGGCCTTAAGCCAAATCGACCATATCACCATCCGCGAATGGCTTTCGTGTCTCCACTCCGATCACAAGAAGAAGACTTCGATTGCCCGAAAACTCGCGGCCCTGCGCACTTTCTTTCAATTTCTCGTGCGCGAAGGCGTGCTGGAGCTAAACCCGGCGAAACTGGTGGCCACGCCGCGCAAGGAAAAGAAGTTGCCGGTACATCTTTCCATCGAAGACGCAGTCCGTTTCATCGAGACGCCCGACACGGACACTGATTTTGGGAAGCGTGACCGGGCGATTCTGGAGTTGCTTTATGCCACCGGCGTGCGCGTCTCGGAACTGGTGCAATTGGATCTCCGGGACATTGATTTTAAGAACAAGCTGCTGCGGGTCACGGGCAAAAGGCGGAAGGAACGCATCGTCCCGTTCGGCGACCCGGCGGCAAAAGCTTTACAGCAATATATGAACGCTCGCGAGGGCTTTCTGATGAACGCGCCCGTTACCAAACGCGACTCGCGGCCCTTGATCCTCAACTATCAGGGGACGCGCATGACCACTCGCTCAGTCGGCCGCCTGGTGGAAAAATACATTCGCCTTTGCGCCGGCATTCATGACATTAGTCCGCACGCACTGCGGCACTCGTTTGCCACCCACCTGCTCGACAGTGGAGCCGATCTTCGTGACATCCAGGAACTCCTTGGCCACGCTCGCCTTTCCACCACCCAAATCTACACTCATGTATCGATGGAAAAACTGATTGAGGTTTACGATAAGGCCCATCCGAAGGCGTAGGACGCCCAGCGATTAATCGCTGGGAGGCAGGGGACCCGAGATGGGAGTCCGTGAAGCGGACGGCTGAAGAGTGGAGAGGACTTAGGTGCTAACATTTCAGCCGTCCGTTTCACGGACTACAAATCCTTCACTCCTTTATCCCAGTATCCCAGCAGTGAACTGCTGGGCTACTATCATTCGTCCGCTCTGCGGACTGATAAACCTTTTCCGGGCAAAAGCCCGTTTGGATTTTGGTATGATTTCGCGGTTCATTCCTGCCAAAAACTTCTCACTTTCACGAGTCTGGTTCGCTGCGCTATGATGCATAAGGGATCGTGCGAGTCGAAATTCGTTCCTGATGCCAGGCAAACTAACCCAAAACCCAGCAGCTGAGCTGATTCGCGAAATTGCCGAGTCGCAATTGACGGGCGCTTTGCGGCTCGAGCGTGGGCGCGCCAAAGTCGTAGCCGTTTTCGAAGCCGGCCAACTTCTCTTTGCGTCCTCGAACCTCCGCGCGCATCGTTTGCGCGAGATTTTAAAGCGGCGCGGCTTCACCGACCCGCAGTCGGGCGCCGCAGCCGCTGCGTCCTCAGATAATGAACTGGCCACCGCCCTACTACAAAGAGGAACTTTGACTTCCGAAAAGCTGGCCGTCGTTCGCGCCGTCCAGGTCGGTGACGTGCTGCGCGCGGCGTTGCTATGGACAGATGGATCCTGGAGATTTGATCCGGGGGCAAGGCTGGCCAACGTAGCTCGTGTCCAACTGGACGTAAATCAAATCCTGCTCGAATGCGCGCGTCATCTGCCCACTGATTTCGTGACTTCCCGCTTCCCTGCCGCGAACGGCGCCTATGCTCCGGCGGCCAACACGCAAGGAGGTGGCAGGTTGCTGCCCGCAGAGGCTTTTGTACTGTCGCGAGCGATCGGCGGCGCGAGCCTGGCTGAACTGATCGCGCTCAGTGGATCAGGCGAGGCCGAGGCTTTGCGAACAATCTACGCTTTATCGCTATCGGGTCAGTTACAGCGAAGCGATTGGCCCAGCGCGCTCAGTGCTGAAGCCGCTCACGTGTCCCAGATGCCCGAGGCGCGAGCGGAGGATCCGGCGCCAACGCCCGAGCCGGAAGCCGCGGCCGGCCCGGAAAAAGCTGTGCCCGGAGAGGTTGATGCTTTGTTCGAACGGCTCGCGGCCGCGAAGGATTACTACGAAGTGCTGGAGGTTAGTCGAACTGCAACCAGTAACGAAATCAAAAGCGCCTATCACGCCCTGGCGCGACTCTTCCATCCAGACCGCTTTCATCAAAGCGAACCTGATCTGCGCCGCAGAATAGAGTCGGCCTTTGCGCGCATCGCCCAGGCTTACGAAACTTTGAGTAATCAGTCGTCCCGCGCGGGCTATGATAAGAAACAAACGCCGAAAGGGCGCGGGAATCGGGGTGAATCTCCAAGACCTGTGCGGCCTTCAAATGGCGGCGGAGGTGCGCGGCCGGCAGCTGAGGTCAACCGTGCCGAAACCAGCTTTCAACTCGGAATGGAAGCAATGCAAAGTAATCGGCACGAAGAAGCAGTCCGCCTGCTCGCTGAAGCAGCCATGCTGTCGCCGCGTGAAGCTCGTTATCGCGCGCACTACGGCCACGCGCTGATCAAAGAACAGAATTTGCGGCGCATGGCTGAGGGTGAATTGCAGGCAGCGCTTTTGATCGATCCTGAAAATACTTCATATCGAGTGATGTTGGCCGAACTTTACCAAGAGTTGGGATTGCGCCGGAGGGCACAGGGCGAGTTAGAGCGCGCTTTGGCTGCGGACCCGAAAAACCCAACCGCGCGGCAGCTTCTGTTAAGCCTGAAGAGCAAGTAGAGTGTCAGTAGTGGGTCAGTTTAGGAGTTCAGCCAGCTTTGCCCGAAAAGTCGTTTTCTGTCCGCGCTGCGGAAATCTGAAAATAGCCCAGCAGTTCACTGCTGGGGGAAGCATTCAAGTTGCTTCTCAGTCCGTGAAACGGACGGCTGAGAAAACATGAGGAAACAAACTTTTTCAGCCGTCCGTTTCACGGACTTTTGATAGCAATCACATTGTCACCCAGCGATGAAGAGTCTGTGTCAAAACTCGGATTCCCAGCGCCAAAGGCGCGAAATACAATAGCCCAGGGCAACGCCCTGGGTGAGCGTGCCTATGAATGGCTAAGCGCTGAAAGCGCGCACTGGCGAGTCGGCAACGGAAACGGTGAGCACCAAGGCGCGCGTTCAAAACAAATTTCGCGCCTTCAGCGCTCGGGAACCTGCCCGCTCCCACCTGGGCCGATGGCCCAGGCTACAGCATCTCGCACCTTGGCGCTGTAGGTCTGAGTTTTGACACAGACTCTGAATTGCTGGGCTATTGTCAGTCGTCCGCGAAGCGCGGACTTTCGGGCAAAGCTAGTTCAATCTTTAGCTTTGCGCCTTTGATCAGCAGCCTAAAGGCTGAACTCAAACTCAGACTGACCAGAGTGTCAGATACGCGCCGGTGAGTTACCGGGAAAAGCGGCGCTGCGAACGTCGCCCAAAACGAAATGCCATCCATCGACGCCATTGAAGCTGAGCAAATCTCTGTAGTTGAGGTCTTCCGCAACCTCAGCGCGAACGCCGACGAGTTCGAGCGCTATCCAAATCCACATGGAGCACGCATTGCTGTCATTGCGGATCACCTGGGCAGGTCGTTCAGCCTCGGGGCCCGCGATCGTTTCTCGCTGCGAATCGCAGCTTTGGCCCACGACCTGGGCGAGGTGGTCATGGACCGAGACTATCTTGTCCGGGCCGGTTCGTTAAGTGAAGACGAGAGGATCGACTTGGCCCGTCATCCCCTGCTCGGCGAACGCGAGGCGGCGGACGCCGGCGCGGATCGCGGCGCGCAACTCTTGGTGCGCTGGCATCACGAATGGTGGAACGGCAATGGCTATCCCGATGGGCTTCGCTTCGAGCAGATTCCCCTGGGAGCGCGCATTCTGCGGGTGGCGGACGCTTATGCGTCGTTAACCGACGCGCGACCGTTTCGTAAGGCTTACTCTGAGAGGCAGGCACGAGAACACTTGCTCGAGTGGACAGGTCTGGAATTCGATCCGCGCGTGGTGCGCGCGCTGCTGGCTCTGGAGCCTTTCAAGGAACTTAAAGGCTATGGTCGAGAGGTGGAAGAGCCCCCGGATCTTCCGGCCATCGCCGACGAACTACTCGACCGCGTGCAAGCGTTGGGCTCTTAGGTTCTCTGGACGTAGTTACCGCGAAGCGGTTTCGTCTCGGAGCCCAGTGTTGCTTCAACCCTGGGGGATAAGACGCTAGATTAATCAACCCTGAAGGGGTTGCGCCCAGGAAGACGCAACCGCGTTGCGGTTGAGGCGTTGTTAGCTACCGTACCCAGGGTTGCCGCAACGGCAACCCTGGGCTCTGAGTCGCAACCGCTTCGCGGTAAAGATTTCAACTATTGGCCATCGACTAGAACAGATGGCTGCTGACCTTGATGCAAACACAAAACGGCCACGCGGGCAGCGTCGGTTGGCTTGGCTTTGAGCTGAGCGTGCTGCGCCGTCTCAAGTTTCAATCAGTCGCTTTGCCGCTTGCCGGCGAGCCGAACCTCGGATGTTATCTGAAGCGTTGGGACGCGCGAGTCTCTGCCAACGATCCGGCCCAGTGGGCCTGGACGAAATCTCAGGCATTCATTGAGAACAATAGCGAGACACTAACCGGAGAGGACCTCGATCTCCTTCTCGACGACGCCTATGTGCCACGGAGCTTTTTTCGCAATCCAACGCTGCTGTCGTGGTTCAATGAAACGGACGCGTGGTGGTTCGACAATGTGCGCGGCAACGCTGACCTTTTGGCGACGCCTTACAAGCGGGCGCTGGCACTGGCGCTGGGCATGGCGGTAGGCGACTATGTGTTCTCGTTCAACCTGGACACCCGCGATTTGCGACAGCCACTGTCGCTTTCAAATGTGTTTCGGCGTCTGTGGCATACGCTGTCACCGCCGATAAACAACCGGCGCCGAAACACCAGTTCGAACCAGGGAGCGAGGAGTTTTCTGGCTGAGACTCAAGACACCGATCTGCTTTTCCTGCGTTTGCCGCGACCGACGCGCGCCAGTGACAGCCGTAACGCGCGCGTGCTGACCTGGCGCGAAGAGTGGATGCGACAAAGCAAAAGCTTTTGGACTGAGCAGGCCAGAGAGCGCGGCGGAAAACTCGACGCCTATGTGGAAACCAAAGAACAATACCTGGGCTTGATCGAGGATTTGTTGCACACGGCCGCGCACCTTCCGCTCTGGGCCATCGAAGCCGTCAGCGATGGATTCGTTTCTACCGACGAGTTGGTTGAATGCGTTTCGGACACGCGCAAGATCGACGCGATCTACACCAAAGACTTTTCAGAGCTATTGGGAATTCAGGCGGTGATAATTACCGCTGCGGCGTGAAGAATCGTGTCAGAAGCCCGACCGTCAGGGAGGGCCGGCATCCGAAAGTGGCCCTCCCTGACGGTCGGGCTTCTGACCCCTGCGACGATTACTGGTGTGGCCCTGGGTCAAGCCATCTGAAAAAGCAACGAGACAAAACCGACGAGAAATAGATTGCCCTCGTCCTTCGCCTTCGTGTGCTTTGTATCTTTGTGGTTAATCTCCATCGCGCTTGGCCGTTGCTGCCGCCAGCGGTTCTTCATGATCGTCCTCGGTTTGATTTACAGCAACCTACATCGGGGTCGGTGGGGGCAGGCCTGTATTCCGGTCTTCAGCTCTGATTTCAGCTGAATGACATGAATCTAAAACCAGCGCCAGGTTGAAATGCTCACGCCCCGCGGTTTTGGGCCCGACTGGCGCTGAAGCACTCACCGCAAAGCACCGGCCGGCCCGCCTGTGGTTTGAAGGGTACGCTATCGGGTTTGCCGCACTGATCGCACACAATCTCGAATTTTTCGCGTTCGGCTCCGCCGCCGCCCTGGCGGGAGCTGCCAAAGTTTTGCCGCCGGGCATCGCGACAGGGCTTGCAACGCTTGGGATGGCTCAGGCCGCGCTCGCGATAGTAATCCTGTTCTCTTTCACCAAAAGGAAAAGTCGTTCCGCATTCGGCACACGTTATATCAAGGTCTGGCATTGCTGTCTCCCGAGTAAAGTCTTCCTGAGGTTTTGTTTACTTAACGTGGGCAAAGTTTACTCCAGCCAAGCGCACCTGTACAGCGATAGATAGCGGAGCGCGAACATCCTCTCCGCCAGCGGGTCAAGCCCGCTCAAAATCTCGTAGAGGGAATTATCTTGAAAGAATGTTCGCGCTGTGCGCTCAGGCGGACAGGATGTCCGCGCTCCGATTGATGCGTGCCTCAACCGTCTTTCTGCAGTTCTGCAACGTGCGTCCTGACGGTCTCTCCCAGAGTCTCGAGGTTGTACCCACCTTCCATGCAGGAAACGACCCGCCCGGCGCACGCTTCCTCCGCCCACTGCTTCACCACCCGGGTCATTTGCACAAAGTCTTCGTCGCTAAGCAGCAGTTGCCCGAGAGGATCACCGCGGTGGGCATCGAAGCCGGCGGAAATGATCACTAAATCCGGCCTGAACTCTGAAGCGATCGCTTCGATTGCGGTTTCGAAGGCCCGGCGCTGGTCGCTCGTAGGCGTCATCGCGCGCAAAGGCACATTGAGTGTGTAACCACGCCCGCGCCCCTGGCCGGTTTCGCCGCGCGACCCGGTGCCCGGGTACCACGGATACTGATGCATGGAGAAATAAAAGACCGTCGGGTCGTCATAGAAGATCCCCTGGGTCCCATTGCCATGATGCACGTCCCAATCCAGAATCGCGACCCGATCGATTTCCTTATAGCGCGACTGCGCATAACGCGCGGCAATGCCGACATTGTTGAAAAGACAAAAGCCCATGGCGCGATCGGGCGTGGCGTGATGTCCGGGTGGACGGACCGGCGCAAAAGCATTTTTTGCCCGGCCTTCCATCAGCGCGTCGATCGCCTGGCAGGCGGCGCCGGCACTGCGCATCGCAGCTTCCAGCGAATGCATTGAAACCATCGTGTCGCTGTCAAGATAGCCTTTGCCTTCGCGGACGGCTTCTTCGACGTGCTTAAAGTGCTGCGGCGTATGGCACGCCTGAATGAAACCGCGGCGGGCCTCTTCTGCTTCGATCTCAACTGCCTGCGACCAAAGCCCGGCATCGCCGCGCAGCGCCTGCATTACCACTGAATAACGCTCAGATGTCTCGGGATGTCCGGGACCGGTGTCATGTTTTTCGAAAACCGGATGATGAACGATGGCAGTCGGCATATATTCGTCTTCAGAGTTTCCAAAATTCAACTCTTAAGATTTGCGATTTCAAGTCTCATGATTCCCAATTTGAGATCGAGGAGAAAGCGGCTTTGCACGAATATTTCGTGTTCTTTTGTGAAGGTGTGTGATGTCGTGGTTCGTCTGGCTCCGAATCCTCAGCACACGATCCACGAAATTACACGAAGCAACGCGAACCAATGCCGCTCTTAGACGTTCTCAGTGGTCCGCCAGAATCCGGCCCGGTGACTTTTGGTACAACGCCGCAGAAAGCCGGTGGTGGCCTAATTTCAATTCTCTGCGCCTTCTCCGCGTTCTCGGCGTCTCTGCGGTGATGTCTTTTTCGCGCCATTTTCACCGCCGAGACGCGGAGGACGCGGAGAAGGCACGGAGAAAATCAGAAATTAGGCCCCCACCAGAAAGCAGTTTCAGTTGCGCATATTCGGCGGAGCTGCATTAAAGAGCTGCTGAGCCTTGGCCGGGTCGAGTCGCTGCAAGATTCGGTACTCTTCCTGCGCGGCCACCTTGTTGCGCTGCTCAATGAAAACCAGGCCCAGATAAAAATGGGCGGTAGCGTAATTCGGATTAAGTCTGACTGCTGTTCGCAACGACTCAAGTGCCGCAGGCAGCCTGCCCAGCTTGAGAAAGGCAAAACCAAGCTCTGCATGGGCTTCGACGTATTCAGGCTTGAGCACCACCGCCTGTCTTAGTTGCTCGGCAGCCTCGGCATTCCGTCTAAAATGGTTGTAAGCCCACCCGAGGTTGTAACGTACTCGCGCGTTGTTTGGCGCGATGCGAATGGACTGCTCATACGGCAGCACCGCCTGCTGATAATTTTTCACATCGAAGAAATAGAGATCACCCAACCCTGTATAGGCCAGGCCATACGTCGGTTTCAATTCAATCGCTCTCGTGTAAGCAGCGGCGGCTTCATCGAAGAGACGCATTGCCTGGGGCGATTTTTCCGGCTCAGCCTGTCCCAGCATGCGGCTGGCATAGCCCAATTCGACGTATGCCTCCGGATAATTCGCGTTCAGCGCGATTGCCTGCCTGGCGGCGCCGGCTGCGTCACGATACATTTTCATTTCGTTGGCGCTCCAGGCGAGATTGTAAAAGGCCGTCGGGTTGTCGGTCTTTAGGCGCACTCCCTGGCGATAAGCTTCCAGCGCCGGCGCATACTGCTTTGTTTGGTAAAAGTAGACGTCGCCCAATCCGAGATAGGCGAGACCATTGTCAGGCTGAAGCCGCACCGTATTCTGATATGCGCGAATCGCTTCCTGCGAACGGTTTAGTTTGTAATAGGCGTATCCCAGTTCCTGATAGGCGTCGGCGTAATCCTGTTTCAGTCGGGTCGCCTGCGTCAGCGGATCGATGGCCTGGGCAAACTGGCCTTGATCGTTGTAAATCCAACCAATCTGATAAAAGGCCTCGGCATAGTCGCCCCTGATCGTGATCGCCTGACGATAAGCATTCAGGGCCTCGTTAAGACGTTTGAGGTTTCGATACGCATAACCCATTTCATAATAAGCGCCGGCATCGTTGGGATTGAGACGGACTGCCTGTTGCAGCGACGCGAGTGCTTGCTCGTACTCGTCGCGATCGTTGTAGATCCAACCCATGTGATAGTAAGCGCTGGCAATCGGTCTTACCTGCACCGCCTTGGTGTAAGCTTCGAGCGCGTCGTCATACTGTTCCGCCTTGAAAGACTCGTCGCCCTGCGCGTTGAGTTGTTCCGCCGTCAGTTCCCTTTTAATCGCCGGCCGCGGCCTGCGCGCTGCGCCGGTGTTTGTCCGGTTAACCGGGCGTTTGACAGTCGGACTGCGCCGGCTGGTTGAATCTCCGCTGGTGGTCGCAGCGCCGCTGGTCGAACCGCCGCCAACATCATGCTGGGCCGTGACAGCGTGGGCCGTCAGAAAGAGCGCGGCGGCGATCGCCAGACGTGACAGGGACTTTAGGGTAATCATCAGGATCAACTCCGTGTGCTAAAGTATGCGATTCGTAATGCCGAATCTGACGCGAACGATTATAGAGTGAAGTTTGGACGATGCAAGAGCGACGCACTGCCGAGCGTATTCGCCTCGATCTCACGACTCGCTGGGAAGGATTGAGGACTCAGGGCCGCGGGGCCGTTTCCGATCTCAGCTCAACCGGCTGCTTTGTGCTGTCGGGCGGCGAGGTCAGTGCCGGCGAGTTGATTCGCCTGCAGATCTCTTTTCCGAGGAATGTGCGAGTCGTCTGGGGTAGAGTGGTTTATGCGGTCGCGGAAATCGGTTTCGCGCTGCGATTTGTATTTGGTGACGACGCCGACAAGCACGCATTGGATCGATTGATCGGAACCTTAAGCTGAAGCGCATGCTTGAGGGAGCAACGCACGTTTCACTTCCGACGTCCGACATCGACAGAGTGAATGCGGAATGGATTCTTGCTCCGTTAGGAGCGCGATGTTTATAGTCCGCAGGTTAAGAAATCTTTCTCAGCTCCGTTAGGAGCGTGATGTAAGAGGACTTCGCCTTCCGGGAACCGGTCCTTCTATAAACATTTCGTGCCTAAGGCACGAGAGCCCCGTGTGAGATTCTTGTTTAGGCCTCCCGTGGTTTGACACTAACTTTTCCCGTAGGCTACCGTAACAAGTTCGCTTTCATCGCAGCGATCATCACCATGCGTCCCGTTCGTCTAGTGGCCTAGGACACCGCCCTTTCACGGCGGCGACACGGGTTCGACTCCCGTACGGGACGCCAAATTCCTCAGCCTTTTCGCGATCTCAACTGACATCAGCAAATGAAACGTTTCTTAATGGACCTTTCTGTAAATGGTTGTCGCCACAGTGCGAATCTATCCCTCGTAGAATCCTACGTTTCCTGGTTAGAGAGGCGGCAGGTTGCCGCAGTACTGCGGCGGGAACATAGGGTTACCGCAGTCCTGCGGCGAGGACATGACTCCCCAAATCTATTCACGGAGATGTACTACATCGGTAACACAACGCTCTGAGAGCGGACTGGTGAACTAGGACGATTAGATGAAAAGGTTCATGAGACTTAAAATCCGTTGACCGTGAGGTCGTATGGGTTCGAATCCCTGCCTCGGCACTATTCCTAATCTCACTGTTCCGACAACTTCTTTCATCGACCTAGCCACGAAGTTCATCCGGACCCAAAAATACCGTCGGCCAAGATGGTGGGCACTGTCAACCAGCCTTCCTTTTGCTCTCAACCGCAAATTAACCGTGCATTTACCACTCTCCCTGTAAGCTGCCGATTACCTCGGAGCCAACGTGCCGCAGGTACCTCTGAGGGGCAGCCATTCGGTGGGGAAAGATTCGGAACCTGGCTGCGGCAGAACGCGCCGGATGCTTTGCTCGGTGAGAAGCGTCCGGCGCGGGGAAGACTTGAAGAAAGAGGAGTAAGAAGATGAATACAATATTGAGAATAAGAGAACCGCATGACTGGTGGAATACGGTTGCCCTCGGCGTAGTGGCGCTGATTGCTGCCCTATTGATGAGCTGGTTTACCGCGTGCTCGTCCGTTTCGCCGGGCGCGGCTAAAACAAATAAAGCTGCGATGCCTCCGAATGCAAGCCCGGCTGTGACTAAAACCGAGAGCGTGCCGACATCGCTGTCGAACGCCGGCGAATACGGCGAGAACGTCTATGACTATGCGAAGGCGAACGATTGGAAGAACGCTGACGTCAAACTCCTGGCACTCCGTGACGCTGTCAAAACTGCGCGTACCGAGGTCAAGAACCAAGGCGCGGCAGTAGACCGCCTCGACGCGAACGTCGCGATTCTCAATCGCGCCGTCGCAGCGAAAGATCGTCCGGCCACAATGCGCGAAGCCAATCAAGTGACAGTGAACGTGGCCGATATGACTGCAGCTTATGAGCTGAGCGTACCGGTCGAAGTAACGAAGCTTGATTACTACGGCCGTGAGTTGGAGGTTTGGGCACAGGCGCAAGACGCATACAAATTGCGGGCGACTGCTCGTGAGATGAGACACACGTGGGACAGCTTACGCCCGGCGATTGAAACGCACAGCGCGGCGGAAGCGAAGAAGTTCGACGCCCTGGTTGCACGCACCGAATCAGCTAAGACACCTGCCGATTACGAGCGAGTGGCAACGCCCGTGCTTAACGAAGTGGACAATCTGGAAAAGCTTTTTCACTGAGGATGGACTAGGGACCAGGACTTCGGGCAGTAGCCCGCGCGTCAGCAAGGGCGTTGGTTTCGTGAGGGGGTGGCGTCGTTGAGTGCGACACCTTCTTTTACGGCCGGGCTGCTGCATCGATCAGGAGGGAGTGAAGATAATGAGAACCAACAAGACAGTTGAATCAAATGTAGAAAGATTGTTCTTAGCTATGAACGCGAGACTGGTTGCTGTTAACGGGCCCTTAAGTGGTCGGACCTTCTATCTTGATGAGCCAGTCGTCTCAATTGGCCGCCTCGGGTCAAATGACATATGCCTTGAAGACCCTTTCGTCTCAAGGCATCATTGTGTAATCAGAAATCACAGTGACGAGTACATGATCGAAGATCTGAATAGTGCGAACGGCACTTACCTGAACGGCGAACGGGTAAATGCCGGCTCACTGGAGGAAGGATGTCTAATCGAGATTGGCAATTCGCGGTTCCGATGCAAACTTCAAAACTCGGAGGAACCGAAAACGTTAGGTCAACACCTGCTTGTAGCTGAAAATGGTTCCTCGCCGCTGGAAAAGCTCAGGGCGGCCTGAGCTATCCGGGACCAATCGTATATTCAATTGTACAGACTTAAGTTCTGGTGACTACATCTCATGCCTGGAGAATCAAACAGGCCGGTTCGGCAAGAACTAATGCTGGGATTGATCTACCCGGCAGTCCTGGGGACGATTCTCTACCAACTCTTTTTTACCTTTGCTCATGTGCTCAGGGAGCAGGTTCCGGTAAGTGCAATCCTCTTGATCAAATTTGGCCTGGTCATCATTTCGATTGGATTCTACGTCTGTGACTATCTCTATATCGTTTTTACTAAACGTTATTACTGGTGGTCTTTCTTGTGCGATGTTGTATTCCTCCTGGCCCTCTACGCCACCGTCATAGCCATAGACGTAGATAACCCGCGCATCATGCCGCACAATAAACTCATTCTCTTCTGCTACCTTATTTTTCTTCTGGTCTACCTGGTGTGGGATGGTTATGAGTTTCTCACCTTGCCACGAGGTAAAGAAAAAGATTTCTATCGCGCAGTAGTGTTGTGGGAGTTGCCCTGGCTGTTCGTTATTGGCGCTCTGGAAATCATTGCTTTGGTATGGAACAACTATTTTATGATAAGCATCCTGACAATTATTATTCTCTCGACGGTAACCATTTGGTTTGGATTTCTGGTTAGCCGAATGAGGAAAGTTTGAAGGGCTCTCGATCCAACTGCGTGAACCTCAGGAACAGTTATGCGTATTTTATTGGTAGAGGATGAGGCGCGCATGGCGCAGGCGATCAAGCGTGGCTTGCGTGGCGCGGCCTACGCTGTCGATGTGGCCCGCGACGGCGAAGACGCGCTCTACCAAGCCTCGATCAACCAGTATGATGCCGTCATTCTCGATGTGATGATTCCCAAGCGCGACGGTTTCGAGGTGTGCCGCGAACTCCGGGCCCAGGGGTCGCGCATTCCTGTCCTAATGCTTACTGCGCGCGATGCCGTGGAGGATCGCATCGGTGGCCTCGACACCGGCGCTGACGATTATCTGACGAAGCCTTTCGAGTTCGGTGAACTCCTGGCGCGTCTGCGTGCGTTGCTGCGGCGCGGTCAGGAGTTACGCCCAACGATTATCACAGTCGGCGATCTTGAGATAGACACGCGTGGGCAGCGAGTCAGACGCAAGGGACAACTCATCGAGCTCACTACCAAAGAGTACACGCTGCTTGAGTACCTCGCGCGCAACGCGGGCAAAGTTGTCGGACGCGAAGAAATCTCCGAACATGTCTGGGACGATACGTTTGATCCGTTCTCCAAACTGATAGAGGTCTACATTAATCGGTTGCGGCGAAAGGTTGACGAGCCTTTCGGCACGCCGCTCATCTACACCAGGCGTGGCGCGGGCTACGAGTTGCGCGTTCCATCTGAAGATGGGAGCGAAGATGTTTAGCTCAGTACGCGCGCGGCTGACTCTCTGGTACACGGGCATACTCGCGATCGCTCTCGTTGCTTTTGCACTTGCCGGTTACTTTTTCCTCTCATACACACTCAACCGCCGCACAGACGATGCTCTGGGAGAGATGGCTAACGCCTTAGCAGCCACGCTAGCAAATGAAGAGGCCGACAGTCATCAAGGCGAATCCAAGGCTACTCGGGGCGAGGATGTAAAGAGCACTCCCGATGAAGCGGTAAAGGAAGCGGTCAGCCAAAACCAATTTAGGGATTACCGAATAGTTGTGTACACGGACGCGCGCCGCGAGGTTGCCGCCAGCGCTGTGCCTCAGAACCGCAGCGAGCCTGGCCGGACGCGCCAGACAATGAGCTTGATAGGGGCCGCAAAGATCTCAGGAGTGCTCGACGCGGTTGCCCGCACTCCGGACTCGGCACTTTACTTTGCCACTCTTTCGGACGGCGACAACGATTACCGCGTGGTCGGACGCTGGGTGCAGGCACACGGAAGTCCATATACACTCATCGTGCTGCGCTCACTTCACGACCAGGAAGATTTGCTCGAAAGGGCGGGCTACGCGCTCATTGTCGCAGTGCCACTTGCGCTCTTGCTGGCTTCGATTGGCGGCTATTTTCTGGCGCGCAAGAGTCTCGCGCCGGTGGTCAGGATGAGCGCGACGGCAGCGCGCATCAGCGCAGCTAACCTGCATGAACGTCTGCCGATCGCGAATGAGCGTGATGAGTTGGGCGGGCTCGCCTTAGTAATCAACGGTCTATTGGCGCGACTGGACACTTCATTCGAGCAACAACGTCGCTTCATGGCTGATGCCTCTCACGAATTGCGAACGCCAATTGCGATCCTCCGCAGCGAAGCGGAAGTAGCGCTCTCAGAGCCGGAAACCTCAAACGCAGAACTGCGGGAATCCATCGCGATTTTTAAAGACGAAACAAAGCGGCTCACGGGAATCGTCGAAGACTTATTCATGCTCGCGCGCGCCGACGCCGGTCAGTACAAACTTACGCCGAAAGGATTCTATCTGGATGAACTCACCAGCGAAGTCGCGCGCGCCGTCCGCACGCTCACAGGCGAAAAGGGGTTGACCTTGCAAACTGATGCTGCCGAAGAGATGCCGTTTCGCGGCGATGAGAACCTGCTGCGCCGCCTCCTCTTAAACCTTGTGGACAACGCCATCAAACACACGCCACGCGAAGGAGCGGTCACAATTTCCTGTAAGCGTGAAGCGAACCGTTACATCATCACAGTCAGCGACACGGGAGAAGGGATTGCCGCTGAAGTGCAGCCGCACATTTTCGACCGTTTCTATCGGGCTGACAGTTCGCGCTCGCGTACTGAAGACAACAGCGAGGGTCTCACGAGCGGCGCCGGCCTGGGACTCTCGATCGCGCGCTGGATCGCCGAAGCTCACAACGGTACGCTTGAGTTACTACATTCATCCGAGGAGGGAAGCGTCTTTCAATTAATCTTGCCCGCTCCTCGCTCTAAAGAGAATTAGCCACAGATTTACCACCTGTTTACCTGCACGACGGTAAAGTGCGTGTCAACCTGAAGAAGTGTTCAGGGAGGCAAAGTCCGAAGTGAAGCTTCGGGCTGTTGGCCAGCAACCGTCATAACCCGCGCCGTGCTTTATCGCAGTTCAGTGCGGCGCGGGTGACGACGAAAGCAGGCGTGGTTTACGAACTGAGGCAAAGGCCTTGTTCGGTCGATTCGAGGATTTTCAAGGAGTACATGGAATGAAAAAGGTAAAGGTCAATATGAAATTGATGACGGCAGCGCTTGTAGCGGTGATGATTGCCGGGGCTGGTATCGCGCTAACCGCCGCGATGGCGCAGGGCAAACGTAAGCACGAGAGCAAGCAGGAGGAAAAAGCAAAATACCATTCGAGCGTTCAAGTACAGGACGATAAGAACGAACGCGAAGAATCGGAAGAAGCTGAAGGCGCTGAAGAAAACGAAGCCGCCGAAGCTAACGAGGCAAACGAATCGAAGGAAAGTGAGAAGGGCGAAGAGGCCGAAGACAAAGCGGAGGGCGCAGAGAGCGAACGCTTGAAGAGCCTCGCGCGCATCACGCCAGAACAAGCGAGCGCCGCCGCACTCGCGCAAGTTCCCGGCACAATCAAGAAAGTCGAGCTTGAAAACGAAGACGGTAACGTCGTCTATGGCGTCGAGATAAAAACGGCTGACGGCGAAACCGACGTCAAGGTTGATGCCGGAGACGGTCGCGTACTTCACGTCCAACGCGATGGAGAAGACAACTAACGCTTAGAGGCCGGCAAGCAGCCTCGTCTCGACAGTTCGTGTCGGACAGTACGCTGACGTTAGTGACTCATCACTCTATTGATGATGAGTGACGCTACCAAGGATTAGTGCCAGGCTTTTAGACAACCTGGCACTAATCTTCTTGGACATCGCAATGGAAGAGTAATGCCTTAAGGGCTGCATCATTGCTACCCAACTAGCAGCCGAAGAAAAATCCACAGCCCCGGAACCGCGGGTCCATTAAAGGTCCAATAAGCGTTCCCCTGAGTCCTTCAAGTGCGGTAGAGTGCTATCCATGCCGCTAAGTTCCATTGAATTACCATAGGTCCCTTCTCTTTCACGGCGGCGACACGGGTTCGACTCCCGTACGGGACGCCAATTCTTTAACTCCAGTCTATGCCGGTGAATTCGCGTCGTTCGAGCCTTCGTACTCGATTCAATCAGAGCAGCGGGCCTTCTTAATCGGGGCACATGTCTTGCCCGACCACATTGTGATTGGCTGTACATCGCGGTATGCGTGCCGAAGCAGTGTCCGGGGAACGCCCACGTTGTACGGAAAGGTTGCAATCGCACGGGTTGAGTCTTGGCGGGGAGCCTTTAGCCCTGTGCAGAAAATTCCGAAGGAAGTTAGTATGATTTCGTGGATCGTATGCCTGCGATCTTAAGCACACGATCCACAAAATCACACAGAATTTTTTGCGAATCGACGCGAACTAAATGCTGATCTTAGACGCGGTCTCGATGGTCAGCTTCGACAAGCCGGTGACTTTTACTGCCGCTTCGGGCGGCTCATCAAATGGAGCAGTGACATGGATAAGCAAGCAAAGAATACGATTTGCCTTTGGTACGATGGCGACGCCGAGGACGCGGCGCGATTTTATGCCAAGACCTTTCCCGATTCATCCGTTGGCGCGGTGCACCTGGCGCCGGGAGACTTTCCGTC
>Ga0307468_100000120_pt1 | contig 18681 bp, 18 predicted proteins | sample atmdna_FD_203085 | JGI IMG/M metagenome (GOLD analysis project Ga0307468, IMG submission 203085) | Hardwood forest soil microbial communities from Morgan-Monroe State Forest, Indiana, United States - atmos_gases AM2C_05 | ecosystem: Environmental > Terrestrial > Soil > Temperate forest > Bulk...
GATGCCGCCCGGGCTCTACAGCGGTTTCTCCGGCGTGGCCTGGGTCGCCGAGCATCTCCAGGCGCGCCTCTTCGAGCCGGACCCCGAAGGCGACGACCCGAATCGAGAGATCGACGAAGCGCTTCTGGCCTACCTGAGCACCCTCACCGAGTTGGACGAATACGACCTGATCGGAGGTGTCACCGGGCTCGGCGTCTATGCCCGCGAACGGCTGACCTATCCATCCGGTGCCGTGCTCCTGGAGCGGGTGGTCGACCGCCTGGCCACACAGGCAGAGACCGGCCCCGAGGGCACGACCTGGTTCACTCCGCCGGCCCGGCTGCCGGAGTGGCAGCGCGAGATCCATCCCGAGGGCCTCTACAACCTCGGGGTCGCGCACGGTATCCCGGCGGTCGTCGCGCTCCTCGCAATCGCCTGCCGGGCCGGCGTCGCGGCGGACCGGGCGCGGCCGTTGCTCGACGGGGCCGTGCGCTGGCTGCTCGCCCACCAGTTGCCGGCCGGAAAGGGTTCCTGCTTCGGCGCTTCCTTCGTAGCGGGCGAAGACTCTGCCGCTTCCCGCCTGGCCTGGTGTTACGGCGATCCCGGCATCGCCGCCACGCTGCTGGTGGCCGCGCGGGCGGTCGGCGAAGCCGCGTGGAAAGAGAAGGCGCTGGAGGTCGCGCGCGCGGCTGCCCGCCGGCCGCCGGAGCAGTCTTTCGTCCGCGACGCCGGGGTTTGCCATGGCGCGGCCGGCCTCGCCCATCTCTTCAATCGCTTCTGGCAGGAGAGCGGCGAGGAAATCTTCCGCGATGCGGCGCGCTCCTGGATCGAGCGCACACTGGAGCTCCGGGTCCCCGGCGAGGGGATTGCCGGCTTTCGCGCCTGGCACGCGCTGTCGAGCTCGGACGGCCAATGGGCGGCCGAGCCCGGTCTTCTCGAAGGAGCCACCGGCGTCGCGCTCGTTCTGCTGGCAGCCGTATCGACCGTCGAGCCGGAGTGGGACCGGATCCTCCTCGTGTCTTGACAGCCGGGAAGCCCTCCCCTAGCCTGCTGCCATCACTGAATCCAAAGGGGGACCACCGATGAAGAAACGCAACCCCAAGCTCACCCTGTACCGCGAGACCCTGCGCCATCTCGTCACACCGGAGCTCCGGGACGCGGCAGGAGGCTTCCGCGCCATGGAGGACACCAGCCAATCCATCCAGAGCGGTGAGACCTACTGCTGGTGTACCAAGACCTGCAACTGCTGCGAGACAGCTGTCAAGGCCCAACTCGTCTGATCCGGAAGGCCGTCGAGGCCGCGGAGATCCCTTGAACCGACTCGCCGCATGGACCTTTGCCGCAGGCCTTGCCTGCACCGGTGCCGCTGACATCGCCTGTGCTGCCCCTGCTGCCGGCACCGCGGAGCCCACTCCGCAAGCCTTGCTGGAGGATGCCATCCTTTGTCAGGGCGACCCCCTGGCAGCCGTCCGCAAGATGACTGCCGGCGGGCCGTCCAGCTTCGACCGGGGATTCGCTGCGGCGACCTTCGGCGAAGAGATGGACGAGATGAACGTCGTCATTTTACGGTCGCCGCTCGAAATCGCCGGCGCCAAGACCTCGGCCGTCCTGATGACCTTCGCCCAGAGCGAGGATTTCGGGGCGCTCGTATATGGCCGCTTTCGTGGCGACTATCGCCAGGCCGTCTCGGCGCTGAAGCTTGTGCCCACAGCGAAGAAGGATGGCTTGCGCCTGGGACAGTTCACGCGAGCCCTGGCGGTCGGCGCGGACGGCCGCCCCGACAAGGTCTGCCCGATGACGATCGTGCTCAATCCTCTGGAAAACGGCACCTTTCTCCTCGGATGCGGATGGTGCAACGGTTGAGGGGAGCCCGCAGGCTCTGTGCCCAGACGTCTTCCGGCGCGTTCCGAGCGGCCAGCCCAATGGACTGGCTGTCACGACTGTTTGCTGAGGCACCCTGATTCGGAGCTTCGAGATATCGCTCCACCGGCCCTTCATAGACGATGCCCGCTCCCCCTCGTCCCCGGGCCGCCCCGACCACCGCCCCAACGATGCCGCCGACGACGATCGCGCCCGCCAGCACCGAGGCGTCGGCGCTTGCATCCACGTAGTCGTTGCCCGAATCCGAGCTGGTGCCGATGGCGAGAAGGCCGGCGCCAACCCCGGCGGCGAGGCCCACCCCCAGCCCCTTGAGGATCCGCCGCTGCTTCCGGCTCGTGATCCGCACCAAGTCGCTCGTCGGGACCCTCTGCGGCTCGCCGTCATCGCGCCAGGAGGTAAAGTCGGCCGCTACCGAGACATCGCGAGCCCGCTCTATCGTGCGGCCGTCGGCGAGCTCCAGGGACGCGACGCGTCCCTTCAGCCTCTCGTTGACTTCCGCCAGCGTTGCAGGAGGTGATTTCGCGGCCTCCGCTGCCGGCATGAAGCAGAAGACGAGGGCGGACAGAAACGCGAGCGTTCTCTTCATGCAGCTCGTACCCTCCTGGGCGCGGTGGGCGATGTATCCTGGATTGGACCACGGCCCACAGGCTTTACTCGAGTGTACTCCTCACCGTCTACCGCCACGCGAACCGCGGACGCTACGAGCGGCCCGATCGCGGCATCCGGAGCCCGCGGCAGAAGTAGGCGCTCAGCAGCCAGGCCACCAAGGCGATCGCCGCCGCGGCCTCAAGCCAGATGAACGCATGGATTCGCCAGCTGATCGTGTGAAATGGCGCGAATCGATAGTGTCCCAGTACGAGCAGGCTCATGCCGGCGTACGCGAGCAAGACGATCGAGCCCATGCTCCTACGGTCACGGCGTACAAGCCAAAGCCCGGTCAGCGCGACGGGTGTCATGAAGAACCAGAACACATCCACAATCCCAGGCGTCAGCCAGGGAGGCTCCGGATACTCGTGAAAGAACACGATATTGTCGACGTAGTGGAGAACGGTCGTCGCAATGTTCAGGGCGACCAGCCACGCCAGAGTCTTGAACGTAAACATCGTGTAGATCCTCATCCTCCCTCAACCGTGGACCGCCGGAGAGATGCCGAGGCCTCGGGCGAGGTCGGCCTCGAGTTCCTGCCATTCCCGGAAGCGGGCCGCGAGGGCCTCCTTGTCGATATCGCGGCCGGCGAGACGATAGAAGAGCTACCAGTGGCGGCGCTCCGCGGGGCCCAGATCGGCCAGGAGGTGGGCGACCTCCAGGTCGTCGATGACCTCCAGGAGCCGGGTGAACCGCTCATAGCTCCGCGCCTCGACCATGGCGCTGAACAGCAGGCGGTCGACTTTGGTCGAGGGCTCGTGGCCGAGGACGATCCGCGGCCGCAGGCTCTGGGCCCAGACGGTTTTCCGCCGCCCTCCGAGCGACCAGTCCCACTTTTTCAGGATCGCCACCACCCGTCGGAAATGCTGTACTTCCTCAGCGGCAAGCGCCGCGGCGCGCTCGACGAGCTCGGCATCATCAGGATAGCAGCCGGCGAGAGACAGGGCATAGACGGCGACCTGCTGCTCGCAAATCGCATGATCGGCCAGGAACTCGGGCAGGCGCGCCGCCGCGAGCTCCGCCCAGGAACGGGGCGTCGAGTGCAGCAGAGGGAACTCGGCGAAGACCTCGTCGAAGCGGATCGGATCGGTGGGCGTGGTCATGGCCTCTCGTCCGGCCGGAAGCTTATTCCATTCAGCGAGGAGCTCTCCAGCCCCCTGAGAGTCGTCTTCGTCGCGGATCCGCTGCAGGTACGCGGGTCGTGGTGGGGGCTCGGACGCTGGTTTGCGGTCTGGCGGTGCCTGGATGAGCCGGAGGACGCTCCCGAGGAGCAGCGGTGGTCGGTCGTCCGCATCACCTCGGATCGCGACGGCCCGATCGGTTTGTCGTTCCAGGAGGTGTGAGGCCCCGCCCCCTCCGTCCAGCCGGTGCGGTATCGACGACATCCTCTCCGCGTGCGCGAGGTCGGTGTCGCCCCCCTCCGGGCTCGGAGCGCCAGAATGCAAAAGGCCGGGCTACCCCCCGGCCTTCCCTCCGAGGCAGTTGTGAGGCTCTCTCTTATCTGGGCAGAGGCTCGCCGTTGAGCGTGATCTCACCGAACCTGGAGAGCTGCCGTACCACGGCTCCCACCGGCATCTCCTTCACATCCAGATCGACGTTCAGACCGGAGTCGCGAGGCCTAAGCTCGACAGTGCCCTGGAGGAGCTCGCCCAGAAGGTTGGAAAGCAGTGTGGCGTCGGCGCCCAGAGCTTGAATCGTCACCGTCCGTGACAGGTCAGGGTTCCTGGAGGAGGCGGGCCGCTTTTCCTGAGCGCGTCCCCCGACCGCCACGGCTCCCCGCTTGGCGAGACCCGTGAGGAGCGCGTCCAGTGGAAAGTCCTTCACTTGCATGGAGACGGTCGAGTCCGACTGTTGCGGCACCCACACTACAGACTTCCCCGCCAATTCGGTCAACGTTGCCGAGACGTCCTGAGCAGTCGCTTCTTCGATGTCCAGACTGACCAGGCTGTTTCGCTTGTCCGCGGTCTCCCCGAAGTCCGGCGAGGCCGTCAAGCTGTCCACATACGGCTCCAGGCCGCCGCCGCCCGAGCAACTGGAGCTGCAGACTCCACGGTTGCCGCAGACCGCGGAGCAGCCGCCGGAACAGGTGATCGATGCTGAGCAGCTGCGATCCGGCGCCGTACAGCTACAGGTCGCCGCATGAGCGTCCCAGGCCAGACTCAAACTCCCTGCACAGAGAAACAGAACCAGCCTACGTAGCATGCCCTCTCCTTTCGAAACCGGATTCCGACGTGAGGGGCGTCATCGTTCTCCGCCCAGAACCACAACCCCCGGCCAGTTGTAAAACCCGTAGTTCCTCATAGCGTAACAGAGCCAAATCCAGCTGTCTACAGGCCGCGCGATATAGATTAATTTACATGACGCCTTGTCTGGTTTTGCTCTCTTTGGGAGAGACACGCCTTATCGGAAAAAGGGGGAGCGGAAGGCTCTGCCGAGAGCGTGAAGAGCAGGCAGAAGAAAAGGGGGGAGCCGCGAGGCCCGCAGGGGCCCCGCAACTGAGTGGGGTATTGAGATATTGAGAGGAAACGACGGCTAGAACTGGAGACCTGGGACTGAAATCTCGCCCAGCTTATCCAACTGCTTCAAGACGTCCCGTACGGTCACATCCTTGAAGTCGAGATTCATCGTCATACCGGCATCCGGGACACTCCACTCCACGGGAGCCCCCAGGAGGCCAGTGAGCAAGCTGGAGATGCTCTCGGCATCCGCGTCTTTGGCGCTGATCGTGACTTGCTGCTGCAGGACTCTCTTGTCGAATCCAGTCGGGGGGGCAGGCCTGAAGTCTCGCCCGCCGATCGCAATGCTGCCTTGCTTCGCCAGGATAGCCACCAGATCTCCGAGCGGAAAGTCCTGGACCTGGAGAGAGATTCCGTCACCCCCCTTGCCGCCACCTCCCTGGGCGGGTACGTAGACCACCCGCATTCCGGCCAGGGTGGAGAGTTGGCTCGAAAGCTCGCGGGCGGTGACTTCCTGGACATCGAGGCTGACCAGCCGCTTCGCGGCGACCCCCAGGGGGGAACTCCCGCGCGCAGGCGCCTCCTCCGCCATCACAACTCCTGCGGCCAAGGCTTGCGCTGCCAAGAGGACAGCTCCAAAGAGTTGCCGATTCATAGTTCTCCTCCGCTCCGACCGTACGCTGGTTCATCCGCGCCGACGCGAGGCTCCGAAGTCCCGCTTCCACACCGCTGTCTAACCTTAAGTGTGAGGCACCGGGCTCCGGGCGGGACAAACCCTCAAAGGGGCCGGCTCAAGATCTCCCATCCTGTGTCTTCGCCCCTCCAGACAAAGACTTTCTTATTATTGAAGTCTCGCCTTGATTTTGTCAACTTTTTCATCGAACTGGGCCAAAACTGCACATTTCTATGGGCAACTCTGGCCATATCGCCTTCGTCAGGGCTCCCGGCCCACGGAGAACTTTGCGCTGTCTGCATCGAGGCTGAGGAGACGGATCTCATATCCCCCGTAGGTAAACGAAGCTCCGGGGTCTGCCGCCTTGACGATTTCTTCTCCACGGCCTGGTGAGATCATGGAGAATTGCGCTTGGAGCCGATTCGGCTCGGCGGCCACAATGCCGGTCAGAGTCAGAACCAGCGATGTCTCTGGAACGGTCGCGGACATGCCTCTGCCCAGGGAGAGCTCCGCGAGAAGAGGGCCTTCGGCGGGAACGTTGTGCCATCGCGCCGAGGATTTGTCCACCCCGACTTCCACCAGAGGGATGTTCTCCCCCGCGCCGCGCGCTCCCTGGAACTCCAGTGTGAAGCGAGCCTGGGATTGCCCGGCCACGTTGATATTGAAAGCGCAGTCCTCTTGACCGCCCAAGCGGTGCTCGCCGCCTTGACCGTCAAGGATCCGGGAAGCGGAGGCAATGCAAAATGTCTGTTCCGAATCGCCGGTGTTGGTCGCGGAGAGCGAACAGCGAACCCCCTCACTTTCCCTGGAGCAGGCGATCAGGCTGAAGGCTAGGTTGCCGATGATCTGCGGGGTGATCTTCTGGGCAATCGCCGCTCCCTTCTGCCAGACGGCACGCTCTTTCTCGGGAGCTGTCGCTTCGAGCCTCTGGAAGAGAGGAGCGGTGACCTCGGAAGGATATGTCACTAGCAGGACGTTTCTCATGGTCTCCCGCTCAGCCGTTGCCCCCCCAAAGATGATGTCCTTGTTGCCGAAAACGAAGTCGGCCAGTTGAATCCCCCATTGACGTTGTTGCGCCAACTTCGCAGCTTCTATGTCAGCCTTGCGGTTAGCGTCGGCGATCTTGAGGTCGATCTTGCGATTGTCCTCGGCGATTTCAACGTCGGATTTGCGGTTGGCGTAGGCTATGTAGAGCTGGGTCGCCGAGAGCGCAAGAGCCACCAAGGACACAATGCTCGTCACAATTACGCCGAGGTGCCGGTTGAGAACTCTGTTGTCGACGTCCAGCCGCTGGCGCTCCAATTCGAGGCGCTGCTTGTCGATCTCCAGCTTTCGGAACTCCAGCCCGAGGCGCCTCTCCTCAATATCTTCAGCCTTGGGATCGCTCTCTTCCATGTCCGTACCGTTCCTCTGCGGCTTGAAAGCGGGGCAGACTCACCGCGGCCGGTGACGGCTCACTCCGCGGCTCGCATCTACCGGTAAACTCTTTCTACATCAAGTACTTTGCAGTCTATGTGAGCCCGCGAATCGAAGTCAACACACACGATGCGCTGTCTGACTCGGGTTAGCGCACTCCCTGAGTGGTACACTCAAGCGCCACCCCGGCCACCTCAAGGAGAGTGACGAGCGCGCCTGAGCTTTGTGACTTTTCGGCCGCGTTCAATTTCGAGGCACGCCACCGATGTCTATGGCCGCGTCCCCCTCGGCTAGAGCCGGCCGGCGTCTCCGGTTCCGGCGGAACTGCGGCTCAGGATCTGGCCCACCATCTCCTGGACTTGCGGCCCCGCCGCTTCCAGGAGGGCGGCCAGAGACAGGGGCGAACGGGCGAGACAGGCGGCGTAGTGCGCGGCCTGGACCCATTCGGAGTTGAACAGCCGCAGGTGGCCGACGTTCACGCCTTCGCCGTCGATGGCGTAGCCGTCCGGGCCGGGCTCCAGCGGTATGCGGAAGAGCGGCTCGCGTCCGACTGCGGTGGCGACGGCCAGAAAGGTCAATCCCACTTCCCGGTTCGCGAAGACGCCCTCCGGCAGGTCCCGGTGCTCGAAGCCCTCCCAGAGCCGGAACAGGGCGAACGCGGAGCCGCCCGGCCGCAGGCTCCAGGGACCCGCGAGCTCGCCCTCCATGGCGACCGGAGAGTCGTCCTCCTCGCGGATCCGCCGCAGGTACTGCGGGTCGAAAGCATTGGACAGTTGCGGGAATCGGCCCGCGGTCTCGTTCTCAGCCATGGAAGACCTCCTCCAGAAAAATCCCGGGACGTCCGGAGCTGTCGCCAGGTCGCGGGACGGCGTGTCCCGTTTTCCCGCAACCCGGATCGAAGCTGAAGTTTTCTACAATAGATGGACCGGACCAGTCAAGTCATGACGCTCCGGTAAGAAGCTTGGAGAGATCCCCGAGTCTGGGATACACTATTCCGGCCATGTCACAGGATGAAGTCGCCCGCTGGCTCGCCGTGTTGCGGACGTCGCTCCGCATGCTCGGCAAGACGAATCGCGAGATCGAGCAGAAGCTGGGGGTGAGCTACGGCTATCTCAGCCGTCTCTTCGCCGGCACGCTGGACCTGAAGGTGGAGCACGTCCTCGAAATCACGGCCGCGATGGGGCTCCACCCCGCGGAGTTCTTCCACCTGCTGTATCCGCAGGTGCCCGCCCGGTCGAGCGAGGCGGCGACCAGGCTGCGGTCGGCGCTGCAGGGCTTCCAGCCTGCGACGTCAGCGGCCGCGCCGGAGCCGTCCCGTCAGCAGCCCACGCAAGAAGAGATCGAGCGGATGATGCTGACCTCGCTCCGCAAGCTGTTCGCCGAGCTGGGCCAGGGTGAGAAGGGGAAGTAGGAGCGTCAGGAAGGATCGCGTTCCGCGCGCCGGAGGGCATCCAGCGTCATTTCGAGAAGGGCCGCCGCCATCACGTCCCTCTTGAAGGCTTCTTTCAGGATGTTCACCGCGTTCAGCTGCTCCTGGCTGATCTCAAGCGCACAGAAGACCTCCACGGCCTCCAGGACGGTGGCCCGCGCTTCGGTGGTCCGGTTCTGCAGCAGGTCGACGAGAGCGAGGTCCAGGGCGGCGAGCGCGGCCTGGTAGTGCATCTCCAATTCCAGGAACTCGGTCCGGACCGCCTGGAAGTCGCGAGCCGCGCGGTCGAGCCGGCCCAAGCCGAGGTTCGCCCGTCCCTCGATCCAGAGGAGCTTGATGCGGTCGATCCGGCGGGGCGTCAGGCCGGAATGCCACAAGATCTTCCGCGACAAGACCCGCGCCTCACGAAAGCGCTTGCCTTCCACCAGGAGAAACGCAAGGTTGTGAACGGCGAGGAAGGCCAGCCGCGGGTCCCGCTTCTTATCGATCTGCCGCAAGCCCTCGGAGATCGACTGAATCCCGCGCTCCCGGTCCCCCGCGTAGCCCTCGTAGATCCCCCGGCTGATCAAGGCGCGTCCTGCGAGGTGCGGCTCGCCGTGGTCACAGTAGATCTTGTGGGCGACCGTCAAAAGCTCGAGGGCCACGTCGAAATCTCTCTGAGCTGCCAAGAGCGAGGCTTGGAAATCTGCGATGCGCGCGAAAAGAAGCTCGTCCTGAGAGCCTCTATAGTAATAATAGAACGTAGTCTCCAGGGTCGATTCCGCAGTGGGATGATTACCTGCCACGCGATAGGCGTTGCTGAGCACTGCCCAGGCACGGCAACAGAGATCCGCAATGAGTTGATCTCCGAGGAGTCTTGGTTTCAGCTTGCTTGCTATCAACGTGGCGTACTTTGCCAGCTCGACCGCTTGAGGAGGGTCGTCCAGGCGGAGTTCCCAGCTTCTGAGCAGGAGCGCCTCGTAGGCAGGTAGCCCCCGGAGGCGTCGAGGACCTTCGACCAAAGCTAAGGGGCCGTCCTCAATCAAAAGAGAGAGCGCTTGTTCGATCCTCACCCGCTCCCGGCGAGCCACGGCGAGCACGTGGAAATGGTCCGACCCAGGTTCCAAATCAGGCTGTGACAGCTCGGGCTCCCAATCCAGCTTGCCTCGGAGAGCGCCCACCCTGGGAAGCACGGCACGGCGGCAACGGGCACAGCCCGCAAGGTGAGACACCAAGTCCTGGAGCTGCTCGTCCGGCAACTCGCTCCTCAGCATTCCTTCCACTTGAGCCGCAGTAGGATGGGCCTTCAACCAGGATCTCCCTTACCTCTTGAGCAGATGCGGGGACGGAGTATCCCACGGATCGCGTCCGGCAGGAAGGTGTGCCCTAAACAACGGTGGGCCTAGCCATTCGGGTCAATCATTGGCCCTTCATCGGTTTGCCCCTCGCCAGGGGTTGGCTCGGAACCGTTACCGCTCGGGTTCAAGCCAGGCCCTCCGCTTCCCGGAGATCCATTCGGGTCGATCATGGGCCCTTCCTTCTCCCATAGTCCCGCCAGCCAGGCCCAGCCCCGCTCCCAGAGCGAGGCCACTTCCCAGACTTCGAAGCCGGCGGCCTCGGTGCGGAGGGGGGCCCAGAGCGTCAAGGTGAGCGCCAGGGCGGAGACGGCGAGAGCCCGTCGCAGGTTCCGTCGAGACATGACAAACCTCCCTTTCTTCCGCGGATCGAGCCGCGGGACCGGTGCCGGTCCCTCTTCCGCGAGTGCAATGGCCTGCCCTTGCGATACATCCGCTTGGGCTGCAAGCCGTGTACACAGGTCTCGCCTCTTTCCCGGGAAACGTCAGATTCCAAAGGCACGCGACGACCTGCAAAGCCTACTCCTCTCTCCCCACGTTCGTGCCGCCAAGGTTGCCGATGGAGACAACTAGAGGCTCAATTGTCTTAAAACGCCTGGATATTATCCGAAGAAGTATCCAAAGAGGCGGAAGAGGCTGGCCGACTCGACGGTTATTCAAAGAAGTTTCAGATGAGGTATTGACGAATATGGAATTCTATGGGCAGAATCTTGGAGTCGACCAGCAGTAAGCGACATCCTCGACACCATGGTGGTGATCGAGGCTTACACGGGCGAAAGCCCAAAAGGAGGAAAGCTGTATGAACGAAGTCCAGGAAGTCACCCTCACGTCGCGAGACGAGAGGAAGGAGAAGCGGGAGAGGCGGCGGCGCAACGCCCGCCAGGCGCAGAGCAAGAAGCTCCAGCCGCCGCGCATCGGCGACAAGCTGAAGGCCGAGCGCGTCCAGGAGCTTCTCAAGGCGCTCCCCGGCTGGAGGCTGCGGACGGACAAGCGGTCGATCGCCCGCACCCGGAAGTTCGCCGACGCCGTATCCATGGCCACGTACGGGTTCCATGCCATGCATCTCGCCCGGACCCAGAAGGTGCTCGTCAGCTTTGTGACGCTGGGGGACCAGCTCACCGTGACGCTGCACGGCACCTCTCGGTCGGGGCGCAAGCTGGCGGATCTGTCCGAGGCGGTGTTCAACCTGGCGGAGCAGCTCGGGTAGGGCGCTCCGCATCAACCAACCACGACAAGAAAGGAGAAGACAATGAACGGAAGCAACGCCGACAACATCGACCACTGGGAGCAGGTGGTCACGGCTTCGGAGGGCAAGCCGGATCTGGCCCACCTGGAGACCCCCGCCCAGGAGCTCAAGACGATCCTGACCGAGGTCCGCTCGCTCAGAATCCAACAGGATGCCCAGAAGGCCATCGCGCAGCAGACGAGTCAGGAGATCGCGAAGCGGATGACCGAGGGCAAGCAGCTGGCGACGCGGATGCGCGCCGGAGTCCGGTCGGTCTACGGCAACAAGAGCGAGAAGCTGGTGGAGTTCGGGATAACTCCCCTCCGGAAGCGCTCCCGGGCTGCGAAGCCCGAGTCGCCTCCGGAGGTGACCGTCAAGAACGACGTCAACTAACCTGATGTAGCTTGTACCCCGGAGGGTGTGCTGGCCACGCACCCTCCTTCCTCAATCTACCGCAGTCTCACCTCGTACAGCAAATCTCTTCCTCGCCATCCCTCCAACAAGCCAGGAAGGAGCCCGACGAGCCGCATAGACGCCCGTCGAGCCGGGAAGATCCCCGTTCAACCTCGCAGGATTTGAATCAAGCCGTGGGGGAGCTGTTTCAACCGCGCAACTCCTGGTTGAACCTCGTAGATCCTATTTCAACCCGAAGTGGTCCTGTTCTGACTTGAACAGCCGTATATCGACTTCGCCGGACGTCTACGCGGTTCTACGGACGTCTGCACGGCTCGTTTGGCTTCCGTACCACTGATTCTGGCGTCTACGAGGTTCGCCGGGCGTATTCAAGTCTGGATGGGCGTACCCACGGGTCGTACCGCTTCACAGATACGTCACGTGCCGCGAGGCGCGCACGAGGAGCACCTGCCCCTTCTCCAGGGTGGTGTTCGGCAGCCTGTGATTGGCTTGCGGGTTCATGAGGTTGCTGCCGGCACCGGGCAGATCGATGAGGTTGCAGGCGTGGCCGATCTCGTGCGGCAGTGAATCGGCGACGCTCGGCTGGCTCTCGACGGTCACGTAGTCGACGAGCGGACCGAACGAGCAACCCTGCGAGCTTCCTTCCACGTCGCGCACGAAGAAGGCGATGACCGGCGCTCCGTAGCCGATGAGCCGCCGGAAGTTGCCGTCCCAGCCGTTCACGCTGGCCTGGAAGTCGAATCCCGGCCCCACGAGTCCCAGGTCCTTGACCAGACCTTCCCCGCCGCAGTCCACGTTGAGCAGGTATCCCGGCGCCGGTGTGTTGCTCTCGACCACCCACTTGTCGCCGCCGAGGAGAGGGACGACCTCGACGTCGGCCAGCCGGCGGTACAGATCGATCGTGTTGGTGACCTCGGGGAGCACCGCGGCCGGAGTCGTGACGGCCTGTCCCCGCTCTCCCACCATGACGATCGCCAGCAGGCGCAGTTTCTTGGGAGGGCAGACGCCGATCGCGCAAAGGCCCATGTCGACCAGGCCGACGAAGCCCCAAAAGACCGTGAGGAGGCCGTGCCAGAGCCAGCGCGCCAGCGGACCCAGGCCTGGGATCCAAAAGATCATCGACACCACGAAGGCCGCGCCGTTGAGGAGCCAGAGGAATCCCTTGGCGCCCCAACAGGCCGACCACTTGATCGTCTCCCAGGCCACACAGAACTTGTGGGTGATCCATGTCCAGCCTACGCAGACCCAGTTGGCAACCCAGACATAGCCGAGGCAGACCCATTTCGAGACCCAGACCATGGCGTCGCAGAAAAACTTGCATGGCTGCCAGCCGCAACACTTTTTATAGCCTTGGTCCGCCCACTGCGAACACTCCTGCTTCCCCGCGTCTTTTTTGGCTGTGCACTCCTCGTAACTCTCGACCTTCTCTTTCGTACAATGCTCCGTCTCGAATTCAGCGCATTCCATCTCCATCCCTCCGGCCCCGCTCTCTCAGCAAGGCGGTCAAAGTGTTGACGTCGTTTCGCAGCCGCCGGCTCGCCATCGTCAGCCCCGTGGCTTTGCCCAGGAGGGCGCTGCCGAAGAACAGGGTGATGGCCAGCAAGACCTCGACCCACCAGGGCCAAGGAAGGCTGCCTGCCCGGAACCAGAGAGCGATGAGGTAGGGTCCGAAAATGCCGGTCAGGAAGACCTGGCCGGTGGAGCACCCGCAATTCGAATAATGCGAGTTGAGCCTGCTCTGCCAGGTCTTCGCCTCGGCGGCGTTCAAGGCTGGCAGGTTGAGAAGGATCCTGCCCGAGCGCTCTTTCCGGAGCAGGCGTTCGAGGCCGGACAGATCATCAACAGAAATGGTTTCACGCTCCATGGGGACTCTCCTCTACGCTCCGTGGTACTGCGTTGCCCACTCAGGCGTAAGGAGAGCTTTCGATGTTACATTTTATTTGGTTGATTATTTGAGCGGGGCGGGGATGAGTCTATTTCCTGCGTCCGGTGTAACGCCGTGGACCGCCCGTCGCCCATGTGTCGAATGGAGAGACCTATGCCTTTGATCGCCTGCACGACAAAAGCAACCCCCCCACCTGACCTCCCCCGCTCCCTACCACCCCCCGCCCAGGGGGGAGGCACCACCGCCCGGGCGGGGACGAGCCCCGCCCCTACATCATGAGGTGTGCAGGAAAAAGGCTCAGGGCGTCGTCTGCCCTGCCACCGGGACTTCCATCAGCCTCTGGCTGCGGATGTCGAAGCGGGCTTCGGCGAAGCCGGGGATGCCGGGGAAGGGGGCGTGGAAGGGGACGGCTTCTCCGGGACCGATGGCGGTGACGCTCAGCGCGGCCTTGCGGGTGGCGATCACCATGCCGTTCAGGTCGGTCAGCTCGACGGTCAGCGTCACCTCTTCGGCGGGATAGTCGCCGTTGTTCTGCAGGACGCCCAGGATATCGAGGCCGTCTCCCTCCGGGCGCTCGGTCTGGCGCCAGGAGCCGATCGTGACCGGGCTCTTGCCCGGTACTCCTTTCCGGACTTCCGGGGAGACCGCGGCAGCGTCATCGGCAGCGCCGGACGGTGCCGACGGCGCCGCGGGTCTGCTCGGGAAGGAGGCGTCGGTCAGCACCCACTTTTTCTCTTTGGGCTTCTCCGGCGCGGGCAACGCCGCTCCTCCTTGCGCAGGCGCGGCGGTGAGGCGTTGGCTCGCTTCGAGGTCCACCTCGGAGATGCGCAAGGAGGCGAGGGTGTCGTCCGGCCGGGTGAAGACCACGAGCTTGCCTTTGACCTTCCAGGGGCCCTTGGTCTCCACTTTTACGCCTTCGCGGGTCACCAGCCAGTCGGCGCCGGCCGGGGTCCCGAGGAGCAGGGCGGCAAGCCCGATGCCCGTCACGATCGATGCAGCGCGCGATCTCTTCATGACTCGGGGCTGGCGGCCGCGTCGGTCTCGTCGGAGGTTGGGGTCACGATCACGTTGCGGCTGACGACGTTGAAGCGCGCTTCGGTGAAGGCGAAGACGTTGGGGAAGGCGGCGCGGAAGGCCGCCGTGCCGCCGGGACGGATGGAGGTCGCGCTCAGCACCGCCAGCGCCGTCCCCAGGCTCTCTTTCTCTTCGTTGAAGAGCTCGACCGTCAGCTCGATGTTGGTGGCCAGGGTATCGACCGTGTTCGCGACCGTGCCGGTGATGAACAGACCGGCGCCCTCGGAGCTCTCGACCTGATCCCAGGTCTGGACGACCACCGCCTGCTGAGAAGCGGCTTCGGCCGGCTCTTCGGGTTTCCCGGGCGCCGGGGCCGTTCCCGGCGGCGGCGCCGGCGGCTCCACCTTGCGGAAGTCGGCATCCGTCAACGACACGATCGACTTGCGCTTCACCGGCTCCGGCGGAGGCGGGGGGTTTTCCTTCACCTCCTTCGCCTGCGCGGTGGCGAGATCGCTGGCCGGCAGGTCGACGGCGTCCAGCCGCAGCGAGGAGAGGCTGCCGTCCGCCAGGGTGAAGACCACCAGCTTGCCTTTGACCTTCCAGGGTCCCTGGGTCTCGAGCCGCGCGCCTTCGCGGGTCACCAGCCAGTCGGCCGACGCCGGGGCGGCAAGACCCCAGCCGGCGAGGAGGAGGATCGGGATGGAGAGCTGTCCGGTTTTCATCAGTTCGTCTTCCAGTTCTTTTGCAGGATGCAGACCGGGACCGCGGCGATGTCCTGATAGGTGACGTCGGCTCCCATGGCGCTGACGCTGTACCAGTAGTTGCCGAACTTGGAGCCCGGCGGGCAGAACCGCTTGAGCTCGGTCATGATGTCCATCTGGAAGTCCTGCAGCTGGTCGGCGTGGCGTCCGCCGCTCGACGGGTTGCCGGTCTGGCCGGTGGCCACGGTGGGCGGCGCGACGAAGATCGGCACCTCGCGGTAGCGGATGCGGTCGCCGTCCGCGTCCTGCAGCATGGCGTTGGCGTTGTCCGCGAACACGGTGTAGAAGCGGCTGGTGCCGGTGCGTCCGCAGACCGGGGTGTTGTTGTTGCCGGAGATGCGGATCTGCGGCTCGTAGGTGGAGAAGCTCACCAGGCCCAGCAGGCCGAAGGTCGGGGCGATGATGCGCTCGTTGGCTTCGAGCCGCATGTACCAGCCGCGGCTCTTGCCGGTGTCGGGAGTCAGGACGAAGTTGGCGGTGGCGGCAGCAGAGGCACCCGCCGGCGTGATCTGCTTGAACTGGCTCTCGTTCTTCGGCAGGCCCGCCTGGCCCTTTCTGTAGCTCTCATCCACGACCATGTAGAACCGGCCTTCCTGCAGGTTGAGGTTCCACAGATCCTCGCGGTCGCCGGTGCCGAAGGCGAGGGCCACCGTGTTCAGCTTCGACACGAAGAGCGCGGTGGGCGCGAAGTAGATCGGCTTGCCGAGCGTGTCGAAGATCGGGAAGGGCTCCCAGTCGGCGTGCGTGATGCGCTGGATCTGCGTGTCGGCGGCGAGGTCGGGGATGGTGTACTTCTTCTGCAGCGTCACCGTCTCCAGGGCTGCCGCGGTGCTGATATCCGTCTTGTACACGTACCCCGCGGTGGTGACGACGTAGATGGTGTCCAGGTAGCCGTCCGAGTTGCTGTCGACGACCGCCGGATCGGCCGGCACCGAGCCCTGCAGGCGGCGCTTGTAGAGCGTCTTGCCGGTCTCGATGTCGACGATGTACAGCCAGTTGCCGCGCCGCGGGGCGCTCTTGCTATCGGCGTCCATGCCGCCGCCGAAGATGGCGACGTACTTGTCGACCGGCGCGTTGTTCACCAGCACCTTGATGCGGCCGACGGTCGGCACCGACCAGGTCTCGCCGAGGTCCGGATAGCCGTTGTCGTCCTCGTCCATGCGCGCGCCGAGCAAGGAGTCGGTGAACTCCCAGAGCAGGGAGGGGAAGCGGGTGCTGCAACCGCTCTTGACCTGGTTGTCCAACGACAGGCAGGTCGGGATGACCTGGCCGGCGGGCGGCAGGTTGCTGGAGTTCAGGGTGTCGGGCTGGGTGAGGTCGAGGGCGTAGTAGCCGCTGACGAAATCGAGCATGCGCGAGCTGCTGATCGGATCGCCCCCTTCGCGGAAGCCGCCGAGCAGCACGGTGCGCCACTCGCGCTCGCTGGCGTTGGGCGTGCCGGTGTGCTCGGGGTCGATGAACGCCTCTTCGATGCGCGGCGTGCTGTCGAGGCCGAAGATCTGCTTGCTTGTCTCGGCCAGGTCGCGGAGGACCGGCAGCGACAGACGCGGAATGAAGGAGAACAGCTCGGTACCGGTGCCGTCGTTGAACTTGCCCTTGGTGAGCGTCCCTTCCCAAATGCCGGCGTCGAAGAAGTGGAGCTGACCGTCGTTGCTGGCGACGGCCAGCATCTTGCGCCGCTGCTCGTGCCGCTTGACGAAGCAGCGGTAGCCGCGGTCGCCGGCGGGACAGGTCCAGGGATCGCCGTTGCCGTACAGGTCGATCGAGAAGCGGTCGAAGTCGGAGGGACGGTCGACGATCACCGGGTCGGCGTGGAAAGTGTCACCGAGCACGTAGCGGATGTCCCGCGCCGGCTGGTTCGCCAGCTGGACGGTCTCCTCCTTGATCTGCAGCGTCGTCTTGAAGATCTCCTTGGAGCGGTCGATGGCGGCCGTGTAGGGCGACGAGCCCGACGCGATCTTGAAGCCCTGGAAGAGGTCGAGCCAGTCGCTGGTCAGAGTCGGCGGCGCGAACAGCTGCAACAGGGTCGGGATCGTGTTCCCGCTCTGCGTCTTGCCGTAGAAGACGCGCCGCTGGTTGGTGTTGAGGCCCAGTCTCAGGACGCTCGCGGTGAGCGACGAGACCTGGAGGTCGTCCTCGTCCGGCGCCTGCCCGACGAGCACCTCGCCGGCGTCCCAGAGGTGACAGGAGCCGCGGTTGGCGCTGCCCACCGGCGGGCAGGCCTTGTTTCTGTCCGGCGTCCGGGACGGCGTCAGCGGCAGCGGCTTCAGGTAGGCGTCGACGTGGCCGTCCCAGACCGAGGCGCCGTTGAGCGGCGTGAAGTTGGAGATGTAGATCTTGTCGGCCACCTCGGCCTGGACCGTCGGCACCGCGGCGGAAGCGAAGGTGCTGGTCTGCTCGCGGATCTGGCCGAAGATGTTGGTCAGCGCGTCGATCAGCTCCTGTTTGTTCTGCGGATAGATCGGTGCGTCGGTGCCGCCGTTGGCCGCCATACAGTTGAGCTTGTTCCCCTCCTTGTTCTCGACGCCGAAGGCGACGACGTAGGTGAGCACGCCCTCCTGCGAACGCAGCCCCGCGGTGCCGGTGCAGGCGTCCGCACCGGGGCAGGTATCGTCGCCGTCGGTGAGGATCAGCAGGAACTTCTTGCGGCATCCCCAATCCGGGTCCGCGGCGCCGGCGAAGTGCTTCCAGCCGCTGCCGTTCGGGCAGTTGCCGGTGGCGCAGCCGGAGTACCAGGTGCGGAACGACTTGACGCTGAAGCCGAGCGGCGTGGCGCCCGAGGCGACGAAGGGACGGGCCGCTTCGTCCTTGAGGCGGAGGAAGGTCTCGCCGGTCAGCGGCAAGTTCTGCATGTAGGAAGCGGTCCGGAAGTCCGGTGTCGTCGCTCCCAGGCCGACGTTGGGGGCCAGCCGGCGCAGGACGTCCGCTTTATGATCGGTCTGCCAGTCGAGCGGCACGACGTCGCCGACGGTGAACAGGGAGCCGCGCGGGTCTGTGCTGGTGGTCGGCCAGCGCCAGTTGTAGCGCGGGGTGGCGGTGTTGCTGGGCGAGTTGTCGGACGATACGTCGTTGTTGGGGTCCCAGCCCAGGCAGGTGCTGTTGCCGTCGGCCGTGTGGTCACCTAGGTTCTGCGGGAAGAAGCTGATCGACGGATTGTCCTGGGTGTGCGTGGTGATCGGAGTGTTACCGGCGACGTCCCAGACGAGGAACTCCTTGGCGGCGCCGTTGGGCAGCCGCGCGACGTCGAAGGTGACAGTCGGTTCGCCGAGCGCCGACGTGCTGTTGCAGCCGGTGCCGTTGCTGTCGGTGCAGCGGTCGACCTTGACCTTGAGCTGGATCTGCGACGCGCCGAGCGCCGGGCCGGTGACCGGCCGGTAGCGGACCCGGTAGCGGTTGTTGCCGTGGCGGATGTAGAAAGTGAGGTCCTCGTTGAACTTCTGACCGCCCTTGGGGAGGCGCCGGACCCGGGCCGTGCTCCAGGCGTCGTTGGTGTTTGCGGGCACGTTCGAGTAGCAGCCGGTGCGGTGGAGGGAGTTGTTGGCGTTGCTGCTGGGGTCGCAGTTCAAGTC